>Ga0268386_10001591_pt1 | contig 15626 bp, 14 predicted proteins | sample RVTome_15_FD_200260 | JGI IMG/M metagenome (GOLD analysis project Ga0268386, IMG submission 200260) | Soil microbial communities from uranium-contaminated site in the Upper Colorado River Basin, Wyoming, United States - RVT150D86... ...
CGCGCCAATCCGCAGCGCCACGAAAGACACCATCCCCGCCGACCTTCGCGCCGCCATCGAGGCGAGCCCGCGGGCGCGCGAGACCTTCCGGCGGCTCGGACGCCTGAACCTCTTTGCGCTGGCATTTCGCACGAACAACATGAAGACGCCCGCCGGACGCGCGGCGAAGATCGCGGCCCTTGTCGCGATGCTGGAACGCGGTGAGACGATCGTTCCTGAACGGCGCGCTGAGGCTGAAAGAGGGAGGCGCATGACACCAGACGGGTTTCGTCGCATCGCGCTCGGGTTCGTCGGCGCCGTCGAGCGCGTCCATCACGGGCATCCTGACTTTCGCGCCGGCGGCAGGATCTTCGCGACGCTCGGATACCCCGACCGCGGATGGGGCATGGTCAACCTGACGCCCGACCAGCAACGAACGCAGGTACGGGAGCACCCCGACGCATTCGTCCCGGCCAAAGGGACATGGGGCGAGCAGGGGAGCACGACGGTCCGGCTGGACGCGGTGGATGAAGAGACGCTTGGCGAGGCGCTCACGCTCGCATGGCAGAACGCGGTCGCCAAGGCGCGCGCGCGGGCCTCGACGCGCAAGCGGGCTGCGAACCGCCGCTGAGAAGTCAGGCTCCGTGAAGCCTTCCTTGACTGTCTAGGAGAGCAGTGATAGGTTCTGCCTAGACGGTCTTGGAGAGTCGGCGCATGGCCAAACAGGCAGACGTGCTGCAGGGCACCCTCGACATGCTGATCCTCAAGGCAGTGTCGCTCGGCCCCCTGCACGGCTATGGCGTGCTCCTTCGCATTCAGCAGATTTCCGGGGATCGGCTGACCATTCAACAGGGTTCCCTCTATCCCGCCCTCTACCGCCTGGAGCACCAAGGCCTGCTCTCCAGCGAGTGGGGTGAGTCGGAGAACAAGCGCAAGGCCAAGTACTACCGCCTGACCGCCGCAGGGCGCCGCCAGCTCCAGCACTCGACCCGGAGCTGGAACGAAATCGCCGACATCATCGGAGCCATCCTCGAGACGCGGCCGGAGGAGATATGACGCTCATCTCCCGCGCGCGGTCATTTCTGCGCGCAGTCCTTCTCCGGTCCCGGTTGGAGCGGGACATGGACGCGGAACTTCAGTTTCATCTCGACGCCAGAACCGAGGACCTCGTCGCCCGCGCTATCCCGGCTGCAGAGGCCCGCCGCCGCGCCCGGCAGGAATTCGGGGATGCGCTGCGCTGGAAAGAACAGGGTCGGGAAGCGCGAGGACTCGCGGCGCTCGACGGCCTGCAGGCCGACTTGAAGTACGGGCTCCGCTGGCTCGCCCGCTCGCCCGGCGTTGCGGCAACCGCGACGCTCTCGATGGAATGGCGAGGACTGGAAACAAGAATCGGAATCCTGAGTGGCAAATCGAATAGTCTGTATTCCTTCCAACGCTTCGTTCATTCAGCGAGGTCCTTAATGGTGGAGTACAAGGTCATTGCCAAAGAGGTAACCAGCGTCGTCTGGCGAGACGTGCACAAGGCGGCCCAGGAGATGGCCGGCGAGGTGAATGCCGAGCTGTCGTCCGGCTGGGAACCGCAAGGGGGCATTGCCAGCATTCAGGCCGGCACCGGCGTCTACCTCATTCAGGCGCTAGCCAAACGACGGTGACGCGGAATGGCGGTGATCAGGTCGAGAGCCGGACGATGGGCCCGTTCAGTCAGAAGGCCTGGACATGTCGGTGCGAATGGGGCGTCAGCGCGGTAACGGCGCTCGCGCCGGCAGATGTCGCCATCGTGGTGGACGTCTTTTCGTTCACCACGTGCGTGGACGTGGCAGTTTCCCGCGGAGTGGCGATTCTTCCATACCCCTGGAATGACGCAACGGCAGCCGAATTCGCGCAGATCCACGGCGCGCAATTGGCGGGCCGCCGGCGGAAGGCGCAGTACTCTCTGGCCCCCGAATCCTACCTCGAGGCACCCGCGGGTCTCCGGTGCGTCCTTCCGTCGCCCAACGGCGCGCAAGTCGCGCTGGCGGCGGCGCGAACGGTTCCCGTGCTTCTTGCAGGATCGCTCCGAAACGCCCGCGCCGTGGCGCAGGCGGCGCAGAAACTGGGAAGTGCATTCAACATCATTCCGGCCGGCGAGCGGTGGGCCGATGGCTCGCTGCGGCCCGCGCTGGAGGATTGGTTGGGCGCGGGCGCCATCCTCCGCTGGCTTCCCGGGAGCCGTTCCCCGGAAGCGGAGTCGGCCGTCGCTCTCTTCGAAAACCATCGCGAGAACCTCGTGTCGGCCCTGGACCACTGTGGCTCAGGGCGCGAGCTCGACGAACGGGGACATCACAGGGACAAGCTCATCGCCGGGCAGCTGGACGCGAGCGCCTGCGTCTCCCGATTCGACGGCCTCGCGTTTGTGGCGGCCTGAGGGAACATTGACACTGTCGGGTGCCGATCACGCCGGAGTGATGACCGCCCGTCCCTCGATGGCCCCGCGCTTGAGACGTGCGTAGACGTCGTTGATTTGATCGAGCGGTGCACGTTCGATCGGAATCGACGTGAGCGCGCCCGTTTCCGCGAGCGCGATCACCTCGCGCAGCTCCTTGATCGTGCCCCAGAGCGTCGCCTCGAACTGCACCTCGAACCGCGTGTTCTCGAGGACCTTCATGCGCGCGGCCCCGCCGGCCAGCCCGATCTGGCTGACCTTTCCCAGCGATCGCGTGGCGCCCACCGCCAGCGCGAGCGTGGTGTCCGTGCCGACGAAATCGAAGCTGGCGTTGACCCCGCGCCCGCCCGTGATCTCGCGGATCTTCCCTGCGACCTCGGGATCGTTGCCGTTCAGCGCGTGCATCGCACCCAGTTCGCGCGCCAGCCGGAGCTTCTGATCCTGCACGTCGACCACAATCACCGGACACCCTGATAGCAGCTTGAGCAGCTTGAGCCCGTACTGCCCCAGCCCGCCGAGGCCAACCACGAGGGCGTAGTGATCGGGCTCGAGAAGAGGGAGGGCTTTCTTGATGGCCCGATACGGCGTCAGCGCCGCATCGGTCAGCGGCGCCGCATCAGTGGGCTTCAGCTTCGACAGCTTGACCAGGTACCGCTCGTGCGGCACCAGCAGGTACTCCGCGTAGCCGCCGTCGTAGATCGAGAGGCCGGCCCACTGCGGTGTTCCGCATAGCTGTTCGTGGCCCGTAATGCAGTAGTCGCAACGCCCGCATCCCCACCCGCCGAACACGGCCACCGCGTCCCCCTCGCGCACCCCGGCGACGCCGCTGCCTATCGCATCGACGATGCCCGCGTTCTCGTGGCCGAGGGTCAACGGCAGGCGCGGGAGGATCTGGATTTCCCCGTCCATGACGTGGATGTCGCTGTGGCAGAACCCGGCCCCTTCGACCCGGACCACAACCTCCCCGGGGCCCGGGCGCGGTGTTGGAACGTCTTCGACCACGAGCGCTTCGCCGTAGTGGTGAAGTCGTGCGGCTTTCATGATTTCCTCCTCGGTGGCCGGCGCTCTGGTCCAGCAGCGGCGTCCAAATCCTCGTTCGAAAACTCCGCCGGCGAGCGGCCGGCTCCGGATGCGGTGTTGCGGGACCGCCACACACGGCTCCTCGTGACGAGTCTGGGCTCCCACCGGGGGCAGGCGAAGCAGCGTTGCACGTCCAGAGCCCCCGGGCCGCCGTCTCTCAGGCATGTCCACCGCCGGGAGAAAGCGTCGAGCCACAAGGGCGCCGGGGATGCCAGCACCGGGTCGGCCCATCGGCAGTCCCACGGCGCGTCGCGCGACTGGATCGCGTCCCATAGGGAGTCGCCGCGCGCCCGGACGTACCGTCCGTCATCGGTCCGGGAGAGAAATCCGGTGGATTCGAGCGTCTTCAGCGCGACTGCGCAATCCCCTCGATCCCCGCCCCAGAGGCGACGCGCTTGCGCGCACGTCAGCGACAGCCCTGGCAGCTCGAGATACTCGCGGCGCATTCGCCTGATGAGATCGATCGGAAATGCCTGTGACGTGTTGCCGGGGAGCGAGTACATCCTGCCTCGCAATCTGTCTCGATCGGAGAGCAAGCGACGTACCGCAGGCGCTCCGTCCTTTCTTCTTTTCTCGACGGACAATCCCAGCCATGCAGGACATTCAGCCACGAATGCCCGCGGGATAATCCCGGATTGCCGTGGATTTTTACGGGCGTGAGCGCCTCGACTGGTGAATTTCGCCGCAGTGGGGATGGCAGGCCCGTTGCTCACCTCACCGCAGGGAGGCTTGCGTGAAGCTTTCGGCGATTGCACTCGACTACGACGGCACGATTGCTCGAGAGGACGTCCTGGATCCCGCGGTTCGCGAGGCAATCGCGGCCGCTCGTACCCAAGGGATTCTCGTGCTGCTCGTCACCGGTCGCATCCTGGACGAGCTGCGCAGGGTCGCGGGCGACCTTCACTTCGTGGATGGCGTGGTGGCCGAGAATGGCGCCGTGATCCATTTCCCCGTCAGCGGCTACACCTCCACGCTGGCGCCGGTGGTGGCGGAAGGGTTCATGGCAGAGTTACGGCGTCGGAGCATCCCGTTCAGGGCCGGCCGGTGTCTCGTGGACGCCGAGGCCAACGAGGCGCCCCGGCTGCTGGAAGTGATTCGCGCGATGCAGCTTCCGCTGGTCCTGATCTTCAACGGCGGCCGCGTGATGACGATGCCGCAGGGGATCAGCAAGGCGACCGGCCTGGAGGCTGCGCTCGAGACCCTGCGGCTTTCCCCGCGCAACACCGTCGCGATCGGCGATGCCGAAAACGACCACGAGCTGCTGCGCATCGCCGAGGTCGGGGTCGCCGTCGGCTGGGGCAGCGCCACCCTCCAGGCGGCTGCCGACGTCGTGCTGGCGGGCGCAGGACCGCCGGTCGTGGCCGACTTCGTGCGAGAGCTCTCGGACACCGGACGCCTGCCGTTCCCTCCGCGTGCGCGCCGGCGGCTCCTGCTCGGCTACACGGAGGACGGGGGCGAGTTCTCGCTGGCGGTGCGCGGGCGCAACGTGCTCGTGGCGGGCGATGCGAACTCGGGAAAATCGTGGGTAGCGGGCCTGCTCTGCGAGCAGCTGATCCTGCACGGGTACTGCGTCTGTGTGGTCGATCCCGAAGGGGACTACCGGTCGCTCGAAGCCCTGCCGGGCGTCACCGTGCTTGGCGGCGAGGACCCGCCGCCCACCCCACTGGAATTGCTTCGCGCGCTCCGCTATCCCGACCGCAGCGTCATCATCGATCTCTCGAAGCAGCCGCACGACGCGAAGATTCGATACACTCGAGCGCTGCTGCCCGCGCTGAACATCCTGCGCCGGAAGACGGGGCTCCCGCATCGCATCCTCCTCGACGAAGCGCACTACTACCTGCAGGATTCCGACGCTTCAGGCCTCCTGGATCTGGACTACAGTGGCTACACGGTCGTTACCTACTGCGCCTCGCGGCTGCCGCGGGAACTGCTGGCGGCGACAGAGGTCATGATCGTGACCTGCGAATCGAATCCCGCGGAGCTCGACGCGCTCTGCCGCCGCTGCGCGCGCTGCGCCGAGATGGACCGGTCGGGATGGTCGATGCTGGGGCGTTTGAAGGTAGGGCAGGCGGTCGCGCTGCCGATCACCGAGGAAGCGGGAGGCGATCTGCGGCTGTTCACGATGGCACCCCGATTGACGCCGCATGTTCGCCACCGCGAAAAATACGTGGACGTCCCGGTGGCCGAACACCGCGGGTTCGTATTCGGCTCGAACGGCGGGCGGCCGGTCCAGCGGGCGCGCACCCTGCGGCAGTTCGTCACGGAGTTGGAGCAGGCGCCTCCCGGACACTTGAACGGCTTCGTGCAGAGGGGCGATTTCTCGCGCTGGATTCGCGACGTCTTCGGCGACTATGCCCTGGCCGATGGTCTGCATGCCCTCGAGGAGCGGCATCGTACCGATCCGCGTCCCGATACCCTCGCCGAGATCGTTGCCGCAATTCGCGCGCGGTACGACCTGACGGACGACGCGGTCGCGGCCGCGGTGCGCTGAAATTTTCCGCAGGCCCACGGAAAAATCCGGGCACGCGTGTGCCGGGACGGAATCCGTCCACGCCGAAAGCTGCCGGCCCCGCCGAGAAAAACTCTCCCGGTACAGCTGTTGCTCCTGCAGGATTCGAAGGAGTCCCGCCGATGCATGTGGCTGAGCGTCTCGAGGCGAACGGGAGCCTTGGCATGTTTCTCTGCGAAGACGCAGATCTGTGCTCCCGGGTTCGAGCAGAATTCCGGGAAATGCCAGGGCTGAGACTCACCGTGGCCCAGGCTGCCAGGCTGTTCAGCCTGGAGCCCGCGCGATGCGAGCGCGTCCTTCGCGCGCTGATCGAGGCTGGCATCCTGACGACGGATGGGTGCGCGTACGCCCCCGCTGATGCCGGCAGGGGGCGCGTCTGAGGCGATCTCCTGCCTGCCGCGCATGCGGCGGCGCGCCGACACAAGTCAGGAGCCGCTGCGCACGGGGATCGCGGCTTCCAGCGACGTCAAAGTCCGGCGCAGCCGTTCGTCTGCCTCTCGCGCAACAGCGGTAAGCGCGGCGTTCTCGCCGGCGAGGCCAATCGCTGGCAGCGGCGCCAGGGCCGCGACGACGGTCTCGCCGGGACCGTGCTCGTACACCACCACGTTGCAGGGCAGCAGCAGACCTATGTCGGTTTCTGCCTGGAGCGCGCGATGAGCCAGCCCCGGATTACAGGCCCCCAGGATGATGTATTTGCGGAACTCGGCGTCGAGCTTCTGTTTGAGCGTCTCCTTGACGTCGATGGCCGTCAGGACGCCAAACCCCTCCTGCTTCAAGGCCGCCGTGGTCCGCTCGACCGCCTCGTCGTAGCCGAGCGGGATCCTCACCCGTAGTCCAAACCGTGTTTCTTCCATAATCTCTCCTCGACTGGTCCATTTTGCGGCTGACCCGACCCGCCTCCACCTTTAGTGCCCAGCTCGGGTGCGGACGCTATGTCCGCGCGGCTTGAATCTTGAACAAGGAACCGTCTCATGCCTGTCTATCCGGTCCAGTACGAATCGGATGTGGTCGTGCGCGACGGCTCGACCCTGCGCCTGCGCCCGGTTCGTCCCGACGACGCGGCCGCGCTGCGCGACGTCTACGACCGGCTGTCGGACGACAGCTGGCACATGCGCTTCTTCAATGCCCGTGCCGCCGCGCCGCCCGATATGTCCGGGGTGGTCGGAATCGACTACGACGACGAGTTCGTGCTCGTGGCGGAGGCCGGCGGACGGCTGAGCGGGCTGGCGAGCTACAGCCGCGACCCGAAGCGCCGGGACCGGGCGGAGGTGGCCTTCATGGTGGCCGATGCCCTTCAGGGGCGCGGCCTCGGCACGCGGATGCTGGAAATGCTCGCCGGCATCGCGCGCGACCATCACATCCTGACGTTCGACGCCTACGTGCTGCAGGGCAACGATCGAATGATGCGCGTCTTCCTCGACTCCGGGTTCGAAATCGAGCAGCGCCTCGAAGGCGGCGCCGTCCACGTGTCGCTGTCGCTCGAGCCCACGGCCCGGTACCAGGCGAGGGCCGCGGAACGATCGCAGGCTGCTGCGACCGCATCGATGAGGGGCTTCTTCGAACCGCGAACGGTCGCCGTGATCGGCGCGAATCGTGAGCGCGGCAAGATCGGCTCGGAAATCCTGCACAACCTGGCGGCCTCGGGGTTCACCGGAAAAATCTTCGCGGTGCACCCGTCGGCCTCGTCGATCGACGGCGTGCCCGCGTATCCGCGCATTTCGAGCATCCAGGAGGACATCGATCTGGCCGTCGTCGCGGTGCCCTGTGCACAGGTGAGCGCGGTGGTGGACGACTGCGTCGCCAAGCGGGTGAAGGCCGTAGTGATCATCAGCGCCGGCTTCGGCGAAACGGGCGCCGCAGGCCGCGCACTCGAGCGGGAGATCCTCGAAAAAATACGAACGGCCGGCATCCGCCTGATCGGGCCCAATTGCATGGGCGTCATCAACACCGATCCGGCCGTTCGGCTGAACGCGACGTTCTCGCCGGTGACGCCGCTCGAAGGCCGCGTGGCGTTTTCCACCCAGAGCGGCGCGCTGGGGGTGGCCATCCTCGACTACGTCCGCCAGCTGAATCTCGGCATCTCCTCGTTCGTCTCGGTCGGGAACAAGGCGGACGTATCCGGCAACGACTTGATCCAGTACTGGGCCGACGACCCGCGAACCGACGTGATCCTCCTGTACCTGGAGAGCTTCGGCAACCCGCGGCGATTCGGCCAGATTGCCCGGCGCGTCGCCCGGGAGAAGCCAATCGTCGCGGTGAAGTCCGGCCGATCCCGGGCGGGCGCACGGGCCGCCACTTCCCACACCGGTGCGCTCGCCTCCAGCGACGCCGTCGTCGACGCGCTGTTCCGGCAGGCCGGCGTCATCCGCACAACGACGATTGAGGAGCTGTTCGACGTGGCGGCGCTTCTCGCGCATCAACCGCTGCCGGCAGGCGGCCGCGTCGCGGTGCTCTCCAACGCCGGCGGGCCTGCCATCATGGCCGCCGACGCCTGCGAGGCCGAGGGACTGGAGCTGTCGGCCCTGAGCGAGGCCTCCGTTCGGGAATTGCGCGATCTTCTGCCCGCAGCGGCGAGCGTCGGCAATCCCGTGGACATGCTGGCGTCCGCGCCGCCGGAGCACTATCGCCGGGCGACCCGAATCCTGCTCGCCGACCGGAACGTCGACGCTCTGCTGGTGATCTTCATCCCGCCGCTCGTGACGAAAGCCGACGAGGTCGCGCGAGCGATCGTGGATGGTGGTTCGGGAACCACGAAGCCGATTCTGGCGAACTTCCTCGCGGCTCGCGGTGCGCCCCCGGAGCTGGCCCCCATTCCGTCGTACCTGTTCCCCGAAGCGGCCGTGACGGCGCTGGCGCATGCGACCGCGCACAGCGCCTGGCGGCATCGTCCGATCGGATCGATTCCGAGCTTCGCGGACGTCCGCGCGGGCGTCGCGCGTGAAGTGGTGAGCCGCGCGCTGACGCGCGGCGAAGGCTGGCTCACGCCTGCCGAAGCGCAGCAGCTCGTCGAAGCTGTCGGCGTCTCCACGGCGGCGACCCGCCTGGTGTCGAATGCCGGCGAGGCCGCCGCCGCCGCCCGCGAGGTCGGCTATCCCGTGGCGCTCAAGGCGGCCGGCCCCGAGATCGTGCACAAGACCGACGTCGGCGGCGTGATCCTGGACATTCGCGACGAGGGGGCGCTCCGGGCGGCATTCGATGCGCTGCGGTCCCGCGTCGGCGCGTCGATGACCGCCGCAATCGTCCAGCAGATGGTTCCGGGCGGCGTCGAACTGCTCGTCGGCGCCCTGACCGATCCGACGTTTGGCCCCCTTGTCGCCTGCGGCAGCGGCGGGGTGCTGGTCGATCTGCTGGAGGACACGGTATTCCGCATGCATCCGCTCACCGATCTCGATGCCGGCGAGATGGTCGACAGCCTGAAGAGCATTCCGCTGCTTCGGGGCTACCGCGGCCAGGCGCCGGCCGACAAGAGCGCCATCGTGAAGGTGCTGCTGCGGGTTTCAGCGCTGCTCGAGATCTGTCCGGAGGTTCAGGAGCTGGACATCAATCCGCTCAAGGCCCTGGACCGCGGCGCGCGGGCCGTGGACGTGCGCGTCCGTGTCGGGCGGCAGACCGTCGCGTTGCCGACCCGCCGGATCTCGTATTGAGTTCGACGCGCGACGGAGTATGAAAGGACGCTGCATATGAGCACCCACTCGAACGCGGGATCGCGGCTGCTGGCCGCCGGAATCGGAGCGGCTGCCGCCGCGTATGCGACGTATGTCGGGCTGACCTGGCGCCGTTACGGCCGCCCGGCGCCGTCACCTGCAGGCGCCGACGATGCGATGCTCGATCGATTCATGCCCGTCTACGAGGTGGTCGAACGCCACCACGTCGGCGTGGCAGCCCCCGCCGACGTGACGCTGGCCGTTGCACGGGATATGGATCTGTTCCAGATGCCGCTCGTGCGCGCGATCATCAAGGGGCGCGAGCTGATGCTCGGCGCCAGTCCCGACGTGCGTCACCGGCCGCGCGGGCTGATCGCGGAAGTCCAGGCCCTCGGCTGGCGCATCCTTGCCGAGACGCCCGGCCGCCAGATTGTTGTCGGCGCTGTCACGAGGCCGTGGGAACCGAACGTGACGTTCCGGTCGATTCCGCCGGACGAGTTCGCGACGTTCGCCGAGCCCGATTACGTCAAGATTGCCTGGACGCTTCGGGCGGATCCCGTCAGCGCAGCCGAATCGATCTTCCGGACGGAAACGCGGGCGATGGCGACCGATGCCGCAGCGCGCTCGAAGTTCCGTCGGTATTGGGCGTTCCTTTCACCGGGGATTGCCTTGATACGCCGGCTGTCGCTCGCGCCGGTCAAGAGGGAGGCCGAACGCCGGGGGCGCGAAGCCTTGTCGCGCGTCACGTCCGATCCGGCTGTTGGTGCATGAAATGCGCAGCGCCGATCTTTGAGCAGGTTATCGCGGAGCGCGCCGAGTCCACCGGGAGGCCACGGCTGAAAGCGGCCAAGCCACGCATGCCGGTTTCAGCCGCGGCTCCCGATCCGGCCCGCGCCCGGTCGCCGCCCCCGGTCTCGCGTCTTTGCGGGCTCCGCGCCCTCTGCGATGGATTGCTCCAAGTCCCAATTCAACATATGCATCAGCGGCTCGAAGGGCCCCTGTATCGGAACCAGCGAACCCTGGCGTTACCGCAGCAGACCGGCGAGCGTCGCGGCAAGCGCGACGAACATCAGTGCGAGCGATCCGCCGGCGATCAATCGGAATCGTCCGCTGCCGAGGACCAGCGCAAGGGCCAGCTTCATCCCGGTGTTCGACAGCACGCCGACGGCGATCGCGGCCGCGGCCGTGGAGGCCGAGACCGTCTGCGCGACGCCTCGCGCCATCGACACGGTGAGCGCATCGACGTCGGTGAGCCCGAGCACCGCCGCCGAGGTGAACACTCCGGACGCGCCCCATAGCTGGCGGGCCGCGTGCACCCCCATGAGGACGATCTGAAAGAGCAGGGCCATCTGGAGCGCGCCGGCGAGCTGCAGGGGATTGCGAAGCGACACTTCCGCGGCGCCGCCTGGCGAGGATCGCCGCGCGCCCGCCACCGCGACCAGCGCCGCCGCGACGGCAGGCGCGGCGAGGTAAGGGATGAGCGGCGGCGCAACCCCGGGATTGAGGATAACGGTGGCAAGGAGCACTCGGGGGTAGAGCATCGCGTTCGCGGCCACCGCCCCGAAGGCGAGGGCTCGATCCGCCGCGGGGTCGGACCGGCTGTTTCGCGCGAACGTGAAGGTCACGTTGGTGGAGGACACGATGCCGCCAAGCAGCCCCGTCACGAGATAGCCATGACCCAGGCCGACGACCCGCCGTGCCACGTAGCCCGCGAAGCTCAAACCCGAGAAGAACAGAACCAGCGCCCAGAGTTCCCGGGGCCGGACGCCGCCGAGCGGGCCGTACGGTCCCTCCGGAAGCAGCGGAAGGATCACCAGCGCCATCACCCCGAACCGCACGCCGGACTGCAGCCCGACATCGTCGATTCGCTGCACGAAGGAGTGCAGTCGGGATTTTTCGACGAGCAGCAAGGTGACGAGCGCGATGGTCCCGCTCGCGAGCTTCACCCAGCCCATCCCCGCGAGCACGCCGGCCGCCACGACCACGAGCGCCGCGACTTCCGTCGTGCCGTCGATGTCGTGACGGCTTCCAGCCACGTACGCGGCGGCAATGATCGCGACGGCCCCGGCGAGCAGAATCGCCGCGGGCGCGGTGACGCCCGCCGTCCATAACCAGCCGCTGAACCCCCCGGCGGCCCCCAGCATCGTGAACGTGCGAATGCCGGCGAATCGCGCCGAGGGGCCCGCCGCGTGCCCGGACCATTGACGCTCGAAGCCCACCGCCGCGCCGCCGAGGGCGGCAATCAGGAGGCCGACGATCTGGGAGGTGTTCATCGACACCACCGGCGCCGATTCAGGCTGGTCGGTGGATGAGACATTGGACCATCCGGCGGCATCCCATTCGAACCGGACTGCAGCGGGAGGACCATGAGGTGGAGCGACAACATGCCGGCGCACCGAGAGCATAACGCGTCCCGGCGCGCCGGCGCATGTCGTGGGGGGAGGGGCAGGCTGCCGGCGCGGTGTCAGGCCCTGATCATGCTCGCGCCGTGGCCATCTGACGGCACGATTCGGCGCAGCGCCTGCAAACGTCGGCGCAGCGCTGCATCAACTCGTCGTCGCCAAACCGTTCGCAGTCTTTCGCACAGGCCTCGCAGACCTCCGCGCACACCTCGCAGGTGCGCGGGTGATGTCTGGACCCCATGAGCATGAAGCGCGCGCTCGTGTCGCAGATTTCCGCGCACGCCATCAGCATTCGGATGTGCTCCGCCTCGGCGTGTTTGCCGCCCAGCTCCAGACAGTGGCCGATGGATTCGAGGCAGATCTCCTGACAGCTCCGACAGCGGTCGATACACTCCTGCATCCGGTCACTCATCTGATGTGGCATCGTCAACTCCCTCGTGGGCGGGTCCGGTCCGTCGCGTGCAGCCCACCAACGCACGCAAGGGTTTGCGCAGCCGGAGAGTCAGCAAGCGAAGTGCCGGACTACTACTCGATCAGTCCAAGGATGTTCTGGCTGAGCTGACGCAACCTGTGCGTGCGCTCGCGATCGTCTTCGTGGCGCTGATCCGGGGGGCAGGGATAGTCATCGGTCAGCTGGACGACGCGCAATCCACGGCGATGGGCGGCAAGAAAGGTGGCATGACGCCATCCCCAACCCAGACGCGGCTCGAGCTGGCGCAGCTGCGGCAGCAGCGCGCGGTGCATGAGGAACGGACCGTACGAGTAATCGCCGGGACACCCTGTCAGCTGCGCGCAGAGATGATTGATGACCGACTCCGTGTAGCGCTGGACCTCGGGAAAGGTCTGGAAGCTGTCCTCCGATCTCGATGCGAGCACGACGCCGGTCCCGGGTTCGCCCGGCGCGTCGCGCACGAACCCGGCGAGCCGGTGGGCGAAGAAATACTCCTTGTCCGGTTCCGTATAGAGCACGAACGGCCGATCGAACGAGGCGGCAAGCTCGACCGCCGCCTGTACCTGCGAGACGAGGCCCTTCTCAGCCGGGACTGTGACGCGGAACCCCGGAAGGCGCTCGAGACGTGTCGTGAATGTGGCGCTGGCGCCGCGGTCGGCCACTGCCACGGGCATGCCTGCGTCCGCGAGGCAGTCGAGCGCTCGAGCGAGCAGCGCTTCTTCACCAGCGTCGCGCACCCACGTGATTGTCGCGATCGCCACGTCGCTCGTCTGCAATGCACCCTCGCTGCCAGCGGATGGAAGAGTTTGGACCGGGCTCACTCCATTGTCATGCAGAAGGCGCGCGCCCGGCCCGGCGTCGGTGATCAATACTGGACAGTCCGCATTCGGAGGTCAGGATGAAAATCGGCGTACTCGGCACCGGCGATGTCGGCAGAGCCCTCGGAAAAGGGTTCATCACGCTCGGCCACGACGTGATGATGGGTTCGCGCACCGCCGCGAACGACAAAGCGGCCGCGTGGGCGCGGGAAATGGGATCGCGCGCGTCGACGGGAACGTTCGGCGAGGCGGCGGCCTTCGGCGATATCATCGTTCTGGCGACGCTAGGCGTGGCCAACGAGAGCGTGCTCCGCGGCGCCGGCCGGGAGAACTCGCGCGGGAAGGTGGTGATTGACACCACGAACCCGCTCGATTTCAGCGGCGGAATGCCGCCGAAGCTGGCCGTCAGCGGCAACGACTCGGGCGGAGAACAGGTCCAGCGCATGCTGCCTGACGCCTTCGTCGTCAAGGCGTTCAACACCGTTGGCAACGCGCTGATGTTCCGCCCCGCACTCCCCGGCGGCCCGCCTGACATGTTCATCTGCGGGAACGACGAGGGCGCGAAGAAGAAGGTGAGTGCGATCCTGGCCGATTTCGGTTGGGCGACGGTTGACGTCGGCGGCATCGAGGCGTCGCGGTATCTCGAGGCCATGTGCATGGTCTGGGTGCTCGCGGCGGCGCGAATGCAGACCTGGAACATGGCGTTCAAGCTGCTGAGGCAGTAAGGGCGCGGCCACCGACCCATGGCAACGGCGTTCCCGGCGGGCACGACGCACACGGCGACGCGGCCACGCGCGGCAGGCGAGAGAAGCCGGCGTCTGCTTTCGGCCGGACAGATCCTGACCAGCCCCGAGACGGGTTTCCGCTATCAAATCGACGATCTGGTCGGCGCAGGGGGGTTCGGCCAGGTGTACCTGGCCCGGCGTCTCGGCCGTTCCGCGGTCGTGCCGGAAATCGTCTGCATCAAGGTCAGCCCGCGAATGGATGGGTGGCTGCGCGAAGCCTATTTCGGGCAGCTGCTGGACGCGCACCCGCGCGCGATCCGCATCTTCGATGCGTTTCCCGCCCTGACGGGGCATGCGGACACCGTGCTCTATTGCCTCGCGCTCGAGTACGCGCGGCACGGCGACCTCAGCTCGTTTCTGCACCGGGGCGGAAAGCGGTGGTCCGAGAACGCCGCGCGACGCGAGATCGCGGGCATTCTCGAGGTGCTCGGCAAGCTGCACCGCGGCCAGCTGCTCCATCGCGATCTGACGCCGGTCAACGTCTTCGTGTGCGACGGCCATCATCTGAAGCTCGGCGACTTCGGCATCGTGCGCCAGCAGAGTGATCGCCGGGGGATCACGGCGCGCACGATGAACACGCTGACCGCGCCGAGCGAGATCCTCGACGGTGCGGCGCCGAAGTGGCAGGCGCGCGACGACGTGTATCAGGTCGGACAGCTGCTGGGGATGATCCTGCGGGGCGACGCGAGATCCCGCGTCCGGACGAGGGATGTCCGACGCCTTTCCTGCAGCGACCAGCTGAAGGAAATCGTGTATCGCTGCATCGGCGAGCGCCGGAAGCGCTACGAGACCGCCGACGACCTGATCGAGGCGCTTCGCAATCCGCCCGCGGCCCTGCGGCCGGGGGTACTTCGCAGCCTGAAGGGTGTACACCTGGCGTTTACCGGCATTCTGGCCCGGCCGCGGCTGCAGGCCGCCGCCGCGGCCCGGCACGCGGGGGCAATCGTGCACGGCGCGCCGTCGGCCCGAACGACGGTCGTCGTGCGCGGCCGCCCGAACGTTCAGCAGGCAGCAGGGCGCGACGCCGGTCTCAAGCTGATGGAAATCAAGCGGCTGCGCGCGAAGGGACACCGGATCACGTTGCTCGGGGAGTCGCAGTTCTGGCGCCTGGCAGGCAGACCGTAGCGTGCCGGTCCTGGTGCTCTACGGGGTGACCGGCGCCGGCAAGTCGCTCGTCGGTCGCCTCCTGGCGACGCAGCTCGGGTGGCCGTTCTACGACGCGGACGATCTTCACACGGCCTCGAATCTCGACAGGCTGTCCGACGGGATTCCGCTGACGGACGCGGACCGGTGGCCGTGGCTGCAGCGCGTGCGCGCGCTGATTGCCGGATGCATCCAGCGCGGAACCGGCGCCGTCGTGGCCTGCTCGGCGTTGAAAGCCGAGTACCGCGAGTATCTGCGCATCGACGATCGCGTGAAGCTGATCCACCTGACGGGCGACGTCGGCCTCATCGCGGAGCGGCTGCGGCAGCGCGAGGGGCACTTCATGAATCCGGCCCTGCTGCGAAGCCAGGCCAACGCCCTGGAGCCCGCGGG
>Ga0268386_10001592_pt1 | contig 15625 bp, 14 predicted proteins | sample RVTome_15_FD_200260 | JGI IMG/M metagenome (GOLD analysis project Ga0268386, IMG submission 200260) | Soil microbial communities from uranium-contaminated site in the Upper Colorado River Basin, Wyoming, United States - RVT150D86... ...
TGCGGTGGCGTGAATCGGGAACAACGTCGCTGTGCCAACTGCGGGCGATGTACAAGAGCAGACTGTGGAGCACCTACTGGAAACGCACCGTCAGCTGATTACCGATTTTTGTGATGCACACACGCCGAAATTGCCGTAGGTGAATCGATTCAGGAAGCGGAAGCAGGCGATGCCGTCGAACACTCCGACTGGGCCCGAAATCCCGACCGCGTGCAGGTTGTCCGCAAATCCCAGCGCGGGGATTTCAACGTCGATGGAATACGACAGGAAAGAGCCAGTGTACGCCCCTCCCAGCGACACGGAATGTGACGGGGTACCGCCGCAGAGCAGGCAATCGTCTTCGTCAAGGAGCAAATGAAAAGGAGCTTGTAACGATCCCGCTCCGGTATCCGCCAGCAATTTGCGTGTCACCCGCTGGAGTGTCTGCTCGATGATCAGAACGAGTTCCATAACGGGCCGTCCGCCGTCGAGGGGCCAAACGATTCCCGTCATGCGAATGGGCCCCAGATTTCCACGACACGATTGTAATCGATCCCCGCCTCGAAGCAGTAACACTTCATGCGGTCGGGTTCAATTTGCTCGAGTCGCCTCACGACTGCATCCGAGCTATCGGCGACGACCACGACTCGGCCGCTCACGATGCCGACAAACTTGCCGGCGTATGGCGAATCGGGATTCTGAAGCGCCTCGTCGTTGATTTGATCAGCAAGTCGTTCGTTCTGCTCGAAGTACGGGTTGCTGTGATTTGACGTCGACATCGGCTTCACCTGTGGCTGTGGCTGTTTTCCTTTCACTATGCTATATCGCATTTCGCTCGGAGACAAACGCCGCGACATGACGCACTCGTCGCGCCCGCAAGGGAACCCATGCGCATCCTCATCACCGCCGGTCCCACGCGCGAGTACCTCGACGACGTCCGCTATCTCTCCAACGCCAGCAGCGGGCGGATGGGGCATGCGCTGGCCGAAGCCGCGATGAACGCGGGGCACGAGGTCGTGCTGGTCAGCGGGCCGGTCGACTTGCCCCCGCCGGAAGGGTGTGAAGTGCATTCGGTGGAAACGACGGCTCAGATGAAGGACGCCTGCGTGGCGGCGTTTCCGGGTTGCGACGGCGTCATCGCCGCCGCGGCCGTCTGCGATTACAAGCCGCGGAACCGCATCACCGGCAAGATCGCCAAAACCGGCGGGCCGATCACGATCGAGATGATCGAAACCGACGACGTGCTGGCCGAACTCGGCCGGACGAAGAACGGCCGCTGGGTCGTCGGTTTCGCGCTGGAAGCCGAGAGCGAACGCGAAAACGCGCTGCAGAAGCTGCGGGCGAAGAACTGCGACGTGGTTGTCCTCAACCGGCCCGCGGCCATCGGCTCGACGGACAACGCGGTTGAGCTCATCGACCCGAACGGCACAGTCGTGCTGGAGCTTTCCGGCACGAAGCTGGAGGTCGCAGCCGGGCTGATCCGCTGGATCGAATCGCATTTGCCGTCATGACCGCAAACGCAACGCAGCCGGAACAGATTCTCTGACCGTCCGTCGCGAAACCGCTTCATCCGGCCCATCCGGTCGCACGTTGCCGAAATGCATCGTCGTGCGATGCCTTTTTCCGACATCGCCCGCCGGCGGTGCTAGGCTTTCGCAGCCGTAGGTCAGGCTTTCCAGCCTGACCGGATGGACGACCGGCGTCGATGGTCTCCCCAGTCAGTCTGGAAAGCCCGACCTACGGCAGGGAAACGCGAATGTGGCGTGTCGTCAGGACCGTCCGCCGCGGATTTCAGGGATCGGAACGCTCAGCCGCAAGCGGCGTGAAGAGACCGGAATCCGCCGGACGGGACTGAAATGCCGTCGTACACCATCACCAATAGCGGTCTGCGCAGCGCGGCTGCGGAGGGGGCGCGACGTATCACTGCGTCGACGGATGCGACCGGTCCGACCATGAACTTTCAGCGGATCAAATCGGATTTGCTGGCGTTGGGGCTGCTGGCCGTGACGGTGTTCGCCGGTCTGTCCGTCGCCAGCTACGATCCCGCCGACCCGCCGTCGACGCTCGTCTTCCCGCCGCCGGCCGAGGTCGCGAATCTGTGCGGTCCGATCGGGGCGAAAGTCGCGCATGTCCTGCATTCATCGGCCGGATTCGGCGCGTGGTTTCTGCTTTTCGGCTTGACGGCGGCCGATTTCCGATTGTTCCGCGCGAAACCGGTCACCGATCCGGTCGTGCGGCTGTTCGGGTTCGCGCTGTCGCTGGCGGCTGTGTGCGTCGCGCTGCAACTGCTGATCCCCGGCTTCGGCGACGGCCCCGTCATCGGCAGCGGGGGGTACGTCGGCGCGGTCGGCGTCAACCTCGTCGAGGAGCATTTCTCGCTGGCCGGCACGCTGATCGTCTGCGCGACGCTGTTTCTCGCGGGGCTGATTCTTTCCGGGCAGATTGTCGCGCTCCACATCGCATGGCTCGTCGTGACCTCGCCGTTCTGGCTCGTCACTCGCGTGGCGTTCGGTTCGCGGCGCGAAAGCAAAGCAACGCTTGCTGAGGAACGCGGCGACGAGGCAAGCGACGGCGTGGACACGACGGCGGAACGGGACGTTCTGGATTCGGAGGCGGAGCAGAAAGCGGAACAGATGGACGATGAGGAACCAGTTGCGGCGGAATCGGAAGAGGAACAATCAATACCCGCGGTGCGACAGCCGATCAAAGTCAACCCACCGGTGACGGCCGTCGCCCGCGCCGCGGCCCTGCGCGCAAAACTCGAACGCAAGAGCGCCGAAGCCGGTTCGAACGCCTACGAACACCCCAGCCTTGACCTGCTCGAAGACGCCGAAGAGTTCCCATACGAGCTGCTGGCGAAAAAGGCCCAGATCGCCGCGGTCACGCTGGAGAAGACGTTCCAGGAATTCGGCCTGAACGTCCGCGTTGCCGAAATCGACACGGGCCCGGTCATCACGCAGTTCGAGCTGGAACTCGAAGCGGGCCTGCGGCTGTCGAAGGTCACCGCGCTCGCCGACGATCTCGCGATCGCGCTGCGGGTGCCGTCGGTCCGCGTCGTCGCGCCGATTCCCGGCAAGAACACCGTCGGTGTCGAAGTGCCCAACGAAAAGCAGGTGATGGTCCGGCTGCGGGAGCTGATCGAATCCTGCCCCGACGAGGTCGACAGGAACCGCATCCCGCTGTTTCTCGGCAAGGACGTCAGCGGGCGGCCGCTGGTGATCGACATGGCGAAGATGCCCCACCTGCTGATCGCCGGCCGCACCGGGACCGGGAAGAGCGTCTGCCTGAACACGCTCATCACCTCGATTTTAATGACCCGCACGCCCGACGAAGTGAAGATGCTGATGATCGACCCGAAGATGGTCGAGCTCAGCCCGTACAAGCGCGTGCCGCACCTGATGCACCCCGTCATCACCGACATGAAAAAGGCCGAGGCCGTACTGGCGTGGGCCGTCGACAAAATGGAAGAACGCTACGACCTGCTGGCCCGCTGCGGCGTGCGGCATCTCGACAACTACAACAAGCTCGGGAAGGACGCCGTCATCGACCGGCTGGGTCTTGATCCCGACGATCCGGCCGACGAGCTGGAAATCGAGAACGTGCCGGAGCGGATGCCGTACATCGTCATCATCGCCGACGAAATGGCCGACATGATGATGACGTCGGGAAAGGACGTGGAAGGGCACATCATCCGGCTGGCGCAGAAGTCGCGGGCCGTCGGAATTCATCTCGTGCTCGCCACGCAGAAGCCGACGGTGGACGTCATCACCGGTCTCATCAAGTCGAACCTGCCGGCCCGCATCTCCTTCCAAGTGGCCAGCCGCACGGACAGCCGCGTGGTCCTCGACGAAATGGGGGCCGACCGCCTGCTGGGGAACGGCGACATGCTGTTCCTCGCCCCGGGGACGAGCAACCTGACGCGGGCGCAGGGCACCTACGTCGGCGACGACGAAATCAACCGCGTCATCGACTTCTACGGCCGCTACGAACCGGAATACAGCACCGAACTCGCCCAGCTCAGCACGTCGTCGTCCGGCGGCGGCAAGACCGATTCCGAATCGCTCCGCAACCGCGACGAACTCTACGAGCAGGCGATCGAAGTCATCATCCGCGAAGGCCGCGGCTCCGTCTCGCTCTTGCAACGCGCCCTGGGCATCGGCTACGGCCGCGGGGCACGGCTGATCGACTACATGGCCGAAGACGGCATCGTGGGCGACTACAACGGCTCGCAGGCGCGGGAAGTGCTGTACACGCCGGAGCAGTGGGAGGCGATGAAGAGCGGGGTGGAGGCGGAAGCGGCGGGAGTCTGAGGGCTCTGAGGGCTGCCGCGCAAGACCGGCGTTGACTTGGTCAGTGTTTCGTCAAATGATGAAAGCGGAATCGTTCCCCACTCGCTTCGAGGACAGTGCGACGATGCCGGTGCACGATTGGACTCGCGTCACGCCCGTGATGTTCCATGACTTTCACGGGTCGTGGATCACGCACTTAAAGGAAGCCCTAAACGGGGGACTTCTTCCAGAGTCGTATTACGCCGCTTCAGAGCAATCCGCATCCGAGGCCATTCCGGACGTCTTGGCGTTGCAGGCGTCGGACGGTGCTGAGTCGTTTGCGGGCGAATCCGATTTGCCGGCAGGAGCTGTCGCCATTGCCGAAGCGCCGCCAAAAGTGTCGCTGACAGTTGAAGCAGAGTCGGAAGTCTGTGTCGATCTGCAGCGGACGTTGATCATTCGACATTCCTCCAATGACCGAATCGTTGCACTGGTTGAGATCGTCTCACCCGGCAACAAGCACAGCCGGATGAAACTCGACGACTTTCTGCGCAAGGTCGCGTCCGCGATCAAATCAGGCTATCACCTGTTGATCATCGATCTCTTCCCGCCAGGCAAGCTTGACCCTGCCGGCATTCATGGAGCGATCTGGGACTACATCGAGGGAAACGGCTTTGAGCAGCCGGAGGATAAGCCCTTGACCCTGGTCGCATACAAAGCCGGTCTCGTCCCGACCGCCTATGTGGAGCCGGTCGCGGTCGGAAGTGAACTGCCAGAAATGCCGCTGTGCCTGAACCCTGCTTACTATGTGAATGTCCCTTTGGAGCCGACATATCTGCAGAGTTGGGCAGGTTTTCCGGCACGATGGAAGCAGCTTTTGGAAACAAATTGACGGTCCATTGGGCGAGCACGGTTGCTTCCCCCGCCGTTTCGACGTATCCTCCCCATATCGAGGTCTCGTCCATGAACTGCCGTAACGCGTCCATCCCCGCCATCGTCATTCCCGTCGGCATTATCGCCGGCGTCGGATGACGCACGCGACCGTGAGGACGATTCCTGGAAATTCCGAAACCGTCTCAACCCTCAGGTCGCATCGGCCTGAGGGTTTTTTGTTTTGGTGATCCCATGCCCCGCATCGAAATCTACGACACCACCCTTCGCGACGGTTCCCAGGGCGAGGGGGTGAACTTCTCGCTGCAGGACAAGCTGCTGATCACGCAGCGGCTGGATGAACTCGGCTTCGATTACGTCGAGGGAGGATATCCGCTTTCGAACCAGAAGGACGAGGAATACTTCCAGCGCGTCCGCGATCTCGACCTGCAGCACGTGAAGGTCGCCGCCTTTGGCATGACGCGCCGCCGCGGCGTGGGGGCCGAAGACGACACCGGCATGCGGGCGCTGCGGGATTCGCTCGCGCCGGTCTGCACGGTCGTCGGCAAGACGTGGGACCTGCACGTGCTGGAAGTGCTGCGGGTCGATGAAGCCGAAAACCTGGCGATGATTCGCGATTCCGTCGCCTTTCTGCATGCCGAGGGACGTGAAGTGCTCTACGACGCCGAGCATTTCTTCGACGGCTGGCGGCACAACCCGGAGTTCGCTCTGCAGACGATTCTCGCCGCGCAGGAAGCCGGGGCGCGGATGGTGATTCTTTGCGACACCAACGGCGGGTCGCTGCCGGAGACGATCGTCGAAGGCGTGGCAGCCGCGAAGAAGGTGTTGAGGATTCCCATCGGCATTCACTGCCACAACGACAGCAGCGTGGCCGAGGCGAACTCGCTGGCGGCGGTCGATCACGGCGCGACGCAGGTGCAGGGGACGATCAACGGGATCGGCGAACGCTGCGGCAACGCGGACCTGATCGGCGTCGTGGCCAATCTCGCGCTGAAGAAAACGGGCTGCGACGTGCTGACCGGCGACGGTGTCCGGCGTTTGACGGAGTTGTCGCGGTACGTCTACGAGATCGCGAACATGAACTTCCGCCCCAATCAGCCGTTCGTCGGCCGCAGCGCGTTTGCCCACAAAGGGGGCATGCACGTGCACGCCGTCAACCGGCTGGCGAAGAGTTACGAGCACATTAACCCGGAAGCCATCGGCAACCAGCGGCGGGTGCTGGTCAGCGAGCTTTCCGGCCGGTCGAACATCGTCGCCAAGACGACGAAGTTCCAGCTCGACCACGACAACGACCTGATGGCGAAAATCCTCGATCAGGTCCAGGTGCTGGAAAACGACGGTTACCAGTTCGAGGCCGCCGAGGCGTCGTTCGACCTGCTCGTGAAGCGCGTCGCGGGGACGTACACGCCGTTTTTCCAGCGCATCCACTACCGCGTGAACGTCGAAACCGCCGGGCAGTGCGAACCGCTGACGGAGGCGACGATCAAGCTCCGCGTCGACGGCGACGTGCAGCACGTGGTGGCCGAGGGGGACGGCCCGGTCAACGCCCTCGACACCGCGTTGCGGAAAGCGCTCTTACCGGCATACCCCAATCTGGCGAAAATGCATCTGGTGGACTACAAGGTGCGGGTCATCAACTCGACGGAAGGCACCGCCGCCCGCGTCCGCGTGGTCATCGAAAGCGCCGACGAGCACGACGTGTGGAGCACCGTGGGCGTCAGCGAAAACATCATCGAAGCGAGCTGGCTGGCGCTGGTGGACAGCGTCGAGTACAAGCTGTTCAAAGACCAGGGGGGAGTCGGGGAGACGCCGAGTTATGCGGCGGTGACGAACGGTGGCATTCCGGCCGGAATTCGATCAAGCTGAGGCGACAATGAGCACCGCAATAACAGAAGGAATCGTGGGCGGAGTGACGGCCGTGTTCGAGCCGCTGACCGTGCAACAGTACCACGCAATGATCTCGTCGGGGATCCTGCGCGAAGGGTCGCCGGTCGAATTGATCGACGGGATGCTGGTTCGCAAAGACCGACGGGATCGGGAAGGAAGCATCATGACGGTCGGTCCGGGGCATTCCTTCACGGTCACTAACCTCGACGAACTTTTCGACGAGCTTTTGAAATCCACCGGCTTCCACGTGCGAACTCAACAGCCGTTGACGTTGTCTGGAACCAGCGAGCCGGAACCGGACGGCAGCATTGTTCGCGGAACGGCGGCCGATTATCGAAAGCGGCATCCCGGGCCATCGGACACGACAGTGGTCATCGAGGTGGCCGACAGCTCGCTGGAATACGATCGCGTCGTGAAATTGAAAAAATACGCCGCGGCGGGCATTCCGGTGTACTGGATCATCAATCTGCGCGACAATGAGGTCGAGGTTTATCTGCGTCCATTGCCTGCCGATGAACGGTACGAGGACTGCGTTCGGTTCCGTTCAGGGGATTCGCTGGAGGTCGCGTTGGATTCGCGGGGGATTACTCTCGAAGTCGAGTCGCTCTTCGGAGATGATTCAACGTAGCCCGATAAGTGTTTAGCAGAATTGATCGAAGCATGTCAGCAAAGATCATCAAGGACCGCGTCGCCGGCAGCCGGATCACGGTCTTTCCGATGCCACGACTGTTCCGCGATGGACTGAGATAACTGATATGATTCAATAGAACCAAGCAATCCCGGAGTCGTGTGAGAGACTCAACCATGTCCGCCGCTATTGTCAACAACCGAATCGAAGGTACTCGAATCACGGTGTGGGACGTCCTGCATTATCTGGAAAACGGCCGCAGCGTGGCGGAAATCTGCCGTTGGCTGCCGATTACCAAGGAACAGGTCGCCGCTGCCATCGAGTATATCAACGACAATCGCGAATACGTCATGGACGTCCATCGCCGGATTGAAGAGCGGAATGCTCGTGGGAATCCGCCGGAAATCGAGGAGAAACTGGCAGGGACTCGGAGAAGGATGCAACAGTGGCTGCGGGAAAGGCAGCAAGCTCGTCACGAGGAGCGTGAAGGTGCGGGGCATTCTGGCGGACAATAATTGCCAGGGGCAGTTCGACTTTCTGGTGCAGTTGTTGCGTTCGGGGTACCGTCTCGAACTCTGGGAAGCGCTGGAAGTCGACATCCGGGAATTCGTGGACGTCGAGTTGCAACCGGAGTCGTCGGACGCCGAGATCTGGCATGTCTGTCAGCGCGAAGAACTGGTGCTGATTACAGCGAATCGCAGTGCTGACGGGGCCGATTCGCTGGAAAGGACCATCCGCGATCACAATCACTCGACGTGTTTGCCAGTCGTGACGATTTCTGACAGCGACCGGGTCGTCTACGATCGCAACTATGCCGAGCGATCCGCCGATCGCTTGCTCGAAATACTCTTCGAAATCGAGAACTATCGGGGAACCGGTCGGCTTTTCATCCCTTGATCAATTGAATCGAAAGACGCGATTTCCGACTTCATTCCATGACCGACCTCCCCAAACAATACGACCCCGCCGCCGCACAACAGCAGTGGTTCGCCTTCTGGGAATCCCACGGCTATTTCAACGCCGACCCGCCGCCTGAAGACGTCAAAGGGGGCAAGCCGCCGCATACCATCATGATCCCGCTCCCCAACGTCACCGGGGCGCTGCACATGGGGCATGCGCTCAACGGGACTTGCCAGGACCTCATCACACGCTGGCGGCGGATGCAGGGGTTCGAAGCCCTGTGGATGCCCGGCACCGACCACGCCGGCATCGGCACGCAGGCCGTCGTCGAACGCCGCATGTTCGAAGAGGAAGGCCTCACCCGCCGCGACATCGGACGCGAGGCCCTCGTCAACCGCATCTGGCGCTGGAAAGACGCCTACGAAGAACGCATCCTCGGCCAGTTGAAGACCCTCGGCTTCAGTTGCGACTGGCGGCGGACGCGGTTCACCCTCGACGACGTCTGCTCGAAGGCCGTCCGCCGCACGTTCTTCAAGATGTTCCAGGACGGCCTGATCTTCCGCGGCAAACGGCTCGTCAACTGGGACGTGCACCTGCAGACCGCCGTCGCCGACGATGAAGTCTTCGAAGAGGAAATCGACGGCCACTTCTGGACGTTCCACTATCCCGTGGTCGACGAGCACGGCCGCGACACCGATGTGTCCATCCGCTTCTCGACTACGCGGCCGGAGACGATGCTGGGCGACACCGCCGTCTGCGTGCATCCCACCGACGAACGCTATGCGCACCTCGTGGGGAAGCAGGTCCGCATTCCGCTCAACGGCCGGTTGATTCCCATCATCGCCGATGGTCTGCTGGCGGATAAGGAACTCGGCACCGGGGCGGTGAAAGTGACGCCGGGGCACGACCCCAACGACTACGCCTGCTACGGTCGCAAGCTCGGCCAACCGGATGAAATCGGCGTGATCGACCTGCTGAATCTCGACGGCACGGTCGCGGAAGTCGCCGGCAACCCGAAGTACGTCGGCAAGGACCGGCTCAAGGTCCGTGAGATGGTCGTGGACGACATGGCGGAACTCGGGTTCTTCGACAAGATCGAGGACCGCCAGATTCCGCTGAAACACAGCGACCGCTCGAAGACGCCGATCGAACCGATCCGCTCCGACCAATGGTTCGTGAAGATGGGGGACCCCACCGACGGCCACCCGGGCCTGGCGCAGATGGCGATAGACGCCGTCCGCGACGGCCGCGTGACGTTCTTCCCCGCCCGCTACGCGAAGACGTACCTCGACTGGCTGGGGGAGAAGCGCGACTGGTGCATCAGCCGGCAATTGTGGTGGGGGCATCGGATACCGGTGTGGAGCAAGCGGATGCTGGCCGAGGAATGGAAACAGAAGGCAGAAGAAGAACAGGAATGGGCCGACTTTTTCATGGAGGGAGAAGACGCGAAACACGTTGTGACAGTGGAAACGCCATCCGAATCGTTTCATGTCACGGGCCACCGAAAGCATCTTGATTGCTTGGGAGACGCGCTCGAGCAATCTCAGGATGATCCGATCACGTGGTTTGTTGCCCCATCGCCCGCAGACGGCAATGACATGAGCGTGATTGGGTGGTTGGAATCCCACGGCTTCGAGCAAGACCCCGACGTCCTCGACACCTGGTTCAGTTCCGCCCTCTGGCCGCATGCGACGCTGGGGTGGCCGGACCTGGAGCATGATCCGCCGCTGGATGAGAAGGAAGTGGCGCGGCAGACGCAGATGGCGCAAAGCGAGCCGCGGGGTTTATCCCCGCGGGACCGCCGGGATAAACCCGGCGGCTCGCAACTTGGCGGCTCGCCGAATCGCGTGCTGCCGTATTTCTACCCGCACGCCGAACCCCCTGACGGCAACCAGTCCGTCCTCATCACCTCCCGCGACATCATCACGCTGTGGGTCGCGCGGATGGTGCTTACCGGGCTGTACAACATGGGGGAGATTCCGTTCCGGCACGTGCATATCCACCCGAAAATCCTCGACGGCTTCGGGCAGGGGATGTCCAAGTCGAAAGGCAACGGCGTCGACCCGGTCGATCTGATCGACAAGTACGGGACCGACGCCGTGCGGTTCACCATCGCGTCGTTCGCCGGCGAAACGCAGGACGTGCGGATTCCCATCAGCTACGAATGCCCGCAGTGCGGCGACTCGATCCCGCAGAAACAATACAAGACGGCGACGATCACCTACGTCGTGCCGGAAACACTGCAGGGCACGTTCCCCCTCGGCGAAAACGGCGAGAAGCCGCGGATGCGCTGCCCGAAATGCAAAACGGTATCGCAGTTTTCGACCCCAGCCTACGACCCCGATCCGGAAGAACCGGTGGCGGTGACCGTCAGCGAGCGGTTCGAGTACGGCCGCAACTTCTGCAACAAGCTGTGGAACGCCGCCCGCTTCGCGCTGCTGAACCTGGAAGGCTACACGCCGGGACTGGTGGACGTCGCGACGCTGCCGCTGGAAGACCGCTGGATCCTCAGCCGGCTGTCGACGGTCGCGCGGGAGATGACGGATCGGCTCGGCGAATACCAGTTCGACGCCGCGACGCGGGCCGTGCGGGACTTCACGTGGAATGAGTTCTGCGACTGGTATCTGGAGATGATCAAACCGCGGTTGAAAGATGTAGGGTGGGCTCCGCCCACCAGCGATGCGGATTCCGTGCCCGATGCGGTGGGCACAGCCCACCCTACAGTGCGCGCCGTGGCCCAGCGCGTGCTGGTCGCGGTGCTGGATACGCTGGTTCGGCTCTTGCAACCGTTCACGCCCTTCCTGTGCGAGGAACTCTGGCAGCGGCTGACGGAGATTGCCCCGCAGCGCGGCCTGCCGCAACCGGCCGAAGCCGAGGAAGCCGCCATCATCGCCCGCTGGCCGTCGATTCCCACGGAATGGCAGGACGCCGCGCTGGAACGCCGCTTCGAACGTCTGCAGGAGACGATCGTCGCCGTGCGGAACGTGCGGGCGGTTTACAACATTCCGCCGTCGACGACGTTGCCGCTGGTCGTGCGATGCGAGGAGAACGTGGCGGCCGATCTGCGGAACGTCGCGGGGCAGTTCGCGAATCTGGCGAAGGCCGAACTGACCGCCGCCGGGCCGGACGTCGAGCGTCCGCCGGCGTCGGCGTCGTTTTCGCTGGCCGACGCCGACGGGTTCATTCCGCTGGAAGGCGTCATCGACCGCAACGCCGAACTGGCCCGGCAGCACGCGGAGGCGGCGAAGCTCCGCAAGCACATCGCCGGTCACGAAGGCAAGCTGGCCAACGAAAACTTCACCGCCAAAGCCCCGGCGGACGTGGTCGCGAACGTTCGCGAAACGCTGGCCAACCTGAAGAGCCAGTTGGCCAGCGTCGAGCAGATCATCCACGACCTGGGGGGCGAGTAACGACCGTGGCGGACGCTGCCAGCGTCCGCGGATGCTGGCAGCATCCGCCACGGGTTCTCGCCGCTCACCCCAGTTGGCGCCCTTTCGCGGAGCGAAAGGCGACGTTGCGTCAATCGCCGCCGCCGATGAACGGGATGTCGAACATCAGCGTATAGCCGTTGAACGTCAAAAGCGCGCCGATCACCGCCAGGCCGATGCTGAAGTAGAACACCTTCCGCGCCTGGGCGAGAATCGACACCGACGCCATGATGATCGAAATCTGCAGCAGCACTTCCGCGAAGTCGAAGTAGGGGTCCTTCTTCTGGTTCCTGTCGCGGATCGCCTCATGCTTGCGGGCTTCGGGGGCGATCTCGTCTTTCTTTTCGGCGGCGAAGCGTTTCGCCTCGTCTTTGTAGTGCTTCAGCAGCTTCTCGGCCTTGGCCCGCGCTTCGGACGACATCGCCGAGCCGCGCTCGGCCAGCAGCAGTTCGATGCGGTTGGCCTCGGTTTTGTAATTGTGCTCGCGGATGACCTTCGCCTGGTAGCGGGCCCAGTGGTTCGAGGCCTGCTGCTGCGAGAGCAGCATTTCCTTCATGGCGTTCGTGCCGCCCAGCGAGGCGATCGCGAGGATGACCGCGTACAGCGCGGTCGCCTGGGCAATCCGCTTCGTGAAGGGCGTCTTCGACTGCTCTTCGATCTCTTCCACGTCGGGAACTTCGGCTTCGGGCATGGCTGCGACTCCCGGAAACAACGAAACCGGCGGACCACCCGCCATTCCGCTGGCGGGAATTCTACCGCCGCCCGAACCGGCGGCAAGAGTCAGTCGAGAGTCGAGAGTCCAGAGTCGAGAGCCAGATCGTGAGTGCCTCATTTCTGACTCTCGACTCTCGACTCTCGACTCTCGACTGTTCTGTCTGCTTGCCCGCGATTTTCGGGCCGCCGTATAATCGATTGAGCAAGAACGCCCCTCGGAAACTGGAGACCCCCGCCGTGCTCGTGCACATGGAACTGGCCCGGATCATTATCAGCGACATCAACGACCACCAGGTGATCTACCTGCGCGAGGTCGACGGGGACCGCATGTTTCCAATCCTGATCGGGCTGTTCGAGGCGCACAGCATCGACCGGCGGGTGAAGATCAATGACGACAACCCGCCCCCGCCGCGGCCGCTGACGCACGACCTGATCAAAAACGTGATCGAGGAAATGGGGGGCGAAGCGCAGGACATCATCATCAACAACCTGATGGACCACACGTACTTCGCGGTGATCCGCGTGCGGCGGGACGGGGAACTGGTCCAGATCGACAGCCGGCCGTCGGACGCAATCGCGCTGTCGGTGCACTACGATCCGTTCCTGCCGATTTATGTGGAGGAGTCGGTGCTGGAAGAAGTGGCGACGTGACGGGACTACTTTCCGAACGCGTCCCCGAACACCAGCCGCATCTGCCGCCACGAGCGTTCGTCGGCGTTCTTGTTGTAGGCGATGCCGGGGATCTTGCGTTTGTCGGCGGCGGGGACGGTGAAGCTGTGCACGGCGTTCGCGTAGGCGATGAACTCCCAGTCGACTTTCGCCTTGCTGAGGGCGGCCTGGAACTTCGCGATCGCGTCCTGGCCGATGAAGTTGTCGTTCGCCCCGTGGCAGACGACGATTCGCGGCTTGATCTGCTTCGCCTGTTCGTCGGTGGGGGCGGGCAGGGCGGCGTGGAAGGTGACGACCGCCTTCAGGTCCGCCCCGCTGTAGGCAAGCTGCAGCGCGGTCGAGCCGCCGAAGCAGTAGCCGATGGCGGCCAGCCTGGAACCGTCCACAAGTTCGTGGGCTTTCAGAACCTTCAGTCCCGCCAGCCCGCGCTGCTGCCACGCCTTCTGGTTGCTGCGGATCGTGCCGGCCCATTGTTGGGCCGTTTTCGGGTGTTCCGTCACTTTCCCCTCGCCGTACATGTCGAGTGCGAAGGCGACGTAGCCGAGTTCCGCGAGTTTTTTCGCCCGCGTCTTCGCGTAGTCGTCGAGGCCCCACCATTCGTGGACGACCAGAATGCCGGGCCGTTTGCCGGATTTCGCGTCGTCCCAGGCGAAGAAGCCTTTGAGAGTCGTGCCGGCGTCATTGTAGGTGACGGTTTTGGTGACGACTTTGGCGTGGGCGAATGACGGAAGCAGGATGACAAGGGCCGTCCACAGGATGCGGTTCATGGTGACTCTCCATTCAATCACGGTTGGTTCGTCGCCGCTTGCGGCTTAGCCGAGCGAAGGGCTAAGCCGCAAGCGGCGGAATCAATGGCAGTCCGCCACCAGCGGCCCCGCCAGTTCGCGGAGGAAAAACAACCTCCCAGGCTGCGTCGGCATGTAGGTCGACGGAATCCACGGCGTCGGTTCGTGCCGCAGGGTCATCCACAGGCTCAGGCCCTGCCACATCATCCCGCGGCCGAGGGTGCCGTCGGCGCCGCCGATGATCCAGTCGGCCCCAAGAAACAGTCCCGGCCCGATCGTGTTGGCATACGCCGGCACGAGCGTGGTGCGGCTTTTGAAGCTGGTGACGGCGTTCTGCTCGATCGTCAGCGGGTGCAGCTTCGCTCCCAGCCGGTGCGTCTGCTTTTTCCATTCCTCGGCCGAATCGAACTCGCCGGCGAATTGCGGCTCCCAGAAGGCGATGTGGCACACGCGGCCGATGCCGAAGATGACCGCCAGCTTCACCCCGTCCTTCCGCAGTTCGGCGATCTTCTCCGGGTAGGTGGGCAGGTTGTCTTTCGTGGCGAAGTTCCGCTGATCTTCGGGGACGGTCAGCTTCTCCAGCGGGCCATAGAACGCCTGCTCCATCGCGTACTGGAACGCCCCGGGGTTGTCGCTGGGCAGGGTGTTGCCCTCGGCGTCGCTCCATTCGTCCATGTTGAAGCCGTAGACGTGCCGGCAGTCGACGTCCCATTCCTTGAGGAAGAAGACGGCCCAGCGGTACATGCCCATCGGCCCCACGGGGAGAATCAGCGCCAGCTTTTCGCCGGCCCGCTGCGAGGCGGCGATGGTTTTCGCGATTTCGTGCCCCATGAATGTGTCGAAATCGGCCTGCGACCCGCAGGCGACAAGCTCGAACTCGGGGTGCCACCACGTCTGCCGTTGGGCGATCTTCAGCGGGTTCTCGTCGACGCAGGCGTCGATCCGGGCGAGGTCCCAGCCTTTGGGAAAGAACCCTTCCATCAGCGATCCGGGGAGGGTGCTCAGCAGGTCCATCACGGGGTGCTCAGCTTCGGGCAGAGGCGGCGGGGAGTGAATGACGAATGACGAAATCCGAACGTCGAAGCAATGACGAATGCCGAAGCCCGAATGAGCTGCGTCCTCGCCTTTCGCCGTCCATCTCAACGGACGCGCGGTGGTTTTGCAAGACAATGGGCGCCGGCATGGTCTTCGGTGTCAAGCGCAACCCGAGTTAGACAGAAACATTGGTGACAGAAAGATGTCGACTCCAGCAGACAACCGCTGCGACATGTTTCATGGCGCCAGCGTTGACATCACGAGACCCGACAGGAGGCAACTGAGACAACAGGGACAAACTCACATCTCACTGTCTTAGGCAGCGGCGGGAAAATAATCTACCTGCGAAACCGCGTTTTGTGGTAGAAGTGGCGTTTGGGAGTTCCCCGTCAGTTTCAACAAGCACGCAGTCTCAAGGAAGAGACCATGGAGCACACACTC
>Ga0268386_10001593_pt1 | contig 15601 bp, 15 predicted proteins | sample RVTome_15_FD_200260 | JGI IMG/M metagenome (GOLD analysis project Ga0268386, IMG submission 200260) | Soil microbial communities from uranium-contaminated site in the Upper Colorado River Basin, Wyoming, United States - RVT150D86... ...
TAGGAGTGTGAATGACGGGGACGACGGGTGGATTCTGCCGGAAGTGCGGGGAAAACGCCGGTGGACAAACCTGTGTGCCCGCACCCACGGGACCCACACGTCCCCGGGCCGCGTCCTCGACGATCCACACGTCAGCGGCTCTGCTTGATGCTCGCGGTCAACTCTTGCACGAGGTTGTACACAGTGCGGTCCTCGCTGATGAGCCGCGTGATCTTCTGCGTCGCGTGCATCACCGTGGTGTGGTCGCGGTTCCCGAACTCCCTTCCGATCTTCGGAAGCGACGAGTCCGTGAGCTCGCGGCAGAGGTACATCGCAACCTGGCGTGGGTACGCGACCGACTGTGATCGCCGCGGGCTCACGAGCTCGTCGATCGTGACCCCGAAACGACCCGAGACGGCCTCCTGGATCCGCGGGATTGTCACCTCTGGCGCGGCCGTGCCCTGAGGGAAGACGTCCTTGAGCACGTGCTCGGCGAGCTCGACGGTCATCGCCCGGTCGGTGAGCGACGAGAACGCGACCACGCGCGTCAGCGCCCCCTCGAGCTCGCGGATGTTGGAGGAGACGCGGCCGGCGATGAAGGTGAGGACCTCCGGGTCGGCGATCGCGATGCGCTCCGTGTTCACCTTCTTGCGCAGGATGGCGATCCGGGTCTCGAGGTCAGGCGGCTGGATGTCGGTGATCAGCCCCCACTCGAACCGCGAGCGAAGTCGCTGCTCGAGCGTGGCGATCTCGCGGGGCGGGCGATCGGACGAGATGATGATCTGCGCCCCGCCCTCGTACAGAGAGTTGAAGGTGTGAAAGAACTCCTCCTGGATCCGTTCCTTGCCCTCGAAGAACTGGATGTCGTCGACGAGTAGGACGTCGTAGTTGCGGTAGCGTCGCTTGAAGCCCTCGATCCGCTTGTCGCGGAGCGAGTCGATGAAGTCGTTCATGAACGTCTCACTCGTCACGTAACGGCGTGTGAGCCGCCGGGAGTGCTGCGCGACGTAGTGACCGATCGCTTGGAGGAGATGCGTCTTGCCGAGGCCGGTCCCTCCGTAGATGAAGAGCGGGTTGTACGCCTGCGCCGGCGCTTCCGCGACAGCGAGCGCGGCGGCGTGTGCGAAGCGGTTCGACGATCCGATGATGAAGAGGTCGAAGGTGTACTTGGGGTTGAGCGCGGACGCCTGCCCGTCGCGAACCCCGAGCTCGGCATCGTGCTCGCGGGCGTGTCTGCCGGGCGCGGCGGCGGTCGCGGGCCCGCCCGCCGCTGTCTCGACCGGCGGATCGACCCACTCGCCGACGGAGAAGGAGACGTCGAGCTCCCGTCCGAGCGTCTCCCGTGCCGCGGTCGACACCGGCTCCTCGAAGTGGCTCACGATCCAGCCGCGGATGAAGTCGTTCGGCACGGCGACGACGAGCCCGCCGTTGCCGTACGAGACCGGCTCCGCCTGCGCGAACCAGGTATCCCAAACCGTCTCCGAGAGGATCTCTTTCAGCCGCCCGCCGAGGGCGTCCCACATGCTCTCCGCGGTCGCGTCCGCTCGGTGCTCCACCCGCCCTCGCACTTCCTCGGGGTCGATGAGAAGGGCGAGCATAGCAGCGTTCCAAAGCGCCCTTCCAGCCGCCTGTGGATGAAAATAGCCGCATTTTGCAGGGTTTTTATGTGATCCACACCTCTTTCCACACCTGTGGAAGAAGCCTCTGGCGTTTGTTCGCCTGGCAACCATCGCGGCTCCTGAGCAGCGCTTTTCACCGCCCGCTCGGCCAGCCGAGATTGTGGAAAACGTCACCCGAGAACCCGTTGTCTATACTCCGCGTTCCGCCCGGACGGGCCCCTTCTCGGACGACGCCGACGACGTGAAACGCACCTACCAGCCGAACGTCCGCCGACGGAAGCGGCGGCACGGGTTTCGAGCGCGCATGTCCTCGCGCGCCGGTCGCGCAATCCTGAAGCGCCGCCGCGCGAGAGGTCGGAAGCGTTTGTCTGCTTGAGCCCGGCGGTGAAGAACATTAACGCAGCGGTCGCGAAGCGGATGCCTTCAGGGATCTTCGCGCGATCGGAATCCGCGCTCGCTGATTCCGACTCTGCGCGGTAACAGTGCAGCGCCGGCATCGCCTGTCGCGATCGCGGGACTTCGACGACGTCTATCGCCGCGGCACGTCGGCCTCGACGCGTTATCTCGTCCTCCACTGGTTCCCGCGTGACGAGGATTCCGACGGAGACCCGCGCCTCGGCCTCGCGGTCCCGCGGTCGGTGGGGTCGGCGGTCGTTCGCAACAAGGTGAAGCGCCTCCTCCGCGAGGCGTGGCGAGGGCTCCTCCCGAGCGTCCCCGCCGGGCACGACTACGTGCTGGTCGCTCGCCCGGGTCTCGCCGAGCCGGCGCAGGCGCGCGGCTCGGACTGGCTCGCAAGAGAGATCTCGAACGCGCTCGAAAAGGTCCGCGCGTGAGGTACGCCGGCATCGCGCTCGTCTACGCCTGGCGGTACACGTTCGGCCTGCTCACGCCGCCGGGCACCTGCAAGTACCACCCCAGCTGCTCGCAGTACGCGCTCGACGCATTCCGCGAGTTCGGTCTCGCACGCGGCGCGGTGCTCGCCGGCTGGCGCGTCCTGCGCTGTAACCCGTGGAGCCACGGCGGCGTGGACTACGCGCACGACCAGACGGTGTTCCCGCTGCTCCGCTCGAGAGTCAAGACGTGATCGTCGCCGGCGTCCTTTCGCCCATCGAGGACCTCCTCACCGAGATCCTCATCTGGCTGCACGAGACCGGCGGCCTGACCTGGGCGTGGTCGATCGTCGCGCTGACCGTGCTCGTGCGGATCCTGCTCGTCCCGCTCGCCATCCGGCAGATCCACTCGATGCAGAGCCTCCAGATCCACGCGCCGGAGATGAAGGCGATCCAGCAGCGCTACAAGAACGACCGGCAAAAGCAGTCGGAAGAGCTCATGAAGTTCTACAAGGAGAACAAGATCAACCCGTACGCGTCCTGCCTGCCGATCGTTCTCCAGATCCCGATCTTCATCGCGCTCTTCTTCGTCCTGCGGGACTTCGACGACGAGGTCTACCCGCAATTCCAGGAGACGACGCTCGAATGGCTGAACCTCGTCGACATCACCGAGCCGACCAAGGACGGCTGGGGGCCGCTCCTGCTCGTCGTCTACGTGATCAGCCAGCTGACGTCCACCTGGCTCATGTCGACGTCGATGCAGAGCGCGGCGCAGCGGTGGTTGATCATGCTGCTCCCGATCTTCTTCATCCCGTTCATCCTCGGGTTTCCCTCGGGCCTGATGATCTACTGGCTGACGACGAACCTATGGTCGACCGGCCAGGGCATCGTCACCAGGCGCCAGATGCCGCGGCCGGTTCCTCCGCCGAAGCGGTCGAGCCGTACCCCACCGCGAGAGGCGACCGCCGCCGTCGCCGACGGCGAGCCCGGCCCGGACGGCGGCACAGGCACGACCCGTCCTGTGCGGACGGGGCCACCCCGACGGGTGAAGCGGAAGAAGGGCGGAGGCGGTCGCCGGCGATGAGCGACGCAGCAGGTGTCCGGGTGGAGGCGACGGGCGAGACCGTCGGCGAGGCGAAGTGGTCGGCGCTCAGGGAGCTCGAGCAGCTCGTCCCGAATCTCGACCGTGACGACGTCCGCTTCGAGGTGCTCGCCGAGGGAGAGCGCGGGCTTCTCGGGGTCGGGTACACGCCCGCGCGCGTGGCTGCGACCGTCCCCGAGCCCGAGCCCGCGGCCGGCTCCGGCTCCGGGGGAGGCGAGAGCGAGGCGTCGTCTTCGGCCCGCGAGCTCGTCGACCGGATCGCCTCGGCGATCGGCGCGAGCGTGACCGTGACCGTGACCGAGCGCGAGGGGACCGTGACCGTGACGTGCACCGGCGCCGATCTCGGGCTGCTCATCGGCAAGCACGGCCAGACGATCGACGCGATCCAGTACCTCGCGAACGCGGTCGTCCGCTCGGAGGGCGGCGAGCACGAGGTCGTCGTGGACGCCGCCGGCTACCGCGCTCGGCGCAAGGCGACACTCGCGAGTGTCGCGGAGCGCTCGGCGCGCCTTGCCACGGCCACCGGCAACCCGGTCGAGCTCGACCCGATGACGGCGGTCGAGCGGAAGATCGTGCACGAGTCGCTCAAGGAAGATCCCGAGGTCGAGACGCGGAGCGAGGGCTCCGAGCCGAACCGGTACGTCGTCGTCCTCCCCCGTCTCCCCGCCGACTGACGTGAGCGATCCGCTCCTCGAGCGGTGGCTCGAGGACGTGGTCGCGACCCCCGGGCTCACGAGTCTCGACTCCGTCTCGGACGCGCAGCAGGTCCTGCTCGATGACGCACTGCGCGCGACGCCGTTCGTGGAGGCGATCGGCGGGCCGGTGATCGACGTCGGCTCCGGCGGCGGCTCGCCCGGGCTCCCGCTCGCGGTCGCGCTACCCGGCCTCGCATTCACGCTGCTCGAGGCCGAGCGCCGGAAGGCACGGTTCCTCGAACGAGCGAGCGAAAGCCTGGCCAACGTCGAGGTCGTGTGGGGCCGGGCCGAGGAGCACGCGACCGACGCGTACGCCGTCGCGCTCGCGAAGGCGTTAGCCAAGCCACCGGTGGCGGCCGAACTCTGCCTTCCGCTCGTTCGGCAGGGCGGAGTGGTGATCCTCTGGCTCGGCGAGACGGCGCGCCGTGATGCGGTCGCGAGGGCGGCCGCCCAGGTCGGCGGTCGACTCGAGGACGACGTGGACGGTCTCGTCCTTCTACGGAAGGTCTCGCCCACACCCGCGGGCTTCCCCCGCCGCCCCGGAATCGCGCGCAAGCGCCCACTCGCCTAACCCGCCCTCGGGCGGGCGTTACGAAGGCGCATCCCGCTGAACTCGAGGGTGGATGCAACCACGCGGTCCCAGAGCGGCCACAGGTTCTCCACGATGCGGAGCTCGATGCCGGCGTCGACATGGCGGGAGAGGAGGTCGCGAAGCTCGACCAGCTCGACGGGGTCGACCGGCTGCCGGCTCAGCCAGTACCCGCCGACCTCGGGATCGGGCTCGAAGGTCTCCTGCGGCAGCCGATACGCGACCACGCGGGCCGAGCGGATGCGGTCGAGCCACGAACCCTCGACTGCGTGGACACGGAGCGCGCCTCCGAGGAGGCACTCGGTGTCCTCATTCCTCGTCTCAGGAGTGGCCCAGAAGGTTCCGCGCGGGCAGTCGCGCGGGAACCAGTACAGCGGGAGATGGCGTGTGTCGATCGCCCAGACGCACGGCTCGTCCCTCTGGACGGTGGCGCTCGGAAGCGGCTCGAAGCGCTCGATGGAAGCGTCCTCGCTGACGTGCCAGAGCGCGTGCTCGCCCTCGCCGGCGTACGGTGGCGCAGGCGCTCTCACGGCAGCTGACTCTAGCCGCCCCCCTCTCTAGCCTTGGCGTCGTGCCCGCCCGCGTCTACGCCGTGGCGAACCAGAAGGGCGGCGTCGGGAAGACGACGACCGCGGTCAACGTGAGCGCCTGCCTCGCCGAGGCCGGCGAGCGCGTGCTCCTGATCGATCTCGACCCGCAGGCGAACGCGACCTCGGGGCTCGGAATGCGTGCGAACGGCGTCTCCACCCACGATCTGCTCGACGGTGCCCCACTGCGAGCCCTGACCCGGCCGTCGGCCTTCCCCAACCTGGACGTCGTGATGGCGAAGAGCGACCTCGCGGCGGCATCCGTGGAGCTTTCGACGCGCCCCGGTGGGGAGCGCTACCTCGCGGAGGCGCTCGCCGGACACGTCGACGGCTACTCCTTCGTCTTCCTCGACTGCCCGCCCTCGTTCGGGCCGCTCACGGTGAACGCGCTCGCCGCAGCGCACCGTGCGATCGTCCCGGTGCAGGCGGAGTACTACGCGCTCGAGGGGCTTTCGCAGCTGCTCGGCACGATCAACCACGTCCAGGCGAGGCTGAACCCCGAGCTCGCGGTGGCCGGGATCGTCCTGACCATGGCCGATGGGCGGACGCGGCTCACGGCCGAGGTCGAGTCGGAGCTTCGCCGTCACTTCGGCCCGCTCGTGTTCACGACCACGGTGCCCCGCTCGGTCCGCCTCGCCGAGGCGCCGAGCCACGGGCTTCCCGCGATCGCCTACGACCGGCGCTCGGCCGGCGCGCAGGCCTACTGGAAGGTGGCGATGGAGCTTGTCGACCGTTCCTAGGGAGAGGCGCGGCCTCGGGCGCGGCCTCGAGGTCCTGCTCGGGGAGGCCGGCCAACCCGAGCTGCTGCACCTGCCCGTCGAGACGATCCACCCGAACCCGCGGCAGCCGCGGAGGCGGTTCGAGCCCGAGGCGGCCGAGGGCCTCGCCGCCTCCATCCGCCTCCAGGGAGTCCTCCAGCCGGTCGTCGTCAGGCGGCGGCCGGAGGGCGGCTTCGAGCTGATCGCGGGGGAACGCCGCTGGCGCGCCGCGCGCGCCGCGAGGATCCCGACCCTTCCGGCGCTCGTCCGCGACGTCGAGGACAAGGAGTCGTTGTTGCTCGGGCTCGTGGAGAACGTCGCCCGGGAGCAGCTGTCCGCCGTGGAAGAGGCGCGCGCGTACGCGTCGCTCGTCGACGAGTTCGAGCTCTCGCTCGGAGACGTCGCCGAGCGGGTCGGCCGGTCGAAGCCGTCGGTCTCGAACCGGCTACGCCTGCTCGAGCTGCCCGAGGAGGTGCTGTGGATGCTCGCTCGCGGCGACCTCTCCGAGGGTCATGCCAGAGCCGTCCTGTCGCTCTCGGACGACGATGCTCGGCGCCGTCTCGCCCACCGGATCGTCAAGGAGGGGATGACGGTGCGTACCGCCGAGCGTGCGGCCCAGGAGGGCGGTGCGAAGCGGCGGCCACGGAAGGTCTCGCTGCTCGATCCGGAGCTGGTCGACCGCGCGCGAGCGGCGGCGGAGCTCCTGACCGGCCTGCCCGCTCGCATCACGGACGGCAAGCTCTCGATCCGGTTCGAGGACGAGACGAAGCTCGCGGAGCTCGCCGAGACGCTCGAAGCTGCGGGCGCGTAGCACGCAAGCGAACGCCTTTCGCGCCCAAGATTCGGTATCAAACCCGGCAAGTGCGGTCCCGTTTCTGTAAAGAGGGGTTTGCTCTTCGCGCGATCGGGATCTCCGCTAGGAGATCCTGATCTTGCGCAAAGGCATGGGCGATCCTGGACTCGAACCAGGGGCCTCCGCCTTATCAGAGCGGCGCTCTAACCGACTGAGCTAATCGCCCGCTACCAGCCCGACTGGGCCGCAACTGTAGCGCACCCCTCACGTCTAAGATGGGACGAGCCCGACGATGCGCGAGATGACCCTCTACGGCGTGAGCTTCGAGCCCATCGGGAAGCAGCCGATCGTCCTCTTGAAGACGGCGGACGACGACAGGTTCCTCCCGATCTGGATCGGGCACCCGGAGGCGGCGGCGATCCTGATGAAGCTCCAGGGCGCCACGCCACCTCGCCCGATGACCCACGACTTGCTCACGGACGTCGTCACCGAGCTCCAGGGGGAGGTCGTGCGCGTGACGGTCACGGAGATGCGCGAGAACACGTACTACGCGCGCATCACGATCGTGCAGAACGGGCGAGAGGTGGAGATCGACGCGCGGCCCTCGGATGCGATCGCCCTGGCCGTCCGTTGTGACGCGCAGATCTTCGCGACCGAGGACATCATCGAGGAGTCGGGCATCGACTTCCAGACCGACGAGGAGGAGCCGGGGCTCGTCACCGCTTCGCTCCTCGCCGACCTCGATCCCGCCGAGTTTCGTCAGTTCCTCGAGAACGTCACCCCGGAGGAGTTCGCGTCGAGCCTCGAAGACGACGAGGCCGCTCCGGAGGAGGACGACGAGGACGACGAGCCCGCCTGATCAGTCGAGGAACGGCACCGACGCGATCGCGATGCCGTTGAAGATCGCGTGCAGGACGATGGGCGGGTACACGCTGCCCGTCTGGTAGCGCAGCCAGCCGAGCACGACCCCGAAGCCGGCCAGCACGGGCAGGGCGACGATGAGCCCGTGCCAGGCGCCGAAGAGAATCCCGGTGCCGAGGATCGCGACCCACCTGCCGTACGGAGCGAGGAGCGTGAAGCCGAGCCCGCGGAAGGTCAGCTCCTCGACGACCGGCGCCACGAAGGTCGCGACCGCCCCGAACGCGAGGAAGGCGCCGACACGGTCCGGGTCCCACTCCTCGGGCACGATGCCCTGCTCCTCGCCCGCGTCGAGGAAGGGCGAGAGAGCGGCGCTCACGGCGAAGATCGCGACGAGCCCGGCGAGCACGTAGCCGAGCGCGCGCGGCCACGAGACGGGCCGGCGCAGGGCGAAGAGCTCCCGCCTCGGCAGCCCTCGCGCGATGAGCAGCAGCACGCCGAGGAAGATCGCGAACTGGATGACCCCGAAGACCGCCGCCGAGTAGCGGTAGACGAAGTCGTCGGGCAGCTCGCTCTCGCCCGCCTGGCCGGCGTACCCGATCGCCGCGATGACCAGGACGAACGCGAGCCACCCGATCAGGCGTCCGGTCCGACGCTCCTCGACGCCCCAGCTCTCCATCGCCGGTGATTCCATCACGAAGGAAGCGGCTGAGGAGCCGCCCTCCCGCTGTCGAACTCGTCGTCATGGCGGCTAGCATCAGCGCATGAGCCCGCCCGGTGGCAGGCGTGCCGCGGCCGATCTCGAGCTGCTCTTCGCGCGAGGTCGCCACCACAGGCGCTCTCGCCGCCGCCGAAGGCGGCGCGCCGCTCTCGTCGTCGTGGCGATCGTCGCCGCGGTCCTCGCGGTTGCCGGCGTCGGCGGCGGGGCGGCAGTCTTCGCGTACGGGTCGTCCTGCGACCTCGACTCGCTCACGGAGATCAACATCGGCGCGAACACGTTCGTGTACGCGGCCGACGGGTCGCTGTTGGGATCGATCCCGGCGGAGCGGAACCGCGAGCCGGTCGAGGCCGCTCGGATGTCGATCTGGGTACGCAAGGCCACGATCGCCGTCGAGGACCGCCGCTTCTTCGAGCACGGCGGGGTTGACATCGAGGGCATCGCGCGAGCGGCGATCACGGATCTCAAGGCAGGACGCATTGTCGAGGGCGGGTCGACGATCACCCAGCAGCTCGTCCGCAACCTGTACATCTCGAACGAGCGGACCGTCGAGCGCAAGCTGAAGGAGGCCTGCCTGGCGACGAAGCTCGATCGCGCCTGGACGAAGCACAGGATCCTCACCACGTACCTCAACCAGGTCTACTACGGAAATCAGGCCTACGGGATCGAGGCCGCGGCCCAGACGTACTTCTCGAAGCCGGCCGCCAAGCTGACGCTGAGGGAGTCAGCGCTGCTGGCGGGACTCACACAGGCTCCGTCGGTCTATAACCCGTTCACGACGCCGACTCGTGCGCTTGCCCGCCGCGCGGTCGTCCTGCGCGCGATGCTCGACACGGGCGTCATCACGAGGAAGCGCCACGCGAAGGCAGTCAGCTCCGGGCTCGGGCTGCGCCCCGGCCGGCTCTACCGCGAGATCCGCGAGCCCTACTTCTTCGGCTACGTGCGCGACAAGCTGATCGAGGAGTACGGGGCGAGCCAGGTGCGCTCCGGCGGCATGCGCGTCTACACGACGATCAGGCCCCGCTACCAGCGACTCGCCGAGGCTGCGATCCGCAACACGATGACGGAGCCGGACGATCCTGCAGCCGCGCTCATCTCCATCAGCCCGCGCACCGGCGCGATCCGCGCGATGGCCGCGGTCGTCCCGAACCGGCCGAACAACCAGTTCAACCTCCTCTCCCAGGCACGCCGCCAGCCCGGGTCGACGTTCAAGACCTTCGTGCTCGCGGCGGCGGTCGAGATGGGCGTCGACCCAGACTCGACGTACTACGTCTCGGCGCCGTTCACGTACAAGCCCCATCCGGCGGGGAACTGCGACGACGGCAGCTGGTGGTGCGTGCATACGTACTCCAACGACTACTATGGCTGGAGCTCGATCCGCAGCGCGACGATCCGCTCCGACAACGCCGTCTACGCGCAGCTCACGCTCGACGTGACCCCCGAGAAGGTCGCGCAGGTCGCTCGGAGGATGGGCGTCCGCTCGCCGCTCGACATCAAAGGAGCGTTCGTGCCGGCGATGGGGCTCGGGTCGGTTGCGGTCTCTCCCCTCGACCTCGCATCCGCCTATGCGACGCTCGCTGCCGGCGGCATCTATGCCGAGCCGATGGCGATCCGCCGCGTCGTCCTGCGCAACGGCCGCGAGGACAAGGACGCCGGCTGGGGGCGGCCGCAGCGCAGGCGTGCCATCTCCGAGGGCACCGCCGCGGTCGTGACCCGGATCCTGGAGCAGAACATGCAGTCCGGAACCGGCACGCGTGCCGCCTTCGGACGACCTGCGGCGGGCAAGACCGGAACCAACGAGGAGCACAAGGACGCGTGGTTCGCCGGCTACACCCCCGATCTCGCGACGACCGTCTGGATCGGCTACACGCGCGCCGAGATCCCGATGGAGAACGTCCATGGGATCGCCGTCAGCGGGGGGACGTTCCCGGCCGAGATCTGGCGCCTCTTCATGGAGCCGGCGCTCGAGAACGACGAGCCGACCGACTTCGCCGAGGCCACGGTCTGGCCGACCTGGCAGCCCTTCACGCGTGGTGAGTACGCGCTGAGCTACGACCCCACCTACACGCCGCCCGCGGAAGAGGACGAGGACGAGGACGAGGAAGCGGAGGAGGACGAGCCGTCCGAGCAGCCGAGGATGCCGTCGCCCAGCCGCGCCGATGGCTGACCTCCTGACGTTCGAGGCGGCGCTCGACCGCATCCTCGAATCTGCGACCACCCTCACCTCGGAAGTCGTCCGGCTCGAGCGAGCCGCCGGCCGAGTCGTCGCCGAGCCTGCCCTTGCCCGCACCGATCTCCCGCCGTTTGCGAGCTCGGCCATGGACGGCTACGCCGTCCGCGCGGCCGAGACCCCCGGCAGTCTCCCGATCGCGGAGCGCGTCGCTGCAGGGCGGCCGGCCGAGGCGGCGCTCCCGACTGGCGCGGCCGCGACGATCGCGACCGGGGGTGCCGTCCCGGACGGTGCGGACGCGGTCGTCCCGGTCGAGCACGCGGCCGAGGAGAACGGCCGCGTCGAGATTCCGGAGGCTGCGCGGGAAGGCACGCACGTCCGGCCGCGCGGAGGGGACATCCGCGAGGGCGGGGTCGTGGTCGAGCCAGGCGCGCGGCTCGGCGCGGCTCACATCGGCGCTCTCGCCGCAGCCGGAGTCGCAGAGGTGACGTGCTCGCGGCGCCCGCGGGTCGCCGTCCTCGCCACGGGAAGCGAGCTTCGCGCGCCGGGCGAGCGGCTCGAGCCCGGGCAGATCTTCGAGTCGAACCGCCCCATGATCGCGGCCGTGCTGGAGCCGGTCGGCGCGGAGATCGAGCTGCTACCCGTCGTACGCGACGAGGAGTCGGCGCACCGCGAGGCGCTCGAGCGCGGGCTCGGAGCCGACGTCCTCGTCACCTCCGGCGGCGTCTCGGTCGGCCCGCACGACCTCGTCCGCCGGATCGCGTCCGAGCTCGGCGTGGAGGAGAGCTTCTGGGGTGTCGCCGTGAAGCCGGGGAAGCCGCTGTCGTTCGGGACGCGTGGGCGCACGCTCGTCTTCGGGCTCCCCGGCAACCCCGTCTCGTCGCTCGTCGGCGCTCTGCTCTTCGTCCGGCCGGCGCTCCTCGCGCTCCAGGGCGCTTCGGACCGGGGCCCGCACTTCGAGGCCGGCCGGGCCGTCTCGGCTCTGCGCCGGAATGCCTATCGCGACGAGTTCGTGCGGGCTCGGACGGCCTATGCGTCCGGCGGCGGTGTCGAGCTCCAGGCGATCTCGGGACAGGAGTCGCACATGATCGTCCGTGCCTCGTCGGCGAACGCGCTCGTGCACGTGCCGCGGGGATCCGGAGAGATTGCCGCCGGCGAGCCCGTGCGTTACGTGGCCGTCTGACGACGACGGCGGGCCACGACCCGCCGGACGCCACGGCGAATGGGACCCGGGGGTGGCGGTTCGACGCCACCCGCGTACGGCGCGTAGCGTCCGAAGGCGAGGGCTGCGAGCTGCATGGCGGCGGCCGCCCACGCCAGGGCAAGCACGACCGACGAGAGAGAGACGTAGCCCACGGTCACGAGGCCGACGACGTAGAGGATCGTGTCGAACGGGCCGAGCCCGAGCTCGTCGGCGAGAATCAGGAGACCGGCCAGAGGCCCGAGCAGCCCGGCGAGATAGATGGCGATTCGCGGCCAGATCCGCGTCTGTAGTGGCAGCCAGAGCCAGGCGTACAGCGACGGGAGGATGAACACGATCGCGAACGGCTTGACGAGCGCCACGACCACCGCGATCGCCGCCAGCCACGTCAACGCCGCGGTGTAGCCGGCGAGGCGCTCCTCCGGCGCCGGCCGGCCATGGCCGACGAGCGGGCGGCGCGCCACGAGCCAGCCCAGGACGACCGCGACCGCGGAAACAGCGATCCCCGCCACCGGCCAGTCGACGACCAAGGACGCGTGCCGCGGCAGCGGCAACGCCTCTCCCGTCGGAAAGACGCCTGCGAGCGAGGCGGCCCAGGCGACGAAACCGGCGTAGAGAGCGACGAGGAAGCGCGCCCGCAGGGCACGGAGCGCCGGCGGAAGCCGGAGACGCCGACGGCGTCCTCGGAGGAGGAGGTCGAAGACCCCGAGCACGAACGGGACGACGGCGACGATGAGCGTCAGGCGGACGGCCCACCCGCTGGCCGCGCGGTCGTCGAGGTACAGGGTCGCGTTCGTGTGGAACGTCGCGCCGACGCTCGCGTCGAGCGAAGCAAGGAGCGCCTCCGTCGAGCGTCCCAAGCTACCGAGCCGGGCGACGGAGAGAGCCCCGGGAACGTCGCCGGACGGCACGCCCGAGCCGTCGGAGCCGACCGTCGTCAGGGTGACGGCTGCGACGCCGTTCTCGAGGAACGGGCCCTGCTTCCCGGCGGCGAACGGAATCCCGAGGTCCACCAGCTGTCGGGAGACCGGAGAGATGAGCGGCCGCACGCCGATCTGCTCCTCGATGCGCTCGGCGGCGGTGCTGACGAGCGTTCGCGGCGCCGAGGTCGCCGCGTTCCCCGCCGTCAGGATTAGCGGCCGCCCACGACCGCCGAGGCCTTCGAGGACGATGGCGGCAATGGCGGTGTCCGGATACGGCGACTCGTTCGCGAAGCGAGCCGAGCCCGCGCCTCCCCACGCTCCGCCGTCGGTCGACACCAGCACGAGCGTCCGGCGAGGCCGGAACGCGGGCGCGGCCTCCTGGGGGGCATAGCCACGTGCGAGCTCGATGAGCGCCGCCGTTCCGGAGACGTTGTCGCCGAGCGACGAGTCGACGCCTGCGTTGTCGCGATGGGCGACGAGGACGATCGCCTCCTGGGAGCGACCCGGGACGACCGTCACGATGTTCCGCAGCTCCACCTCGCCGAGATCAGGGAGGTCGGCGTGCCAGACGTCCTCGCGCGACGTCAGGCCGAGGCTGGAGATCGTCTCCCGGTACCAGAGCGCCGCGTTCTCGGCACCGAGCGTGCCCGGGACTCGGGACGGGTACTCGAGCGAGAGCTCGGTCGCGATCGCCTGCGCCGACTCCGTGTCGAAGACCGGATCGAGCGGGGGCCTCGGCAGCGTCCCTGTTGTCGAGATCGAGAACAACAACGCGAGGAGCGCAGGCGTGACGACGATCGCCGCGACCCGGACCAGCCGCACGTTGAGAGGCCTCTCGACGGTCCCGCGGCGCGCCCGCCGCCTCCGCCCCCCGGGCCGAGCCGCTTCCATCGCGGGGCTATAGTAAGTGGGCGGCGGGTGCCGCCCACGGGTCTCCCTCCTGCGACCGCGCCGATGTCGAACGCCTCGACCATCCTCCTCGTCGACGACGAGGAATCCATCCAGACGCTGCTGACGTTCCCGCTCGAGCGGGACGGCTATCACGTCGTCCAGGCCCGCGACGGCGAGGAGGCGCTACGGCGGTTCGGCGAGGAGGACGTGGACCTCGTCGTGCTCGACGTGATGCTCCCGCGCGTCGACGGGCTCGAGGTGTGCAAGCGCCTGCGGAGCCAGAGCACCGTGCCGATCATCATGCTGACGGCACGCGGCGAGGAGCTCGACAAGGTCCTGGGTCTCGAGCTCGGCGCCGACGACTACATCACCAAGCCGTTCTCCATCCGCGAGTTCCGAAGCCGTGTCCGTGCACTCCTCCGGCGCGCGGCGGCGCCCCACGTCGGCAAGGCGCGAGTCCAGGTCGTCGAGCGGGGCGAGCTGAAGATCGATCTTCCGCGCCGGATCGTCGAGGTGCGGGGAGAGCCCGTCCCGCTCACGTTCATCGAGTTCGAGATGCTCGCGCTCCTCGCGTCGAGCCCGGGCGTCGTCTTCTCGCGTCGCGAGCTGCTCGAACGGCTGCGCGGCGGCGCCGACTACCGCGAGCCGCGCACGATCGACGTCCACGTGAGGCACCTGCGCGAGAAGATCGAGCGCGATCCGGCGAACCCCGAGCTGATCCTCACGAATCGCGGCGCCGGATACCGATTCAGGCCTGAGTGAAGATCCCCGGCGGGATCCGGGTCCGGCTGGCGCTCGCCCTCGCCGGGATCGTCGCCGGCGCGCTCGGCACGGCGTACGCGATCGTCGTGCCCTCGCTCGAGCGCCAGCTCGTCGATGCGCGGCTCGACCAGCTCGAAGCCCGGGCAGTGCGACAAGCGGAGTTCTTCCCGGAGAACAGGCTCGAGTGGCAGGACGCCGTCGAGCGCTTCGCTGCAGCGACGAACGCGCGTGTCGTCGTGTTCACCGTCCTCTCGTTGGAGCCGCCGACGCTGACCGTCGTCGAAGACTCACGGCGGAGCGAGCGTTCACGCGACGTCGCCGACAACCCGACGGCGATACGAGCCGTCGCCGGGAAGGTCGAGCGCGACCGGGTGACCGACGCGGCCGGGGACTTCGCCGAGGTCGCCGTGCCGGTAGACCAGGAGATCGTCATCCTCTTCCGCACCTCGCTCGCCGACTCGCTGGCGACCGTGCGCCTCGTCCAGCGGCGGCTGCTCTTCGCAACGGCTTTCGCGCTCGCCCTCGCACTCGTCCTCGGGCTGACGGCGGCAGGGATGCTCGCGCGTCGGCTGCGACGCCTCGAGGCCGCTGCCGACCGCATCGCATCGGGGGACTTCGACGCTCCGATCGTCGATCGCGGCGACGACGAGATCGGCCAGCTCGCAGTCGGCTTCGACCGTATGCGCGTGCGGCTGGCGCAGCTGGACAACGCCCGCAAGGAGTTCGTCGCCAACGCCTCGCACGAGCTGCGCACGCCGCTCTTCTCGCTGGGCGGCTTCCTCGAGCTGCTCGCGGACGAGGAGCTCGACGAGGCCACGCGCCGGGAGTTCCTCGCCACGATGCAGGGCCAGGTCGAGCGTCTGACTCGGCTGTCGACGAACCTGCTCGACCTCTCGCGGGTCGACGCGGGACAGCTGACAGTGGTCGAGGAGCCCGTCGACTTCGCCCAGATCGCCCGGATGATCGTCTCCGAGCTCGAGCCTGTCGCCGCCGCGTCGGGTCATTCGCTCGAGCTCGACGCGGACGACCCGGTATGGGCGGTCGGGGACTCCGGGCGCGTGCTCCAGGTCGCCAGGGCGCTCGCAGTGAACGGGCTCGTGCACACGCCTCCGGGCACGGCGATCGT
>Ga0268386_10001594_pt1 | contig 15597 bp, 16 predicted proteins | sample RVTome_15_FD_200260 | JGI IMG/M metagenome (GOLD analysis project Ga0268386, IMG submission 200260) | Soil microbial communities from uranium-contaminated site in the Upper Colorado River Basin, Wyoming, United States - RVT150D86... ...
GCGCTCACGCTCGGCCCCAAGGGGCACAACGTCGTGCTCGACAAGAAGTGGGGCGCGCCGACGATCACGAACGACGGCGTCACCATCGCCAAGGAGGTCGAGCTCGAAGACCCTTGGGAGAACATGGGGGCGCAGCTCGCGAAGGAGGTCGCCACCAAGACGAACGACGTCGCGGGTGACGGCACCACCACGGCGACCGTCCTCGCCCGCGCGATGGTGCGACACGGGATGCGCAACGTCGCCGCCGGCGCCAACCCGATCGCGCTCAAGCGCGGGATCGAGAAGGCCGTCGTCGCGGCGGTCGAGGCGATCAAGAACCAGGCCAAGGACGTCGAGACGCGCGAGGAGATCGCTCAGGTCGCGTCCATCTCGGCGGCAGACCCGCAGATCGGCGAGGTCCTCGCGGATGCCCTCGACAAGGTGGGCAAGGACGGCGTCGTCACCGTCGAGGAATCGAACACGTTCGGCATGGAGCTCGAGTTCGTCGAGGGGATGCAGTTCGACAAGGGCTACATCTCGCCGTACTTCGTCACGGACCAGGAGCGCATGGAGGCCGTGCTCGAGGAACCCTACGTCGCGGTGGTGAACAAGAAGATCAGCAGCGTGCAGGAGATGCTCCCGCTCTTGGAGAAGGTCCTGCAGGCGGGCAAGCCGCTGCTGATCATCGCCGAGGACGTCGAGGGCGAGGCTCTGGCAACGCTGGTCGTGAACAAGATCCGCGGCACGTTCAACGCCGTGGCCGTCAAGGCTCCCGGTTTCGGCGAGCGCCGCAAGGCCATGCTGGAGGACATCGCCAGCCTGACCGGTGGCCAGGTCATCAGCGAGGAGGTCGGTCTCAAGCTCGAGAACGTCGGGATCGACCTGCTCGGCAGCGCACGGCGCGTCGTCATCGCGAAGGACACGACGACCATCGTCGAGGGCGCCGGGGACCCGGAGGCGGTCAAGGGTAGGATCAACCAGATCAAGGCCGAGATCGACAAGACCGACTCGGACTGGGACCGCGAGAAGCTCCAGGAGCGGCTCGCCAAGTTGGCCGGGGGCGTCGCGATCGTGAAGGTCGGCGCGGCGACCGAGGTGGAGCTGAAAGAGAAGAAGCACCGGATCGAGGACGCCCTTTCGGCGACCCGTGCGGCCATCGAGGAGGGCATCGTCCCCGGGGGAGGCGTTGCGCTGATCCGCGCGGAGGCCGCCCTGGACAAGCTCGACCTCACGGGCGACGAGGCGACGGGCGCCAGGATCGTGCGCGTTTCGCTCTCCGATCCGGCCCGACTCATCGCCGACAACGCCGGTGACGAGGGCGCGGTCATCGTCGAGCGGATCCGCACCGAGGGCGACAGCCGCGGGTACAACGCGGCCACCCGCGAGTGGGTGGACATGTTCAAGGCGGGGATCTTGGACCCGGCGAAGGTCACGCGATCGGCGCTCCAGAACGCCGCCTCGATCGCGGGCATCCTCATCACGGCCGAGGGTGCCGTCGTGGAGAAGCCCGAAGAGGAGGACGAGCCGGCCGCGGCCGGCGGTCACGGGCACATGCACTGACCTTCGGAGGCAACGCCGACGTCGCGCAGGTCCAGGGTGTGCTGGTGCACGAGGATGACTGCCATGCCACCGTCGTGGGGCCGTCCGATGCGATTCGGCTTGGAAAGAGCAGGCAAGGAGGAAGGTTGCTCGCTGGCGCATCCGAAGAAGACGTACTGCATAGTACGTACGCGAAATCCGCTCTTTGAGGTGTTGTGCACCTACCGCGTCCCTCCTAGGGTCACGACCAATCGAGGTCGGCTGAATCGTCGGTCGAGGTCGGCTGAATCGTCGGTCGAGATGGAGGCGAGGTGTCTTCCCTACGGCGCGGGTCTCAGGCGATCGGTATCGTCATCATCGAACCCATCGGCATCGTCCGGATGAGCCTGCGAATGCTCTTCGACTCCGTCCCGGACATCGATGTCCTGGGTGAAGCCGGCGAGGCCGACGCCGCGTTGGCCATGACGACCTCCATAAAGCACTCGGCCGGTGCTGTGGTCCTTGTCGGCGTGGAGCTGAGCGGGGAACACGACTCGTTCTGGCTGATCCGCGCGATCCGTGACAGATCGCCACATCTCACGATCCTCGCTACGGGCACGGACCTGCAGCCTCGTGCGATCTCGCAGGCTCTGTTCATGGGTGCCGACGGCTTTATCCACAAGAACTCGTCGCCCGAGCGCTACATCGAAGCCGTGCGGCGGGCATCGGCGAGTGAGCTCGTCCTGGAGGGCCTGCCACGAGGTGCCCTCGGGGAGATCGTCAATGGGATCGACCACCAACGCTCGTCCACGGCGATCCTGACCCCGCGCGAGCAACAGGTTCTCGCGGCCGTTGCTGATGGTCTTACCGCACGCAAGATCGCCCGGCGGCTCGGCGTGGGGGAACGGACCGTGACGACCCACCTGAACCACATCTACCGCAAGCTAGGCGCGAGCGGTCGCGTCGCGGCGGTCACCGCAGCCGCGCGCATGGGCGTGCTGACGCTCCCCGAGTCGGACTTGGTCTCTCGGTCTGATGTTGTCGACGCTAACTCGATCCCCAGCACCGGATCCATCGCCTCCAACTGATCTCCGGATCCTCCGGGCTTCCCCGCCCCCTCTACGCATACCCGCGTACGCACACGTCACCGGTGTGCGTATCGCAGAAGTGCGGATAGCGACGCCGTAGCAACCGTCGCTACGTTTCCGCTCATCACTGATGCCGGGTGTCCCCCCAGACGGGGTCTCGTCGCCCGGTCGGCATGCGTGAAGGAGGTGATGATCCAGATGCTGCTTCAAGCTCACACGTTCGTACGGGTGGCGATCGGAGACCTCCGTTCGCGCATGCGCGTCGGCCTCGTCGAGCTGCTGCACAGCGAGACCGGTGCGACCGCGGCCGAGTACGCGCTACTCGTGTCGTTGATCGCGGTCGTGCTCGTTGCCGGCGCCTTCTTCTTGGGGGGCGCGATCAACACACGGCTGAACGACGTTGGCACGTGTGTCAACGGTGCGCCAGCGGCCTCCTGTCCGTAGCCGGCGGTCGGCACCACAGAGCGGCTCCGGCCGCTCTCTCTTCCCCGAGTACCGGGGGAGAGACGGAGGCCGGAGGTGTGCCGGAGGTGTGGAGGAAGCGAGGGAATGTGCTGAGATGGCGGAGCGAGCGAGGTGCTGCGGCGGTGGAGTTCGCCCTGCTCTTGCCGCTCCTCGTCGTGATCCTCTTCGGGGTTTTCTCGGTCGGTGTCGCGTTCGTCCGCGCCGTGAACTATGTGAGCGCGGCGCGCGAGGGGGCCCGGTACGCCGCCGTTCACTGCCGGCCGGAGGCCTCGAGTTGCACCTCCACCCTGATCGTGTCCCGCGTGACGCAGGCCGCGAACGGGAACCCCGTCGGACCCGGCACGCCGGCCGCCGATCGCGACTGCGCGGTGGAGCCCGGTCAGCCGGTTACGGTCGAGTGGGACCAGCTGGTACCGCTCCAGATCCCCCTCCTTCCGGATCTGACGTTCACGATGACCGTCTCGGGGACGTTCCGATGCGAGTGACGGAGCGATTCCGCGACGAGCGGGGCGCGACGGCGGTCATCGTCGCGCTCCTGATGGTCGTCCTTATCGGAATGCTCGCCCTCACGGTGGACGGAGGGCTGCTGTGGACGAAGTTCCGGCGGATCCGAACGGCGAACGACGCCGCCGCCCTCGCGGCCGCGTACTCCTGCGCGAACGGAGAGGGCCTCTCGGGGGCGGAAGCCACGGCTGTGAATATCGCCACGGGCAACGTCGTGGACGCGACGGCGACACAGCCCGGCAGCTACCCAAAGGGATGTGTGGTCGAGGGCGGCGAGGTCACGGTGCATTTCGGTGCGGAGCAGAGCCTGATGTTCGGGCCGGCGATCGGGGTCTCGTCGCCGAAGCCGGTCGCTGCCCAGGCGACGGCGATCTGGGGAGGCGCGGGCGGGGCGTCGAACGTCGCCCCGCTCATGTTGTCGTTGGGTCGGCTCTCCGACTGCAACTTCCCTGACGGAGTCCAGGAAGGCGCGGACTGCTTCTTTTGGTGGGACAACGGGACGCAGAACGACACGACGGCGCTCACGAACGCGGAGTGGGGGCTGGTCGACCTGTCGACGTGGGGCGTCGCGCCCTGGGGTCCTTGCGGGGGAAACGTGAGCCAGAGCGACGTCGGCACGTGGATCCAGGACGGGTACCCGGGCTCGCTTCTCATCGACGGATACCCGGGGTCCCTCCCTCCTCCGGTCGAGTACGTCTGCCGTGGCAACGGGTTTCAGGGGAACGCGCTGAACAATGACGTCAACGCACAGGCAGGGGAGAAGCTGTTCTTCCCGGTCAACGACCCCCAGAGGCAGGTGCAGTCGGATGGGACGCCATGCCGTCCGAACGGGGTCGACGGTCCGTGCAGCGTCCAGAAATACGCCATGGTCGGGTTCGCGATCCTCGAGGTGGTCGAGGTCTGGACGGGGCAGAACGCGCAGGACAAGTGCGGACAGATCTCGACGAACAACGGGAGCCTGCGCTGTCTCCAAGTGAAGTGGCGCGGATTCCAGTCCGGCGGACTCAGTCCGAACCCAGACGTTCCGAACCTCGGGCTGTTCGCGGTGGCATTGACCGGATGACATCGAGGAGGTCGACGTGAAGAGGGCCATCACCGTCATCGTCGTCTTGCTAACCGCGGCCGCGGCCGCGGGAGGCGTCTTCATGTTCATGAACGGCGTGCGCGAACAGGCAGATGCCGGACGAGTGACCGTGGACGTCATCGTGGCCGGTCAGGACGTGGCGGCAGGGCAGGAGCTCGATCCGCTCATCGGAAACGGCGTGTTCCGCACGAAGACTGTCGACATCGAGGACGTGTTGCCGGGTGTCGTCACGGACATGTACCAACTCCGCGGCCAGCGCACAGCCTATCCGATCCTGGCTGAGGAGCAGATCGCGGCGGCGAGGCTCGCAGGACCGTTGCAGGCCGGTGGCGGCATCCTGGGCATTCCGGACGGGCTCCAAGCGGCTTCCATCTCTCTCGAATCGCAGCGGGTGGTGGCCGGCGCAATCCAGCAGGGCGATCACGTTGAGGTATTCGGCACCTTCTCCGGCCAGGGGAACGGCTCGCCGACGACGCGGGTGGTGATCGAGGATGCGCTCGTTCTTGCGGTCTTGAGGCCCGAGGGAACGGCTGCTGGTTCCGGGCCGGGCGCCACGACGACGCTCGCCGTCACACCCGAGCAGGCGGCCTCGCTGATCTTCGCGCAGGAACAGGGACACGTCTGGCTGACGTTGCTACCTCCGAACCAGCCCGGCGTTCTAGTCCCGCCGATCTCGTTGAGGACGATGCGATGACGGATAGGCGTGTCGTCGCCGTCGGCGGCTCGGAGGACTTCCCGCCCGAGGTCGCTCGGGCCCTAGGGACTCCTCCGGAGGCCGTGTCCTGGCTGCCATCGATCGCCAGCGCTCAGCGAGCGATGGCGGATGCGCAGACTGCGGGGTTCGACGTCGTTGTGCTCGCGCCGTCGGTGACCGACGATGAGGCGATCGCGCTCGCCGAGTTCGCGGCCAGGGAATCGCCTGCCACGTCCGTGCTTCTCGTACGCGATGTGCCGGTCGACGGCGCGTTCCCCAGGCTGGTGCGCGGGGGTGTGCGTGACGTCGTGGACCTGACCCGGGGCAAGAGCGAGCTGCGCGAGGCGCTACGCCGCGCGGTCGACCGCAGCAGCGGCCATCACGCTTCCACGAACGGGAGCGGGGCGCACGGTCCATCGGGGGCCATCGTGTCGATCTTCTCGACGAAAGGTGGCACCGGAAAGACTTTCCTTGCCTGCAATCTCGCGGCTGCGCTGGCGGAGCGTTCGGGATCTCGCGTCGCGCTCGTTGACCTCGACTACGACCTCGGGGACGTGTTCGCCTACTTCGGTGTGGAGCCACGTCGAACCCTCCAGGAGCTCGTGACACTGGACGACGGCGCCGACCCCGAAGCGGTCGCACAAATGGGAACCGAGCTCGCCAAGGGGGTCATCGGCTTCGGTTCACGTCCGGACCCTCGAGCCGACGTGATCCCGGGGGCAACGATCGCCCGTACGTTGAGTGCCCTGAAGGAGTCGTTCGCCTTCGTCATCGTGGACGCAACGTCCGAGTACTCGGACCAGGGTCTGGCCGCGCTGGATCTGTCCGATGCGATCTGTCTCATCGCGGGTCTGGACGCCATCGGCATCCGTCACATGTCGATCGCGATCCAGACGCTGCAAAGTCTCGGCATCCCGCGGGAGAGGCTCCAATTCGTGCTGAACTGGGCGGACAGCAAGGTGGACCTCGCCGTGCAAGACATCGAGCGGCTGGTCGGCGTGCGGCTGGAGGTACGCATCCCCTCGAGCACGCTCGTTCCGCGCTCGATCAACCATGGGCAGCTGCTCTGGGTCGAGCAGCGACGCTCTGACGTCGCAAAGGCGATCGAGGGGTTCGCCGACCGGCTCATGGCAGCTTTCGCGCCGCCGGTAGTTGCGGCAACGACGCATCGCTTCGGGGGTGGATAGGAGATGTCGCTTGCGAACCGGCTCTCGCGACAGCAGACGCCCGATCGCGCCATCGAGGTGCGGGACCGGCTGCAGGAGCGCCTCATCGAGCTGTTGGGAGCGCGCCTGTACGACGACGCGATGTCGGACGTGGACCTGCGTCGGCTCATCGACAGCCGGCTGCGGCAGCTGCTCGAGGAGGAGGAGGTGCCGCTGTCCGTCCAGGAGAAGGCTCAGATCATCCAGCAGATCGGCGACAGCATCCTTGGCCTTGGACCGCTCGAGCCGTTCATCCGTGACCCCGAGGTCACGGAGGTCATGGTGAACGGGCATCGCACCGTCTACGTCGAACGGGCGGGCAAGATCCACCGGACCGGGGCGGAGTTCAAGAGCGAAGAGGACCTGCGCCGGGCGATCGACAAGATCGTGGGGCGCGTCGGAAGACGCGTGGACGATGCCTCCCCGTACGTCGACGCGCGTCTTGCCGATGGCTCGCGTGTGAACGCGATCATCTCACCCGTCGCGATCAGAGGTTCCGCCCTCACCATTCGGAAGTTCTCTGCCGACCCGTTCACCGCCCAGGACTTGGTCGAGTTCGGAACGCTGACGCCGGAGATCGTTCGTTTCCTCGACGCGTGCGTCCGTGGACGGCTCAACATCATCGTCTCGGGCGGAACCGGCGCCGGGAAGACGACGCTCCTGAACGTGTTGTCCGCGTCCTTGCCCGAGGACGAGCGCATCATCACGATCGAGGACTCAGCGGAGCTGCGACTGCAGCAGCCACACGTGGTCTCGCTCGAGTATCGTCCGCCGAACATCGAGGGTCAGGGTGAGATCACGATCCGCGACCTGGTCCGCAACGCCCTCCGCATGCGACCTGACCGCATCGTGGTCGGTGAGGTCCGGGGTGGCGAGACCCTCGACATGCTGCAGGCCATGAACACCGGGCATGACGGCTCGATCAGCACGGTCCACGCGAACTCCCCGCGAGACGTCCTATCCCGTCTCGAGACGCTCGCGCTCATGGCTGGGATGGACCTCACCGTCCGGGCGCTGCGCGAGCAGGTCGCGGCGGCGCTCGATCTCGTCGTGCACGTCGCGCGTCAGCAAGACGGGATCCGAAGGGTGACGACTGTGTCCGAGGTCGTCGGGATGGAGAGTGAGACGGTGACGATGCAGGACCTGTTCCTGTTCCACGTGGAGGGAGGGATCGACGAGGACGGTCGCGTCCGAGGTCGGCTCGCACCGACGGGTCTCCGTCCGCACTTCCTCGAGAAGCTGGCGGAGCGCAACGTCCAGCTCGAATCGTCGTGGTTCGCTCCACCAGCCGGGATGGAGCCGTGGTGAGCCGCCACGCGGCGGTCGCGGCCGTCTTCGCCTGCGTCTCCGTCCTTGCGATCGCGTCCCCGCGCGCACCGGTGGCGCTCGCCGCCGACGAGGTGTCGATCCGCGAGGTGGACGTCGCGGAGTTCCCGATGGTCCGGCTCGTGGTCTCCACGCAGGAGGCCGTCGCCCTTGATATCGGTGACGTCGAGCTCCTGGAGAACGGGGTGGCGGTCGACGTCGCCGACGTCTATCCGCTCGGGGTCGGAATCGGCGGGGTCGACGCCGTCCTCGCGATCGATGTCTCCAACAGCATGCGAGGGGGAGCCCTGAGCACGGCGCTGGCCGCAGCGCGGACCTTCCTCGCCGGCGTGCCGGCATCGATGCCGCTCGGTGTCCTCACGTTCTCGGACCAACCCGTCGTTCTGTCGCCGGTCACGACGGACCGAGCCTCCGTCGAGCAGGCAGTAGCCTCGATCGGAGGCTCGACCTCGTCCGGCACTGCCTTGTTCGATGCGGTGGCCCAGGCGGCCGCACTCTTCGAGCCTGGAGCCGAAGCCCAGCACAATCTCATCCTCGTGACGGATGGCCGCAACACGACCGGAGCGACCGACCTGACCGAAGCCGTGGCGACAGCGCGAGAGGCGCGGATGCATGTCTTCACGGTCGGACTCGCCGGTCCGGATACGGACGAGACGACGCTACGGATGCTCGCGACCGAGACCGGCGCCACCTATGCGGCGATCTCAGCCGACGAGCTCGGCTCGGTGTACGCGGGCTTGGCGAGCGAGTTCACACAACAGTACGTCGTGGAATATCGGTCGAAGGCCCCGCTAGCGGCCCCCGTGACTGTTGAGCTGCGTCTGCCCGTGGGGTCGGCGACGATCGGCTTCCTGGCACCGGGAATCACGCAACTGCCGGCCGAGACTCACGGCGCGAAGGAGCGGCTCTCGATCTGGACGGAGCCGGTCGTGATGGGCGTCGTGGTCGGCCTCACCTTCCTCACTGTGGTCGCCCTTGGACTGCTCGTGCTGGAGTTCGATGCACGGAGGCGGCGAGAGCGGCGGCTGCGCTCGCGTCTGGTACCGGTGGTGGATGTAGGGAATCCCGAGGACGCGTATCGGCCGGATCGGACGACGTTCATCCCCGACCGGGTCGCCGACGTGGCCGAGCGGCTCGCGGGCAGCGGTGCCGGGGAGCGGCTGTCCCGGCGGCTCGAACACGCGGGCTGGGCGCTCCGGGGCGGCGAGTTCCTGTCGATCGTCGCGATCAGCGCGGTCCTATCGGGCCTGCTCGGCTCCGTAGCGATCGATCTGGTGGGTGCGCTGCTCGGGGTGGTGCTCGGTGTCACCGTGCCGTTCGCGCTCCTGTCGCGTGCTGCCGCGCGTAGGCAGGCTGCGATCCAGGCTCAGCTCGCCGACACCCTGATGGTGATCGCGAGCTCGATGCGGGCGGGGCACAGCTTCCTGCAGTCGTTGGACTCCGCGGCGAAGGAGATCGACGATCCGGCCGCGGGGGAGCTCGGCCGCGTCCTTACCGAGATCCGGCTCGGCCGTGATATCGACGACGCGCTGGAGGCGCTGGTTGGTCGCGTGGGGAGCCAGGACCTGGAATGGGCGGTAACCGCGATCAAGATCCAGCGGAAGACAGGTGGCAACCTCGCCGAGGTTCTCGAGACGGTGGCAAAGACGATCCGTGAGCGAGAGACCTTGCGGCGCCAGGTGAGGGTGCTTTCCGCCGAGGGCCGCATCTCCGTCATCGTGCTGACGGTGTTGCCGATCCTGATCGCCGTCTACCTGATGCTCGTGAATCCGGAATATCTGAAGACGCTGACGACGACGACGCCTGGCATCATCATCTCCTCGGTGGCCGGGGTGCTGATGGCGTTCGGGTACCTCTGGATGAGGAAGATCGTGAGACTCAATGTCTGACCAGGCATATCTCTTGATGGGCGTCCTGGGGACGTTCGTCGTCGTGCTCCTCACCGGTGCCACGCTGATCACGGTCTCCCGCGATCGCCGATCGGCGCATGTCCTTCAGGGCCAGCTCGAGAGCGCGGGGATCCATGTCGCGCACCCTGGCGCGGCCGCGTCGTTCTCCGACCGAGTCGTCGCGCCGGCCATCGCGCGTTTCTCGACAACGGCAACCGGAATCACTCCCGCAAGGCTCCGAGCGGGCGTTGCCCGTCGCCTCGTGCTTGCCGGGAGCTCGGGCCGCTGGACGGCCGAGGCACTGCTCGCGCTCCAGCTCGCTGCAACCATCGGCGCAGGTACGCTCGGCTACCTGATCGGGATGATGGGGAGCCGGCGCATCCTCGGGCCCTTCTGGATTCCACTCCTCGCGTTCGTGGCGTACGTGACGCCGCTCGCTCTCCTCGACGGGAGAGCGCAGAATCGCCAGGAGCACATCCGGCGGACGTTGGCCGACACGATCGACCTGCTGACCATCAGCGTCGAGGCGGGGCTCGCGTTCGACGGAGCTCTTCTGCAGGCTCGGCGATCGATGAAGGGGCCTCTGTCTGAGGAGATCGGACGGATGCTCCACGAGATGCAGCTCGGCACCCGGCGGACAGATGCCATGAGGCACCTATCCGAGCGGACGAACGTGGAAGAGCTGCGGAGCTTCGTCCTCGCGATGGTGCAGGCCGACGTCTTCGGTGTGAGCGTGGCCAACGTCTTGCGCTCGCAGTCCCAGGAGCTCCGGACGAAGCGCCGTCAGCGGGCCGAGGAGCGCGCGATGAAGATCCCCGTGAAGCTCCTGTTCCCGATGATCGTCTGCATCCTTCCAGCTCTTATGGTCCTCGTCGTCGGACCGGGAGCCATTCGGATCGCTGACGTTCTCATCCTGTAGGAGCGTGTCTCGCCTCAGTCGCCCGTCGCCCATCTCCCTGGACCGATGGATCGGCTTGGCCTCGACACGCGATCGCCTGGCTACGGCGACTCCTCAGGCGGGAGGCGTTTCGGTTCCGGTCTTCGCGAGGGCCGCGACCTCGATCGCGGCGACTGCCCCGTTCAGGCCCCCGAGAACCCACCAGGGCCACGTTGCCGCTGCGGGGGGCAGACCAGCGACCGCGTTGACGAGGAATACCAGTGCGGTCGCGAGCTCGAGCAATACGAACGTCCACGACCACCACCAAAGGTCCTCGATCCGGCGCGCCACCAGCACCATCTGTCCGGCGAGGGCGATCGCCATGACGCCTGCCGCGCGAAGCCATGCATCCTCGCCGAGCGGCGGCTGATCAAGCAGGGTCTCCACCAGCCAGCCGGGAACCACGACGAGAGCGAGCCCGAGCGCCGCCCAGAGCGCAGCCTGCCAGACGAGGACCCGTCGGAGGAGGTTCACCTCAGCGCATTCTCGCAGGGAGCCACCGCCACGTTGGTACGATGAGGCCGGAGCCGGGTGACCGGCTCCGTTCCGTAACCACCCTATGGGGGCTCATTGACCGACAACCCACGGGTCGCGGTGATCGGGCTGGACTGCGCCACCCCCCAGCTCCTGTTCCGCGACTTCGCGGCCGAGACGCCGAACATCCATGCGTTGATGCAGCGCGGGATGTGGGGCGACCTAGCCAGCATCACGCCCCCGATCACGGTCCCGGCCTGGGCCTGCGCGATGACCGGGAAGACCCCCGGTCAACTCGGCATCTACGGCTTCCGCAACCGCAAGGACGCGACGTACGACGGCATGTCCATCGCCACCGCCAACGCGATCACGGCGCCGGCGGTCTGGGATGCTCTCGGCGTCGCGGGCATGCGCTCGTTGCTGATCGGCGTCCCACCGAGCTTTCCACCGCCCAAGGAGTTCCCGGGCTGGCGTGTCGGATGCTTCCTTACGCCCCCGTCGGCGAAATCGTGGGCCTATCCCGCGGAGCTCGAGACCGAGATCGTCGGTGAGCTCGGTGAGGGCAACGACTACATCTTCGACATCCCCGATTTCCGCCGGGCCGGTTACGACGAGGCGCTCGATCAGGTCTTCAAGATGACCGAACGGCGATTCCGCGTCGGTCGCAAGCTCGCGGCCGAGAAGCCGTGGGACTTCTTCATGCTGTGCGAGATCGCGCCCGACCGGCTCCACCATGTGTTCTGGCAGCACTGGGACCCGCGACACCCGCTCTACGAAGCCGGGAACAAGTACGAGACCGCGTTCCAGGACTACTACCGTTTCCTCGACGTCGAGGTTGGCAGGCTGCTCGACGTCCTTCCCGACGACGCCATCACGGTGGTCATGAGCGACCACGGTGCCCGGCCGATGATGGGTGGTTTCTGCTTCAACGATTGGCTGATCCGGGAGGGCTACCTTGCTGTGGAGGCGTATCCCTCGCACGTGATCCCGATCAGGGACGCGGTGATGGACTGGAGTCAGACGATCGCCTGGGGCGATGGGGGCTATTACGGCAGGGTGTTCCTCAATGTGAGAGGGCGTGAGCCGCAGGGGATCGTCGACCCCGGGCGCTACGAGGAGACCCGGGACGAGCTGATCGCGAAGCTGGAGGCCGCTCCCGGTCCGGACGGCGAGCCGCTCGGCACGAAGGTCATGAAGCCGCAGGACGTGTACTCCGAGGTGCGTGGTGTCGCGCCCGACCTGATCGTCTACTTCGGCGACCTTGCCTGGCGATCCGTCGGGTCGATCGGAAACAGAAGCGTCTACACGTACGAGAACGACACCGGTCCTGACGGCGCGAATCACGACCGCATGGGTGTGTTCGCGATGGCCGGGCTGCCCGGGCAGCGGACGGGCGAGGTGCTGGGTCTCAACCTCGTCGACGTCGGCCCTTCGATCCTGTCCCTCTACGATATCGAGGCGCCGGAAGGCGCCGCGGGGAGGAGCTTCCTGTGACACAGCCACACGACACACCGGGGGGGAAGGGGTTCACGGTCTGGTTCACCGGGCTGTCGGGAGCCGGAAAGTCGACGATCGCGGAGATGCTGTACCACGAGCTACAGAGTCGGAACCTCAAGACCGAGATCCTGGACGGCGACGTCGTTCGGCAGAACCTGAGCAAGGGACTCGGCTTCAGCAAGGAGGACCGCGACACGAACATCCGCAGGATCGGGTTCGTCGCGGGGCTGCTCACTCGCAACGGCGTCGCGACGATCTGCTGCCCGATCTCGCCGTACAAGGAGACCCGGGACGAGATCCGGGCGACGATCGGTGACTTCGTCGAGATCTACGTACACGCGACGGTCGACGAGATCGCCGAGCACCGCGATCCGAAGGGTCTCTACAAGAAGGCGCTCGCCGGCGAGATCACCAACTTCACGGGAGTCGACGACCCTTACGAGGCGCCGGAGGATCCCGAGCTCCTGCTCGATACGATGGTCGAGGAGCCGATCGAGTCGCTGCAGCACGTCCTGTCCAAGCTCCAGGAGCTCGGCTACATCGAGGACGCCGGGATCATGATCGAGGGGCAGCGGAGACACTCGGGTCTGACGGACCTCCGGGTGACGCAGAGCGGCCACGTCGCCGAGGGAAGCTAGTCTCGCCCGAGGACGACGTCCGGAGGGTGAAGCGTGGCGGATCCGGAGAGCCTGGAGTATCCCCTCGAAGCACAGAGCTCGCCATCGACCCTTCGAAGGTGATGCGCACCCTCCTCATCGTGGTGGTGTCGCTCGTTGCGCTCAGCATCGTTGGGCAGGCCATGGTGCACTACGTTCCGGATTTCCCGCTTCGGGATGCGCTGGCTAACTTCGTCTACGTCGATGAGGAGCAGAGCCTCCCGACGCTGTACTCGGTGATCATGCTGATCGCGAACGCGCTGCTTCTTGCGATCATCGCCCACACCATGCGTCGCGCCAGTCGCCCGTACGCGGGTCACTGGGCCGCGCTGTCGCTCGTGTTTGTCTTCCTCGCGCTCGACGAGTTTGCGAGCCTGCACGAGCTCAGCACAGATCCTCTCGCGAGCTCCTCGATATCCGCGGGGGATCATTCTGGTTCGCGTGGGTGATACCGGCGGCTATCGCAGTGGCGCTCATCCCCATCGCTTCCCTGCGATTCCTCCGGCGTCTGCCTCAACAGACCCGTCGCCGCCTCTGGGCGGCCGGGACGCTGTTCGTGAGCGGTGCCATCGGACTCGAAGTGGTCGGTGGGGCGTACGCGTCGGACCACGGGCAGGCCGACATGGTGTACATGCTCATCGCTACGGCGGAGGAGTCTCTCGAGATGCTCGGGATCGCCGTGTTCGTGCACTCGCTGCTGACCTACGTCCACATCGGCCTACCGGATGCCGTTTGGCGGGTACGCGTCGCCCCTCCTGACTGATCCGGGCCCCGCGAGAAGCGGCCCCCGAAGGGTCCCCCTGAACACGCTACGAGTGCCAACGGGCCGGCTCGGACCGGCGTGATACCTTCCACGCATGGAGTGACCGGCGCCCACCCGAACAGGGGTGGGCGCCGCTGCATAACCGGGGGAGGCGCATGGAGATCGAGATCGGCAAGGCGAAGGTCGCCCGGCGCGCGTACGGATTCGATGAGGTCGCCATCGTGCCGTCCAGGCGCACGCGCGATCCCGACGACGTCGACATCTCCTGGGAGATCGACGCCTACACGTTCCGGCTTCCGATGATGGCCTCGGCGATGGACGCGGCCGTCTCTCCCACCACCGCCGTCGAGATCGGACGGCTCGGCGGCCTCGCGTGCCTGAACCTCGAGGGCCTCTGGACCCGCTACGAGGATCCCGAGCCGGTCTACGAGGAGATCGCCGCGCTGCCCGACGAGAAAGCGACCCGTCGCATGCAGGAGCTCTACAAGGAGCCGGTCAAGGACGAGCTGGTCGGCACGCGCATCCGCGAGGTCGTCGAGAGCGGCACGATCTCGTGCGCCTCGCTCACGCCTCAGCGCGTCGAGCGCTACGCCAAGCTCGTCCTGGAAGCCGGGCTCCACGTCCTGGTCGTCCAGGGAACCGTGGTCTCGGCCGAGCACGTCTCGACGCACACCGAGCCGCTCAACCTCAAGGAGTTCATCCGAAACTTCGACATCCCGGTGATCGTCGGGGGCTGCGCCTCGTACACGACGGCGCTTCACCTGATGCGAACGGGCGCCGTCGGGGTGCTCGTCGGGGTCGGGCCCGGGAACGCGTGCACCAGCCGAGGGGTCCTCGGCATCGGCGTCCCGCAGGCGACCGCGATCGCCGACGCCGCGGCGGCGCGGATGGAGCATCTCCGCGAGACCGGCCGCTACTGCCAGGTGATCGCCGACGGCGGGATGCGGACCGGCGGAGACATCGCCAAGGCGATCGCGTGCGGCGCCGACGCCGTGATGATCGGCTCGCCGCTCACCCGCGCGTACGAGGCGCCCGGCCGCGGCTACCACTGGGGGATGGCGACGTTTCATCCGACACTCCCGCGCGGCGCGCGCGTGAAGACGCAGCAGGTGGCCTCGCTCGAGGAGATCCTCGTCGGACCCGCGCACGAGAACGACGGCACCTTCAACCTGTTCGGCGCCCTCGCCACCTCGATGGCGACGACGGGGTACGCGACGATCCGCGAGTTCCAGAAGGCCGAACTGGTGGTCGCGCCCTCGATCAAGACGGAGGGCAAGACGTACCAGACCGCGCAGCGCGTGGGGATGGGCCACTGACGGACGTCCCCGCGTCGGACCGTTCCCGGCCGGTCCTCGTCGTGGACCTCGGTGCGCAGTACGCCCAGCTGATCGCCCGTCGGATCCGCGAGTGTCACGTCTACTCCGAGATCGTGCCGCACGACCTTTCCGCGGACGAGGTCGCCGCCCGCCGGCCCGCCGGCATCGTCCTTTCCGGCGGTCCGGCGTCCGTGTACGAGGA
>Ga0268386_10001595_pt1 | contig 15595 bp, 12 predicted proteins | sample RVTome_15_FD_200260 | JGI IMG/M metagenome (GOLD analysis project Ga0268386, IMG submission 200260) | Soil microbial communities from uranium-contaminated site in the Upper Colorado River Basin, Wyoming, United States - RVT150D86... ...
CGTGCCCTGCACCGCGGGCGGAGCGGGGACGCCGAGCAGCTCCAGCAGCGTCGGCATCACGTCCACGATGCGGACCTGGTCCTCGATCACGCGCGGGCCGAGGCCCGGCGCCGCCACCACCAGCGGGATGCGCACCGCGGCGTCGTAGACGAAGAAGCCGTGGGTCAGCTCGTCGTGCTCGCCCAGCATCTCGCCGTGGTCGCCCAGGACCGCGACCACGGTGCGCCCCAGGCGCCCGTCGGCCTCGAGGGCGTCGAGCAGGCGCCCGAGCTGCACATCCGTGAAGGCGATCTCGGCGTCGTAGGCCCCCGTCAGCGAGCGCGGGAAGCGCGCCGCGAATTCCCGGGGCGCGGCGTAGGGGGTGTGGGGGTCGTAGAGGTGGACCCAGAGGAAGAACGGCCGCTCGCGGTCCGCGGCGAGCCAGCCGACCGCCTGGTCCACGGTCTCGTCCCCCCGGCGCTGGATCGCGTCCATCCCGGCCTGCTTGTCGAACCGGCGCAGGTCGAAGTCGTCGAAGTAGCGCCCGAAGCCCTGGCCGATGCCCCAGCGCGAGTCCAGCACGAAGGCGGAGACGAATCCCCCCGTCCGGAAGCCGCGCTGCTCCAGGACTTCGGCGAGCGTCGTGTGCTCCTCGCCCAGGTAGTAGCCGCCGTTGTCGCGGACCTGGTGGCGGCCGGGGAAGGTCCCGGTGAACAGCGACGAATGGGCCGGCAGCGTGAGGGGGACGACGGTCGCGGCGCGGGCGAAGCGGAGGCCGCGGGCGGCGAGGCCGTCCAGCCGTGGCGTCCGCGCGCCGGCATGGCCGTAGCTGCCGACGCGGTCGGCCCGGAGGGTGTCGAGCGTGACGACCAGGAGGTTGTGCGGCGCGGGGCCGAGCCACGCGGGTCCCACTCCAGCCCGCCGCGCGAGGAAGAGGCCGCCGCCGGCGAGGACCAGGAGCAGGGCGGGAGCGAGCCAGGCCGTCCGGCGCATTCAGGCCATTCTCGGGCCCACGCGCGCGCTGGGCAACCCTGGGCACCGCCGCCACCCCTGGCACCTTCGCGCCAGGAGGGGTGGCGGCGGGCATTTTTCGGCACCCCCTTAGAACCGGATCTTCGCCCCCATCATGAAGCGCCGGGGGGTCACCGGCTCCAGCGGGAAGAGATAGGACGAGGACTCCACGAGCGAGGTCACGACTCCCTGCGTGGTGTCGCTGTTGAGCAGGTTGAAGGCGTCGGCGAAGACGGAGAGCCTCACGTTCTCGCCGCTCAGGCGGAAGTCCTTCTGCAGCCGCATGTCCAGGAGCGTGACGTCGTCGAGGCGCCCGTTCTCTCCGCGCGCTTGGAGCAGGACGGGGCGGTTCTCGGGGATCAGCGTGACGTCGCGGAGCGCCCGCGTCCGTCTCACGACGTGGGCGCCGTCGCGGTGGGAGAAGTTCGCGGAAACGAGGAACCCCGCCGGGAGCTGGTAGACGGCCTGGACCTTGAACTGCCAGGTGATGTCGCTCTTCAGGCGCCCGTCGACGTTGACGTAGTTGTTGGGGTCCTGGCCGAACTGGCGGAACTGCAGCCCTCCGCGCTGGATGATGCCCACGCCCGTCCCGGCCTCGCCGGCCCCGCCCTGGCCCTCCTGCAGCGACCCGGTGGCGCGCAGCCACGTCGCCGAAGCCGTCAGTTGCCATTTGCCCGTCATGCGCTTGAGCAGGCCCAGGCTCACGGCGTGGACGTCGGAGTCGAAGTCCGGAGGGTTGGTGATCCGGAACTGGCGGTCCGCGGGGTCGCTCAGGAGCTGGAAGAGCTGCAGCGTCCTCCCGCTCGGGTTCGTCCCGAGGGCGTCCACGTAGGGGACCCGCGCGTACTGTCCGGTGATGTCCGCCCAGCCGGCGAACCGGCGCCCGCGTTTGTGGACGTAGTTGAGCTGCGCGCCCACGCCCCTCCTCAGCTCGCGCTCCAGGCTGGCGATGAACTGGTCGGTGTACGGGCTCCGGTAGTCCGGATCCACGCCCAGGTTCTCGTTCGATCGGGACAGCGTGAGCTCGCCGAACGTGCCCGTGGGCACGTCGTAGGGCCCCACGAAGATCGGGGTGATGCTGGGGCCGATCTTGTTGGCGTATTCCCCGGTGGCGACCGCCCGGTGGTAGCGGCCATAGTGGCCCTTGAGCACGGTGCGGCCGTCGGGCGTCAGCTTCCAGTTGAACCCGACCCGCGGCGACAGCGTGTTCCAGGAGAAGAAGTCGGTCTGGGGGAAGCCGGTTCCGGTGGGATTCCCGTCCTCGTCGAGCTGGTCCCGCTCGGCCGAGTACGCCTTCTGGTAGTCGTAGCGGACGCCCAGGTTGAGGGACAGTCGGTCGTTGACCCTCACGGTGTCGTCGACGAAGACGCCGATCGCCCGGGTGTTCCCGCTGTAGCTGAAGGGCGTGTAGGCGATGCCGTAGCCGTACTCGGGGTAGGTCTGGCTGTAGGTGTAGATGAGGTCGTTGTAGCCGACCAGGCCGCCGGCCTCGGCGTTGCTGTACTGGACGCCGAACCGGAAGTCGTGGCTCGTGCCCAGGAAGTCGTCGGCCAGGTGCGAGACCTTTGCGGTGGCGCTCGTGCGCTTGGGCCCCAACTCGTACCAGTAGTAGTGGCCGCCCGAGATGAAGCCCGTGTCGATGTCGTAGAAGCGAGTCAGGTCGCGGGGCTGGCCGGGATCGGTGGGCCGCTCGTCGACGTCGCCGTAGAAGCCCGAGTACCGGACCTCCACCACGGTGCGGTCCGACATCACGCCGGTATAGCCAAGCCCCGGCGTCGGCGTCTTGCCGAAGCGCGTGACGGCCGTGCTGGGCGCCGAGTTGAGGGCCAGGCCGAAGTCGTCCTCCTTGTCGTCCATGTGGAAGGTGCCGACGAGCTTGTGCCGGTCGTTGACCTGCCAGTTGAGCTTGAAGAAGTACCGGTCGCTCCGGCTCCGGACCGCGGTCAAGGGGTCGCCGGAGTCGACGCCGACGTCCCAGTAGTAGTCGCGCTGGTTGCCGTAGGACGCGAAGAACCAGAGCTTGTCCTTGATCAGGGGGCCCCCGAGCTGCGCGCTGAAGTCGTTGTACGTGTCGCGCGTCCAGGGGCAGCGCGACGTGCCGTCCGGGCAGGCGTCCATGAAGCTGCCGTCGGGATTGGTGATGCCGTCGGTGTTGTTGCCGGTCAGGCCGTCGCGCTGGAGGTAGAACCCGACGTCCCCGTGGAACTCGTTCGTACCCTGGCGGGTCACGATGTTGTAGACGGCGCCGGTGAGGTTCCCGTACTCGGCGGGCGCGCCGAGGGAGAGGATCTCGACTTCCTCGATCGCGTCCACGTTCGGCTCGGCGCTCGCCTCGTTGAAGAAGTTGTCCGTGATGTCGACGCCGTCCACCTGGAACGAGTTCTCGTCGTACGAGGAGCCGTAGACCATGGTGCGGGAGGAGTTGTTGGAGTCGCCGCCCTGCAGAGACCCGGGCGCCGCCGCCACCAGGTCGAAGAAGCTGAAGCGCCGCAGCGGGGCGTTCTCCACCCAGTCGCGGTCGTAGTTGGAGCCGATCTCGTTCGAGGTGGTGTCGACCACCGACGCCTCCCCGACCACGTCGACGCTCTCCTGCACCTGCCGCAGGTCCAGCGACGCGTTCTCCTCGATCGTCCCCCCGACCGGCACGCGCAGCGCCCGCCGCGTGACGGTCGTGAAGCCGGTGAGGCTGAAGACGAGGTCGTACTCACCCGGCGGCAGGTTGATGAAGCGGTAGAAACCTTGCTCGTTCGTGACCGCCGTCTGCGTCCCCACGACGTTGGGGCCGCTCACGGATACGGTGACGTCGGGCAGGGCTCCGCCGGTGGCGTCCTTGACCGTCCCCGAGATGCCTCCGGTCGTGCGCTGCGCGAGGGCGGGCGTGGCCAGAGCGAGGACGGCTGCGGCCAGGATCGCGGAGTGGAGGCTCCGTCTCATGGACAACCCCCTTCTTGGCGCGTCTCCAATTTTTTGATGCGTTCCGGTCCGACGAATGCTCAAAGGTGACACCGCCAGCGGTCCGTGTCAATCGGGGCGCGGCGCAGCGCGGCCGGCCGCGCAAGCCCCTCGGACGTCGATGGGCTTGGCGCCGGGGGCGGCTTCGCTCCGGTTGTCGAGACCGAGGAGAGGAACGATCGAGCTACGGAGCCACGGTCAGGGCGGACCGCAAGACCTCCTCGGCACCCACGCCGTGGCCGTTCTCGTCGACGCCGACGGCCCGGACCTGGACCCGCACCGGCCCGATGGGGCGAGGGGCGCCGATACTGCCCATGAACCCGTGCACGACGACCGGCGTGCCGCAGCCGGCGAGCCGGTCGGCGTCCTCGGCGCGCAGCGCGTCGGCGTCGTAGTGGTCCGGACCGCCGAACTGCACCTGGAGGCCTTCCTCGTAGATGTCGACCTGGACGAACGTGAGGGTGACGTCGACGCACTCGGTCTCGCCGATCTCGAGGGCGTACTCCACGTTCCAGAGCACGGCGTCGGGCAGGCCGGGCACCGCGACCCTGCGGGCGACCGGAGTCGCCGCCAGCTCGACCGAGAGCTGGCCGACGCCGGTGTCGGAGCAGCCGGCCAGCACGGCCATTGCGGTCCCGGCGGCGGCCAACCGCCCCGCCCGGCGGCCGGCCCGGAGACGAGACTCCATGCCTCTATTCTGCTCCCGGATCCGCCGCCCGTCCTGCGGTCGCGCGGCCGCGCGCGCCCTCACCTCAAGTAGTGCACCGTGCCGTTCCACTGGCGCGGGAAGAAGTCGGCTCCGGTGAAGGCCGGGTTCCCCTTGCCGTGGAACGTCGTGAGGCTGAGGTCGGCGTTCGAGAAGACCGCCGGCCCCCCGTTCGTGTACATGAGGCTGCTCGACGGATACGACTGGAGGTCCACGTAGATGCCGTAGACCTGGCCCGGCGTGAGCGACAGGCCACCCACGTTGACGGAGCTGGGGTTGTTCGCCCCGGCCGCGACCACGCCCGCGTCGGTCCCGAGCAGCGTCCAGCCCGCGGCACTCCCCTGGGCTCCGTTCGCGGTGCCCAGGCGCCAGTAGACGGCGACCGTATGTGTTCCCGCGGCGGCCGCCAGGTTGATGTCGAAGCCGGTGAGCTGCACTGGGACCGACGCCTGGAGGTCGAACGTGTTGCCCGCGAACTGGTTGTTCTGGGCGAACAGCGTGGTGAGCGACCCGGGGACGGTGGGACCGCCGCCTGGGCCCTGGTCCCCGCCCGAGGCGCTGACGGCGATCGTCAGCCGCTGCGTGACCCGCGCCAGGCCGGCGGCCTCGTTGCCCTGGTCTTCCAGGTGCTTGTCGGTGACGCTCACGGTGGCGACGTAGGTGCCGGCGGCGTAGCTATGCTCGGCGCGGCAGAATCGGGAAGAGTCCGCGTTGAAGGTGCCGTCGGGATTGAACGCCTCGGTGCCCGAGTCGCCGAAGTGGAACTGCCAGTTCAGGCTGTCACCCAGCTCCGGGTTCTGCTCGTTTTCGTCCGGATCGCTGCTGCCGCAGAGGTTGAACTTGACGGTGAGCGGAGCGCCGCCCGAGACGACCGGGTAGGGGTCGCCGGGAACCGAGCCGGGGGTCGTCCGGAGCACCAGCTTCGGGGGGTCGTTGAGGGCGGTGACGGCGCCCCGGGCGCCGGCATCCGTCGCCGCCATCGTCGACAGCGAGCCCGGAGTGGCTGCCGTCGGCGACCGGCCTTCGCACGAAACCTGCGCCAGGCCGAGGAGCACGAACCCCGCCCACAGCCATTGGGACGTCGGACCCTGCGCTCGCTTCCGTCTTGGCAAGCTCATACCTGCCCCCTCTTCTCTGGGACTGTCCTGTGGCGGCAACGGGAACCTGTTGCGGCGGACGATACCCCTCGATCCGATGGGCGTCAAGGAGATGTCATCCGAACTAGACAGAAAACGTGCAGTCGAGGCTCGCCCTGCCCGCCGGGGCCGTCGTCCAGGCGCGGCTGCGCCGTGCGGATACGACCCGGCCGTCCGCCGAGACGACGGACGCCTACGAGCGCGGGGACGCCGGGCCGACGGGAGACTCGCGGACCCGCTGCCGGCTCAGGGCAGGTAGCGTCCCAGGATGCTCGTCTTGCTGAGGTCGGAATAAAGGACGAGGCCGATGAGCAGGAACAGCACCATCGCGCCGGCGTTCATGATCCAGGCCTTCACCTGCTCGCTGAAGTCGCGGCGCGCCACGCTCTCGCCCAGGAGGATGGCCAGGTGTCCGCCGTCCAGGGGCGGGAGTGGAAGCAGGTTCAGGATGCCCACCTGAAGGCTGATCACCGCCACCAGGTAGGCGAGCGGGCCCAGTCCGCCCCGGGCGGCGTCGCCCGAGGCCTGGGCGATCCCGAGCGGACCCATCATCGTCTTCGGCGAGATCCGCCCGGTGACCAGCCGCCCGAGCACGTCGAAGGTCTGCCGGGTCATCGACGCCGTCCAGGCGAAGGCCTCCCGGACCGCCTGCACCGGGCCGAACTTCTTCATGACCATCTTGGGGCCGATCCCGATCTGTGGACCCGATCCCTGGTCCCGTGGCGTGACCGGGATCTCCAGGAACCGGCCGTCGCGGTAGACCTCGAGGGCGAGGGAGCTTCCCTTGGCCGAGGCCACGAGCGGGGGGATCTCCCCGAACGAGCGGACGGGCTTGCCGTCGATCCTCAGGATCGCGTCGTCCGGCCTCAGCCCCACCTCCTCGGCGGCGCTCTTCTCGAGCACCCTCCCGACCCGCACCAGGGGGTGGACGCCGAGGGTGCCGACCTTCTCGACCGACGTGGTCCCGGTGCGGACCGCGACCTCCTGCTCCTCCGCGTCCCGGCGGAACCGCAGCCGCACCTGGGTGTCGGGACGGACGAGGATCGCGTAGTGGGCCTCCTCCCACGAGGAGACCGGCTCGCCGTCGACGGAGAGGATCTGGTCGCCGGGCCGCAGCCCCACCGCCTCGGCGGGGGAGCCGGGCTCGACGACGCCGACCACCGGACGGTCGTAGAGGCTCGCGTCCACCTGGAAGCCCATCATGTAGAGCGAGGACAGGACCCCGACCGTCAGCACCCCGTTCATCACCGGCCCGGCCACGTAGACGACGAATCGCTGCCACCGCGGCCGGGAGGTGAAGTCCCGCGCGTCGCCGCGGGCGCTCACGTCCTCGCTCAGCCGGTCGTCGGGCTCCCCCTCGAGCTTGACGTACCCGCCCAGCGGGATGAGCGAGACCCGGCAGTCCGTGTCGCCCCACTTGAAGCCGAGCAGGCGGCGGCCGAAGCCGAACGAGAAGATGAAGACGCGCATCCCGAAGCCCTTGGCGGTGATGAAATGCCCGAACTCGTGGAAGAAGATCATCACCCCGAGCACGGCGACGAATGCGGCGGCGTTGGTCAGCATCCGCTAACTGCCTCGAGCGCGGGCTTCAGAACGGGCCGGTCCAAGGCGCACGAGGCAGTTGCGCCGACCGGACGTCGTAAACCCTCGCAGTTTCCCGAATGGCCAGTCTCACTCATTCCAGGTCAAGCCTATCCGACGTCCGCTGGCAACCGCCAATTCCCCCGCTCTTCTCCCGGTCCGGCATTTTCCTGCTTCTCCCGCGCTTCCCGGCCGGCTCACGATCGCCGAGCCTCCAGCGCCACCGCGGCCCGCTGCCGCGCCCAGGCGTCGGCCTCCATTACGTCCTCGATGCCGCCCAGCGGCCGCGCCGGATGGGACTCCATCGCCTCCAGGATCACCTCCGGGATCGCCGTGAACGGGACCAGCCCGTCCAGGAAGGCCGAGACCGCTGCCTCGTTGGCCGCGTTCAGCACCGCGGGCAGCGTCCCTCCGCCCTCGAGAGCGCGGTAGGCCAGGCGCAGGCAGGGGAAGCGCTCGTGGTCCGGGGCCTCGAAGTCCAGGCGCAGCCCCTTCGTGAAGTCCACTCCCGGGATCGCCGCTTCCCATCGCTCGGGGTACGAGAGGGCGTACTGGATCGGCAGGCGCATGTCCGTCACGCCGAGCTGCGCCAGGACCGTCCCGTCCACGAACTCGACCATGGAGTGGACCAGCGACTGCGGGTGCACGAGCACCTCGATGCGCTCCCCGGGAACGCCGAACAGCCAGCGGGCCTCGAGCACCTCCAGGCCCTTGTTCATCAGGGTCGCGGAGTCGATCGTGATCTTCCGCCCCATCGACCACGTCGGGTGGTTGAGCGCCTCCTCCGGCGTCACCCGGTGGAAGGTCTCGCGCGGCCGGCGGCGGAAGGGCCCACCCGAGGCGGTGAGCACCAACCGGCGGACCTCCTCGGGGCGGCGTCCGTCGAGGCACTGGTGGAGCGCGCAGTGCTCGCTGTCGATCGGCAGCACGCGGCCTCCGCGGGCGCGGGCCTCGGCGACCATCAGCTCCCCGGCCATGACCAGGGTCTCCTTGTTGGCGAGCGCCACGTCCTTGCCCGCCTCCAGGGCGCGATACGTGGGCACCAGGCCCACACCGCCCACCGCCGCCGCCACCACGACGCCGGCGCCGGGATCGGTCGCGACGGCGACGCTGCCCGCTTCGCCCACGCCGGCTCGAAGGCCGCCGAGGTCCACGAGCCGCCCGAGCCGCTCGAGCGCCTCATCCGAGGCGACCGACACCGTCCGGGGCCGGTAGCGTGCCACCTGCTCGGCGAGGCGCTCTACGTTGCTGCCGCAGGCGAGGCCCACCACGTCGAAGCGCCCGGGAAAGGCGTCGACGATGCGCAGGACGTTCGTCCCGACCGAGCCGGTGCAGCCGAGGATGGAAAGGCCCTTCATGCCGTCAGGGCGGTCCTTCGAGCGAAAACGGCCGGGCAGGGTGCTGACGGAGCCGCTCACCGCGCAGTGAAGAAATAATAATACAGCACCGGCGCCGCGAACAACAAGCTGTCCAGCCGGTCCAGCATCCCCCCGTGCCCCGGGAACAGCGCCCCCGAGTCCTTGACGCCCGCCCAGCGCTTGAGGGCGGACTCGAACAGGTCGCCCGCCGTGCCCATCGCCGCCGCGGCGGCTCCGAGGGCGACGGCGTGCGACGCGGGCAGGCCCGGGAGACCGAGCGCACGCACCACGAGCGCGCCGGCGATGCCCCCGGCGAGCCCGCCGGCCGCACCCTCGACCGTCTTGTTCGGGGAGAGCGACCGGGCCAGCGCCCGCCGTCCCGCGACCCGGCCGGTGAAGTACGCGAACGTATCCGCGCCCATCACGACCGCGAGCAGGAGCACGACGCGCCAGCCGCCCTCGACTGGGTCGCCCACGCGCAGGCCGGCGATGGCACCGCCGAGGCCGCCGAGGTAGAGCGCGCCCAGGAGCGTGGCGGCTGCCGCGGGCAGCGCCGCATCGAGGTCGGCGGAGCGGCGCAGCACGGCGCACAGCAGCAGGAGGGCGGCCACCGGCCACAACGGCGTCCAGGGGTGGCCCCGGTAACCGGCGTCGACGAAGAACGCGGCGGTCACGGCCGCGCCGGTCAGCCGGTAGGGCGGCAGGGAGCGGGCCTCCAGGAGCCGGAACAGCTCCGCCGTGCCCAGCCCCACCGCGCCCGCCACGATCGCCACGGTCAGCGCCGGTGGACCCAGGAGGAGCGCCGCCGCCAGGGGAGGCAGCGCGAGGGCGGCGGTGGCCAGGCGCCTCCTCAGGTTGGCACCGAAGCTCGGGGGCCGGGACGTGTCCGGGGGAGGGCCGCCGGCGGCGTTCAAGCGGGGTGGATCCCGCCGTACCTGCGCTCGCGCTTCTGGTAGTCCGCGATCGCCTGGAGGAGGTGCTTGCGCCGGAAGTCGGGCCACAGCACGTCGGTGACCCAGATCTCCGCGTAGGCGATCTGCCAGAGGAGGAAGTTGCTCACGCGCATCTCCCCGCTGGTCCTGATGAGCAGGTCGGGATCCGGCTGCCCGGCCGTGTAGAGGTACGACGAGAGCGTGCGCTCGTCGATGCGGCCGGGGTCCCGGCCGTTGGCGAGGAGGTCTCCGGCCAGCCGCCTCACCGCGTCGGTGATCTCGGCGCGGCCGCCGTAGTTGAGGGCGATGTTGAAGAGCAGCCCGGTGCCGTCCCGGGTCCGCTCCATGCCCCGCTCCAGCTCGTCCCGCACGTCGCGCGGCAGCTCGTCCGGCCGGCCGATGACCTTGAAGCGGATGTTGTTCCCGAGCAGGGTCTGCAGCTCCATGCGCAGGTAGCGCTTCAGGAGCGCCATCAGTGTCGAGACCTCGGCCTTCGGACGCTTCCAGTTCTCGACCGAGAAGGCGTAGAGCGTGAGCACCTGCAGGCCCAGCCGGGCCGAGGTCTCGACAACCTCCCGGACCGAGGCGATCCCGGCGCGGTGCCCCTCCACGCGGCGCTTGTGGCGCAGCTTCGCCCAGCGGCCGTTCCCGTCCATGATCACGGCCACGTGGCGGGGCAGGCGGTCGAAGTCGATCGACTTGAGGAGGCCGAGCTCCTCGGATCCGGAGGGCACGACTTCCAGGAGGTCTTGCAGGGACATGCGGGGCCGGACCCGTCATTCTAACAGGGGTAGCGCACGCTCACCAGCGTCAGCCCGCACGGCTCCACCGGCGCGGGCCAGGCGCGCCGGTCGCGCGCCTCGAGCGCACGCCGCAGCCCGTCGATCGAGGAGGCGCCGCGGCCCGCGGCGACCAGCCCCCCCACCATGCTGCGCACCATCTTCCGGAGGAACCCGTCCGCCTCGACGTCGTACGTCAGCGACGGAGAGCCGGCGCCCACGTCGTCGAAGGACACGTCGGAGCGCCGCACGGTCCTCACCGTGGTCTTGACCCCGCCGCCGCTGGAGGCGAGCGAGGCGAAGTCCTGGCGGCCGAGGTAGAGCAAGGCGGCTTCGCGCACACGGGGCTGGTCGAGGCGGAAGCGCACGTGGCCGGCCAGGCGGCGGCGGGTGGGGAGGCGCAGCGGGCCCGTGTCGAGGACGTAGCGGTAGTGCTTGCCGAGCGCGCTCCGCCGCGCGTGGAAGCCCTCCGGCGCGCGGGCCGCCTCGAGGACGCGCACCTCGCCGGGCAGGATCCCGTTCAGCGCGCCCGCCAGGGCCCCCGGCTCGAGGTCGGCGGGCAGCTCGAAGGACGCGACCTGGCCCAGCGCGTGCACGCCCGCGTCCGTGCGTCCCGCCCCCGCGACGGTCACGGGCGCGCCGCGGGAGAGCCGGGACAGGGCCTCTTCGAGCACCAACTGCACGGTGGCCCCCCCGCCCGCGCCCTGGCGCTGCCAGCCGTGGAACGGGCCGCCGTCGTAGGCGAGCGTGATCCGGTACGCCGGCATCAGGCGCCGGGGTCGGCGCGGGATCCCGGCTCGCTGGCTCCCCGGTCCCTCAGGCGGTCCTCACGGAGCCCCGAGGTCCTTCCGCGCCGCCTCGGCCAGCTCCTTCGCCCACTGCCGGATCCGGTCCTCGTCGGGCCCTTCCAGCATGATGCGCAGCTTGGGCTCGGTGCCGCTCCAGCGGACGAGGACGCGGCCCTCCTGGCCGAGCGCCTTCCGGACCGCCTCCGAGGCTTGCTGGAGCCCGGCCATCTCGTCCAGCGGCCGGCGGGCCGGGAGTGTGACGTTTTCGAGGACCTGCGGCACCCGTTCCATCGCCGAGAGGGCCAGCTCGGACAGCGGGCGCCCCGTCCGCATCATCAGGGCCAGCACCTGGAGCGCGCCCACGATCCCGTCGCCGGTGGACGCGTGGTCGAGGAAGACCAGGTGCCCGGACTGCTCGCCGCCCAGGTTGAAGCCGCCCGCCCGCATGGCCTCCACGACGTAGCGGTCTCCGACCGCGGTGCGCAACAGCCGCGCCCCCTGCTCCGCGAGCGCCCGCTCCAGGCCGAGGTTGCTCATCACGGTGGCGACCACGGTGGCCTTCCGCAGCTCCTTGTCACGGATCATGCGGGTGGCGCACATGGCCATGACCACGTCGCCGTCCACGATCTGCCCCTTCTCGTCGACCACGATCACGCGGTCGGCGTCGCCGTCGAGGGCGATGCCGACCTGGGCGCCGCGCTTCACGACCTCGGCGCGGACGTTGTCCGGGTGCAGGGCGCCGGAGTCCTTGTTGATGTTCACGCCGTTCGGCTTGACCCCCAGGGCGGTGACCTTGGCCCCCAGCTCCGCGAGCACCGTGGGGGCCACCCGGTACGCGGCGCCGTGGGCGGCGTCGACGACGACGCGCACCCCCTCGAGGGTCAGGTCGCGCGGGAATGTGTTCTTCGCGAAGACCACGTATCGCCCGCGCGCGTCCTCCAGCTTCTCCGCCCGGCCGATGCCCGGGCCGATCTTGCGCTCCACCAGGGCCCCGTCCTGGAGCAGGCCCTCGATCTCCACCTCCGCCTCGTCGGGGAGCTTGAACCCGTCGCTTCCGAACACCTTGATGCCGTTGTCCGCGTAGGGGTTGTGGCTGGCGCTGATCACGATCCCCGCGTCCGCGCGCATGCTCACGGTGAGGTGCGCCACCGCCGGCGTGGGGATGGGGCCGCACAGCAGCACGCGGCCGCCCATCGAACAGATCCCCGAGGCCAGCGCCGTCTCGATCATGTAGCCGGAGAGCCGGGTGTCCTTGCCGATGACGATCCGCGGGGCGTGGCCCTTCCCGCGGCCGGCCACGAAGGTCACCGCGCGGCCGAGCTGGAGGGCCAGCTCGGGCGTCATCGGGGGCTGGTTGGCGACGCCCCGGATCCCGTCGGTGCCGAACAGCGTTCGGACGAGGGTCGCCTCGGTTCCCTTGACCGCCGCCTGGGATCGATGCCGGACCAGGGGACGCCTCCTTTCCGCCGGCTTCATTCTATCGAACCCGCCGCCGGAAGCGGGCGGCCGCGCCCAACCGCAACCGGCCCGCCCAGAAGCCGGGCGGCGCGAGCCCTTATACTGCGGGGCCGTGCGGCCGGTTTCCGCGGTCATCATCGCCCAGGACGAGGAGAGGAACCTGCCCGACGCCCTCCGCAGCGTCGCCTTCTGCGACGAGGTGGTCGTCGTGGACGCGGGGTCCACCGACCGCACCCGCGAGGTGGCGCGGGAGGCGGGAGCGCGGGTGATCGTGAACAGTCCCTGGCCCGGGTTCGTGGAGCAGCGCAACGTGGCGGTCGACGCGGCGAGCCACGACTGGGTCCTGGCGGTGGACGCGGACGAGCGGGTCAGCCCCGCCCTGCGCGACGAGATCGCAGCGCTGCGCTCGGCGGGCTACCACCACTCGGGATACCGGGTGCCGCGGGTGGCCTTCTACATGGGCCGCTGGCTGCGGGGGACGGACTGGTACCCCGACCCCCAGCTCCGCCTCTTCGACCGGCGCCAGGGGCGCTGGCAGGGTGCGCTGGTCCACGAGTCGGTCGTGGTGAGGGGCTCGGTGGGGCGCCTGCGATCGGACCTGGAGCACCATCCCTACGAGGACATCGGCGACCACATGCGATCGATCGACCGCTATACGACCCTGTGGGCGCGCCAGGCTTATGCGGCGGGCCGGCGGGCGGGACCCGTCGAGGGCTTGGCCTCCGCGTCGTGGGCCTTCCTTCGAAACTACGTCCTGAAGGGCGGCGTCCTCCAGGGGCAGGCCGGGCTGGCCGTCTCGATCCTCAACTCCTACTACACCTACGCGAAGCTCGCGAAGCTCCACGAGCTGGCGCTCGCCGGCGGCGCCGCCAGGTGAGGGTGCTGCACGTCGACTCGGCCCGTGGCTGGCGGGGCGGGCAGAGCCAGGTCCTGCTCAGCGCGGCGGGGATGGCGGCGCGCGGCCACGACGTCGCGTTGGCGTGCCGCGCCGGCGGCGTCCTCGAGCAGCGGGCCCGCGCGGCGGGCCTCGACGTGCACCCGGTCCCGTTCGGGGGCGACCTGTCGCCGTGGGCCGCCCTGGCGCTGCGGCGCGTGGTCGCCCGGGCGCGCCCCGAGGTCGTGCAGCTCCACGACCCGCACGCCGTGGGGGCGGCATTCCTCCCCGTTCGGTTGGGGCGGCTCCGCGCCGTGGCCACGCGCCGGGTGGACTTCCCCCTTCGCGGAGCGCTCTCGCGCCTCAAGTACGCGGGCTGCGGGCGCGTGATCGCCGTGAGCCGGGCGATCGCCTCGGTGCTGGCCGGCGCCGGGCTCGGGCCGGAGCGCGTGCGGGTGGTCTACGAGGGCGTGCCCGACCGCGCGCCGCAGCCCGGCGGCCGCGATGTCCTCGCCGGCCTCGGCGTCCCCGACGACGCGCTGGTGGTGGGGAACGTCGCCGCGCTCACCGACCACAAGGACCATGCGACGCTCCTGGAGGCCGCGCCGAGGGTCCTGGCCCGCGCGCCTTCGGCGCGGTTCGTGGTGTTCGGCGAGGGCGAGCTGCGGGCCTCGCTCGAGGCACGGGCGCGCACGCTCGGCCTGGGTGAGCGCTGGATCTTCGGCGGCTTCCGCGCCGACCTGGACCGGATCCTGCCGGCCTTCGACGTGTTCTGCCTGAGCTCGAAGACCGAGGGGCTGGGCACGAGCCTGCTGGACGCGATGGCCTTCTCGCGTCCGGTCGTCGCCACCGCCGCGGGCGGGATCCCGGAGGCGGTAGAGGACGGCGTCACCGGCCGGATGGTGCCCCCGCGCGACCCGGCAGCCCTGGCCGAGGCGCTCGCCGCGGTCCTCCTCGACCCGGCCCTGCGCGAGCGCTACGGCGCCGCCGGACGGCGCCGCTTCCTCGACCGCTTCACCGCCGATCGCATGGTGGAGGAGACGGTGCACGTGTACGAGGAGGTCCTCTGAGGGTGCGGGCGATCGTGAACCCCCGGGCGGGCGTGGCCGCCCGGCGCGCGCTGGCCGCGGTGCGGGAGGGCCGGCCCTCCTGGCCCGAGCCGGAGGTGATCGTCACCGGCGGCCCCGGCCACGCCCGCGAGCTGTCCGCGGAGGCGGCCGGGCGCGGGGTCGACCTCGTCCTGTCGGTGGGCGGGGACGGCACCGCCAACGAGGTCGCGTGGGGCCTCCTGGGGTCGGAGACCGCCCTGGGCCTCGTCCCGGTGGGGTCTGGCAATGGCCTCGCCCGGACGCTCGGCGTCCCGTTGCGGCCCCGCGCCGCCCTGGCCGCCCTGGAGACGGGCTCCCGGAGGCGGATGGACGTGGGCCTCGTGAACGGCCGCCCGTTCCTCAACGTCGCCGGCGCCGGCTTCGACGCCGCGGTGGGGGCCGATTTCCACGCCCACGGGAACCGTGGGGGCCGCCGCGGCATCCTCACCTACGTCCGCCTCAGCCTGTGGCGGAGCCTCTCGTACGTGGCGGAGCGCTACGTCCTCGAGGCGGGCGGCGAGCGCTACGAGGGCCGGGCGCTCGTCGTGGCCTTCGTCAACGGCCGCCAGTACGGAGCGGGCGCCGTCCTCGCGCCCGGGGCCCGCCTGGACGACGGGCTCCTGGAGGTCGTGGTGTTGGAGGACGCCCCGCTCTACGAGATCGCCCTGGCGGCCCCGCGGTTGTTCACCGGCGGCATCCAGCGCTACCGGCGCTACCGCCAATTGACCGCCGCGTCGGCGGTGCTCACCGGCGCCGCCCCGGTCCTCCACCACCGCGACGGCGAGCCGGAACCCGCGGTCGAGACCCGCCTGGAGGTGTCGGTGCGGCCGCGGGCGCTGACGGTCGTGGTCCCGCGGGCTACCGCGGACGACCGGGACGGGCCGTTCGGCGAGGCGTAGGTGCTCGCAGCGGCAGAGATTGGCATCGGCCGGAGCTACGGAAGGCTCTGTGGC
>Ga0268386_10001596_pt1 | contig 15594 bp, 7 predicted proteins | sample RVTome_15_FD_200260 | JGI IMG/M metagenome (GOLD analysis project Ga0268386, IMG submission 200260) | Soil microbial communities from uranium-contaminated site in the Upper Colorado River Basin, Wyoming, United States - RVT150D86... ...
ATAGTGGTTATAGTGGTAAATATGCGCGTGGGGATACTGGGCGAGATGGGCCGTGATGAAATCGATCACGTTTTCGAACGTGTGCCGCTCGGCCTCATGGTCATGGGCCCAGAAGGGCTTGAACGCGGGCGTGCCATCGGCGACGTCATAGAAACCAAACAAATACTCCAGCCCATCCGGATAGAGCGGATCGCCTTCCATGTCAAAAAACAGGTCGCCAGGATCGGGGTGTGGTAGTCGTGCGAACCCCCGTCCTGCGGCAGGCGGCAAGAGTTCGAGGCCATCCTCGCCGGATGCACGCTTGCCCACCTGCAACCGCGCCTGGGCTCTGAGCCGGCCAAGGGTTTGTGGCAGCATACCGGCAACGATCACGCCCTCGTCGAGTTCGGCAAGGGCCTGCACGGTGGTGATACCCGCGGCCTCTAATTTGGCGATCTGGGTGCGTTGAATATCGGCAATCAAGCTCAGATGATCATCCGCTTCCCACTGTGCCTGGCACAACTCCCGCCATTTGCAGAGCTGGCAAAACGGACACGGCTCAGGCTGGGAGGTTGCCGGCGGAGCATCCAGGTACGCTTCAAATCGTTGCTTGATGGTGGCGGAGTAATAGGCGAAATCGTTGTAACGGAACCCGATCTTGCGTCCATCTCCCAGCAGCAGCGACATGGTGTGGGGTCGGATACCCTGGGCGGTCTCGAGCAAATCGGAGTAAACGCACAGTTGCAGGACATGCCTGGGATCGGGGTGCTGGGATAGCTTGCAGTCAATCGCTTCGTAACTAAAGTCTCCAAGGGCTGAGGCGCGATTGACGCGGTGTAGAAAATCCGCAAAGCCATGCCAGGGTGCGTGCCAGAGCGCGGCCTGGTAAATCACGTCGACGCCCTGGCGCATCGCGTTCAGAGTTTGCGCCACACGGTCTGGTAGAGGATGGTCTTCTGGAATCTCGACGATGCTTAGCCCAGTGTCCTGGAGGGTGCGAAGATAATGGCGTTCGTGTTCCAGTCCCCGCTCTTGGATGAGCTGCGCCTGCGCATTATCCTCGGCTTTTTCCAACGGGGTCTGTAGGTCAATCAGATCGAGAAAGATGCTGTGCCGACATCCAAGAAACCCCATGACATCGGAAGCAGCATACAGAACGCGACCATCCAACCCTTTCATACACCACTCCCGCTGATGTGCCATCGTTGCGCAGCGCCGCGTGCTTCCGAGCATGCCTCTCCCGATAGCTCGCTGGCGCGCTGTATCAATTCATATGCAGGTGCGCGGTTCAGTTCAACCCCAGCGCTTTGAACGCCGCCTGGCGTAGATCGCCGTAGAAGATCGGGTCCACCTGCTCGAGGACGTCGGGGTTGACTTCAAGAAACTGGCGCTTGTTTTCAATCGGGATTAGCGCCCGCTTGGCGCCGTTATCCATGGCGACTTGCAGGGGTTCCGTGAGGGATCGGACCGGCTTGATGTTGCCCTGAATGCTCATGTCGCCTAGAACCAGCAGGGCCGGCTGCGGCGGGCTCTTGCGGAGGATGGAATACGCGGCCACGAAGAAGGCCACGCCAATCTCGGCCGCGATTTTGTTCCCGAGCAGGTCGATGACCTCGACATGCAAATCAGAGGTGTCCACTTCGCGGGCCACGCCGAACGCCGTCTTGTTCGACAGGAGGTAACTGAAGGCGCGATTGACGGACTCCTTCACGTCCCCCGCGATCCCGCCCGCAGGTCGGAGTTTGCCCGTTCCCGCGGAGAGGGTCACCTCAACTCGATACAGGCCCACGGTGCCATCACCGCTGACGGAGGCGGTGTAAATGGTGCCTGGGGGAAGCGGATCAGTCGAGATGAGATCCCGTCCGCCTTGTTCGGGGAGGCCGACAAATTGCTCCTCACCGGAGTCGTTGACCAGGTAGCTGAACGAGGTGTGGTAGTACTCGAAAGAGCCCATTTTTTTGAGCTGCTCTTTCACGCGCCGACGGCCTTCCAGAGCGAGGGCGAGAATGTCTTCCAGGTCCTCACGCGATACCTGGCCGTGCGGATGGAGAATTTTCATCAAACCGGACACACTGCGCCGCACGGCTTTGCGGTCGCGCGCATTCAGGTGGGCGCCAAGCGAAAAATGGTGATCGATGATTTCCGTAAAGTTGTGTTTGCGCAGCTCGCGTAGCGCCTCGGCCAGGTAATCGACGACAAAGCCGTAGTGGTCCGTGAAGTGCTCATTGCGCATCTTGGGTACTTCCCAGCCTGGCAGGTAGAAGTGCAGCCGGTCGATGAAGGCCATATCGTCGCGGATCACATCCGGCATGGGCGCAAAGAGATGCCCGGTCTGCACCATGACGTCAATGGGCTGCTGGGTGTTGCCGAACATGGCCACACTGGCGTAGCCGGCCATGGCCTCTTGGCCGCGCTGAAATTGGCCGGATTCGCAATAGGTTTTGAGCGTGGTGATCACTTCTTTGGGCATTTTTTGCAGGTCGGCCACCTCGTCGAAGCCGACCACGTCCCAGATCATCACCATGCCTTTTTGTTTGCCCGTCATGTGGCCAAAAAGGTTGGCGACCGTCGTCGGCCCTGTGAGCAAGGCAGCGTAGGGTGAGAGTTCCTGCACCGCATAGCTCTTTCCGGTGCCCCGGGGACCTAGCTCTACCAGATTGAAATTCCGCTCGCACAAGGGGATGAGGCGCACCAGGAAGAGGAGTTTGAGTCGACGATCCATGACCGAAGGCTCGTAACCAATGCTGCGGATCATGAAATCAATCCATTCGTCGGTGGTGAACCCAGACCGGCATTGACGGTATTCGTCTAAGTCAAAGGTGGCGAGCTGGATGGGGGTGAGTTTGTCAATCCAGAACGGGTATTTACCCCGGGTCTCTTCGTCGTACTCGAAGCGCATGTCGAGTTGCGCCCAAATCCCACCGGTCAGGAGGCGGTCAAAGTCTCGCACATAATGATCGGGGATGTGCACATACCGGTGGCCGAAATTGGTGACCTCGGCCCAGTATTGTGAATCGACGAGTCGCACTTTGACTTTGTCGATAAAGGTATGCTTGCGCTGCTCTTTGACCTTGCTTTGAGCCTTGGTCGATTCGTCCGGGCGAATGTAGTTGTCGGCCAGCGTGTCGTTCACGACCTGCAAGCCCATCTGAATGGCCATCTCGTCGGACGAGGCACAGTACTTGCCGAGCAGGTACTCGAGTACGAACACCGGCACGTTGGCGCCGACTTTCACCTTCCGCACCAGGTCCTTGCGGACGACCCGGCCGGCGAAGATGCGGTTGACTTGATCGTCGAGAGCGTCTCGGGTCAGTACCTGTCCGTTGCTCATGGTTTAGATCCCCAATTTCACAGGTATCGCGTCAGATTGGTCCAGGACGGCATCGGTGGCCGGGTCCTGTATCACAATTCGCAGCGTCTGGCAGTCATCCCGTGTCAGCATCAGGCCCACACTGGCCTCAGTGCCGGGTTGCATATGCAGGACGCCGGTCGCGCGGTCGAAGTCGGCATCCATCACCATGCCCGCTTGCCCGACTTGCTCGCTGCCCGAAACCAGCACGACGCGCAGCGCGATCGGCTCGGTCGTGAACAGATCGCCCACTACCACCACACGGACGCCGAACGTTCGATTCGTAATGGCGTCCGGCACCCCGGCAAGCTGGGCAAGCTTACCGCTGGGGGCTTTCGAGCCTTTTGCTGGGATACGCAGGCTCACCACGGGGATCAGGAGTTCTTGCAGGCTCATGCTGCCGTGGTGGAAGCTCAGCCCGCCACCCGCCTTGAGCACGCCCAGACCGGTTGGGAATACGAAATCGAGATCGGTATCGTAGCCGAGCTCGGCGCCGGTCACGCGGACGGTTCCGGGCGGCGTCGTGCCACCATGGCCAATCCAACAGCGTCGATGGATGTCCAACGTGTCGCCGCCGGAGTTATCGGTCTTCATATCCTCGTCTTTACGGATGGAAAACTGGTGCCCGTGATCGGCGGTGATGACGAAATGCTCAACCCCTGCGCTGGCGAGCTTTTTGACGGCACGGGCCAGGTTGCCAATGATGGTGTCCATCACCTGCCGGGCCAGGAGATCGCCATCCATCTCACCCACGAAGTCGATCTCTTGCGAGCGCACCACGACGAGCGACGCGTGACCGATGGTCTTGGCGAGCCTGGATGGGGCCGTGCTGAGGAGCTTGCCAAGCGTCATTTCGACCACATCGGGCACTTTTGCCTTCAGAAACTTGAGTCGTTCTGTCAGGCCCGGCATGGCGGTCCCCTCGATGCTGACCGCGAGCTTCCCCTTGTGATCGATGACCGAGAAGCTAGATGACGCGCCCGGCAAAAGCGCCGCCATGCCCACCGGCGTGATGGAGGGCAAGGCTGCCACTGCGGGCCGTACCGTCAGGTCTGTGGCGCCCTGAAGCTGTTGGGCCAGCTCGACGCCCATTTCGAAGCGCATGGCGTCGACGAAGAAGTAGGCCACGCGGCCCCCTATGGTTTGCACCACGTCCGGATAGATGCGGGTCTGGGGCAACACCCCCGAGAGGGTCCAGTCCGCTTTCTGAAGCACCGTAGAGAAGCCGTCGGCCATGCGCTTGAGCAGCTCTTCATGCTCACGACGCACCACCGCCAGGGCCTTGTCCATCTCGGGTTCGTCGTCCATCTTGGCAATCCAGGTTTCCAGCGTGCGCTGCAACCGGTCGGTCTCGTACCAGCCGCCCTCGCTGGCATAGGCCGCCACCCATTTTGCCGGGTCGGTTCCCATCTTGGACAGAGCGGGTCGCACGTCCTCGATGGCCCGGCCCCACGTCGCCATCAGACGACCGGCTTCCCACTGCGCCTGGCGCGAGACATCGCGATCGACCCAGAAGCTGCGACGCCGCTCCGAGACAATCTGCATCGCCGGCTCGTATTGCTTGGCGGCGATCAGCTCGCCGGTATGCGCCAGCAGGCGGTGTTCCTCGAAGCGGAATGTATCGATAGCGCCAAGATGAGCGGCATCGATCTGCGCGTCGCACAGGCCGTGCTCCTTCTCCGTGCGGTCCGCCAGCTCGACGTACTGCTCGGCATAGTGTGACCGGAGACCTTTTGCCACCTCACGTAGGCGGCCTTCTTGCTCTTTGAAGGGTGCAGTGGGAATCATCGAGACCGAGGCAGGCGGGTCACCGATGAGGTCAGAGCGGAACTCGCCGACGAGCACATAGCGGACAGTTTTGTCTCGGGCTTCCGTCACGGTCGTGGTATCGGGCAGAGTGAGACCCAGGCGCGTCTCGATGAGCTTGAACAGCTCGCCCGATGCGTCCTTGTCGACAATGGCAGCGTCCTTGTCATCGTGGGCCAGCCAGCGGGTCAACAGCGCCTCGCTCTGGGCCCCCTCGAAGAGGCTGCGCAGCACCGAAGCGGACGTTCCTTCCTCGCCCTGCTGGAGGAACGAGGCGATGTCATCGTAGGTGACGTTCGCCGGACGGAGTATCTCATCGATCTGGCCATCGGTGAATTGCTTGCGCAGCACATTGAGGGCCAGGCGCTTGAGCTGAGGTTCATAGCAGGTACCTCCCTTTTCAAGCTCCATGAGTACCGACCCGTGCCGATCACGCACGACGCCCGGCAGATAGACGATGAGCGACTCCGGATGGTCCTGAGCGGTAATGGGCTCTACAGCAGCGCGTAGAGCAAAGAACGAGCCCTGATAACGGGCGACGAACGTCAGCCGCTCAGCGATGGTAACCCGCCTGAGCCCGTCGTAGTCGTTATCAACCTCCCTGAGCTCCTCCTCGAAGAATGTCAAAAACTCGCTGCGGGGGTCATAGAACACGACCACCGCGTGTTTCTTCAGCATGTCGTCGAGTTGCTGGCACAGGTAATCGTGCAACGCGTGCATCATAGAAGCCCCTGTCGTTTTGCTTCGATCCATACGAAGGGCGAGTATCTCTTCAGGTAGTCTTCGGGGTAACCGAGCTCACAGTAATTCTGGTAGTGGCGGGCTCGTATCTCCCGACACTCAGCACTGTCCAACCTGAGGCGCTCGATCGTGTCCTCCGCCCTCTTGCGCGCCCTGCCAGTCAATCTCGGGTTGACGTAGATACGTCCTGTGACCAGTTCGAGCAGGAACGTCTCTGCCTTCAGCGTGAAAGGGTCGAGCACAGAACTGAAATCCAGTTTTCGCGCGTTCATCGTGAGACAGGCCAGGCGATAGTTGCTCCACTCATACGCCAGCCTGGCGCGTAGAGACTTGGGCACGTAGTGATCAACCGACACACCGCCGGTGACGCGCTCAACGAACACGCAGAGATAGGCGCAAACGCCCGCATAGCTCGTGTGCAAGTCGTCGAGGCATTGACGCCAATAGGGCACGAGCTCTGTACCAGGTGGGAGCTTCTTGTTGAGGACAATCTTCTGCTCCCTGAGCCAGCGCAGTCCGGGTTGACGGACATCGTCATCAAAGTTCGCGGGCTCCTCCTGCTTTTCGACCGGAATCACGGCAGCCAACCCTGTTTCTCCCCAACAAACCGCCACCGCATCCAGAAGGGATCGGTGTCTCCGAGCACCTGACGCAACTCGGCGTCGAGCTTTTTCGCCTGCTTATGATCAAAGGACTCATCGGCCAGGACCTGAGCCGCCTTGTCAAGAAGCTGCTCAGCTTCGACGGATCGTGCGCTAGGCAGGTCGAAAGCTTCACTCGTCAGCCACGCCGACGCGTCACCGCGGCGGACCCACGGACGACGGGTCAGCTCGACCTCCGGAACCGCATCGCGTGGCACCATATCGAGATCGAACCAGGCGTCTGCCTCGCTGAACAACGGTTCCAAAGACGCCAGCACTAAAGGAGAATGCGTCGTTGTCATGATCTGCACGGCAGCCTGCGGGGCAAGCTTACCAACGACACCGAGCAAGGCGGGAACAATGCGCCGCTGCCATCGCGGGTGCAGATGCGCTTCGATCTCATCCACCAGGAACACGACCTGGCCGGCCGGCTCGGTGTCGAGCGTCTTGCAGGCGCGCAGATGCTCTTGCCACGACCAGACCAGCAAGTAGCCCAGGGCGGCGATGCGTTGCATGGCGGCGGAGGCGTGCAGAATGGGAACATCCTGGCCGTATGGCATGCGCAGACTTGGAATGTGGCGGGCATCGTCCGGCGCGATCTTCAACAGGTCCCCGGGAATCAGGGGCGTGTTCGCATCAGGCGTCATCGCCTCGAGTACAGCGCAGAGCTGTTCAAACGCCTCGCCACCCTCGCGCTGCCAGAGTGCCCAATCGAAGATGAGTCCGGCGCACAGCACCATCTGCTCGTGCCGCAAGCCATCCCACACATCCCTCGGGGCGAAGACATAGGCTGGTTGACGCTCCTGGACATCCACGTTGCCTTCTTTACGCCAGTAGTTGCGCGCTGGATCCCAGACGGCGAAACCGCCGTCCGCCTGGGCGTAGAGCACCAGGCCAGGATTCGAGGGGCGACCGGCGCGACCGGTCCAGGCCTGGGCCATGCGATCAAAGGTGCTGGTATAGCGGTCGCGCTTTTTCTTGCCGGTGAAGCGAAACTCGATGATGGCCGTGCCGCGTCCGTATGGAAGTGCTTTCATGCTGGACGTGAGCCGGGGGTTGACCTCGCTGGGCCAACGGCGGGTGAGAGCCCACCAGGCAATATCTAGCAAAAAGCTCTTGCCGAGCCCGTTATCACCGGTAATGACGTTGAGACGCGGTGCCAGCTCCATCGTCAGTTCGGGGGCCGGACCTACATTTTTTAGGTGAAGGTACTCAAGCATGTGCTTCTCCCGCGATATCGTCGTGAGCACCACTCGGCTTGCCGGTTTTGGCGACGGACCCGTTGGCCGCCTTGCCCTGCGCCGGCATACTCGGGTTGGGACCGTTTGTCGCGGCCAATCGGGACGTCCTCGGAGACGACTTTCGACGCGTCCCCTTGGCGCGTGTGGTGCTACGCTTCGTCATCGGTGCTGGCGCTTCGAGAAGGCTCTTCAGGGCGTCCTTCACGGCTGCCGAGGTTCGCTCTTTGATGAGTTGGTCGATGGTCGCCGGGTCCACCTTGCGGGGCTGCCACTTGCTATTGTCACCCTCGACCCAAAAGACCTCCTCAAGCCCGTGGGCGATGGCCGGGCTACGGTCCTCGGCACATTTGGGCACGACGCGCTCGGGCCACAGGTGCATGGCCAGGTGCGACCAATCGTAGTCGCCGGCGACGAGCTTGTCCCAGCAGGCTTTGCACTCTTTCTGCCAGGTACGGTGATGGGGGACGAGGCGCCAGAGTGGAGCAAAATTGATGATGACGCCATCGTTCAGATCAGGGTTCCAAAGTGGTGCAATCCGAGCGATTTCCTCCCGAAACGCACGCAACTCTTCGACGAAGACTTCCTGCGCAGCGATCTCCTTGCGCTGGCTGGCAGTAGGGCTTCCTCCTGCGCTCTGTATAAAGTCCGCAAGTTTGCGCTCCTCGTGCTGGAGCTTGGGCGTCACGTAATCGCTCAGGACCTTGTAGAAAGTGTCTTTGGTGAAGCGGTGATAGTAGAGCCAGACGGAGTAGCTCGCGGAGGATGTGGCAAGCTGCCAGTAGATGGGGGCCTTACGGCGACCTTCAGCATAGGTTCTCGTGTGCCGTGAGAAGAGGTCAACCGCGACCCCACTTCTGATCGCGTTGTCTGAAACGAGTGACTCTAGCTCTCGAAGACTCTCTTGACCCCGACCAGGCCAAAGTGAGTCAAAAACCCGCTCCACAGCAGCAATGACGTCACTGGTGTGTCCAGAGTCGTCGACGAAAATTCCATCACCTACTCCGTTGTTGCCTCCCTCAGCGGGCGCCTTCGATCGAGCGGGTGACTTGAAGTCCCACGTCAATCTCTCGACGACAGGTGAAGCACTCCATCGCCCCAGTGCACAGCCGAGGGCATAGCTCACAATATCCAGTGGCTCATATACCATATCATCCCACAGATATTCAACTAAGTCGAATAGTGGTCCCTGTCGAGCATATTTTTGTAGCTCTCTTGGAAGGCTTGGAGCGACAATCCCATCAATTTCAGCAATGGCCACGCGAACGGCTCTTCGCGTTCGAACGATTTCTTGTCTTCGATTTTCGATTACTGCTTTCGGGCCAGAAAGGCCATCAAGCGCGAGGCCGCTAAACAGTATTGATGTTTCATGTGTGCAAAAAATCGCCGCGACCTGCGCAGCGATCTCAACTGTTATACAACGCACGCGCTCTTGATTGACTTCACTGAGACTTGGTACCGGTAAGAGTTTTACGTCTCCGCGTTGCTTGTGTGGGCCGCATATCCATGAGGCAACGACACCGATGAAACTTGAATTCAGCAGGCCACACAAGAACGACAATTCATAGGGAGTATTTTCGCGAGGAAAGACTCCCTTACCCTCTGGAGTTACCACATGCCCCACTGGCAAAAACGAGAAATGTATGACACCAGTCCGTTTTGGATGCGTGAGTCCGGGAGTGCCGAGTAGATGCTTCGCAGAAGCATCGTACATCCTGTCCGTCCCCGAACGGAACTCAGCGTCAAATGCTGAGTCACCGTTCGCTAAACGGGCAAGGCATACAAGGTAGTTTTCCCGGTAGAATGGAGATGGTTTGCCCCCATTGGTAAGCCACTGCCAAGTGGTACCAATCTCGTGAGTAGGAACCTCCCATCGAAGACGAAACAGCATAGAGGAGTCATTCGCTCCGATTCCCCATGGAAGCTCGCAATAGGCTCCTAGCTGTGTCATCCGGATAAGTCTTTCCCCAGCCAAGGGGTCTAGTTCATACGCAAGTACAGCCTTGGGTAGACGCCTCAAATAATGGATGGGCAGGCACCAGAACTGGACAGAGCGGGTTCGGTTCGACAAAGAACTAGGGCCTACGTCTTCTTCAATGCTAGTTGCGAGGAGAGGTATATCAGGGAAAAGCTGTCCCGCTTTCTCGCAGGTGTACATAGCTGTGCGAACATTCGCATCCAGAACGCCCCAACCGAGGTCAACTAGCAGCCGCGCAGGTACCTGCTCTAGCAACATGCGGCGTCGAAAGGTGAGAAACGAGGGCTGTTTGAGAAAGGTCGAGTCGGAAATAATACCGAGCAAGCCTCTCGTCAGTAGTATGTCTCGGCTATGGTTGACGAAATACGCATACAGATTCGACGCGAGGTCGGTCGCTCGCTGAAGCGCTATTCGTGTTCGTTGTGACGGCTCTCCGAATGGTGGGTTCATGAGAATGACATCGAAACGATGGTGGGCAATGTCGATGAACCCTAGGCCTCGGGCCGCGTCTTCAGCAAACAGCTTTCGCCGATACGCGCGCCCGTTCTGTGTCTTCTCTGCATAGTTATACAGCGCCCACTTAAGCTCAGTCTCTGCCTGACGCCACCGCTCCTCATCCCTCTTGCGGAAAAGCTCGCCGGTCTCACCGTAGATGTCCCGGATGGCCGCCTGAATCTCATCCTCGATCTTGAGCAGTGACCCGAGTTCACCAGCGAGCTCCATCTTCTCGAACACGCACTCAACGAGCTGCCCGAGTTGCTTGTCAAGTGAGGCGATAAACTCATCCCGCAGTTCCTTCTCTCCCGGCATGGGCTCGGCAACGACGATGTTCGTCTTGACGATTGGCAGCCGCTTACCACGATCGATTCCGAAGTCATTATATGCTCGCTGAGCCCTCATCCAGAGTGCAAGTGCAGCAATCTGGACGGCGCGTGGATCGATGTCGATGCCGTGTAGGTTGTGCCGAAGCACGAGCCCGGGAAGCGCACCTCGGAGGTCTTCGAGGGTTGTGTAGTCGTCCCGGAGATTGCGACTGGTCACTTCTGAGATCGGGCTGGAATCGTCCTCCGATGCCTCTTCGTAGATACTAATGAGCAAATCGAACGCATAGAGTAAGAAGTGCCCCGAACCGCAAGCAGGGTCCAGGATCTTCAGATCGCGCGGGTCCTTCCTAGCTCGAAAGGGAAGGTAGACCGGCTTTTTTAGCAATTCCTCCTGACTCAGGTTCTCGTCGCTATTCAGACTCTCTTCCGGTGCTTGTTCGCCTTCGGCAAGGAAAATCTCAGTGGGCCGCCTCACCAGGTAGTCGCACTCGTCGACCAGCCGCGTCTTGCCCTGACGCATCTCGTACCAGATGCGCCCCAACGTGTTGTCGGTAAGGAACTCGACAACGTAGCGCGGGGTGAAGAACTGATTGCGCACGGCGAGCTCGTAGCTCGTCTGAGGGGCTTTGGGTTTGCCTTTGTCGTCATACCGAGCCTTTTCCCTGTCCTCGTCGCTGTTGAAATACTGGTAGACCCAGCCGATGGTTTCGTCTTCGTGCCAGATTGTCGTCGGTCGTCTGTCCTTGGTCGTCAGCTTGTCAAGGTCAGGGTCATTCAGGATATCGAGCAATTGTTGAAGCGCCTGCCGACGCGGCCACAGGAGGCTTGCCGGATCACGCCGGTCGAAAAGCACGCGTACCTCACAGCCGATTTCGTCAAACAGGCTCTCGATATAGAGCCGATAACCGTGGTCTGGAAGCTGCACGAGTCCAGGCGCGAGGCCGGTAAATTCCTTGAAGCCTGCCGACTGCTCGCCGTGGGAAATGCATTCCTGCACCAATCCGCGTGCTTCCAGCATCTTGAGGGCCACGAAGCGGTTCAGTGTCGTGAAAGCTGCCTCACGTAAATAATCTGTGACCGCCTCGGCCGCAGACTGATGACCGACGACGGACGACCGCACATGCTCCACCGCCGCCACAAGCTTGGTGCGGAGGGCACGTTGCTGCGCATCAAGATGCCCCCCTGGCTCAGCCGCAATCGTACCGTCGAGACAGATGTCGAACATGCCTTCGAGCTGCTCGGCGTATTCGCGTTCGAGCAAGGCCCGGACCGCCTGGGTTGCGCGTTGGATACGGTTGCGGATTTCTTTATCCACGGCGGTATTCCCTCAGATAGGTCAGAAGTTCAGGTACCTTGTTGTGCACGATGTCCCACAGGACCTCATTATCGATTCCGAAGTAGGCATGCACCAGGATATCCCGCAGACCTGCGATTTTGCGCCATTCAATGTCTGGCATGCGACGTCGAAGGTCATCGGGTACACGCTTTGCAGCCTCGCCGATGATCTCCAGGTTACGCACCACTGCATCATAGGTCCGCTCGTCGGCAATGAAGGCAGCGCGATCCATCCCGGCTGTGTAGCGTTGCACCTTCTCACAGCTCGCTTCCATATCGTCGAGATAGAGATCCAGATCACGTGACACGGATCAACTCTTTCTCAATCGCGCTCTTGAGCCGCGGCCGCAGGGCTCCCTCGGTGACCAGGTCGACCCGGCATTGTAACAACTCCTCCAGGAAGAACTTGAGGTCCATGTACCGGTCAAAGGTCGCTGGGCCGACAAACTCGACGAGCAGGTCAATATCGCTCTCGGCTGTGGCCTCATGACGCGCCACCGAACCGAAGAGTGACAGACGCTGTACGCCGAACCGCTGGCGCAGGTCGGTACCCTGCTGCTGTAACACCTTAACCATGTCGTCGCGATTCATCCTGAGTCCTCCGTTTGTGCTGCGCCCTGTTACTGCACCAGCACTTTTTTGCCAGCCCCAATCAACTCGGTGCATCTCTCTCGCAGGCCAGTCAGCGCGGCTTCCAACTGTTCCTCGGTCTCAATGCCGCCCTGGAAAAAGTCGCTGGCTCGTATACGTTCCACGCGCTGGCCGTCGCGCATACGCATCAGGTTCTCGATGGCCTGGTCCCGGCGTCCGCTGCACGCATCGACATCGGCGCGCAGTTTTGGGATCGACTGCTGCGAAGCGCCATAGCCGACTGTATACGCCACCAGAGGTTCCATCACCCGGTCTTGTTGCTCGGCGTCGAGAGCCTCCCAGCCAGGGGTGGCGTGCAGCTGGTCCATGGCCTGCTGGTAGGCGTGGGTCCGAGCTGTCAGGACTTCTTCATAGCACTGCTGATAAACCTTCTCCAAGGCCTGGGCGTGCGCCTCGATGGCGGGGAGTTCACGGAAGAAGGTCTCTCTGGCCATCAGATCCTCTAACTTCTCTGCGTGCTCTCGGTAGGCGTCGGTAAAGTCAAGCTCGTCTTGCAGAAAAGGCCAGATGGTGTCGAGCACCTTACGGGCACGGGCGAGGTTATCCAGTTGCGATGACATCATCAGGGTTTGGATCAGCTCTGCGCCGCGCTTGATGGCTTCTTTGAGCTCGTTGTAGGCGCCATTGAAGGTCAAAATGGCGTGATCTTCTTTGCCGGTCCGGATCGTTCGCATTTGGTCGAGGGCGCTGCGCAGGATGTCAAAGCCAGGGAGTCCGTGCTGGACGAGAATGGTATAGACCTCGTGCAATTCTTCGTCGTGCCTTTGCATCTCCTCGCGGATGGCGTTTGCGACGACACTCTGCTCTAGCTCCGAAATCTCTTTACCGAAGACTTCTTTGAAGTGTTCAGAAGCTTCCACAACGTGGATGAACTCAAGACCCATCTTGGGCCGAAAGGAGGCTTGCCGGAACAGGTTGTTGTTGACAAACGTGTTGCGTGCATCGAGCGACAGCGCCGACTCGATCACCTGGCCTTTGCTGGTCGCCTCGATCTTGCCGGCCCGTAGCAGCGCAATGACGAAGAGCCGCACCACGTCAAAATCCCAACCAAAAGGCTCTTTGGCAAACTCGTCTGTGAGGTAACGACCACTCGCCACCTCGCCGTAACTCGTGCGGTTCTCAATCCGGGCGAGGACTTCGGCAAGCGGACCGCTCTCGGTGCTGAACACGGGTTTGCCACCCTGGTCACGCACCAGGTGAAGATCGGTGAACACCGAGGTGAGACCGCGCAAGTTCTCGGTGGTCATGAGCGACTCGATGTCCTTCCGGCTTACCCGAGCCGCCGCCTCCTGGAAGCGATCAAACACCTCAGGGAGGGCTTGAGACAGCACCCTGGCGGCGGTACGGCCGATATCTGAGGCGTTGTCATCGGGGCTGCGGTCGTTGCCCCGGAAGAAAATGGAGCCGGTGAGAAGCGCCTGCCGGATGAGGCGGCGCAGTTCGTCCTGGTGCCGGCGCTGGCGCAGCTTTTCCTCCGCCACCAGCGCGGTTTCGTCCTTGGTCTGCGCACCACGCTCCTTGCGGGAGAGAATTTCCTTCGAACGGAAGAGTTCGACGGTCTCGCGATCGATGGCGTTATCCAGGGCAGCGACCCAGAACACCGCCTTGGTGTCTGTCTGGCTACGTTTGCGGGCCTCCTCCACGCGTTCGGCGTACTCGCTTCCGGCCTCTGCCAGGGTGAGGTGTACCGGGATGTCACCTTCCACGACGAGGCGGCCACTCAAGTAGAGGCCTGCCTTGAAGAGCTTCACATCGAGCAGACTGTGGGACGGCTGGGGCTGCCACAGACTGGTCATGGTTTCGGCGTGCAGGCGGCTCACGTCACCGGGTCTGGGTGAGAGACTCGCCCGCTGGCGCTCCCAGTCATCCTCTGCAGGCGAGGGAATACGGTAGCCATCATCGCCCAGGCGGACCATGTGCGCCGTCTGCAGCGCATCCAGCGCGGCCTTGACCTCAGGAAGTCGGGAATCGGCGTCCACAGCAGGGTGAAGCGTCGCCGAAATATTCTCGGCGGTACGATGGATGCTGCGCACGTATTGCAGCAGGCAAATGGCCTTGGCGACCGATTGCGCCAGGGGATGCTCAACCTGGTGACGAATGTCGTCGATCTTGCCCCGCACTTCGCTGCCGATATTGCCAGAGACCAGATCATAGACCTGGTCGATGCGGGCCAGTGTCCCAACCGGCGCCATGGCCAGGTTGACGTCGGGGTGGATGAGAAGCTGCTGGGCCAGCTTGATGATGGTGCGGTTGGCGCCGCCCACGTGCTTACTGGTGCCGCCTGCGGTGCGGAGACCCGAGACCACGTTGATGATGAGGTCGATCTGATACGGCAAGAGGGGATAGAGGTCGACGAACGACTCAGTTGACAGCTCGGGCAGTTTGATGTCGGCGGTCAGACGCGTGTTATCGGTAAGCCGACCCCGATGCTGGGTGAAGAGTTCACGCAAGGTTGTTTCCGCCGCCGCATTTTTCGCAAGCACTCGTTTGCTCGTGACCTCGGAGATATCGGAGGGTTCGAGGTGGACCTGCAGCGGAAAGCGGTCCATCAGGCGCGCTAACTCGACGCGCTTGTCGTCGAGACCACCGACGAGTTCCGAAAGCTTTTCCTGGGAGGTCACCACGACCCACAATTTGCCGCGGCCTAAGCGGCCGAGGTTTTGCACCACGCCTTGTAGGTCGAGCATCTTCTGCACATCGCGGGCGACGAACTGGCCGACCTCGTCCACCACGAAGACGAGGTTTTTGCCGGCATGATGGCGATGCATGAGCTCCAGGCAGCGCTTAGCGAGGTCACCCGGGTTGATGTCGGCTCGCTTCATCGCCGATTCTCGCCAACTGTCGACTGTCGTATAGGTCTCACGATCGAGCTCGTGCATCACCCGGCTGGCCTGCTGCACGGCCAGAGCGATCTTACCCTTTTCGACGTCCCAGTCTTTGTCAAAGATATCGTGGTATTTGGCCGTGAAGGCGTCGAGACGCCCTTCTTCTTCCAGGGTGATCTCGAGTTCGGAAAGATCAAGGTCACGGGCGTATCCGAGGCTTTGCAAGA
>Ga0268386_10001597_pt1 | contig 15585 bp, 16 predicted proteins | sample RVTome_15_FD_200260 | JGI IMG/M metagenome (GOLD analysis project Ga0268386, IMG submission 200260) | Soil microbial communities from uranium-contaminated site in the Upper Colorado River Basin, Wyoming, United States - RVT150D86... ...
GGTCCCCCCTGAGGCGCAGGCGGACCCCGGGGATGAGTCTCGTGCCGGACAGGGGGGATCAGCGTGCGGACGAGCGATGGGACGAACGCGTCGTGGCCGCGGCCGCTCGGCGCACTCCCTTCCTCCGGGGCTTTCCTTCGACACCCCACTTCCGGCGCATCTCTTCGAGCGAGATCCCGCCGCCGGCCTTGTACCGCGCCCGGGCACGTTCTATGAGCGCGATGAAGTCGGGGTTGGTGGAGAAGGCCCCGGTTGCGTCACCAATGTCGACGCTCTTCATCCCTCGTACTCCTCACCGCCGATGCGAATACGGTGGCGAACCTTGAGGCCGACTGCCACGATCACCACCGCAGGCGGTGGTCCGATCTCGACATCATAGTACACCCGCAGGTCGCCGACCCGCAGTTCCCACGGTGCGACGAAACCCGGCTCGTCCCGCTGCCGCGCGGTGAGAGAGGCGAGGTGATCGTTGGTTCCCTCGTCGAAACGGATGGCATGCCTCATGAATCGCGATCGCCCGATCAGGACGCCGGCCGGTCCCGTCCGGCGTCGGCCGGCGACCCCGTCCCCCCCTCGGGCGAGCCCGTCCCCTCCTTGAGCACGACCGCCCGGTTCGCCGCCCCTCCGGGGAACGTCTCCCGCCTTCCCCCGGGCCACCGCACCTCGATCCGATCGTAGGCGGCGTTGCCCGCCAGGCCGAAGTGGAGCCGGAAGTCGCTCTGGGAGAGGAAGCTCGAGCCTCCCTGGACCTCTCCCGAGAGCCGGAGCCCTCCCGCCTGGACGTGGACCCGGGCCCCGATCGCGTCGCGGTTCGCATCCGCCCCCTCGCACTGCACGAGGAGCCAGCCCTGCTTCGGGCCGAAGTTCTTGAGGAGGGACGGCCGCGCCCCCAGGTTGCTGATCACCACCTCGAGCGACCCGTCGCCGTCGAGGTCCCCGACCGCGGAGCCCCTCGAGGACCAGGCCGCGGCGATCCCGGACCCCGCGCGCGTGGAGAGGTCCACGAACCTCCCGCCGCCGACGTTCCAGAAGAGCTGGCGGGGCTGCCGGTAGCTGACCTCGGGGAGCCGGTCCACCTCGGGGTACACGTGGCCGTTGACGATCAGCAGCTCGCGGCGGCCGTCGTGGTCCACGTCGAGGAAGTGCATCCCCCACCCGAGGTACTCCATCTCCCCTCCCAGCCCGGCCCGGAACACCCGGTCCTCGAACGTGAGGTCGCCCAGGTTGTGGTAGAGGTTGGGGACGTCGTCGCTGAAGTTCGTCTTGGCGATGTCCCACCAGCCGTCCTCGTCGTAGTCGGCCACCGCCACCCCCATGCCCGCCTGCTCCTGCCCGTCCTCGTTGACCGCCACCCCGGCGAGGAGCCCGACCTCCTCGAAGGTGCCGTCGCCCCGGTTGCGGTGGAGGAGGCTCATGGTGGAGTCGCAGGAGGTGTAGAGGTCGGGCCAGCCGTCGTTGTCGAAGTCGGAGGCGACCGCGGTGAAGCCGTAGCAGCGGCCCGCCCGGGCGATCCCGCTCTCCGTCGAGACGTCCCGGAAGCGGCCGTCGCCCTCGTTGTGGAAGAGGCGGCTGCGGGCGAAGGGGAGGCCCCGGGGGCCGCACATCACCGGGACCCCCTTCCACTGGCAGTAGCCCCCGCTCCCCGGCTCGGGGATCTTGCCGCGGTCGAACTCCAGGTAGCTCACGACGACGAGGTCCAGCCGGCCGTCCCGGTCGTAGTCGAAGAACGAGCAGCCGGTGTCCCAGCGCACCCCCTCCGCCCGGAGGCCGGCCGCCTCGGTCGCGTCGCGGAACGTCCCGTCCCCCTGGTTGCGGTAGAGCACGCTCGTCCCGTAGTAGGTCACGAACAGGTCGCGCCGGCCGTCGCCGTCGTAGTCGCCGACGCAGGCCCCCTGTCCCCAGCCGCCCCGCCGGAGGCCCGCCCGCTCGGTGACGTCCTCGAAGCGCAGGCCCCCGAGGTTGCGGTAGAGGCGGTTCGTGGCGGTGGCTCCTTTGCCGTCGCCGTCCAGGGTGGTCCCGCTCGGCAGGAAGACGTCCAGCCGGCCGTCCCCGTCGTAGTCGAACAGGGCGACCCCGTTCCCGGTCGTCTCCAGGATGTACTTCTTGGTTTCCTCCCCCCCCGAGACGTTGGCCGCCACGAGGCCGGCCTCCTGGGCGACGTCGCGGAAGTCGACGGTGATGGGGGGGAGGTCGGTCTCCACGGGCTTGACGGCGCGCCGGGGCCGGGTGGGGCTGGCCATGCCCTGCGCCTCGGCCGGGGGAGCCGGGGCGAGAGCGAGGAGCAGCCCGAGCGCCGCGCCTCCCCGGAGGGTCCGGACCATCCCGCGATCGTATCCGATCGTGGCGGCGGTCGTGCGAGCGGGTGAAGGCCGAGGCGGGCCCCCGAGCGCCCGCCTGTGTTTGACGGTCGCCCGGCGCCGGGATAGCTTTCGCTCGCTTTCCCCTGGAGGTGACCGTGTCCCGAGCCGCCACACTCTTGTTGCTCGCCTTCGCGACCCTCATCCCGTCCGCCGGCCGGGCGGGCGAGCTGCAGGACGACCTCAAGGCGCGCCGCGCGCGGCTCCTGGAGAAGCTCGACCCCGCGACGATCTTCGTCCTCTTCAGCTCGCCCCCGCGCGTCTACTCGCTGGACGTGGACTACGAGTACCGCCAGGACAGCGACCTGCTCTACCTGACCGGGATCGACCAGGAGGAGACGACGCTCGTCCTCATGCCCGGGAACAAGACGAAGAAGGAGATCCTCTTCGTGCACGACCCCGACCCCCGGCGCGAGCACTGGGAGGGGCACCTCTTGAGTACCGACGAGGCCGAGGCCGCGACCGGCATCGACACGGTCTACCTGGCCTCCCAGTGGAACGCCTTCATCACCCGGATCCTGAACGGCTCCGCGTATCCCGGCCGGTCGGGCACCCGCAACGAGGAGTACGACGCCTTCTTCGACGCCCTGAAAGGGGGCACGGCCAGGCTCGCCCTCGTCTACGGCCGCCGCCCCGGACCCGACGAGCCGCTCACCCCCGTCCTCGAGTTCGCGCGGGCCATCCGCGAGCGCAGCGCGGGCGTCGAGATCCGCGACGTGACCGGCGTCGTCTCCGGCCTGCGCCAGGTGAAGACGGCCTACGAGCGCAGGGTCCTGGCCCGGAGCGTCGATATCTCGGCCGAGGCCCACGTCGCGGCCATGAAAACGGTCCGCCCCGGGCGCTGGGAGTACGAGGTGGAGGCCGCCCTCGAGCAGGTCTACCTCGCGAACGGCGCCATGACTCCCGGCTATCCCTCGATCGTGGCCAGCGGCCCCAACGCGACGATCCTCCACTACGGCAAGTCGTCGCGGCAGATGAAGGACGGCGACCTCCTCCTGCTGGACGCCGCGGGCAGCTACCAGGGCCTCACCGGCGACATCACGCGCACGTACCCGGTGAACGGCACTTTCACCCCCGAGCAGCGCGAGATCTACAAGATCGCGCTCGCTGCGCAGGACGCGGGAGCGGGCGCGGCGATCCCGGGCAACACCACGAACGACATCGAGAAGGCGGTGGCGGAGACGATCAAGGAGGGGCTTCTCCGGATCGGCCTCATCACCGACGCCAGGGGCGACCAGTACCGCACCTGGGCCACCCACGGCGTCTGCCACTGGATCGGCATGGACGTGCACGACGTGGGCGACTACCGGCGGCCCCTGGAGCCGGGCATGACCTTCGTGATCGAGCCCGGCATCTACATCCGCGAGACGGCGCTGGAGAACCTGGAGAAGACCGCGGAGAACGAGGCCTTCTCCGACAAGGTCCGCCCCGCGGTCGCCAGGTACAAGGACATCGGCGTCCGCGTCGAGGACTCGTTCCTCCTCACGGAGACCGGGCTCGTCCGGATGTCCGCGAAGGTGCCCTGGAAGCTCGAGGAGGTGGAGGCGCTCCTCAAGGCCCGCCCGGCGGTTCGCTGACCCATGGCCTGGATCGTCGCGAAGTCCGGCACCCGCGCCGCCCCTTCGCAAGTGTTAGGCAGACCCCGGAGACCAGCAGGAGGGCGTAGACGACGTCGCTTCTCAGAGCGGCCGGACCACGTCGGGGAAGCTCCGCCACACCGGGACCCCGCAGAAGTGCTCGCCCTCGGTGCAGGTCGGGGTGACGCGCCCGTGCCGGAGGACGCAGGGGGGTCCCATGTGGCGGACGAGCTGCGGGTGGACCGCGCGCACCTGCTCCAGCTCGTCCATCGAGGCGCGGTAGATCTCCTCCTGGGCGTTGAAGCAGGTCCGCATCACCCACTTGTGGGAGAGGTAGAGCAGGCTGCCGGTCTCGTGGAAGCGCAGGGCCTTGGCGTTGGGGAGGAGGTAGAGGGCGGCCTCGAGGGGGACCCCCAGCTCGAGCAGGCGGTTCTTGGCCGCCCACGCCCGGTCCATCGCCTCCTCGTAGACCGACCGGGCCTCGGGGTTCGCCGCGACGAGCGGGGGGGTCACGCAGTCGGGCCGCGCGGTGTCGGTGAGGGTCATGAGGGGCCGGGAGGCGGGGACCATGCGGTGCCGCTGGTCCTGGCTGTCCGCGGTGTGGGAGAGCTTCTTCAGGAACGTGTAGGAGGGGTGGTGGAGGGCCCGGGCCAGCGGCGAGTGGACCGAGAGCTGGAGGGTCTCGAGCCGGTAGCGGTTCCGCGACGGGTCGAGGGCCCGCTCGAGCGCCTCCCCGTCGGACAGCGTCTCGGGGCCCGTCCCCAGGACGGCTCGCACCGCCTCCGCGGTCGTCTCCTCGGCCCGGCCCATCCAGTCCACGAGGAGCGAGGTCCGCCGGCCGAGCAGGGTGTCGAGGCGGGCCGCCTCGGCGTCGCCGGCCGAGGCGACGGCGGGCAGCCGGGCCTCGACCACCTCGTCCGCCCCGAGGGGCCCGTCCCCGACCCGCTCGAAGAAGGCGGGGTCCAGCTCCTGGACCCGCGCGACCATGGCCCCCACCACCTGCTCGCCCTCGCGGGGGGCGTCCCCCGTGCGCATCATGCGCCACAGCCGGTGGAGGACGATCCCGGAGACGGTGTGGACCATCGAGGTGAAGGCGGCCACCGGGATCACGTAGCGCGCGGTCTCGATCGCCTTCTTCTCCGCCTCCCGGGCCACCTTCTTGCGCCGCTTCTCCGAGGCGTTCGCCGAGAGGTGCCGCAGGTCGGTGAGGATCCGCAGGGTGTCCACCTTCAGGACCTCGGCCAGCCGGCGGTAGGCCTCCCAGGCCGACTCCACCGACCGCTCGTAGACGCCCCGGGCCTCCCCGGCGAGGCCGGGCGGCACGTAGGCCCGGACCTCGTCGAGGCGCACGAAGCGCTGGCTCGACTGCTCCGAGTTGTAGAAGGGGTGGGAGTGGAGGAACGACCAGACGAACTGCCGGCTCACGTTCTCGAGGCCGAACTCGAAGTGGGCGTGCTGGTAGACCGTGTGGTGGCCCCCCTCGAAGGTGAGGGGTCCGATCGAGCCCCGCTGGGCCTCGGTCACCTCCTCGGGGCCGACCACCCGCGGGGAATAGCAGGTGCGGGCGGCGGCGATCGCCGAGTCGTAGGGGCGGGAGGACGCGCTGCGGAGGGTGACGACCGGGGGACCGGTGAGGATCATTCGTCCTCGGGCCGGCGCGGGACGTGGTCCTCGAACTCCTTGAGGAACGAGAGCGTGCGCAGGTCGCGCATGCGATCGAGGTACACGCCGCCGTCGAGGTGGTCGCACTCGTGCTGGATCACCCGGGCGTGGAACCCCTCGGCCTCCACCGTGAAGGGGCGCCCCTCGCGGTCGAGGGCCTCGAGACGCAGCCGCGCGTGGCGCGGCACCAGCCCCCGGAGGTCGGGGACCGACAGGCACCCCTCCCAGCCGTCGACGGTCTCGGGGCCGACGGGGGTCACCTTCGGGTTGACGAGCACGGTGAAGGGGACGGCGTCCCGGGCCCGCTCGTCGGAGCCGGCCACCTCGAGCACGGCGAGGCGCAGGCTCTCGTGGACCTGGGGGGCCGCGAGCCCCACCCCGTCGTACTCGTACATCGTGCCCCGCATGTCGTCGATCAGCTTCTGGATCTCCGGGGAGCGGACCTCGGCGGGGGTCAGCTCCCGGGCGGCGGCGCGGATCACGGGGTGTCCGATGCGGGCGACCTTCAGGATGGACATGAGGGGCCTACTTGTAGAACTCGTAGCGGTCCCCCGCCACGACCTCGATGACGTGGATGGCGGAGTCGCGGAGGACCTGCATGCCGAGGGGCTCCCCCGGGCCCTTGCGCCAGAGGGCGACGTAGAGCTCGCGGAGGGACGAGACGGGCTGGCCGTCCACGGAGAGGATGAGGTCGCCCCGGAGGAGACCCGCCTTCTCGGCCGGGCCGCCGGGGACGACGCCGCTGATCGCGACCCCCCCCTCGTGCCCCTGGGGGTAGAAGCCGAGCCAGGCCCGGCGCGCGCCCGGAGCGGGGTCGTCGCTCTCCATCTCCGCCCGCCGCTCGATGAAGAGCTGCACCGGGATGGCCAGGCTGTAGCGCCCCACCGCGGCGAGGCCGAGGGAGACGATGCCCACCACCCGGGCCTGGAGGTCGAGGAGGGGGCCCCCGGCGAGGCCGGGGTTGATCGCGGTCGTCATGATGGCCCGGTCGAGCATGTACTCCCAGAACGTCTCGAAGGGCCCCACGACCGAGACGTGCCCGGTGGCGCACTTCTTCTCCTGCTCGCCGGTGCACGTGAGGAGGAACACCGGGAGGCCCGGGACGGGCGGGTCCTCCGCGAGGGCGGCCGGGCGCAGGGGCGGCCCCTCCAGCATCAGCAGGGCGAGGCCCGACTCGTGGTCCAGGGCGATCCGCCGCACCTCGCGGGGCCGGCCGTCCACCCCCGTGACCTGGGCGTTCCCCGCGCCGAGGACGAGGTAGTGGGCGGTGAGGACGCGGTCGGGCGCGACCGCGACCCCCGCCCCCATCCGCTCCTCGCCGAGGACGGCCGCCGAGGGGTGGCTGGCGGGGATCTCGCTGCGCAGGAAGACCAGGGAGGCCGCGGCGACCCGCGGGATGTAGACGAGGGAGTCCAGCGCCACCTCCTGAGAACCGCCCGAGGATTATAGGGGAGGCGGCGCGGGGCGGTCGCCCCTCACCTCCGGGCCAGGAGGTCCTCCAGCTCGAGCAGGTGGGTGACGCGCCGGCGGGGGCGCCGGCCCCGGGCGGGCCCCTGGCCGCGGTCCACCCAGCAGAAGGCGACTCCCGCCCGGGCCGCCGCCTGGGCGTCCACCGCGGGGTCGTCACCGACGTAGAGGGCCTCGCCGGGGGAGACTCCCAGGTCGTCGAGGGCGGCGTGGATGATCCGCGGATCGGGCTTGGCGTAGCCGCAGCCCTCCGAGGTCACGACCGTCTCGAACAGCGGCCGGAGGCGGGCCGCCTCGAGGCGGGCCCGCTGCACGCGGTCGATCCCGTTCGTCACCACCCCGAGCCGGAACCGGCGGGCGAGCCGGGTGAGCGCCCTCCGGCAGCCCGGGAGGCGGTCGCCCCGGGCCGAGAGCTGGTCGAGGAAGACCTCGCCGAGGCGGCCCGCCCGCCCCGGGTCGCCCCCCAGGTGCGCGAGCAGCCGGCGGAAGCGCTCGCGGGCGAGGGCGGGCTGGGAGATCGCCCCCCGGCGGTAGCGCTCCCAGAGGGCGTCGTTGATCCTGCGGTAGGCCGCGAGCGCCCTCGGGGAGAACGGGAGGGCGAAGCGGGCGAGGGCGGCCCGGAGGGCCGCCCGCTGGGCCCGGTCGAAGTCGAGCAGCGTGTGGTCGACGTCGAAGAGGACGGCGCGAAGGCGGGCCAGGTTGGGGCTCCGGGGGGGAGGCGCCCGAGGGAGGGAGCTACTTGGCGCGGTAGGTGATGAGGCCGCGCTTGAGGTCGTAGGGGGAGACCCCCACCGTGACCCGGTCGCCGGCGATGACCCGGATGCGGAACTGCCTCATCTTGCCGTTCAGGCGGGCGAGCACCTCGTGGTTCTCCCCGCACTTCACCTTGTAGTTGCCGCCGGCGAGGACCTCGGTCACGATCCCCTGTAGCTCGATCAGGTCTTCCTTGCTCATCCACTCTCCAGGAAAGGGTCGGCGGGGCCGGTCCCGGCCCGGGAGGGCCGCACCCCAACCGGGAATTATGCGCTCACTTCCCGGTGCGCGTCCAATCCACGAAGCCGGGGCGGGTCGCGGGCTGGCAGCGGGGGCAGAACCAGGAGTCCATCCCCCTCACCCCCGCGGTGCGGAGCCGGCCTCCGCAGCGGGGGCACGTCTCCTTCCGGCGGACCTTGAGGAAGTCGCGGACCTTGACGTCGATCGGCTCCCCCCGCCGGGCCACCTCGGCCACCGCGGCCTCCATCACCCGGACGATCGCGTCGTGGAGCCGGACCCCGTCGTCGTGGGAGAGCGAGCGGCAGAACGTCTTGGGATGGATCCCCGCCTCGAAGAGCACCTCGTCGGCGTAGGCGTTGCCCAGGCTGTCGAGGGCCTTCTTGTCGAGGAGGAAGACCCGGACCTGGTCCCGCCGGTGCTTGAGCAGGCTGACGAAGCGCTCCCGGGTGAACTCGGGGGAGAGGACGTCCACGCCGCCCGCCTGCATGCCGGGGATCGCCTTCCAGTCCTCCCGGGCGATGAGGTAGGCCTTGCCCATCGTCTTGTCGTCGAGGTAGCGCAGCTCCACGTCTCCGAAGCCGAGGGCGAAGGCGAGGGCCGCCTCGTCCTTCTCCCCGGGCTCGGACAGCCGGAACCGCCCGGCGAGCATCGGGTTCACCGCGAGGTCCAGGCCCTCGAACCGGAAGACGAGGAAGTGCGACCGGCGGACGAGGTCCTCGAGGGGACGGCCGAGGAGGAGGGAGAGGTTGCCCCGCACCGCGAAGCGCAGGACCACCGGCTCCCGCACCCGCTCGGCGGTGACGTGCCGGCCGAGCAGCCGCTCGCGGAGCTTCCCGAGGACGTACAGGAGGTCCGGAAGCTCGGGCATCGCGCTCCCCCGGTCGGATTCTAGCTCCGTTGACACCCGCCGGCGGGCTGTGGTCTGCTGGCCTCGTCCTCACCCGAAGAGGTGCTCGCCCATGAAGGGTGCCTGGCTCGCCGTTCCCCTCTGGATGTGCTCCTGGCCGGCGTCCGCCCAGGAGGTCAAGGTGGACTTCGACAAGGACGTGGACTTCTCGGCCTTCAAGACCTACGGCTGGCTGGAGTCCCAGGAGCCCGCCCCCAACCTCGCCAACCACCTGCGGATCACCCGGGCGGTGGAGGCGGAGCTGGAGGCCCGGGGGCTCACCCGCAGCGATGCCCCCGCCGCCGACCTCCGGGTGCGCTACACCGGCAAGGTGGACGAGAAGATCCGGGGGAAGAGCAGCACGGAGAGGACGGTCTGGCCGTCCTCCCCCGACCTGCGCACCAACGTGGACCTGAAGCGCGTGAAGGAGGGGACCCTCATCATCGAGCTCCTGGACGGGCGGAGCCGCCTCCGGGTATGGCGCTCGACGGCCCACGACACCCCGTCCGCCCCCGACCGGAGGGAAGCCCAGCTCCGCGAGCTGGTCAAGAAGTCGTTCGAGGGCTTCCCGCCCACGCCGAAGGCCGAGTAGCCCGGTCCGGGACCCCCGGGGGCGACACCCCGAGAGCGCGCCTCCCAGGCTGCTGTTGCAGGCCACCTAGGCCCCGCCCCCCGTGAGCCGGGCGATCGCCCGGGGCTCGCCGAACACCACCAGCCGGTCCCCCCGCTCGATCACGGTGTCGGCGCCGACGAGACCGAGGATGCGCTGGCGGGTGCGGGCCCCGAAGCCGAGGAGCCGCCGGACCTCCTCCACCCGGCGGATCGTCACCAGCTTCACCGCGTAGGCCCCCTCGAGGTCCAGCTCGCCCGTCTTCCGCCCGACGAGCGGGTCCGGGGCGTCCACCTCGGCCATCGTGAAGTCGTCGGAGAGGGGCAGGGAGTCCACGAGGCCCTCGACGACCAGCCGGGCGGCCAGGCGCTCGGCCGCCTCGGGGACGGGCAGGACCACGTCCTCCACCCCCAGCCGGTTGAGGATCTGGGCGTGCCGCCGGGTGGTCGCCCGGACGATGATCCGCCCGACCCCCGCCTGGCGGAGGAGCCCCAGGGTGAGGAGGGCGGTCTCGAAATCCTCCCCGAAGCTGACCACCGCCGCGTCGAACCCCCCGAGGTCCTGGCTCAGGAGGGCCCGCTCGTCGGTGGTGTCGAGGGCCACCGTGTGGGTGACCTCGTCCTTGACGTCCTCCAGCCGCTCCGGGGACCGGTCGATCGCGAGCACCTCCGCCCCCCGTTGCACGAGGGCCGTCGCCACGTGGGAGCCGAAGTTGCCCACCCCGAGCACCGCGAACTTCTTGGCCATCGCTCCGCGCTCCTTCCCGCGTCAGGTGACGAGCACGTCCTCGTCGGAGTAGTCGAAGGGCTCGCGCCGCCGGGTGCGGACGAGGGCGAGCGCCGTCCCGAGCAGCCCGACCCGGCCCACCAGCATGAGGACGACGACGAGGAGCTTGCCGGGCACGGACAGCGACGGGGTGATCCCGGTGGAGAGGCCGACCGTCCCGAGGGCGGAGACCGTCTCGAAGAGGAGCGGGAGGAAGGGCGCCTCCTCGGTGACGAGCAGGAGGAAGAGCAGGGTCGATCCCACGAACAGCGAGAGGACCACCGTGCTGAACGCCCGGTCCACCGCGAGGGGGGCCACCTCCCGCCGGAAGAGGTTCACCTTGTGCCCGCCGGTGGCGATCGCCCTGATGTTGAGGAGGGCGAGGGCCACCGTGGTGGTCTTGACCCCGCCCCCCGTCGAGGCGGGCGAGGCCCCCACCCACATGAGGAAGCAGACGAGGAAGAGGGCGGCCGGACCCCAGCCCGCGACGTCGACGGTGTTGAAGCCGGCGGTGCGGGCGGACACCGAGTGGAAGAGGGCGGTGAGGAGGCGCTCCCCCGGGGTCATCCCCTGGAAGGCGGGGCCGCGGGCGAGGGCGAGCAGGCCCACCGTCCCGAGGACCACCAGGGCGGGGGAAGTGACGAGCACGAGCCGGGTGTGGAGGGTCAGGCGTGCGGACGGGCCGCGGCCGCCGTGCCGGACCGCCCGGGCCAGGTTGACGAGGACGGGGAAGCCGATCCCGCCCACGGTGACGAGGACCATGACGACCCCCAGGGTCGGGGCGTGAAGGCGGAGCGCCGGGTGGGCGAGGTTGTCCGTCCAGAGCGCGAAGCCGGCGTTGCAGAAGGCCGACACCGCGTGGAACACCGCGGTGAAGACGCGCCCGCCCTCGCCCACCGCCCCCGCGGGCAGGAGCTGGTAGAGGGCGAGGGCCCCCAGGGCCTCCACCCCGAGCACGGTGAGGGCGACCGCGGCCGCGGTGCGCTTCACCCTCCCCAGGCTGTCCTCGCCGAGCAGGGCCTGGATGCTCGCGGTCTGGCGGAGGGAGCCCGCGGGGGCGAAGAAGAGGCTGAAGAAGGTCGTGAGGAACATGATCCCGAGGCCCCCGGCCTGCATGAGGCCGAGGAGGACGAGGCGGCCGAGGGGAGTGAACGTCGCGGCGGGATCCACGGTCGCGAGGCCGGTGACGCAGGCCGCGCTCGTGGCCATGAAGAGCGCGTCCACCGGGGAGATCCCGGCCACGGTGGCCCGGGGGAGGAGGAAGAGGCCGGTGCCCGCGGCGATGACGACGAGGAAGCTGCCGAGGATGAGCAGGGAGGGGGCGACCCGGCTCGCGGTCAGCCGGCCGCTGTAGAGGACGAGACCGGGGAGGGCCGCGAAGAGGACGAGGACCTGGGTGAGGACCACGTAGAGGCTGGCCAGCCGGGCCAGCCGGTCCCGGGGGACGACCGCCCGGAGGAACGCGCCCCCCGCCGCCCCGTCGAGGACGTGGAGGAGGATGAGGGCGAACAGCAGCCCCTGGACGGGGTGGCGGCGCAGGAAGGCGAGGGGGCTCCGCGCGGCCGCGAAGCGGACGAGACCCTGGAGCACGAAGAGGAGGAGCACGCCACGCTCGATGGTCCGGGCGACCGCCAGGCCGGCGGGAGCGAGCGGGAAGCCGTGCTCGGCCACGAGCGCCCCCACCGCGGCGAGGGCGGCCACGAGCAGGCTGGCGTCGAGCGCCGCGCGGAGCCGGTGCCGCCAGGTGGGGCGGCCCGCCTCGCCTCCCGGGAGCCCCCCGCGGGGGAGGAGGCGCCAGGAGGGGGTCCGCGCCGGGCTGCTCACGGGCGGGAGATGTTAGCACCGCCGGCCGCGCGGGCCGCTTCCTTGACTTGCCGCTCCCCCTGCCGCACGATCGCGGGCCGATGAGGGACCTGCGGTGGCCGGCCGTCGCCGTGATCGTCGCCTGGCTCGGCTACCTCGCCGTCCACGAGACCTGCCGGGCGATGCGGGAGGCCCCGGGCTCCGCGGTGAAGGAGGCGGCGGAGGCGGTAGGCGCGATCGCCGAGCGCTTCCGGTCGGGGCGGATCACCACCACCTTCACGGCCGCCCTGCCCCGGCTCCAGCCGGGGGGTGCCGTCCTCGAGCTGGCGTCCTACGAGGCGGTCGAGACCTTCCGCCGGACCGACGAGCGGGCCGTCCTCTTCGTCCCCCTGGGTACGAACGTCACGGAGATCCGGGCGCCGGTGACCTACCGCTACCACGTCCGGCTCGACGACCCCTGGCACCTCGACGTGCGGGACGGGGTGTGCCTGGTGCGGGCGCCCCGGCTCCGGCCGACCCTCCCCCCGGCCGTCCACACCCACCGGATGGAGAAGCGGGGAGAGCGGGGCTGGCTCCGCTTCGACCTCGAGGAGCAGATGGACGAGCTGGAGCGGAGCATCACTCCCACCCTGATCCAGCGCGCCTCCGACCCCCGCACCCTCTCCCTCGTGCGCGAGACCTGCCGGCAGCGGGTGGCGGAGTTCGTGAGGAACTGGCTGCTCCAGGAGAGCCACTGGCGGGACGACCGCTTCACCGCGGTCTCGGTGACGTTCGCCGACGAGCCCACCCGCCCTTCCGGGAGCCCGGCCCCCACGCTCAGGCGGGAGTAGCCGCCGGTCCGGCCTCGGGGGTCAGACCGGCTGGCGGAAGGCGAAGACGAAGCAGACCCGGCCGGGGACCGGCCGTCCGTCGCGCCGGGCGGGCTCGAAGCCCCACGCCCGGGCGGTTTCGAGGGCCGCCCCGTCGAAGCCGCTCGCCTCTCCCACCACCCGCGCGTCGGTCACACTCCCGTCCGCGTCCACGGTGGCCTCCACGACCACGAACGCCTCGCCGACCGCGTTGGGCGGGTAGGGGGGCACCGCGATCGAGGCGGGGAAGGGGACGTCGGCGTCCTCGGGCCGCTCGGGCCGGGCCGGCACCGGCGGCCGGGGGAAGAGCAGCATCGCCGGCCGGAACACCCCGACGACGAGCACCTTCGTGGGGGCGGCCCGATTCCCTTCCCGGGCGGGCTCGAAGCTCCAGCCCCGGACCGACTCGCGCAGCTCGGTCCCGAACGGTGCGACCTCCTTGAGCGTGCGCACCTCGCCCGGCCGTCCCTGCGCATCGACGTCCACGGCCAGGAGCACCACTCCGGCCGCCCGCGCCCCGTAGGGGACGGGAGCGACGCTCGCGCTCACGAGGACCGGCAGGTCCCCGGCGGGGAGCGGCGCCGCCGGGAGCGCGAACGCGGCGACGACGAGGGCTGCGAAGGGCGCGGCACGCGGTGCCATGGCGCATCCTCCTCGCCTCGATTCTATCTCGTCCGTCGTCTCGGGAGCCCAGGAGGTGCCCGGAGGCCCGGGATGAGATAATCCCCTCCTCGATGGGCGCCCCTCACCTCCGCTTCCCGTTCCTCCTCGTCCCCTTCCTCTTCCTCCTGTCCGGCGGCGACCCTTCCGCGGCCGCGCCTTCCCGCGACCCGGTCGCAGCGGCGGCCGACGTCGATCTCCGGCTGTTCCTGGTCGGCGACGCGGGAGAGCCCTCTCCCCGGGGCGAGCCCGTGCTCCAGGCGCTCGGGCGCGAGATCGCCCGGGACCCCGCGCGCAGCATGGTGGTCTTCCTCGGCGACAACCTCTACCCGAAGGGCCTTCCGCCTCCCGGCGCCAGGGACCGCCCCGAGATGGAGCGCCGCCTCGACGCCCAGGTGGACGTCGTGAAGGCGGCGGGGGTGCGGGGCCTGATCGTGCCCGGCAACCACGACTGGGACGAGGGCGGCCCCGACGGCTGGGAGGCCGTGCGCCGGCAGGTCCGCCGGGTCGACGAGCGCGGAGGGCCTCTCGTGTCGGCGCTTCCCAAGGACGGGTGTCCGGGCCCGGAGGTCGTCGACGTCGGTGGCCACGTCCGCCTGGTGGTGCTCGACACCCAGTGGTGGCTTCACGAGGAGGCCCGGCCCGAGCACCCCACCTCGGCCTGCCCGCAGGACTCCGAGGAGGAGGTCACGGCCGCCCTCCTCGAGGCCCTGGAGACCGCGGGGGACCGGGTGGTGGTCGTGGCCGCCCACCATCCCCTGGCGAGCGGCGGCCCTCACGGAGGCCACTTCACCTTCCGCCAGCACGTCTTCCCCCTGACCGACGCGAACAAGCGGCTCTGGATCCCCCTCCCCCTGATCGGCTCGCTCTACCCCCTCGCCCGGAGGTCCGGGATCACCCCCCAGGACCTCGCGAGCGGCGAGAACGCCCGCATGGTGAGGGCGCTCGAGGGAGTCTTCCGCGTCCGCCCGCCCCTCGTGTACGCCGCCGGCCACGAGCACAGCCTGCAGGTGATCCGGGGCACGAGCGCCCGCTACCTGCTCGTGAGCGGGGCGGGGATCCACGGAAACGGCAGCCCGGTCAAGCGGATCGAGGGGGGCCTCTACGCCTCGCGCCGGGCCGGCTTCATGCGGCTCGACGTGGAGCGGAGCGGGCGGGTCCGGCTGGCCGTCCTCGAGGTGAACGGGAAGGGCGAGGCGAAGGAGCGATACTCGGCCTGGCTCGAGTGAAGCCGGCCCTCAGCTCCCCGAGACGAACCCCCGCATCTCGGCCTCGAGGCCGGGGACGCAGATCACCGCGTCGCCCCCGTGGATGCTCGCCCCCCCGTCGAAGTTGAAGAAGCGGGCCCCCGCCTCCTCGGTGATCACCTTGAGGGCGGCGAGGTCCCACGCGGCGGCGGAGATCTCGATCCAGGCATCGGCCCGGCCGGAGGCGACGAACATCGCGTCCTGGCAGCCTCCGAAGCTCCGCACCGACGAGAAGCCGGCGAGGAACTCGAGCAGGCGGGGGGCGAAGGGCCGGCCCGCGGCGACGTTGAAGCCGGTGAGGCAGAGGGCGGCCCGGGCCTTCTCGGTGACTCCCGACACCCGCAGCGGCTCCCCGTCGGCGAACGCGCCCCCGCCCCGGGTCGCGTAGCAGGTCCGCCCCTGGGCGGGGAAGTGGCAGACCCCCACCGCGACCTCGCCCTCGGCCTCCAGCGCGATCAGGTTGGACCAGGTGGGCACTCTCCGGAGGAAGTCGCGGGTGCCGTCGATGGGGTCCACGATCCAGCGGCGGCCGCTCCGGGCCTCGGCCCGGCCCCCCTCCTCCCCGAGCAGCCCGTCGTCGGGGAAGGCCGCGGCCAGCGCCTCCGCGATGTAGCGCTCGCAGGCCCGGTCGGCGGCGGTGACCGGGGAGTCGTCCGCCTTCGTCTCGGCCACCACCCCCCGCGCCGCGTGCTCGAGGGCGATCTCGCCCG
>Ga0268386_10001598_pt1 | contig 15578 bp, 15 predicted proteins | sample RVTome_15_FD_200260 | JGI IMG/M metagenome (GOLD analysis project Ga0268386, IMG submission 200260) | Soil microbial communities from uranium-contaminated site in the Upper Colorado River Basin, Wyoming, United States - RVT150D86... ...
ACGGCGACCACCGTCAGGTCTGCGCCGGCCACGCAGTCGCCGCCCGCCCACACGCCATCCAGGCTCGTTCGCCTGTGTTCGTCGACGACGATGCGGCCGCGGTCGAACTCGGGACAGTCGTCGGCATCCATGGGCGATTCGTCGAAATGTTGGCCGATGGCCTTGAAGACCTGGTCCGCAGGCAGGTCGAAGGTCTCGCCGGTGCCGGCGAGGCGTCCGTTTTGGTCGATCGTGGTGTACTCGAAGCGCATCCCCGTGAGGCCCTCGTCACCCACAATGATCCGTTCCGGTGTTGCCCAGGTCTTGATCAGCACGCCGTTGGTCTGGGCCACCTGCTGCTCGAAATCGGTCGCGCCCATGTCCTCGAAGCCGCGGCGGTAGACCATCGTGACGAACTCCGCGCCGAGCTTTTTGATCTGGACCGAGATATCGATGGCGGTGTTGCCGCCGCCGATCACGACGACCCGGCGGCCGATTTGAAGTGTGGCGAGATCCTCCTGGCGGATCCTCGCGATCATGTCGACGGCGTTGTGGACACCTTCGCCGTGCTCATGATCCATGTCGAGCTGGTTGACGGCGTTATGCCCCATGCCGAGGAACACGGCGTCGTAATCCCGCCGCAGGTCAGCCAGGCTGAAGTCGACGCCCAGCGCCTTGCGCGTGCGGATTTCGATGCCGCCGATCCCGAGGATGAATTCGACTTCACGGGCCGCGCGATCATCGAGCATCTTGTAGGCCGCAAGGCCGTACTCGTTGAGGCCACCCGGCTTTTCGCGGGCGTCGAACACGATGACTTCGTGCCCCTGCATGGCCAGGCGGTGCGCGCAGGCCAACCCCGCGGGGCCGGCGCCGACCACCGCAACGCGCTTGCCGGTCGCGGCGGCACGCTCAAAGGGCTGAATGCCGCGCTCAAAGAGGTGGTCGGTGGCATAACGCTGCAGCCGCCCGATGGCGACAGGGCGGTGCTCGGCCGTGTTCTTTACGCACACCTGTTCGCACAGTTCCTCCACCGGGCAGACATTGGCGCAGGTGGCGCCCATGATGTTCTGCGATAGGATGGTGACCGCCGCGCCGCGCACGTTGCCGGTCTGGATCTTGCGGATGAAGCCGGGGATGTCGATGCCGGTCGGGCAGGCCTCGGTGCAGGGCGCGTCGAAGCAGAACAGGCAGCGTGCCGATTCCACGATCGCCTCGTGCGTGCTCAAAAGCGGATGGAGATCGGCGTAGTTCTCGCTGATCTCCTTCGCCGATAGCCGGCCCGCACGTATATTCGGGGTCAGAGTAAGATTTCCAGTGGTGGTTGGCTTATTCATGGGTTTTCAGTGGAAATCTTACTCTGACCCCAAAATATCCCGCTGGCCCCTTTCTCCCGCCCATAAGCAGGTAGTAGGAGATAGCGGAGATCGCCAGGCCGAGAAACCAGGCGTAGTTATACAGGCCGACGAGAATGCCGCCGGCGTCGACCAGCCCCACTTGGGCCAGGAAGCCCGGCACATTGGGGAGCACGCCGATCAGCAGCGCCAATATCGCCTTGTTGTTGAAACCTGCGTAGCGGCCATCACTGCGGTACAGATCTTCGAGATCCAGTTCGGTGCCGCGCACCAGGTAGTAATCCACCAGGATAATGCCGATCACCGGGCCCAGCAGCGCCGAGTAACCGATCAGCCAGGTAAAAATATAGCCGCTGGGATCGGCCAGCAGCTTCCACGGCATCATCAAAATTCCGATCAGCCCGGTGATGTACCCGCCACGCTTAAAGTCAATTTTCGACGGCCACATGTTGGAGAAACTGTTGGCAGGGCCGACTACGTTGGCGGCGGCGTTGGTGGAAATCGTCGCGATCACCACCGCGATCATGCACAGCGCGACCAGCAGCGGCGAGTCGAACCGGCGCACCAGCACCACGGGATCCCAGATCGCCTCGCCGAAAATCACGATGGTGGCGCTGGTGACGGCGACGCCGATAAAGGCGAACAGCGTCATGGTGGTCGGCAGACCCGAAAGCTGCCCCAGCACCTGCGAGCGCTGGTCCTTCGCGTAGCGCGTGAAGTCCGAGATGTTGAGCGTGAGCGTCGCCCAGAAGCCGACCATGGCGGTCAGGCTGGGGAAGAACAGGTTCCAGAACTCCGCCGGCGTTTCGAACTGCGAGCTCGATTGCAGCATGGGGCCGAAACCGTCGGCGTTGACCCAGGCCCAGGCCAGCAACCCCAGCCCGCACAGGATCAGGAAGGGGGCGGCCAGGTGCTCGAGCACCTTGATCGAGTTGATGCCTTTCCAGATCAGCCAGATGTTCATTGCCCAGAACAGCATGAAGCACAGGAACTGCGCCCAGTGGATGCCGATCCAGTCCGGCATCAGGGCGGGCGTCTCGGCGACACCCGGCGCGTAGATCAGGACAATGGTGTAAATCGCCGCTCCGCCGATCCAGGTCTGGATGCCGAACCAGCCGCAGGCGACGATGGCGCGCAGGAAGGATGGAATGTGCGCGCCCTTGATGCCAAACGAGGCGCGTGCGAATACGGGGAAGGGGATGCCGTACTTGGTGCCCGCGTGGCCCGAGAGCGCCATCGGCACCAGCACGATCAGGTTGCCGAGCAGCACCGTCCACATCGCCTGCTGCCAGCTCATGCCGCCGTCCACCAGGGAGGCGGCAATCATATAAGTCGGGATGTTGATGGCCATGCCGACCCAGAGGGCGAAGAAACTGACGGCCCTCCAATCCTGCTGGACTGCCGGAACCGGCGCGAGGTCGGCGTTGGTCAAAATGGGGTCAGAGCCCTTTTCGAACGTTACTGTTGTGCTCATATTGAGTGTGTTCCCTCGAAAAGGGCTCTGACCCCTCTTAGAGCTCGGTCAGTTGACCGTAGCTCTCCGGCCGGCGATCGCGGAAAAATTGCCAGGTATTGCGCACTTCACGGATCATGTCGAAGTCGAGGTCGGCGACGACCATTTCATCCTCGTCCTCGCTCGCCTGGGCGACGATCTGCCCGCGCGGGTCGCAAAAATACGAGCTGCCGTAGAACTTGCCGATGTTCCAGGGCGCCTCGGTGCCGACCCGGTTGATGGCGCCAACGAAATAACCGTTGGCCACGGCGTGCGCGGGCTGCTCGAGCTCCCACAGGTACTGGCTGAGCCCGGCCACCGTGGCCGAAGGGTTGAAGACGATCTCGGCGCCGTTGAGGCCCAGGCAGCGCGCCCCGTCCGGAAAATGCCGGTCATAGCAGATATACACGCCGACCTTGCCGAACTGGGTATCGAACACGGGGTAGCCCAGGTTGCCCGGTTTGAAGAAGAACTTCTCCCAGAAGCCCGCTACTTGCGGGATGTGCATCTTGCGGTACTTGCCGAGGTACTCGCCGGTGGCGTCGATCACTGCGGCGGTGTTGTAGTACACGCCCGTCATGTGCTCCTCGTAAATCGGCACGACGATGACCATGCCGTGCTTCCTGGCGTACTCGCACATGAGCTGCGTCGTCGGGCCGTCGGGGATGGGCTCGGCTGCGTCGTACCACTTCGAATCCTGCGAAGGGCAGAAATAGGGTCCGGTGAAGATCTCCTGGAAGCACAGCATCTGCACGCCCTGTGACCCTGCCTCGTCGATGTAGGGGATGTGCGCTTCGAGCATGGCTTCGCGGTGGGCCTCGCAGGACTCGCTGGTGTCCAGCTTGTTGGCCACTTGCACGATGGCGGCTTTAACGTTTCTGCTCATCACGCCTCCGGAATCGTGGGGTCAGAGTAAAGGGTCAGAGTAAAACACGTTTGGTGCGGGTATTTCGAGGCTTTTCTATTCTACTCTGGCCCTTTACTCTGACCCCATGGATTCCTTCATGCAAGCAGCCATCGAAGAGGCCCGCAAAGGGCGCGAGGAAGGCGGCATCCCGATCGGATCGGTAATCGTGCACGGGAGCAAGATCATCGGGCGCGGGCACAATCGCAGGGTACAACAGGGCAGTGCCGTGCTGCACGGCGAGATGGATGCGCTGGAAAACTGCGGCCGCCGGCCGGCCTCCGTCTACCGCGAATCCGTGATTTACACCACGCTTTCTCCCTGCTCGATGTGCAGCGGGGCGATCCTTCTTTATGGCATTCCCAAAGTCGTGGTGGGAGAGAACCGCAGCTTCATGGGCGAGGAGGAATTGCTGCGCTCGCGCGGCGTCGAGGTCGAGGTGCTGCAGAACGCGGACTGCATCGCGTTGATGCGGGAGTTCATCGCCGAAAAGCCCGAGCTCTGGAACGAGGATATCGGCGAAAGCTAAGAGGCGCTCTCCGCCTTTACCGCCTTGCCGTCGACCCCGAGCCGCTGGTGCATGATGGGGCTCGTCGTGGTGTACTGCAGGCGCACCTTCTGCTCGGGATGCAGATACTGTTGGACGCCGAATGCCGCCAGCGCCGCCTCGTGGAAACCGCTGAGTATCAGTTTCTTCTTGCCCGGGTAGGTGTTGATGTCGCCGACCGCGAAAATACCCGGTTCGCTGGTCTGGAACCTCTCGGTATCGACCTTCAGATGGCGCTTTTCGATGTCGAGGCTCCATTCGGCCACCGGACCCAGGTTGGGTGAAAGCCCCCAGAATACGAAGACCTCGTCGGCCTCCAGGTGGTGTTTTTCGCCCTCGAGGTCCACGGCCTCCAGCCCGCCGAAGCTGCCGTCCTCGCGCGTAAATACGCTGCGGACCTGGCCCTGGAACTCCTCCAAACGCTTTCCGTCGGCGAGTGATTTCATGCGACTCACAGACGCCGGCAGTGCTCTGTATTCCGCCCGCCGGTGGATCAGGGTTATCTGGGAAGCCTTGTCGTAGAGGGCCAGCGTCCAATCCAGGGCCGAATCGCCACCGCCCAGTATGATGATGGACTTGCCGTCCAACCGGTCCGGGTCGATTACCTTGTAATGAATGTGTGTGCCCTCGAACCTATCCGCGTCGTGGGCACGCAGGCGACGCGGTTGAAACGCCCCAAGGCCGGCGGCGATCACAACAGCCCCGGCGTCGAACTCGGTGCCGGCCGAGGTGGCGAGGTGAAAGCGGCCGTCGTCCTTGCGCTGAAGGTGTGTCACGGCCTGGTTGAGGTGAAATTCCGGTTTGAATGGCTTGATTTGCTCCATCAGCCGGTCGGTCAACTCCTGCGCGCCACACACCGGCAGTGCGGGGATGTCATAGATCGGCTTGTCCGGATAAAGCTCCGAACATTGCCCCCCCACTTGGCGCAGTGAATCAACCACGTGGGCCCTGATATCCAGAAGCCCCAGCTCGAATACCTGGAACAGGCCACAGGGGCCCGCGCCGACGATGACGACGTCTGTTGCTAAGCTCATCGCGGTATTCTATCCCAATGACTGAAACCCGCCCCATCCAACTCGAGGCCACCTGGCTGGAGCGGCTGGAAGGCGAATTCGCCAAGCCCTACATGGCCTCCCTGCGCCAGTTCCTGTTGGAGCGCAAACGGACGGGTGCGATGATCTACCCGCCGGGTCCAAAGATCTTCAACGCGCTGAATTCCACGCCTTTTGACGACGTCAAGGTGGTGATTCTCGGCCAGGATCCCTATCACGGCCCCGGCCAGGCTCATGGGCTGTGCTTCTCGGTCCGGGACGGCGTGCCGCTGCCACCGTCCCTGATCAACATCTGCAAGGAAATTCATGACGACGTCGGCGGCATGGGCGAGCGCGGCGTGCCTTCCAGCGGCAACCTGCGGCCCTGGGCGGAGCAGGGCGTGCTCCTGCTGAACGCAGTCCTCACCGTGGAGCGCGGCCGGGCCGGCGCCCACCAGGGCCGTGGCTGGGAGCAATTCACCGACCGCGTCGTCGGCGAGCTCAATCATGGCCGCGATGGGCTGGTGTTTATGCTGTGGGGCAGTTACGCGCAGAAAAAGGGCGCGGCTATCGACCGCGAACGTCACCTGGCGCTTCAGGCGCCGCATCCCTCACCGCTTTCCGCCCACCGGGGATTCTTCGGCTGCCGTCATTTCTCCAAAGCAAATACCTGGCTGCAGAATCAGGGGCTCGATCCCATCAAATGGAGTCTATCGCGGTAGCGGTCGCGGCGAGGGCGCCGCTCCTACAAGTTCTTTCCAGCGCTACCGAATGCTTGTTGGAGCGGCGCCCTCGCCGCGATTGTTGGAGCGGCGCCCTCGCCGCGATTGTTGGAGCGGCGCCCTCGCCGCGATTGTTGGAGCGGCGCCTCGCCGCGACGAATTCAGCGGCGCTCGGGCGGCACGCCGCGGTACTGGCGAAGGAAGTTCAGGTGTTTTTGCTGGTCGATTCCGATCTCGACCGCTTCCTCGCTGGCGGGGTGCTCCTTCAGGCGGGCCTCCGGGCGGATCGGGCGTTTTTCAAAGCCTCCCCCGCAGTTCGGGCAGGTGTTGTGCAGGAGAATCTCCGCGCAACGGTTGCAGAAAGTGCACTCAAAGGAGCAGATCATCGCCCCGGTGGAGTTGGGCGGCAGGTCGCTGCCGCAGCTTTCGCAATTGGGTTTGAGTTTCAACATCTTCCTGCCTCAGTTGGAAATCACGTACCACGCCAGTTGGGCCCACATGAGGAACAGCACCACACAGGAAGCCGCATACACGGTGAAGCGGTGGAGAACGTTGTTGTAGGTGCAATGTATGAAGCTGTGCACCGTTCGAAGCAGGACGTAGGCCCAGGACAGCGCGATCAGCCAAACGTCCTGGATCAAAAGCACCAGCGTGAGCACCACGGCCAGATAAAACAGCATGGGCAGCTCGAATAGGTTGCGGAAGTTGCTCGCCGGTCCTGACGATTCAGTCAATAACGCCAGGGCCTTCACATGGGTATCGAGGTCCTGCGGATCGATCCTCTTGCGACCCATCTCGCTGATGCGGGTGACATACATGAAAATCCAGACCGCGAAGGTGAGCGCCACCATGGCGATCATCGGCAAGAGCATAGGTTTGAAAAACATCGGTCGTCTGCCTTGGTCTGGAAGTGAATATCTGATCGTTTGGGCTCGGCGGCGCTTCGATCATCCATTGAGTCTCATACTGTACAGCCTTGTGAGCCATTACGAAAAACCGCATGTTTGCGTATATGGTACGTATACAAAGACTTACATTTCTCACAATAACGCTGTAGAATGCGGAAGGAATTTTGGAGTGAACCTGCCGGAGCGGTCACAAAAACCGCGGGTAGCAATGACGAGGGATCAAATCATGATGCGCACTCAGTTCTTGAGCGGGATTGTCGCCGCTTTGTTGGCATTTCCAATTTTCGTTCATGCACAAACCCAATCGATAGCCAGAATTTCGCAGACCGATGCGCCCGCGACGCCCGATGGGACAGTATTCAGCTGTCCGAACGGCGGAACGGTGCTGATCAATCAGCCGCCGAATCAGACCAACGGGATCTTCTCCGACAGCGACTGTGGTTTGTGTGGTTCCGGTCAGCAATCCCTTGCGGATGACTTCATACTCGCCGCTGCCGCCGAGGTATCGCAGATCGTTCTTTGGGGCGGCTACTTCCCCGCCAACCAGATTCCCGCGCCTGCAGACGCGTTCACGGTCATTTTCCACCAGGAAGCTGCCGGCCTGCCCGGCGGCGTCATCGCCACCCCGAACGTCGCTTCCGTCAGCCTCGTTCCGACGGGCGTGGTGCTGTTCGGCGTCAGCGAAGTCGAGATCGTGCTGGACATCGACCCGGTCGCCCTTGGCGCCGGCACCTACTGGGTGGAGATCTTCACCTCGACGGTCGGCAACACGGACCAGTTCTTCTGGGAAGTGGGAGTCCTCGATGGGGTCAGCGGCCGTCTTAACAATGCTTTTGCACAGGCCACCCCCGGTGTTAACTGGCTCACCGGAAATCCTGTTTCAGACAACGCATTTGCCCTCTGCGGTGCGGGCGTACCGCCGGACGAGGCGCGCTTCCTGACTTCCAAGAATTTCAACGACGACAATGAGGCGGAAGTCGAAGTCACCCTGAGCTGCAACACCGGTTTGCCGCTGGAACAGACCACCACGATTGCCGAAGGCGATCCTGTCAACTTCGTCATCGTTGATTTCGAGCAGGGCGCGCTCGACTGCGAAATCACGGAGGTCGTTCCGGACGGGTATTCCGTGGTTTACAACGGCGGAGCCGGATGCGAGTTCGAAAACCTGTTTGGCGGCCAGTATATCTGCAACATTACCAACAACCTCGACCAGGTCGAAATCGAAGTGACCAAGGTGTGGATCGACGAGAACCCGCAGTTCGCGGCGCAGAACGTTGCCGACGCTACTTGGTCATGCTCCAACGTGGCCTTCGGCCAGAACAACGGATTACTGCAGTTCTTCGGCAACCCGGGTGAGGATTCATTCTTCGTGTTCCCCGACTGGGAATCCGGCACCACCTGCTCGATCGTCGAGGTCGGCTTGAACGAAAGCGGCGTCGAGGTCGACGACAGCGAATGTGACGGCCTCGTGGTCCTCCCGGGTGAGGGTGCTTCGTGCACCATCTTCAACACCCGCCTGTTCGAGGGTATCCCGACGTTGAGCCAGTACGGCCTGGGGGTGCTGGCCCTGCTGATGCTGGGTGTGGGCTTCGTCGCCTTCCGGCGTTTGATCTAACAGCCCTTTACGGCTAAGAAAGTAACAGACGGCCCCGGTATTTCCGGGGCCGTTTTTTCTATCTGCCTCGTGCCAGTTCCTTGAGCGCCGGGCCCCCTAGGCGCATGGGCAGCCAATCTTCCATCCCCCGTTTCGGCCCATCTCGCTGATTCGCGTGACATACAGGTGCACCCAGACCGCGAAGGTCAGGACGACAGGCGCGCCAACAAGCAATTCGGGCCTCACGGGCCAGGTTGTCCAGCCGAGCCGGCCGACCTGGTTTGCGGTTACAAAAATTTACAACCGGCTCGAAAAGGCGGTACAATCCGTAGAGGCGGTGCGAGCATTCCGCCGAGCAGAACAAGTCCATAAGTTTGTGCGACAAGCACTTGGGGAGTGATCAGATGAACAGAGCGAGTTCTTCGTTGAGGGATGGAGTTTTTTGGCCGCGCGCACTGGCAGTGGCTGCCACGTGCCTGTTGCTTGTTCTTGCCTCCAACAGCGCCTGGGCCCAGGGAGTGGCCCTCAACCCTGGCGTGGGGCCGGTAGGACCGGAGGTGCCGGTTGGCTCGGCCTGCGCAGGCGGTGAAATTTACGACGACGGCAGTGCTGAGAACGGCTATAGCGGCAACCCCATGGCTGTGAGTCAATTCCAGGGCGTGCAGCAGTTCACGCCGTCGGTATATCCCGCCGGCTACGACACGGTGTGCCTTGCCTTGGTTTCACTCGCCGGTGCAAACCTAGACTTTGAAATACAGGTGCACGACGACAACGGCGCGGGCGGTTCGCCCGGCACCTTGCTCGGGTCGTTGCCGGTTTCGGCGGCTGGCATTCCTGCCAGCCTGCCGTGCACGTTTTACGAGTTCGACATTTCCAGCCTGATGCTCAACATTCCGGACGGCAGCGTCTATATCGGCGTAAGCTGGAACCCGATGCTCTTCCCGAGCCGGTTCATCTGCGCGGATGAGACCCCCGCCACTCCGCTCCACCCAGGCTTCGTCAACTTCAATACGGGCAGCGGCTGGCAAGCGACCCAGAGCCCAGCCCTATTCCCCGGGTACCGTGCGAAGTTGATCCGCGCCATTGAGGGCGTTGCCGGGGGGGTGCCGGATGAGGCGCGCTTCCGGGTTTCCAAGGATTTCAACGACGGCAACACCGCCGAAGTGGAAGTCACGCTGAGCTGCAACACCGGCTTGCCGCTGGAGCAGACGACGACGATCGCCGAAGGCGATCCGGTCAACTTCGTGATCGGCGATTTCGAGCAGGGCACGCTGGACTGCGATGTCACGGAAGTCGTGCCTGAGGGCTACTCGGCGAGCTACAACGATGGGTCGATCTCGGATGTCAATTGCTCGTGGGAAGACCTTCAGGGCGGACAGTACACTTGCGACATCACCAACAGCCTCGACGAGGTCGAAATCGAAGTGACCAAGGTGTGGATCGACGAGAACCCGCAGTTCAACGCGCAAAACGTAGCCGATGCCACCTGGTCCTGCACCAACGTGGCCTCTGGCCAGAACAACGGATTGCTGCAGTTCTTCGGCAACCCGGGTGAGGATTCATTCTTCGTGTTCCCCGACTGGGAGTTCGGCTCCACCTGTTCGATCGTCGAGGTCGGCTTGAACGAAAGCGGCGTCGAGGTCGACGACAGCGAATGTGACGGCCTCGTGGTCTTCCCGGGTGAGGGTGCTTCGTGCACCATCTTCAACACCCGCCTGTTCGAGGGTATCCCGACGCTGAGCCAATACGGCCTGGGGGTGCTGGCCCTGCTGATGCTCGGTGTGGGCTTCGTCGCCTTCCGGCGTTTGATCTAACAGCCCTTTACGGCTAAGAAGGTAAAAAGCGGCCCCGGTATTTCCGGGGCCGTTTTTTTTGGCCAGGCTGATCGCGGCGAGGGCGCCGCTCCTACAAGGATCTCGATACGCCGCATAGAGCCCGTAGGAGCGGCGCCCTCGCCGCGAAATTATCGGCCTTCGGCCAGCTTGCGGAGGGCTTCGTCCTCCAGGCGCATCGGCAGCCATTCTTCCAAGGCGCTGGCGCCAAGGGAGCGATAGAAGTCGATCGCTCTCGCATTCCAATGCAGCACGCCCCAGTCGAGACGGCCGCCGTTGCGATCGATCACCAGCTTCGCAAGATGCGAAAGCAGCGCCTTGCCAATTCCGCGGCCCCTGAATTCGGCGCGCACAAAGAGGTCTTCGAGGTAGATCCCCGGGCGGGCGAGAAAAGTGGAATAGTTCCCGAAATAGAGCGCGAAGCCCGCCGGCTGGTCCTGCCATTCGGCGATCACGACCTTGGCGGCGGGCTCACTTCCGAATAGAGACTCGGCCAGCGCGTCACGGCTGGCGACGACTTCATGGCCGAGTTTCTCGTACTCCGCGAGTTCCCTGATCAGCTCCAGGATCAGGGCGCAGTCTTTCTTTTTCGCGCCTCGAATGCTGAGCGAATCATGTGCGGTATCGTTGGTAGCGTTCATAACTGCGGTCACGGTGGTATGGCCGGTAGGAATTGTACCGGTCATAACGATCGCTGTCGTAACGCTCGGGCTTGTAGATCGCAGCATCCACGATCGACCACAAGTGGATGATCCAGCCCAGCAGGATCAGCCACAAGAGCGCGGTCAGGACGAACATGACGCCGGCCAGCAGCCAGCGGCCCTGCAGCAACTGGCCCAAACCCGGAATGAAAAAGCTGGCGAGTGCGCAAATCACATTGCCACAAGCGCCAGAACCAAACGCTCGACCGCCCATTGAATTCTCCTGTCACGAATCAAAATGCTCAAAAGGAAAGATGCAGAATCCGTGCCAAATCTGAAAGGCCCAGTGGACGGGCTTTCGCGGGGCCCGTGCAAGGCACGTTTGGCGAGATTTACGGCTCGGTGGCGTCTTTCGCCAGGGGAGGGGGAGGCTGCGGTCCGGCGTGCGGTCCGGCGTGCGGTCCGGCGTGTGGGTTTCGACTGACCCAGTCGGTATAATGGCCGGCCGCCAACAGCTTCCTGACGGGCTCGCCAGCCCCGACAACGAAGGACACCGAATGAGCTACCGCCACGTTAAATTGCCGGATTCCGGTCAAAAAATACAGGTCAATAACGGCCGCCTGGAAATCCCCGACAATCCCATACTGGGTTTCGTCGAGGGCGACGGCATCGGGCCGGATATCACCTCGGCCTGCCTGCGAATCTGGGATGCCGCAGTCAAGAAGGCCTACGGCGGCAAGCGCAGGGTTCACTGGGCAGAACTCTACCTCGGCGAAAAGGCGGCCGGCATTTACGACGGCAATTACTTCCCGGATGAAACCTTGGACGCCATAAAAGACCTGGTGGTGGCCATCAAAGGGCCCTTGACGACCCCCGTCGGGGGCGGTTTTCGTTCGCTCAACGTGACGCTGCGGCAGGAACTCGACCTGTACGCCTGCGTGCGCCCCGTCCGTTACTTCACCGGCGTGCCCTCTCCGCTAAAGCACCCGGAAGAGGTCGACGTCGTGATATTCCGCGAGAACACCGAGGACGTGTACGCGGGTATCGAGTACCAGTCCGGTAGCGAGGACAACCGGAAACTGGCCCGTTTTCTGCGCGAGGAAATGGGCGTGGAATTTTTCAAAGACGCCGGCCTTGGTATCAAACCGATCTCACCCTTCGGCTCCAGGCGCCTGGTGCGTAAGGCCATCCAGTACGCCATCGACAACGACCGAGATAGCGTCACCCTCGTTCACAAGGGCAACATCATGAAGTTCACCGAGGGCGCCTTCCGCAACTGGGGTTACGAACTGGCGCGCGAGGAGTTCGGCGACCGCACGATTACCGAAGACGAGTTGTGGAAAGAGCACGACGGCAAACGGCCGAGAGGCAGAATCGTCATCAAGGACCGCATCGCCGACATCATGTTTCAGCTCATGCTGCTCAGGCCCGCCGAGTTCGACGTCATCGCTACCACGAACCTGAACGGCGATTATCTTTCCGACGCGTTGGCCGCCGAAGTTGGCGGGATGGGTATCGCGCCGGGCGCCAACATGGCGGACCACGTCGCCGTGTTCGAGGCCACCCATGGCACGGCGCCGAAGTACGCCGGCCAGGACAAGGTCAACCCCAGCTCACTCATGTTCTCCGGCACGATGATGTTCGACTACATCGGCTGGACGGAAGTGACATCGCTGATCAACCGCGCCTTCGAGCGCACCGTGGCGGCGGGTCTTGTCACCTACGATTTTGCCCGCCAGATGGAAGGCGCGACGGAAGTCCCGACCTCCGGTTTCGCGGACGCCCTGATCGAACGGCTCTGAGGTTCGGATGTCGGGTGTTTTCACCGCAACCCGACGCGCCCTGGCGCTGTCCGATCCGTTGGAGAAATGCCGGGCGGTCGAGGAACTGGCCGCCCGGGCCGCGTTTGAATTCAGCGACCGGAAGCAGGCGGTCGAACCGCTGATGGAACCGGGCCGGCCCGACCGGCCCCGACTCGTCGATCCCGTCACCCTGCCGCGCCGACGTCTGGGCAGCGAGGCCGGGCGCACGGCTCTGATTCACGCCATTGCGCACATCGAGTTCAACGCCATCAATCTCGCGCTGGATGCGGCTTGGCGTTTTCGCGACATGCCGGAGGAATTCACCCTCGAATGGATCTCGGTGGCCGCCGACGAGGCGCGACACTTCCGGCTGCTGGACGAGCGACTTCGCGAAGTGGGTCACGCCTACGGCGGCTTTCCCGCGCACGACGGCTTGTGGGAAATGGCGCGCCGGACAGCGGGAAGCTGCGTGGCGCGCATGGCGCTGGTTCCGCGGGTACTGGAAGCGCGCGGCCTGGACGTCACGCCCGGGATGATCGAGCGCTTGCGTGCGGCCGGAGATCTTCGCACGGTGGAAATCCTGGAGCTGATCCTCGAAGAGGAAGTCCGCCACGTCGCCATCGGCAGTCACTGGTTTCGCCACTGTTGTGCGCAGCAGGGGCTGGATCCGCTGCCGACCTTCATGGAATTGCTGAAGGCGCATTTCGGTCGGCCCAGGGGTCCGTTCAACGTCGACGCGCGCCTGCTGGCCGGCTTCACCCGGGAGGAGATCGCGGCGCTCGCGGAGGAGGCCGCTTGAGTCAGCAGGGGGGCGGGTTCAAGGACCACTTCTCCGGCCATGCCGGCGATTACGCAGCCCACCGGCCCGGCTATCCACCGGCGTTGTTCGATTGGCTGGCGGGACAGTCACCGGGCCAATCGCTTGCGTGGGACTGCGCCACCGGCAACGGCCAGGCCGCGCTCGCCCTTGCTGAGCACTTCGATCAGGTGGTGGCAAGCGATGCCAGCGCCGAGCAGGTTGCGCAGGCCCCACCACACCCGAGAGTCGATTATCGGATCGAGCCGGCCGAGCACAGCAGCCTGGAGCCGGCGAGCGCCGACCTGATCAGCGTGGCACAGGCCTACCATTGGTTCGATCACGAGGCCTTTCACCGGGAGGCCGGTCGCGTTTTGCGGGACACAGGAATACTGGCGGTGTGGGCCTATCCGCTGGCCCACATCGACCACTGTGTCGATCCGCTGGTGTTCGATCTCTACGAACGCCGACTGGGTGCATACTGGCCGCCGGAGCGTAGGTTCATCGAGACCGGATACGCGGATTTCGAGATGCCGTGGCCGGAGATCAAGGCGCCGACTTTTGAAATGACCGCCCAGTGGACCCTCGACGCGCTGATCGGCTACCTGGGAACCTGGTCAGCATTGCGGCGGTACGTGGCGCAGGAGGGAGACAATCCCCTCCAAGAGGTCGAAAAGTTGCTTGCCGAGGCTTGGGGCGACCCGGGGGAAACGAAGATCGTTCGCTGGCCGTTGATTTTGAGAGCTTGCAGAAAAACGGTGTAGGAGCCGCGCCCCCGCCGCAATCGCAAGCCCGCTCCTACCAATCCAGCATCGTTGCGCCCTCGGGCGTAACGCGCAAAACGCTGCCTTTCTCGTACCAATCCGACAACACGATGCGGTGTGCGACGCTGCCGTCCTCCAGTCGGTGCTCGTGAAAGGCAGGACGGTGGGTGTGGCCGTGAATCATGTGCTGCACCCCGTGGTCGGCGAACGACTGCTGCACCGACTGCTGGTTGACGTCCATGATTCCCATGCTGGCCGACGAAGTGTACTGGCGGCTGGCGTCACGAGCCTGTTGAGCGATCGCCTGACGCTCGTTCACCGATCGGGCGAGAAAGGCGGCTTGCCACATGGGGTCGCGCACCTGTTGCCTGAACGCCTGGTATTCGACGTCGTCCGTGCACAGGGTGTCGCCATGGAGCAGCAGCGTCGGTTTGCCGTAAAGGTCGATCACGATAGTCTCCGGCAGCAATTCCATTCCCGCCTCGCGGGCGTATTGCGCGCCCAGCAGGAAATCGCGGTTGCCGTGCATGAAATAGCACGGCACCTCGGTATCGGCGAGCCCCCGGATGCCCTCGCATACGCGTTGCGCGGTGGGCGAGGGCGCGTCATCTCCGATCCAGTACTCGAAGAGATCGCCCAGGATGTACAGCGCCTCGGCCTGGCGAGCCTCGCCCGCCAGCAGCTTGAGCAGCAGATCGGTCATCTGCGGCCGCGGATCCTCGAGGTGGAGATCGGAAATGAACAGCGTCGCCATGACGGCATTTACTCGACGTCGATGATCTCCACGCTCTCGATCACCACCGGCTCGGCGGGGACGTCGTGGTAAGGCGGCATCGAGGTAGTCTCCACAAAGCGGATGTCATCGACCACTTCGATGCCCTCGACGACCTTGCCGAACACCGCGTAGCCCGCGGCCGAGGGCTTGTGATCGAGGCTGGGATTGTCCTGCACGTTGATGAAGAACTGCGAGGTGGCGGAATCCGGATCGGAAGTGCGCGCCATGGCGATGGTGCCGCGGGTATTGGAAATGCCGTTGGCGGATTCGTTGACGATCGGCTCGGCAGTCGGCTTGGACTTCATGTCAGGGTTCATTCCGCCGCCCTGGATCATGAAATGGCTGATCACCCGGTGAAAGATGGTGCCGTCATAAAAACCGTCCTGCGCATAAGAGACGAAGTTCTCCACCGAAAGCGGCGCCGCTTCAGCGAAAAGCT
>Ga0268386_10001599_pt1 | contig 15573 bp, 14 predicted proteins | sample RVTome_15_FD_200260 | JGI IMG/M metagenome (GOLD analysis project Ga0268386, IMG submission 200260) | Soil microbial communities from uranium-contaminated site in the Upper Colorado River Basin, Wyoming, United States - RVT150D86... ...
CGTGCTCGAGGCCGCCGACACGATCGGCGGAGGGACACGCAGCTCCGAGATGATCGTGCCCGGGCTGGTGCAGGATCACTGCTCCGTGCACCCGATCCCTGTGGGTGCCTGATTGATACTGGGGTAGGCGCTGCCGTGGTTCCGTAGCGTCGCAGGGTCCGGTCGGTGGGCTCTGTGAGTGCCTGTCGCCCTGCGGGCTGGCTTGTTCTCGAACTGTCTGCCGGCCGGTGTCCCTGCCGTGGTGTGGCTCGAAAGAGGCGCGAGCACGCGACCGGAATCAGGAGTGCCCACCGCGGTCCCCACCACCGAACGGAAGGCACATCGATGAGTGTGATGATCGGCATCGATCCCCACAAGGCGACCCACACCGCGGTCGCCATCGACACCACCGAAACGGTCCTCGACGAGATCAGGGTCCGGGCATCGAAGGTCCAGGTGCAGCGGCTGACGGGGTGGGCGGAACGCTTCGAGGAGCGGTGCTGGGCGGTGGAGTCCGCCGGCGGGCTGGGCTACCTCGTCGCCCAACAGCTGGTAGCTGCCGGTGAGACGGTCGTCGATGTGCCCGCGGTGTTGGCGTCGCGGGTGCGGGTGCTGGGTTCGGGTCGTTCACAGAAGAACGATCCCAACGACGCTCGGGCAGTCGCCGTCGCCGCGTTGCGCTCGGATCGGATGCGGCTGGTCACCGTCGATGACCACAGCCGGGTGCTGCGGCTGTTGGTGAAACGTCACCGCGACCAGGCTCAGCTGCGGGCCAAGCACTGCGCCCGCCTGCATGCCATGGTGCTCGAGTTGCGACCCGGCGGAATCGGCGGCCAGATCAGTGTCTTCAAGGCCAATCGGCTGCTGGCAGGGGTCGCTGCGACCGACGAGGTGACCCGTCACCGGGTCCTAGTCGCCACCGAGCTCGTTGCTGACATCGCCCGCCTGGACGAGGTCCTGAAGGCTTCGAAGGCTCGCATCGCCACCGCAGTGGCCGCCTCGGGGACCAGCCTGTGCGACATCGTCGGCGTGGGCCCCATCGTGGCAGCGACCATCCTGGCCTACACCGGATCGGTGGCCAGGTTCCCCACCCCGGCCAGCTTCGCGGCCTACAACGGCACCGCCCCCGTCGAAGTGTCCTCAGGTGGGCGGACCCGTCACCGCCTCAACCAACGCGGCAACCGCATCCTCAACCACGCCATCCACATCGCCGCCGTGGTCCAGACCCGCTGCCCCGGAGAGGGCCACGTCTACTTCGCTCGCAAGCTCGGCGAAGGCAAGACCCACAAGGAAGCCATCCGAGCGTTGAAGCGCCGCATCTCCAACCGGATCTACCGCCACCTCAACGCCGACGCCGACACCAGCACGGCACCGGCGAACTGAACAGTGGGCCCGGGAGGACAACCAGGAACGACTCTGTGATCCAGCGTGACCGGCTCGAATCCTGAACACCGGCGCTTCGGACAAGTCACTTCCCGGACCCGCACCCAACGCTATGACCAGCCCCCGGCCCCACGCCAGGGGACGACCTCACGCGCCGACACCACCCCGCCAAGAAAGGACTTGACACAAAGAGGCTTCGAATATTCGGTCGTGGACTCTCCGTGCCGGCCGGAGACGTTGAGCATCACACTGCGTGCCGACATGGCTCGTGCTGGTGGCGGACCGTAATTATGACGGTCGGCAGTTGGCGACGAGTTCGCTGACCCCACGCTTCGTCGATCATGGGGGCTCGCCATCTCCCTACGCACGGCCATGTGGGCTTCGCGGCGCACTGGGTAGTGGCCCGTCTGGCCCGCGCCGAGCGTGAGGCTCAAGCGCTTGCCGCCCACGGAGCGTCTACGATCGAATACTCGGCATCCACAGGCGACGGACCTGGCGGCGCAGGACCGCCACCTGATGGCGCAGCACGACAATCTCGAGATCCTTGGCACAGCCTGACCGTGTCGGTGCCGAGAATTCCGTCGGTGGGCTGTACGGGTCACCGGTGAGGGATCGGGCGGTAGGGCTCTCGCCGAGGTGCGGATGCCGGGGCACTGTGAAGTCCGCGGCTGGCGAGAGCGGAGCGTGACGGTCATCGACGGACGTCGCCTGCGTTTCGAGGTGTTCGCGTGATGCTGACATGTCGAGTTGTCAGGCGGCGTGGCGGTACTCGTGTATGAGTCCGCCGCAGCGGCGGCGGGAGGTGACGGGTACGCCGGGTCGGAACATCGGCGTCGCCGCCGTGGGCCGAGGCGCCTGTTGGTTCAGGGCTCGGTGGGGTCGGTGGATGTTGTAGTGCCGGATGTACTCCTCCAGGAGGCAGTGGAGTTGTCGCCGATTCCAGATCAGGGTGCGATCCAGGAGCTCCCGGCGCAGGGCGCCCACCCACCGCTCGGCGTAGGCGTTGGCCACCGGTGTCCGCACCGGGGTGGTGATCACCGTGATGGCTTCGCTGGCCAACACGGCGTCGAACCCGCCCCGGAACTGCCCGGCGCCATCTCGAACCAAGGCTCGGCACTGGTGCGGCCTGCCGGCGTGGTGTAGGGAGAGGCTGCGGGCGGCCTGGGTGGTGCAGGCGGCCGTCGGGTTGGTGGTGATGCCACCCAGGATCACTTCCCGGGTGGTGACGTCGATGAAGAACAGCACGTAGAAGCGGCGCATCAAGACGGTGTCGACGGTGGCGAAGTCGCAGGCCACCGCGGCCTGGGAGCGCAGGAACGCCGACCACGACACGGCGGCGCGATGCGGGGCGGGCTTGATGTGGTGGTCGCGCAGATCTGCCACACCGTGGATGGGGCGATGTGGTGGCCGAGGCGGCACAGTTCGCCTTGGATGCGCCGGCACGCCCACGTGGGGTTCTCGGTGGCCATCCGCACGACAAACCGGCGGATCTGCCCCGATGTAGATGGCCGGCCCGGCCGCCGGGGTGGCGGGTTTGGTCCAGTGGCGGGCGAGACGGCGGCGATGCCAGCGAAGCAGCGTGGCAGGGGTGACCAGCCAGCCCTCACGTCGCCGTCGCGGAAGCACCCGGCCGACGGCGGCCAGCAGTGATCGGTCCGCCTCGGTGAGCGTCGGGCGAGCGACCTGGCGGCGCAGGACTGCCACCTGATCGCGTAGCACGACGATCTCGAGGTCCTTGGAGCGGCCCGACCGCACCGCCAAGACCGCCAGACCGACCAGCATCCGGTACAGCACACGACCGGCCGATCATGGCCGCCCGACGGCCCACGACCGAATATTCGACACCCACAGGGTTGCTCGGACCCGTTGGGATACCGTGCCGCATTGTGTTCAGACGTCGTCCGCCGAACCCCAGCTGCGGCTTCGCACGATGAGGGTCGCCGTAGCGGGGGCGACGGGGTTCATTGGGGCGGTCCTCGCTAGGGCGTTGACCGATGATGGTCACGACGTGACGGCGCTGACTCGTCATCCTGGCGACTACAGCGGCGCCGGGCGAGCGGTGTATGCCGACATCGGCGATGCGGACAGCCTGCGCCAGGCGCTGGAGGGTCAGGAGGCCGCCTACTACCTCGTGCACTCTCTGGACGTCGAGGACTTCGCCGTCAGGGACCGGGAGGGTGCGACCGCCTTCGCCGCCGCCGCCGCCGGTGCTGGGCTGAGCCAGGTGGTCTACCTCGGCGGTCTCGGTGACGATCGGGATGACCTTTCCGAGCACCTGCACAGCCGGCGCGAGGTGGAGTCGATCCTCCGCGACGGGGCCCCGACGACCGCCCTGCGAGCCGGCCTCGTCATCGGCGACGGGAGCATCAGCTGGGAGATCCTGCGCCAGCTCGTGGAGCGGCTCCCAGTCATGATCACGCCGCGGTGGGTCCAGACCAAGTCCCAGCCGATCGCCCTCGACGACGCCCTGATCGACTTGGTGGGAGTTCTCGGGCGACCCGACACCATCGGCGAGGTCTACGACATCGGCGGACCTGAGGTCCTCACGTACCTCGACATGATGGTGATCGCCAGCCGGGTGATGGACCGTCATCGGCGCATCGTCACCGTGCCGCTGCTGTCGCCCCGCTTGTCGTCGCACTGGTTGCGGCTCGTCACCGACGTCGACCTGACCACTGCCCGGGCGCTGGTGGACTCACTGACGAATGAGGTCGTGGTGCGCGACCACCGGCTCGATGAGCTGCTGGGCCACACGCCGATGACGTTCGCCGAGGCCGCGGCCAAGGCCTTGGCGGTGAGAGCGGAGCGTCGGGCGGCCGCCGAGGTCCGTGCGCGTCCCTAACCTCCTCGTCCCCGCAACCGAGCCACCGACCGTCGACGCGCCGGCGGCGCGCCGCCGCCGACGTATCGTCACCGCACTCGCGATCGTGGTCGGCACGGCGCTGCTGGCGGCCACGTTGCGCGTGCCCGACGGCTCGGCGTGGTTCACCGTCCTTGGTCTGCTGGTGGCGGCCACGTGGACGGTCGGATCGTTCGTCTCCGGACCGATCCCGTTCCAGCCCAACCGCGACATGGCGTGGCGCACGTTCGTCGGACCGGTCGTTGTCGGCATCGCCGCGTTCGGGGTGTTCCTCGCCGCCTACCTGGTCGCTCGTCACCTGCCGCTCGTCGGCCCCGCCCTCGACGGCGTGCTGGCCAGCGCCGATGCCGGCCCCATCGCCCTCGTGTTGGTCGTCGCGCTCGTCAACGGCGCTGGCGAGGAGCTGTTCTTCCGCGGCGCGCTCCACACCGCGCTCGAACCGCACCGTCCCGCCATCGCCACGACCATCGTGTACGTCGTCGTCACCGCGGCCACCGGCAACGTCGCTCTGGTCATCGCCGCCGCCGTGATGGGCGCCGTGTTCAGCCTTGAGCGCCTGTCGACCCGCGGCGTGCTCGCCGCCATGGTGACTCACCTGACGTGGTCGACGCTGATGGTCCTCGCCCTCCCGCGCTGACGACCGACCCGCCGCCGAAGCCGCGACCGACAGCGATCGGTTGGTGCGCGAGTTGACGGCGAGGCGCCGAATTCGAGGGGTCGGGACGTTCCTCGAGGGACGCCCACTGGGCGTTCGTCCCGGCTGGCGGGGCAGCTCGTCTGGATCGACGAGGGGCTCGAAGCTGAGAGGTGATGGTCCGAAGGGCGGCGTGGAGGCGGCGGAGCGACATCTCGCGGTCCTTGGTGAGGTGGTACGTCGTGGCGGCGCCGCGCCCGCGGCTCGTCCGATTAGTCGACGCGTCGCCCGCCTCTTCCCAGCGCCGCGACCTGCATGAACAGGTCCGCGTCGATGACGCCGAGGTCCTCCAGGAGGAACATTGTCCGGCTGCGCACCTCGTGAGGGTCGCCGTAGATCAGTCGACTACGGAGCCGTCGATCTCCAACCAGGCACGCCGTTGACATCCGACTCCGCACCTGCCAAGCGCGAACACGTGTCCCTCCCAGCCCACAGCGAGGACATCGCCGGCAGCGACGGTGCCGCGGTGGTACAAGCCGAAGTACCAGTCGGAATCGGCATCACGCGCGCCGGTGGCCAGCGAGCCCCCGAGCGGCAGCGACGACGCCAGGGATCTCGGCCAGGCGACCTGCGATCCTTCGTAGGCTGACGTTCTCGCGACCTGGCCAGGTCGCGTCCTGTGGGGTGGTGGAAGTAGGTCGGTGACCCTTGGTCTTCCTGGCCGACGTTAGGCGGCGGGGAGTTCGCGGGTGTTGGTCGTGGTGGTCACCTCCTTGGGCTGGTCGTTGAGGGCCATGGATACTTCGGAGAGGCAGTGGCGTTCGCTGACGGCCCAGTCGTCGTGTTGTTCGAGGAGGACGGCGCCGACGAGGCGGATCACCGAGGCGTCGTCGGGGAAGATCCCGATGACGTTGGAGCGTCGCTTGATCTCCTTGTTGATCCGCTCGAGCGGGTTTGTGGAGGCGATCTTGGGCCAATGAGCTCGGGGGAATGCGGCGTAGGCGGTGACGTCGGGCTCGGCGTCTTCGAGGAGCTTGGCGGCCTTGGGGAACTGGCCCTCGAGGAGCCCGACGACATCGCGCAGCTGGGCGCGGGTCGCGGTCGCGTCGGGTTGAGCGAAGATCGTGGGCACGGTCGCGGCGACCATCGCCTTGGACGCGGACGGGGCCGTGCCGAGGATGTTGCCCAGGGCGTGGACCTCGCAGCACTGCCAGGACGCCCCGTTGAACACCCGGGCGATCGAGGCCTTCAGCCCGGCGTGGGCGTCGGAGATCACGAGGCGCACCCCGCTCAGGCCCCGGTCCTTGAGCCCACGGAGAACGCCGTCCAGAACACTTCGTCTTCGCTGTCAGCGACGTCGACGCCGAGGACCTCGCGGCTCCCGTCGACGGTCACGGCGGTGGCCACGACCACCGCCCGGGACACGATGCGATGGTTGTGGCGGGCCTTGATGTAGGTGGCGTCGAGGTACACGTAAGGCATGGCGATGTGATCGAGCCGTCGGGTCCCGAACGCGGCGACCTCTTCGTCGATGCCGGCGCAGATCCGTGACACGGTCGAGCGCGACACACCGGACTCGCAGCCCAGGGCCCGGACCAAGTCGTCGACCTTCCGGGTCGAGGTCCCGGTGACGTAGGCGGTCATGATCACCGCCCCACAGCGCCCGGTCGACCCGCCGGCGGGGTTCCAGCAGGCTCGGGAAGAACGAACCGACCCGCAGCTTCGGGATCCGCAGCTCGATATCACCCGCCGGGGTCGACAACAGACGGGGCCGGGCCCCGTTGCGCTGGTTGGTCCGTGCCTCGGTCCGCTCGTGGGGCTCGGCACCGATCGTCGCGCAGAGCGCAGCGTCAACCAGGTCCTGCATCCCCCGTTCGAGCAGCCGGCGGAACAGGTCCTTGCTGTCACCATCACCGAGACGGCCGATCAGGTCGGCAACTCGGGCATCATCGTCATGGGTCATCGCGTGGTTCCTTCTCAGTGAGTGCCTTCGCAGGTCTCACCAACGGTCACGCGATGGCCCAACCCACCGGGTGGACCCCGCTACTTACACGACCTCAGGCGACGGAAACCCTGGCCACCCGGACGATGGAAAAAACCTGCAGCCGGGTGCCCGAGATCGCCGGGTCGACGTGTCGACATGCACACGCCCGGCTGCGTGACGTCCGTCGCCGGCCGTATCGCTGGCGGGCGGCGGCGTCAGCCCGTGGGGTGGAGATGTTGCTGATCCGCTCGCCCTTCGAGGCGATGCAATTCGGTGCTGCGGTACGTGACCGGACGTCGGGCCGGACGTGGCGTGTTGGCCGGTACGGGCACGTGCAGGCCAGTGGGCGGCCCGGTCGGCGACGACCGGCGGAGCGTCGAGCTCCCAGCCGGGGAGCGTCGGGCGATAACGCTCCCCGGCAGGGAGGCAATGCGCCCGCTCAGGCGGGAAGGAGGACGGCGTCGATGACATGGATCACGCCGTTGTTCGCCTGGATGTCGGTGGCGACCACGGCCACGTCGTTGCCGGCGGCGTCGGTCAATGTCACCGATCCGTCGTCGGCGACTCCGATGGTGATGGCGGCGCCGTTGACGGTGGTGACCGCTTCGCCGTCGAGCGCCACGACGTCGGCAGCGGGCACCGCCCCGGGCACCACGTGGTAGGTGAGGATGTCGGTCAGGTCGCCGGCCGGATCTTCAAGCAGCATCTCGATGGTGCCTGCGGGCAGGGCCGCGAACGCGTCGTCGGTCGGAGCGAAGACCGTGAACGGTCCCTCGCCGCGCAGCGTGTCCTCGAGGCCGGCCACCTGAACGGCGGCGACGAGCGTGGTGAAGTCACCGGCCGTGATCGCCGTGTCGACGATGTCGGCGTCGGTCGTTGCCGGCGCTGGCGTGGTCATCGGCGCCTCCGTGGCGGGCGCCGTGGTGGCGGGGGCGGAGGCTTGCGTAGTCGTCGGGGCGGAAGCGGCGTCGTCGTCGCCGCAGGCGCTGGCGACGACACCGAGCGCAGCAAGTCCGGCGACGAGTCGAAGGGTTCGGGTGGTGATCATGGCTGGGCGGCTCCTTGTTTGTCCAGCGATTTGTCTAGGTACTGTCGAATGTTATCGCCTGAGCGGTGCCTCACAACCTCGTCAGTCGAATATTTGTAGAGTGTTGACGTGAGCTCTGAGGACGAGTTGGGCGAGCTGCGGATCGGCGAGCTGAGCCGCCGTGTGGGCGTGAGCGAACACGTCCTGCGCGCCTGGGAGTCCCGCTACGGCCTGTTGAGCCCGGTGCGATCACCGGGCGGGTTCCGGCTCTACTCCGCCGGCGACGAGCGGCGGGTTCGCCGCATGCAGTTCCACCTGGCGCGGGGGTTGCGCGCCGCCGAAGCGGCCCGTGCCACGATCACTGAGGGCCCGACGCCTGGCGCGTTGCCGGCCGATGACCGCCGCCCCGACGGGACTGGCCGGCCGGACCTCCAAGCATTGGCGGCCGACCTGCAAACTGCGCTGGACGCGCTCGACGAGCCGGCGGCGCAAGCCGTGCTCGACCGATTGATGTCGGACTTCACGCTGGCCGCCACCCTTCGCGACGTCGTGGTGCCGTACCTCCGGGAGCTGGGCGAGCGCTGGGCCAACGGCGAGCTCACGATCATCCAGGAGCACTTCGCCAGCAACGTGATCCGAGGACGGCTGGCCGGTCTCGCCCGAGGCTGGGGCAACGGCGACGGGCCGCGGGCCGTCCTGGCCTGCCCACCTGGCGAGCTCCACGACCTGCCGCTTCTGATCTTCGGGATCATCCTCAACCGCCGCGGGTGGCGGGTGGACTTCTTCGGAGCGAGCACGCCGGTGGTGGAGGTGATCGACGGCGCGCGTCGATCACCGCCGGACCTCATCGTCGTGGCCGCGACGGTGCCCGAGCGGCTCACGGCGATCAGTGCCGACCTCGCGCATCTGGCCGCCGTGGCGCCGCTCGCCCTCGCCGGGGCCGGCGCGTCACCAGCGGCGGCCGACGCGGTCGGCGCCGAGTTGCTCACCGGCGACCCGGTCACCGCGGCCGAGCAGCAACAGCACCGACGGCGGCCGTGAGCGTGCGCCGTGCCGGCAAACGACCCGTCGTGGCGTGGTCCCCCCGCGGCACGCTCTCGCCCGAGTCAACCTGCTGCGCTCCGAGCCCGACATGCCGAGGACGCAACATGTCCCTCGCCCTGAAAGGATGCGTCGCACCGAGGCGCGCTTCGCCCCGCTGATCGCGGCGATCGGGCTGCTCGATCAGGTCGAAGCCTGTGGGTGCCGGACACTTGGTCGTGGACGCTACGTGGCGCTGGAGCCGGCTGACATCACAGTCGGTGCTGATTCGGCGGCGCTCGGACCTCGAGCTCGACGGGGTGCGGAAGCCTCGATCCGCCAGGGTTCCTCCACGTGATATCATGTCGGCCAGCAGATTGATATCAGGAGGGCGGGTATCGGCGTGCGGACGGTCGTGGACATCGACGAGAACTCACTGCGCGAGGCACGCGCCGCCTTGGGCACGACCACCAAGGTGGAGACCGTCAACCGCGCACTCGCCGAGGTGGCAGCCCTCGCCGCCCGTCGGCGCGATCTCAAGCGCCTCCTCAGCGGTGACATGCCGGCTCTGGGCGACGAGTAGCTGTACCACGCCTCGTGGCCGTAGCCACCCACCTGGCCGACAAGAGCGCGCTCGCCCGAATGGGCAACGAGGCCGTCGCTCGACGATTCGGCCCGATGATCGAGGCCGGTCTGGTCGGCACGTGTGGCATCATCGAGCTGGAGGTCCGGTTCACGGCCCGCTCGCATGGCCAGTACGAGGAGGTCAGCCGCGACCGCGGGCTCGGCTACGAGTCGTTCCCGATGCCTGACGAGATATGGGACCGCGCCTTTGACGTGCAGCGTGCCCTGTCCGAGCGTGGCCAGTTGCGTGCCGTGAAGTTCCCGGACCTGCTCATCGCCGCGACCGCCGAACGGCACGGGCTCGTGGTGATCCACTACGACGCCGATTACGACCTCATCGCCGACATCACCAACCAGCCCTGCGAATGGGTCGTACCTCAAGGATCGGTCCCCTGAAGCCAGTGATGTGGTGTGTGCCGGAAACTCGGTGGTCGACGGTCGCCCACGGTACCGCTGGGACGAGCACCAGCGGCTCGACGCGATCGACAGACACTCCATGGAGATAGCGCCATCGTGACGGGATCACCGACCCGGCTCCCCGATCCTGCGTGAACATCCCGGTCACGGCCACCGTCGGGCGAGCAGGGCCTCGAGGACGCCGCCGGCGGCCCGCGATGCCGTCGCAGCGTCGACGGGGTTGCCCCAGTCGCACGGCGACGCTGACGGCGACGCCGCAGTTCCGCCTGTTTCTGACAGCGAGAGGTGCCAGTCCGAACCTCGACCTGCGCACAACCGGTGTTCCACATTGCGGGCATTCCACCGCCCGACAGGATGCCTGTCGGTGCCGAGAAGCGGATCGATGGTCTGACCGGGCTGTAATTGGGGGTCCGGCGGTTGGGCTCTCGCCGCCGTTGTGGGGAGTCCGGGGCCCGTGGAGAGCGTGACTGGTGATACGCGACGGTTGGCGTGACTGTCACCGATGGGCGGCCATGGCCTGAATTCGCTGGTGATGGTGGCAGGGGGTTGTCAGGCGGCTTGGCGGTAGTCGTGGATGAGTCCGCCGCAGCGACTGCGGGCGGTGACGGGTGTGCCTGGGTCGGAAGATCGGCGTCGCCGCCGTGGGCCGGGGTGGCTGTTGGTTCAGGGCTCGGTGCGGCCGGTGGACGTTGTAGTGCCGGATGTACTCATCGAAGAGGCGGTGGAGTTGCCGCCGGTTCCAGATCAGGGTGCGATCCAACAGCTCACGTCGCAGGGAGCCCACCCACCGTTCCGCATAGGCATTGGCCACCGGTGTCCGCGCCGGGGTCGTGATCACCGTGATGCCTTCGCTGTTGAACACGGCGTCGAAGCCGCCGCGGAACTGGCCAGCGCCGTCGCGAACCAGGGCCCCGTTCCGGTTGAGGCGCTCCGCGTGGCGGATGAAGAGGTTGCGGGCGGCCTGGGTGGTCCATCCGGCGGTGGGATTGGTGGTGATGCCACCCAAGAAGACCTCCCGGCTGGTGAGGTCGATGAAGAACAGCACGTATAAGCGGCGCATCAGAACGGTGTCCACGGTGGCGAAGTCGCAGGCCACCGCGGCCTGGGACTGCAGGAACGCCGACCATGACACGGCGGCTCGATGCGGCGCGGGGTCGATGTCGTGGTCTCGCAGGATCTGCCACACCGTGGAGGGGGCGATGCGGTGGCCGAGGCGGCACAGCTCGCCTTGGATGCGCCGGTATCCCCAGGTGGGGTTCTCGGTGGCCATCCGCAGGACCAGCTGGCGGATCTCGCCAGATGTAGGTGGCCGGCCGGCCGCCGGGTGGAGGGGGGTTGGGACCAGTGGCGGGCGGTCCGGCGGCGATGCCAGCGAAGCAGAGTGTCAGGGGTGACCAGCCAGCCTTGGCGCTGAGATCGCGGCAGCGCCCGGCCCACGGCGGCCAGCAGCGATCGGTCGGCCTCGGTGAGCTCCGGGCGGCCGACCTGGCGGCGCAGGACCGCCACCTGATGCCGCAGCACGACGATCTCGAGGTCCGGCGCGCGGCCTGACCGCACGGCCAACGCCGGCAGCCCGACCAGCAGCCGGTACAGCACACGAACCACCGGCCGATCATGGTCGCCCGAGGGCCACGACCGAGTATTCGGCACCCACACGCTGCCAACCACACTGACGGCCACTTCCATCGTCTTCCGGCTGAGCCGAGCACTGACACGCCCATGCATGCCCCGCAAGCGGATGGCCAGTGGGCGACGTGTCACCGCGGAACGCGTTCGGTCCCGACGTGGCTGGGGCGCACGCGGCGCCGGCTGCCGCCTGGCCTGACATCGCGATCGTCACGGGCGAGACCTGCCGCGGCCACCGGCCGCGGCAGGCCGCGCTTGCCGTGTCTGTCCTGAGGTAGCCATCTCTGCTTTCCTTGAAGTGCGCCTTGTCGGTTACATCGGCGATGTCGATGGCGTGGTTGTCATGGTCCTGCGAACGCCGAAGTGGCACCATCTGCCCGGTACGGGGGCTGTTGCTGTGCTCCGGGGCAGGCTGTGCTTGCCCACTGGCGAGCTCGGGCTCAAGTGGGGCACCTGACTGCGTGGCAAGGTGCGCCTTCCCCCGAGGTGAGGACGGCACGACGGAGGTGGGGATGTTCGGGATGTGAGGCGTTGGTCAACCTGTCTGCGTGCCCGACGCGACCATCGACGACAGCCAGGGCGTTGGCGGGGGCGGGAAGGTTGGGGGCGAGCGCGATACTGGCGGCGAGGGGAGAGGGGAGCCCGTGGAGGGTCACCTCGAGGTGTGGACGGCGTCGGGGCGAACGCTTCTGCCGGTCGGCTCGTCGCGCTGCATCGTGGGCAGCTCGACGGAGAGCGATCTCGTCGTCGACGACCCGTCAGTGTCGCGGACCCATCTACTGCTCGAGCAGCTCGGGGGAGCGTGGTTCGTCGAGGATCTCGGATCGCGCAACGGCACCTATCTGAAGGGGCAGCGGATCGCGGGACGGCGGGTCGTGCGACCGGGCGATGAGATCCGCCTCGGTGTGGCCAGGGTCGTCCTGCGCGGCGTCGTGTCAAGAGGCGGGCCGACGACGTCATTGGTCGACGAGCCCCCGGTTCTCACTCCGCGAGAGCGCGATGTCCTGGTCTCGTTGTGCCAGCCTCTTCGTGCGGGAGACCCGTTCACCGAGCCGGCGTCGATCCGTGAGATCGCCACCGCATTGTTCGTGTCCGACGCGGCGGTGAAGCAGCATCTGGCGAACCTGTTCGACAAGTTCGGCATCGTGGAGGGTGACCGCCGCCGGCTTCGGCTCGCCAACGCAGCTTTGTCGTCAGGGGCCGTCAGCCTGAGTGATCTCCAGGAGGGTTCGTGACGTGACCGACGTGACGCCGACCCTGCTCCATGGCCGCTACGAGGTGCTTGCCGATGTCGGGCGTGGTGGGGAAGGGACGCTCGTACGCGCCGTGGACCGACGCCATGGGCGGGACGTCGCGCTCAAGCTGCGGCGTGTATCGGGCGATCCTCGCGATGCCGAGCGCATGCTGGTCGAGTCCCGGACGCTGCTGTCATTGAGTCCGCATCCCGGCTTGCCGCTGGCGCGGGACGACTTCTTCGAAGGCGACCACCACGTCCTCGTCATGGACTGGGTTGACGGTGTCGACCTAGGGGCGGTTCTGGCTGAGCATGGTCGACCGGGATTACCACCATCGACCGTGCTGCGCTGGTTGGCGCCAGTCTCCGAGGCGCTCACCCACTTGCACACCACCGACCCGCCGGTGGTCCACGGCGATGTGAAGCCGGCCAACCTGGTGCTCACTCCGGCGGGACGGGTGGTGCTCGTTGACTTCGGCGTTTCGTCGACCCGCGGGTCTCGTCCGCGCGGCGGTACCCCGGGCTACCGAGCCCCCGAGGTTGCTGCTGGCGCGGTGCCGACTCGAGCTGCCGATGTGTACGGCTTGGCAGCGACGGCGTTCGCGCTCCTCGCTGGAGAACCCCCCTCCGGGATCCTGCCCGCCTGGGATGACATCGACGAGGATCGCGCCGCCCAACTCGAGCGGGCGCTGCGTCGCGGCCTCGCCATCGATCCGACACACCGCACCGCGACCCCTGGCGAGCTTGTGGAGGAACTGCGCTCCGGATGGGATAGCGAACCGCTGCCGACGGGCGTCGTCACCTTCCTCGCCACCGACGTAGTGGCGTCGACGCGGCTGTGGCAAGACCTGCCCGACACCGCTCCGGGCCTGCTCGCCGCGCACCTGCTGGTCGTCGACCGGGCCGTAGAACGCTATGGCGGGCGCCGCGTCGGCGACGCCATCCAAGGCGACGCCACGATCTCCGCGTTCCACCGCGCTGGCGACGCCGTAAGCGCAGCCATCGACCTGCAACGGGACTTGACCGGCGGTCGAATCCAGGTGCACTGCGCCGCCCATACCGGCGAAGCGGTCACTGTCGACGACGGCAGCTTTGCCGGAGGGGCCCTCAGCCGCGTCGCGCGCATAAGGGCCCTCGCCGAGGCGGGGCAGGTGCTCGTGTCGTCGACCACCGCGAGACTGGCAATCGGGGACCTGCCGAGCGACGTGGGTCTCGTCGAGCTCGGACCGCACCGCCTCGACGGTTTCGACCGACCCGAGACCATCTTCGCCGTCGATGCTCCCGGCCTCACCGTGCCGCCCGATCCCGCACAACCTCCATACCGGGGACTCGTGCCATACGATGTGGATGACGACGAGGCGTTCTTCGGGCGAGACCGGGAGATCGACCTCTGTCTGCGGAGGATTACCGACTCGTCACTCCTGGCGGTCGTCGGCCCGTCCGGCTGCGGCAAGTCGTCCTTGGTCCGAGCCGGGGTGGCCAGCCGATTGCGCAGAGCAGGCCGCTCGGTCGCAGTGCTCACTCCCGGCTCGGATCCGCACGCCGCTTTGGTCGCTGCACTCGAGACTGCCGGTCCGACGACCGTACTGGTCGTGGATCAGCTGGAGGAGCTCTTCGCACCAGCAGTCCCACCTGACACGGCGCATCAATTCCTCGACGACCTCGTCGAGCGGCTCGAGGTCGCGCCGGTCGTCGTCGACCTCCGCGCAGACCACGTCGGCTCCGTCAGCGCGCATCAGAACTTCGCCCGAAGGCTCGAAGCCGGCCTCCACCTCGTCACGCCGATGACCGAAGCCGAGCTCCGTGAGGTGATCGAGGGTCCGGCCCACGCGGCCGGGTTGCGTCTCGAAACCGGCTTGGTCGAGCTCCTGCTGCGCGATGTCAGCGGTGAACCGGGCGGCCTCCCCCTGCTGTCGTTCGCGCTGGCCGAGACATGGTCCAACCGCGACGGTCGGGCTCTCACCGTCGACGGCTACCTGGCCACCGGTGGGCTCCGCCAGGCGATCGCCACATCAGCCGAGGGGCTCTACGACGGGCTCCCACCCAGCCAACGGCAATTGGCCAAGGCACTCTTCCTGCGACTGGTCACCCGCGCCCCCGACGGCGAGGCCGTGCGGCAGCGGATCGATCCGCGCTCGGTCGTCACCGACGACGACCACCACGAGCTCCTCGACATCTTCGTGCGCAGCCGCCTCGTCGTCGCCAGCGACAATGGCCTCGAGGTGGCACACGAAGCATTGGTGCGGGAGTGGCCACGACTGCGCAGCTGGCTCGACGAAGACCGTGAAGGCCTCCGCCTCATGGGCCACCTGCGCACGTCCGCCCATGAATGGGAGCGGCTCGGCCAGGACCCTGCGGAGCTGCAGCGCGGCGCCCGGCTGGCCGCGACGCTCGATTGGGCCGACGAGGCCCGGCCGGCACTCGACGACGTCGAGCGCCGCTACCTGGATGCCAGCCGCGCCGCAGAGGCAGCGGAGCTTCACGCGGCTCGGCAGCGGGCGCGCCGAGACGCGAAGACGAAGCGGCGCCTGCGGACCCTCCTCGCCGCAGCGGCCGTGCTCCTCGTCGGCGTCATCGTCGCTGGACTCCTCGCCGTCCGCCAGCGCGACCGGGCCGACAGCGCGGCCCGCGACGCCCAGGTCCAAGCCAGCCGCGCCACTGCCGCGGCCGACGACGCCCGGCGCGAAGCGGACCGGGCGGACGCGGCCGGGACGCTGGCCGAGGCCAGACGGCTCGGCACGCAGGCGCTGGTGGTCGACGGCTACGACCAAGCGCTCCTGCTCGC
>Ga0268386_10001600_pt1 | contig 15572 bp, 12 predicted proteins | sample RVTome_15_FD_200260 | JGI IMG/M metagenome (GOLD analysis project Ga0268386, IMG submission 200260) | Soil microbial communities from uranium-contaminated site in the Upper Colorado River Basin, Wyoming, United States - RVT150D86... ...
GCGTACAACCACCAGGAACGCCCCCGCCGATGTGACCAGTTGATACCGGTCAGCCGCCTCCTCACCTTTCCACCAGCGCCCGCTCAATCTCCAGGGACCCGACCAGTTGAGCACCGGTTCCCAACGGCTCCCCAATCGAATCCGGGTGGGCATGCCGGCATCCCATTCCACTTCAAGACGATTGGACTCGGGAGGAACCAGGGCCGGGGTGGGACCCGGGGTGTTTCCTGGCCAGGGGCCAGCCGGGTCACGCTCAGGGATACCAGACTCTTCCCCCCAGCGTCGCCAAAGCACCTGTTCACCGGGAAGACGCCCTCCCTGGCGGGCTGCTTGTAAGACTGCATCGGGTCCCAATATTGCCTGGGCCCGGGCCAGGGCCCGCTCCGCTTCGGGGCGGGCCGGGTCGTATCCCTCCCAGGTCCCTCCCACGGCCTCGAGCAAGGCCAACTGACGTCCGTCTCCGGAAAGATCGGCAGGGTCGAGCCGGAGCCGGACCAGACCACCACCCACTCCCCCTTGTTCCACCCAGACCCGGAGCTGCCACCACACCCGCTCGTTCAAGCTCGACTCCAAAAAAGGGTCGGATGACCGCCACACCCGGTTGCGAACGGTGTTATCAGCTGCTTCGGCCTCCACCTCGACCCGGTGGGGGGCGATCCCTTCCCGCCGCAGACCGTTCATCAAACGGGTGGATAGGGCCCGGGCGGCAAAAGCCACCTGATCCAGAGTCTCGAGGGGGTCGTCGTAATGAGCTTCGACGGCCAGATGGGGTGAGATGGGTCGTGGGTGGGGAGGACGGTCTTCACCACTAGCCAACCGATGTGCCGTCAAACCCTCTGCCCCAAAACGGGAGGCGATCGCCTCGCGGGGCAATCCGGCCAGGGAACCAAGGGTGGTGACTCCCAACCAGCGAAAAGTATCGATGAGCTCTTGGTGCTCGAGGACCCCTACATCGAGGTTGGCCAGGAACCGGGCGGTGTCAACGACGATCCCGGGCCCTTCAACGGCGTTGATAGCCGCCCAACGAGCCGCAAAAGGGCCGTCGGCCAGACCGACCCTGGCGCCGGGGGCCAGGTTGGCCAACTCTTTGGCGATCTTTTGCACCAGATCCTCTTCCCCACCGTGATAACGCAACGCTCCTTGTACCGGGAGGAAGGCCAGACCTGGTTCGACGACCTCAACATGAGGAATCAGATTCTCCAGTGCCTCGATCACCAACTCGAACCGGCGTGACTCGGCTCCGAGGTCACGTTGAAAGACTCGGGCGGTGGGGCAAAGTGCCTCGGCTTCACGGCGTCCCATCCCGAGGTGGATTCCCGCCTCCTGGGCGGAAAGATCGGCTGCCCGCACCACCTGGGTTTCACTCCCCCTTGATCGATCCGATCGTGGCTCCACCACCAGACAGGGCCGATCCGGTTCGACCTCGAGGACCTGCAAGGGCCAGTCGGGGTACCAGACACAAAGGGTCCGCATCAGCTGTCCCCCCGCAAGCGGGGGGACCGATCGAGCGCAGCGAGATCGAGGGGGGTGTGGGTGGTCGAGACGTGAGACTTCAGGTCTTCGATCTCTATTTCTCGGAGCGGGAGGGACTTTCCCGAGATCATGAGGGAAACCCGACGCCGGGTGAGTCGCCCGTGTCCACGATCAACTCCCTCCCATGCCACCCCGGTGCCCCTGATACGCAGATGCGCCAAACCGGCAGGCAGGTCACCTCGTAATGGCCGCAACATCAGGGCAGCCCGGCGGGCCCGATTGAGGGCAGCCAGACGTCGCAACTGTTGTTCACCCACCCCGACGGGAACTTCGGCGTAAACGGCGGCCACCCCATCCAACACCGCTGCCGCTACCTGGGGCCACAACCTCCGGTCGTCACAACGGATCAGCACCAGACGATCGGGTATCACACCCACTTCCCAGGCCGATATCGGCGACAACCATCCCCTGGCGTCGAGAACCACCACCATTCCCACTCGGGAAGGGGCAGCGAGAAGGGACAAACCGAGCCGGGTCAGACCCAGCCCGGTTGGCCCCTCCAATCCCACCACCTGCCCAGGTGACAGAGCCGGCAATACCGGCCCTGGCTTATTTACTAGCCCTTGCCTGTTCGGCTGATGCACAGCCCCCTGGGGCCCCATGCTGACTCCACTCGCTCGGGCGAACATAGTATCGAACGTCTGTTCGATGTCAAGGGGAGTCTGCGATGCCTGCCAGGATAAAAACAATGGACACCGTTGGCCTGATCCTGGTCGGATTGGCAATCGCGGCCGGGCTGGTCGGGATCGTCGTCGCCGCCATTCCGGGTCTCATCCTGATCTGGGCAGCAGTCGGAGTCTGGGCCTTCTTTGAGCAGTCCTTCTTGAGCTGGTTCATCTTTGCCCTCGCCACCCTTCTGGCCATCGCCGGTCAGGTAGCCAAGTATCTGATTCCCGGCAAACGTCTGAAAGAGGCCGGCATCCCCACCCGTTCCATGTTGGTGGGGGCGCTGTTTTCCCTGGTCGGGTTCTTTGTGATCCCGGTGATCGGATTCGTCATCGGGTTTGTATTAGGGGTCTACTTGTCCGAGCGCTTGCGACTCGACTCAAACGAACAGGCTTGGCCAAGCACGATCAAAGCGCTGCGGGCCGCCGGGCTCTCGATCGCGATCGAGTTGATCGCAGGCCTTTGGATTGCCGGGATGTGGACGATCACAGTCTTGTTCCTGATCTAGACGCGGCGGCGCATCTCCTCAAGCTCCTCAAGAGTTCGCGGCCAATCTTGTCCCAACAATCTCGACAGAGCCCGGTCGGCCAGGACCTTGCCACCGGTCTGACAGGTTGGGCAGTAGTTGGTCTCGTTGGAGGCGTAGACAATCCGCTGCACCGGTGATCCGCACCGCGGACACGGTTCGCCGTACTTTCCATGGACTGCCATCTCGGGCCGAAAAGCCGTCACCTTTACCGGCCATTCCTCCCCCACCGCATTCCGCAGGAGGTCGGTCCAGTGCTCGAGCTGGGCGACGGTCGCCTGCTGGAGTCGCTCGATTTCCGCTTCATCAAGCTGGCGGGTGCGGGCTACCGGTGACAAACGGGCAGCCCACAAGATCTCGTCCGAATAGGAGTTGCCGATGCCTGAGAAGATCGTGGGGTCGGTGAGCGCCCTCTTCAATGTGCGATTCTCCTTGGTCAGTGCAGCCGCAAATTCGGAAGCCGAAGCAATCAATGGCTCAATCCCACCCCGGTTCTCAGCCGACAGAGCCTCGCGTCCGGACAACACCCACATTCCCGCCCGCTTCTTGGTCCCTTGTTCTGTCAAGAGGAGCGTTCCACCATCAAAGTCAAAGCCAGCCAGACCCACCTTCTTGGGCACCTTCGTCCCCGTCTTCATCCATTGCAGCCTCCCGGCGATCATCAGATGTATCACCATGAACTGATCCTCGGGAAACTCGAATACCAACCGCTTCCCCAGGCGCTCCAGCCCGATCACGGGTTTTCCCTCGAGCGATTGATAAGGAGGGTCATAGGTGCGCAACAAAGCAGGAGAGGCGACGCGAATCTTGCGGAGGATCTCGCCCTGCACCCTGGTAGCCAGGGCTTCCAGGTAAACCACGATGTCGGGTAACTCGGGCATGGCGACCAAAGGTAGCCCGCACCGGTTACCTTCCCAGCCACATGCCGATAACCACCGAACACTGGACTCTCTGCCGGATCCCGGTCGGAATTCCGCAGCCGGCCGACTTCGAAGTCGAAGTCGTGGACCTGCCTGATCTATCCGAGGGCGAGATCGTCGTTGCCAACCGCTTCATCTCGGTGGACGCCGGGGTAAGGGATCGTCTTTCCCGTGACAGCTACGCCCGGCGAGCCGAGCCAGGCGAGGTAATCGACGGCTTCGCCGTCGGGGAGGTGTTGGCTTCGCTCAACGATCAATTTCAGGCCGGTGATCTGGTCAGCTCCGCCAACGGCTGGCGCCGACACTACGTCTCCACTGGCCGCGGGGTCATGCGAATGGACCCGGCTGTGTTTTCTCCACCGATCAGCGAGTCGGCCGCGATTGGCGTGTTGGGCGTATCCGGTCTTACCGCCTACTTCGGACTCCGCGATGTGGCGATTCTCCAACCCGGGGAAACCGTCCTGGTCTCGTCGGCGGCGGGCACGGTCGGGGCCACCGCAGGACAGATCGCTCGCATCATGGGCTGCCGGGTCGTCGGGATTGCCGGCGGGCCGGTGCGTTGTCAATACGTGGTCGAACAACTCGGCTTCGACATATGCCTCGATCGCCACGCTCACGAGAACCTTGCCGGTGCCGTTGCCGATTCCTGTCTCGACGGGATCGACGTCTATTTCGACAATGTCGGCGGAGAGGTATTGGACGCCGCCCTTCTCTCGATGAAGCAGGGTGGCCGTATCGCCGTGGCGGGCCAGGTCTCCGAGTACAACCGGGAGGAGCCGCGGGGGGCGCGTCACCTGCGCGAAGTCGTGGAGCGGCGCCTGCGCCTGGAGGGATTTGTGGTTTGGGACTTCCTGAGCGGGTTTCGGGACGCGATGACCGAAGTTGGCGGATGGATCAGAGATGGACGTCTCACCTACTACGAACATGTAGTTGACGGGTTCGAGCACGCCCCCGAACTCTTCTGCTCGCTGTTCTCTAGCTCAGCTTTGGGGAGATCCTTGATCCGGCTTTGAGGTCGAGGCCTCTCACCATCGCCAGCCCGATCACGATCGTCACCGCCGTGCTCCAGAACATCGCTCTATAGCCGAACCAGGAGATCGTCAACCCAAGAACGGGTGCCATCCCGATCAACCCCAGGTCGAAGATTGCGGTGAAGATGGCAGTGGCCGCTCCCCGGTCGCCCGGGTCGGTGCGGATCGTCGAGAGCGTCAGCATCACCGGATAGCCGATGCCATGACCGAGCCCGGTGGCAAGACCGGCCAGGGCCAGGACCATCTGCGAGCCCCCCACCCCGAGGATGGTCATGCCCACGGCGTAGAGCAGCAGGGCGGGGGTGATCATGCGGGCGGGCCCTACCCGGTCGGGCACCCACGAGAAGACGAGTCGCCAGAGGATGGCGGTGCTCCCATAGGCCAGGAAAAACGGACCCACCGAGCCTAGCCCCGAGGTGGTGACGTAGGTCTTTACGAACACGAATGCAGCGGTGAAACCAAGCGACAACGCAAACGTCCCCAACCAGATCGGAGCCATGTGACCCGACCGCAGGATCGCCCAAAACCCGGTGGGGGTGGCACCGGTATGGACTCCCGTTCGCTCCAGGAACAAGGTGAGCGAAAGCGCCAACAAGGCAAGGCCACTGGCAGCGAAGAACAACCCGCGATAGCCAGCCGCGCCCAGCAGAAGGTCGCCCAGACCGGGACCCACCGCCAGCGGCAGCAGTCCCGAGATTCCGAACAACGCAATGCCCTGGGTGCGTTTCTCGGTTGGGAATCGATCGGAGATGTACGTCCAGAAGGCGGTGTAGGTCATTGCCTGTCCCAGGCCCTGCACCAACCGGGCAACAATGACCAGCGCCCCGATCTCATCGACGAAGGCGTAGGCGAAGGTCGCAGAAGCGGTGAGCAGAATTCCCCAGCGGATGATGAGCCTGCGACTGCGGCGGTCCATGACCCTTCCCATCCAGGGTCGGGCTCCGATCGAGGCGACCCCTGCCAGGGCGACGATGGTCCCGATCCGGGCCTCGTCTGCTCCGAGATCGAGAAGAAAACCGGGGAAGTGCACCAGCAGGCTGTTGCCGAGTTCGGTGGCCAATGCCGCTGCGAACACGATCGCGAACCAGCGCGTGAACAGGGATTGGCGGACCACCGGGCCGGGAGTTTAAGGGCGGCCCTTAACGCCCCTGGAAACGGGGAGGCCGCTTCTCTGCCATCGCCGCCAAAGCCTCGCGATGGTCATCGGACAGGAAGGTGACCAGCTCGTGTCCGGCGGCGAAGTCGAACGACGTGTTGAGAGCGTCTTTGATCAGTTTGTTGACAGCGGCTTTGGTGTACTGAACCGCCAGGGGGGGAAGAGCCGCCAACCGGGCGGCTATTTCAAAGGCGGTCCTGGAGAGATCGGCTGCCGAAACCACCCTGTTGATCAGGCCAATCCGTTCTGCCTCTCGAGCCGTGAGGGGATCGCCCGTGAGGAGGTACTCCTTGGCCCGGGCGGGCCCGATCAGCAATGGCCAGATAGCGGTCCCACCATCGCCGGCAACGATGCCGACCCGAACGTGGGGGTCGGAGATGGTGGCAGTGTCGGCAGCGACGATCACATCACACAACAACGCAATCGAAGCACCCAGACCTACGGCCGGCCCGTTGAGGGCCGCAACTAGAGGAATCTCGATATCGACCAGGTCCCAGATGAGCTGCTTGGCATCTCGACGCAGGCTGTGGAGACGCTCGACGTTCTGAAGCGACGGAAACCAACCAAAGTCTCCCCCGGCCGAGAAAGCCTTGCCCGTCCCGGTCAGGATCACGGCGCGGGCCGCCTGTTCGCGCCGGAGGAGTCCGAAGACGGTTGTCAGCTCGTGATGCAGGAGATCGTCCACGGCGTTGAGGGGACTGGAAGGGTGTGCGATCGTCAGGCGGAGAACCTCGCCGATTCGCTCAACCTTGATCGCCTCCAGCCCGGCAGTGTCCACCGTTACTCCAGTCACCGCGGCGACGATAACCGCCGCTTGTACGATGAACCGCGTGAGCAGTCTGGATCGGGACAAGGTCTGGAAGTTCATCGAACATTTCACCGACCTGGCCGCCGGAGCCGCCACGGTGGGGGTTCTGGCCGTAGCCGATCGCGCCGGCCTGCTCTCAGCGCTCGCCGAAGCCGGGTGGATCACACCTGCCAGGCTCGCCGAAGACCGATTCGATGCCCGCTACGTCGAGGAGATCCTGTCGGCCCTTGCCTCCGCTGGGGTCGTTGAACACGATCCGGAGACAGGGAGATTCAGGCTTCCAGCTGAGACGGCAGCCTGTCTCGCCGACGCGACCAGTCCCTATCTGATGGCAGGCTGGCTCGATCTGCTCCCAGCGGTCATGGGGTCCATCGACACACTGGCGGCCGCCGCCGTTTCCGGGGGTGGCGTCCCCCTCAATTCGTTCGACGACCGGGTCGTGGTGGGGATCGATCGGTCCAACTCTCCGGCTTCGCGGATCCTCCTCACCCGCCGTTGGCTGCCTATGTTGCCCGAGTTGGTGGCGCGTCTCGAGCATGGGATTCGGGTGGCAGACATCGGGTGCGGTTCGGGCACCGCTGCCTTGAGCATGGCTCGCGCCTACCCGGCTTCGACAGTTGTGGGCTACGACATCGATCCCAGAGCGATCGAGCGAGCGCGCCACGAAACCGCAGCGAGCGGACTCAGTAATGTCAGTTTCGAGGCAATAACGGGTGAAGAGATTCCCCACGGCTTCGACCTCATCACCACCTTTGATGTTATCCACGACTTGCCCGACCCCTATGCGGTTCTGGTGCGCATCAGAGAGGCTCTCAATCCCGGCGGGACCTACTTCATGATGGAACCGAACGCTGGTCCCACTCTCGCCGACAACATCAACCCATGGGGGACCTTGCTCTATGGGATCAGCGTTCTCTATTGCCTGCCGCAGAGCCTGGTCGGCAACGGTCCTGGACTTGGCGCCGCCTGGGGTCCGGTGCGGGCCGAAGAACTGTGTCGACGGGCGGGGTTTACCCATTTCCGGCGGCTGGAAATTGATAACCCGTTTTCGGCGTTCTATGAAGTGCGTCCGTGACGGGCTTCGGCATGGACTACCTGCCCTACGGTGTCTACTCGGTCGACGATGGCCCGCCCCTGGTCGGAGTCCGCCTGGGTGAGGACGTCATCGAGGTGACCGCGGTCCGCCCTGACCTCTTCGATCAGGGAGATCTCTCCCTGCTCCTGGGGTCGGGGACGGACGTTTGGCAGCAGGTCAGAGCCACGATCCGGACGATGGTCGAGGGTGGCCCCGACCCCGGCCTGGTGACGCCGGTGGCTCGGGCAACGATGCACCTGCCGTTTCCGGTGGGTGATTACGTCGATTTCTACTCCTCGCTTTATCACGCCACCAATGTGGGCAAGTTGTTGCGTGCGGGTACCGACCCGTTGACCCCCAACTGGCGGCATCTGCCGATTGCTTATCACGGCCGGGCGGGCACGATCGTGGTCGATGGCACGCCGATCCAGAGGCCGTCCGGGCAAAGAGGTCCAGGCGACTTCGGCCCATCCCGCAAACTCGACTTTGAACTCGAGGTGGGATTCGTGACTGGCGACGGTCCCCCGCTGGGCACGCCTATTCACGTGGAGGAAGCTGAGGAATACATCTTCGGCATAGTGTTGATCAACGACTGGTCTGCCCGCGACATTCAGGCATGGGAGTATCAGCCGCTAGGACCCTTCCTGGGCAAGTCGTTCGCCACCACAATCTCACCCTGGGTCGTGCCGCTGGCGTCGCTGGAAACGGTCAGGATCGACCCACCGGTCCAAGAGCCAACGCCGCTGCCATATCTGCTACCGGCTGGAAAGGGAATCGACGTAGACCTGCAAATAACCATCAATGGGACGGCGGTAAGCGGTTCCAACACCCGTCACCTGTACTGGACCATGAGCCAGCAGTTGGCCCACGCCACCAGCAACGGTGCGTCGATCAGGGCCGGTGATCTGTTTGCGTCCGGCACGATCTCCGGGCCCACCCCCGACAGCCTCGGGTGTCTGCTCGAGATAACCGAAAACGGGCGTACGGGCGATTACCTCATCGACGGGGATTCGGTTGTGTTGAGTAGCGGCATCCTGGGAACGTGTTCTGGAACCGTGGTCGGCCCAACTCCTACTTGACCCGCTTGCCGGCCTTCCAGACATGGGTCACGCGTTCGGGTATTCCCCACACTCCGATGTCGTCCAGAGGATTGGTGTCGAGGGCGATCAGATCGGCGTCGTAGCCATCAGCAAGTCGGCCCGATTGAGGGCCCTGGGGGCCAAGGGTCGAGGGTCCGTTAGCGGTGGCTGCTTCGATTGCCTCGAGCGAGTTCAAACCGGCATCTACGAGGTGGCGGATCTCCCGCGAGGCCTGGCCGTAGCGATGACCGCTGGCAAAGATGTCCGTGCCCATCGCCATGGTCACACCGGCCGCTGCCGCGATCTTCATCGACTGGGCGTGAGTGTCGGCCAGGGCAACGATCTTTCGGAACGCATAGGCCGGGACCTGGGCTTCTAACCCGAGCAATTCCTCCACGATGAACCTGGTGGACACCAGGATCGCTTTGGAGGTCTTCATCAAATCGGCGGCCTCCTCGTCGAGATAACTTCCGTGCTCGATGGTGCGAACCCCGGCTTTCAAGGCGGCCATGATCCCCGGCTTGCCGTGACAATGAGCTGCCACCACCCGGTCGGCCCGAGCCGCCTCCTCGACGATCGCCTTTAGCTCCTCGTCGGAGAATTGCTGATGGATCGGGTGGTCAACCTCTGACATCACCCCACCCGAAGCACAGATCTTGATGACCCGGGCATTACGTCGAAGCTGTTCCCGAACCGCTCTGACACACTCGGCCGGCCCGTCGGCCAGACGCCCGACAATACGTCCCCGGGCGTTGACGCCTTCATAGATGTCGAGGGGAATCGAATGGATGTCGCCATGGCCACCGGTGGTGGAAAGTACCTCTCCGGCGCCGTAGATCGACGGGCCGGCCACGCTCCCTTCAGCGACCACGGCCGCCAATTCGACCCCATATCCCCCCACCTCGCGTACCGACGTCACTCCCCCGTCGAGGTAGCGGCGGAGGTCGGCAGTGGCCCTGGCTCCGGCGGTGGCAGGAGCGAGCCAAGCCGCGGTTTCTATGTTCCAGGCCGGCGAACCAAAGAGATGGGCGTGACAGTCCCAGAGACCGGGCATCACCACCTGTGCTTCTTCGGTGACAACGTCGGCTACGGAAGGGGCCGAGCGGCTCGGGCCGGCATAGGTGATCACTCCACCGTCGAAAACCACGACGCCGTCCTCGATCGGATCGCCCTTGCCCGGAATCAGGACCTCGGCATGGACCCGGATGGTCATTTGGACTCAGGCCGCCTGGGAGCTGGCCGGTTCGGTGGTCGCCTTGATGCTGGTGCCCCTCTTGGCATACAGGATCGCGCCCCCGAGGATCAGCAGGGCAACCAGGGCCACCGTGAGTCGTACCCCGGTGTTGTTGCGCAAACCGATCACCGCCGGCAACGCCAGCAGCGAGACCAGGTTCATGACTTTGATGAGCGGGTTCAGCGCAGGCCCGGCGGTGTCCTTGAACGGATCTCCAACAGTGTCGCCTATCACGGCCGCTTTGTGGGCATCCGAACCCTTGCCGCCGTAGTGCCCCTCCTCGATGTACTTCTTAGCGTTGTCCCAGGCACCACCGGAGTTGGAGAGGAAGTTGGCCATCAACTGACCGGTGAGAATCACAGCAGCGAGGAACCCGCCAAGAGCCAGGTACCCGAGACCGAACCCGACGATCACCGGGGTCAGAACTGCCAACAGGGCCGGAGTGGTCAATTCCCGTAACGACGCAGCAGTGCAGATATCGATGACCGGGCCATAGTCGGGGCGCTTTTCCCCTCGCATGATCTTGCCGTCGGCGAATTGGCGGCGGACTTCCTCCACCACCACCCCTGCGGTCTTCCCGACCGCTCTGATCGCCAGGGCGGAGAACATGAATGCCACGGAGCCCCCAATCAGCATCCCGATGAAGGTCGTCGGATTAGCCACGTTGATCGAAGTGGCCGGGTCGGTGAACAGCTCCGAGCCGGTGAGTTCGAGTCCGAGTTCGCTGGCGATTGTCTCGATGAACGACGCAAACAGAGCGACCGCGGCGATCACGGCCGATCCGATGGCGAATCCCTTGGTAACAGCTTTGGTGGTGTTGCCGACTGCGTCGAGGCTCACCATCACCTTTTGTGCTTCACCGTCGAACTCGCCTGACATCTCGGCGATGCCGGCGGCGTTGTCGGCCACCGGGCCGAATGTGTCCTCGGATACCACGACGCCGGTTGTGGCAAGCATGCCCATGCCGCACAAGGCCACGAGGTAGAGCGAGAACTGAAGATTGCCTCCACCCAGCAACACCGCGACTCCGATGGCACCCGCGATCGCGACGATCGCCCACACAGACGACTCAAGCCCGGCCGAGACGCCGGAGAGCACCGTCGTGGCGGGACCGGTCCGGGTGCTGGCAGCAATCTCCTGGACGGGTTTCGACTCGGTCGAGGTGAAGTATTCGGTCAAGCGCGATACCAGTTGCGCCAGGATGAGACCCACCACAACCGCGGCAAAGACCTTCCATCCTTCGTTGCCGTGGTCGTTGCCGACGTAGAACATGGCAACGAGGAACGTCCCGATGACCGTCAGGATGCCGGCAGTCAGGAAGCCGCGGTTGATGGGAGCCAGAGCCGACCGGTCCTTGGGGGTGGCCCGGACCATGAACACGCCGGCAATCGACGCGAGGACCCCGATGGCCCTGGCGATGACTGGAAAGATCAGACCAAGGACGGGGTTGGCCCCGATAGACGCAAAAGCGGCGACTCCCAGGATGATCGATGCGACCAGGGTGACCTCATAACTTTCGAAGAGGTCTGACGCCATGCCGGCACAGTCACCGACGTTGTCGCCGACGTTGTCGGCAATCGTGGCCGGGTTGCGAGGATCGTCCTCGGGGATACCTTGTTCAACCTTGCCGACCAGGTCGGCCCCCACGTCGGCAGCTTTGGTGAAGATGCCTCCACCCACCCGCAGGAAAAGCGCGAGCAACGAACCACCGAAGCCAAACCCGACCAGGATCGCCGAGGAGGTGTTCTGAAAAAGCATGATGATCAGGGTGGCGCCGAGCAGACCAAGGCCGACTGTGAACATCCCGGCCACCCCACCCGTCCTGAACGCCACCTTGAGCGCGGCCGGTAGTGATCCCGAACGCGCCGCGGCAGCGGTGCGTACGTTGCCCCTCACAGCCAGGCTCATGCCGATGAATCCCGTCAGACCAGAGAGAAAGCACCCGGCGAGAAAGGCGCCCGTCCTGGAAAGACCGGACTGAAAGAGCGAGAGCGCAACCGTGCCATCGGGCCTGGTGACCTCGGTGGAGGTGAGAAACACCACGACTACCAGCGGGATCAGGATGACGAGGATGGTGCGAAATTGCCGCCGCAGGTACGCCATGGCACCCTCCTGGATAGCCGCGGCGATCTCTCTCATCTTGGGGGTGCCCTGGTCGGCCTTGATCACATTCCGCGCCAAGAGGAAACCGACCGCAAGGGCGATGACGGCCGTTGCAGCGGACACGATCAGCCAGGTCCATTCGGTCGAGCCGAGCGTGAAGTCCTGGTAGCCGCCCTCCGCGGCCAAAACGGTGCTCATCGAGGTGTCACTCCTTGTAATAGTCTTCTGGTCGGGGGGTCCGACAAAAGCGGCACCCCGTGGATGCCGCTTGCCGACCAGGGGAGGTTAACAACCGAACCCGGCCGCCCGGCCGTTGGGTGGAGAGAACCTCAGCTGGTTCGATTGAGCCGGTCGACGCTGAGCAGCAACGCTGCAAGCACGGTGCCCACTCCGGCCAACAGGACACCATCAGATATCCAGGAGAAACTGGTCAATCCCGAACTGATCAAAGACCCGATCAAGGCAACCATTCCGATCGCGGTGCCCGTTGTGACCAGGGCCCGACCGCCCCGGTATTCGGCGAGCATCGCAAATCCTCCAGTCGCCAGGCCTAACGCCGCGGCCACCGACCAGGGCCACATCGGCACCCAACCAAACAATCCCATCGTCGACCCACTGGCGACAGCAAAAACTGCACCGATCAAAACCAGGGCACCGGCGGCGATGATGCCCATTGCGACCGGCGAGGAGTCGCGGGGCATTTCGACGGGTTGGGCTTGGACCGCGACTTCAGGCATGAAGTCGAGAGCGATGACCCCACCGTCATGGCCTATATCGTTTGCCGCTGCCAGTTGCCGGTTGAGACGGAGGGACGAGGTGGAGCGGATACCCAGTGCCATCGCGAATCGGGCATCGTCGCTTGTCGACAGGACTAGTTCTTCTCCCTCGATGCGGAGGTGGAAACCGTCCACCCGTGCGCTCACCCCGATCTGACTGAGTGGCCATTGGCCCAGGGTTCCGTTGGGGGAGACGAGGAGCAACTCCTCCTGGTCCAGGTGAACCTCCACCCGGACTCCGGGCTCTCCTTCTCCGGCCATCTTGATCGTGCCGACGAGTTCGGCGTCCACCGGTCCAGACCCTTTCCGCCTCCCTCCCGCCTTTGATGCAATCACGATATTAGGCGTCCTCCGCCGATTTGAGAACGATCTTTCCTGGTCGTCCCAGTGGGCTACCCTGCCCCAGCCCCGTGCCCGACTTCATCTATTCCATGCGCCGCGTCACTCGGCACTACCCGCCGGATCGCGATGTCCTCAAAGACATAACGCTCGGCTTCTTCTACGGAGCCAAGATTGGAGTCATCGGCCCCAACGGCGCCGGCAAGTCATCCCTGCTCCGGATCATGGCGGGCCTTGACGACGGATATACGGGCGAGGCGCAGCTCATGGAGGGGTACACCGTGGGATTGCTCGATCAGGAGCCTCGCCTGGACGAACACAAAGACGTCCTCGGCAATGTGATGGACGGTGTCGCCGCCACTAAATCGTTGCTTGATGAGTACCAGAAGGTGATGGATGGTTGGGCCGACCCCGATGCCGACTACGAGAAACTTGGAGCCCGCCAGGAGGCCCTGGAGAAACGGATCGCGGCGGCTGATGCGTGGGATCTCGACCGCCAGGTGGAGATTGCGATGGACGCCCTCCGGGCGCCGGCCGCCGAGAGCCCGGTCACCAATCTGTCGGGAGGCGAACGGAGACGCGTGGCGTTGTGCCGGCTTCTCCTCGCTCACCCTGACCTCCTGTTGTTGGACGAGCCCACCAACCATCTCGACGCCGAGTCGGTGGCGTGGCTCGAGCGTTTCCTGGCCGACTATCCGGGAAGCGTCATCGCCATCACCCACGATCGCTACTTCCTCGACAATGTCGCTGGCTGGATTCTCGAACTCGACCAAGGCCGAGGACTTCCGTTCGAAGGCAACTACTCAAGCTGGCTTGAGCAAAAGCGGGCCCGGCTGGCACAGGAAGAGCGAGAGGAATCGGCGCGCCAGCGAACTCTTGCCCGGGAACTGGACTGGGTGAGGATGTCGCCGAGGGCCCGGCAGGCCAAGGGTCAGGCCCGCCTCACCCGATATGAGGAGTTGGTGGCCGACGCCCAGGCCGTTGAGAAGCGGGCGAGCCGGCTAGAGATCGAGATTCCTTTTACCCGGCGGCTCGGAGACAAGGTGATCGAGGCGACCACCGTCCGGAAGGGTTATGGCGACCGGCTCCTCATCGAGAACCTGAACTTCACGCTTCCTCCGGCTGGGATCGTCGGAGTCATCGGGGCCAACGGTGCCGGCAAAACCACCCTGTTTCGGATGATCACCGGCGCCGAGACACCCGACTCGGGCACGATCGACATCGGCCCCTCCGTCGAGCTGGCCTATGTCGACCAGACCCGCGACGCTCTCAACCCGACCAACACCATTTACCAAGAGATATCGGGTGGGGCGGAGCTTCTCAAGATCGGCACGAGGGAGATGAACTCCCGGGCCTATGTCGCCTCACTGAACTTCAAAGGCTCCGATCAACAAAAGAAGGTCGGCACTCTCTCGGGCGGGGAACGAAACCGGGTTCATCTCGCCAAGATGTTGCGGACCGGCGGCAACCTGGTTTTGCTGGACGAGCCCTCCAATGACCTCGATGTCGACACCCTGCGGGCCCTGGAGGAGGCGTTGACCGCATTTCCCGGCTGCGCCATGGTTATCTCCCACGACCGCTGGTTCCTCGACCGCATCTGCACCCACATCCTCGCCTTCGAAGGTGACTCCCAGGTCCGTTGGTTTCAGGGCAACTGGTCCGAATACGAAGAATGGGTCAGGACCAACTTGGGCGAGGAAGCGTTGCGGCCCCACCGGGTGAGGTACAAGCCGCTGGCCTCCTAGAACCCCCCTCGTTTTGGTTCGGACGATCGACACCAGGGGAGCAGAACGACGCGCCAAATGCCGTGATGCCAAGATGGAGAGATGCCTGGGCGTCGCTCGGCTCCGTTGCTGCTAGGAGTGCTGTCGCTGGCAGCGGTCCTGATGGCGTGCCAAGAACTCCGTGGCGGAGTCGTGACAACGACGGCGCCCGATCTAGGCCTCGGACCCGCCCCGGTCGCCATCCCCGCCAACCCGCGCCAGGTCGTGACTATGAGACCGGGACCCGCAGCTCTGAACTCTTCTCAAACCCAGTTCGTCGAAAGCCAACCCGGCTATATCGAGGGCACGGCGAAGGTTGAAGCAATCTATCCAGGCGGGGAGGGACCTCTCCACATCCTGACATGGGAGGTGAACGAACCCCGTTTCGGAGCTATGACGTGCAACAGCATCTCTTCACCCGGCCTAGCACCCTCGGGACATGGATGTGGGTCAAGCGATGCGGAGGCTCTCCCATTCACCGTACACGGGTATGGCTACTCAACCGGAGAGGGTGAGCAGTCGTTAATGGTCAATCACAGTCCGGACGCCGAAGCCACCGTTAT
>Ga0268386_10001602_pt1 | contig 15563 bp, 11 predicted proteins | sample RVTome_15_FD_200260 | JGI IMG/M metagenome (GOLD analysis project Ga0268386, IMG submission 200260) | Soil microbial communities from uranium-contaminated site in the Upper Colorado River Basin, Wyoming, United States - RVT150D86... ...
GAAGGGGTTGCGCGCGCCCGCCGATATCACGGCCACCGACGGGGCCACCGCCGCCACGAAGCCGGGGCTGCTGCTGCTCCGGCTCCCGTGGTGCGGGACCTTGACGACGGCCGACGCCACCTCCCGGGCGTCCCCGAGGGCGCCGGTCTCCGCGGTCGTCTCGACGTCCCCGGTGAGGAGGAAGCGCACGCCGCCCAGCCGCAGCGTCAGGACCACCGAGTCGTCGTTCCTGACGCGCCAGGGGGGAGGGCCGGGGACCGGTCCGAGGACGCGGACCTCCACCCCGTCCCACCACGTCCGCATCCCCCGCGCCACCGCCCGGGTCGGGGCTCCCGACCGGGAGAGGGCCTCGGCGAGGGCGCGGTACGAGCGGTCGCCGCGGGGAGCCTTGCCCTCCCAGACCGACGCCACGCCGAACGTCCGGAGCAGGAAGGGGACGCCGCCCGAGTGGTCGGGATGGGCGTGGGTCACCACCAGCGCCTCCACCCGGCGCAGCCGTGACGCCCAGAGGAACGGCGCCACCACCTGCTCGCCGGGGTCGTAGCGGCCGCGGGCCGAGCCGCCCGCGTCCACCACGAGGACGGCTCCCCCCGGCGAGCGGGCCACGAGGGCGTCCCCCTGCCCCACGTCGAGCACGGTGAGCTGCAGGCGGCCGTCCCCGGGAGCGGGCGGCTCGAGCAGGTAGAGCACGTGGGCGGCCGCCACGAGGGCGAGGCCGGCGGTCCGGCGGCCCTGCACCAGGCGGGCGATCCCGGCGGCCCAGGCGGCGACCGCGAGGAAGGACAGGGCAGGCGTCCGCCAGTCGAGGCCCGGGACGAGCTGCGCGAGGTCGCTCGAGTGCCGGAGCGCCCAGGCGGCCCCGAAGGCGGCGTGGCCCACCACCGGCGCGAGCGGGGGCAGGACGAGCGCCGCCCCGAGGACGGCGAGGCCGGCCAGGAGGACCGCGGAAGCGAGGGGCAGCGCGAGCAGGTTCAGCACCAGGGCCGCCGGGGCCGCCCGGTGGAAGTGGCCGGCGAGGAAGGGGAGGAGCGCCGCCTGGGCGGCCACCGAGGCGGCCAGCGTCAGCTCGAGTCGCAGGGGAAGGCGACGGACGCCGTCGAGGAGACGGGGGGTCACGAGGAGGATCGCGAGGGTCGCGACGAACGAGAGCTGGAGGCCGACGTCGCCCACGCTCGACGGCCGGTACCCGAGCAGGAGCAGCCCGGCCAGGCCGAGCAGGTTGGTCGCATCGCCCTCCAGCTCCAGGGCCTGCCCGGCGAGGAGGGCCGCCGCCATCACCGCCGCGCGCACGATGGGAACGTCCCCCCCCACGAGCACCGCGTAGAACGACACCGCGGCGATCGTGATCGCGGCCCGGGGGAGAGGCCCCACCCCGATCCACCGCAGCGCCCAGACGAGGAGCCCCGCGAGGAGCGCGACCTGGGCTCCCGAGAGGGCGAGCACGTGGTAGGTGCCGGCGGCCCGGAAGGCCTCGGCGGTGTCCTCGTCGACGCCGGTGCGGTCGCCCAGGACCATCGCCCGGACGAGGCCCTCCTCCGGCCCGGGCGGCACGTGGCGGGCCAGCTCCCGCCGCGCCGCCGCCCGCGCCCGGGCGGCCGCCCCTTCCAGGCCGCCCCCGCGCGCCACGACCTCGACCAGGCGGGCGGTCTTGCAGGACCCGGCGGCGTGGACGCCGTCCTGGAGCGCGCCCGCCGCGGCGTCCCTCCCCCCGGGGTTGCGGATCCCGCGGACCGGGCGGACCGCGGCCCAGAGCCGCACCCGATCGCCGGAGAGGATGGGTGGCGGCGGCGTGCGTCCGCCCACATCGACGCGGATCCGGCCGGTGGCCCGCCGGATCCTCCCGGCCTCCTCGATCCGCTCGACGTCCAGGACGAGGAGCGTGCGGCCGGCGTAGGCCTGGAGGTCGCCGCGGGCCACGCCCTCGAGGGACACCGGGGGGGCGTCCGGCTCACGGGCCTCGGCGAAGGCGTGGAGGGGGGCGGTCCGGTGGCTCTCCCGCTCCACCTCCGCTCCCGCCGCACCCAGGCCGAAGGCGGCCGCAAGGAGCGCCCCCGCCGCCGCGCGCCGGACACGGGAGGCGAGCGCGAGGAGGAGCAGGCCGGCCGACAGGCCGAGGAGGACGCCGGCCGACGGGCCCTCCGCCCCCCCCACGAGGCAGCCCCCTGCGAAGGCGCACGAGAGGGCGAGGAGGGGCCGGGGCATGGCCCGGGGACTCTACGGCCCGGCGCCCCCTCGCGCGCGGCGCCTCGGGACGGTTTCTCGACCGTCACAAGCCGCGGCTTACCGCGGGACCAGCCTCACCACCGTCTCCAGGTGGAACGTGTCGGGGAACAGGTCGAAGGCCTGCACGTGGTCCGGGCGGTAGCCGGCCGCGGCGAAGGCGGCCAGGTCGCGGCCGAGCGTGGGGGGATCGCAGGAGACGTAGACCACCACCGCCGGCCGGCGCGTCGCGATCTCGCGCACGACCTCGGGGCCGGCCCCGGTGCGGGGCGGGTCGAGGACGATGCGCTCCTCCTCCTCCCGGGGCCAGGACGCGAGCCGGTCCCGGACGTCTCCTCTCACGATCCGCACCCGCTGGAGCCGCGACCGGCGCGCGTTGGCCGCGGCGTCCTCGACCGCGAAGGGGCTCAGCTCGAGGGCGGTGACGCGGTCGCCCCGCGCCGCGAGGGGCAGGGCGAAGAGCCCGACACCGGCGAAGAGGTCGAGCACCGGCCCCCCCGGGGGCACGAGGTCCACCACCGCCCGCGCGAGGGGCTCCACGAGGTAGCGGTTCCCCTGGAAGAAGGAGCGCACGTGGGCGCGCATGGGGAGGCCGAGGACGGTGTGGACGACGTGGGGCGAGCCCCGCAGCGAGAGGAAGTGGCGGTGACGCCCCCCGCTCACCACGCCGAGCCCGGTGAGGGCGGGCGCCCCCTCGGCGAGGCCGGCCACGGTGGGGGCGGCCCGCGCGTCGAGGTCGGCCTCGATCGCCGCGACCATCTCCCCTCCCCCGGGGGACTCCGCGAGGTCGATCCCCCGGATCTTCCGCCACAGGTCGGGCCGCCGCTCCAGGGCATGGTGGAGGCCCCGCGCCGTCCGGTTCATCGCCTCCGAGAGCTGGAGGCAGCGGGGGAGGTCCACGACCTCGTGGGACCCCTCCCGGCGGAGCCCGAGCCGGACCCTCCCTCCTTCCGCCCCCACGTGGAGCCCGGCCCGCATCCGCCACCCCTGCTCCGGCGAGGGGACGACCCCGATCCCGCCTTCCCAGGGCGCCCCCGCCCGCGCGAGCGACTCCCGGAGGATGGCCTCCTTGAGCCGGAGCTGGGCCGGGTAGTCCAGCTCCTGGTAGGCGCATCCCCCGCACCGCGGGACGAGCGGGCAGGGCGAGGGGCGCCGCCCGGGGCCCGGCTCGAGGAGCGACTCGATCGCGCCCTCGACGTACCCGGGCCGCGCCGACTCGATCCGCGCGCGCACGAGGTCGCCGGGAAGGGCCCGGGGGACGAAGACGACCTGGCCCTCGTGCCGCGCGAGGCCGAGGCCGCGGTACACGCCCTTCTCGACCCGCAGGTCGACGGAGGCTCCGGGAGCGAGGCCGGGCCGCGGGCTCACCCGCGTCCTTCCGCGGCCCCGTCCGCCGCGGACGGCTCGCCCCCCGGGAGGTGGAAGAGGCTGAGCCGGGGGAGGCCGTGGGCCTCGAGCAGGCGGCGGGCGAGGGAGTCGCGCCGGATCTGGTCGAGCACCCGGGCGGGCATCCGGTCCCGGTAGGGCGCGAGCGCTTCCTCGACCTGGGCGGCGAGCGCGGCCACTCCGGCCTCGCCCGCGTCGCTCCGGAGCGCCTCGAGCAGGCGCTCTTCCCGCGCGGCCAGCCAGGCCTCGACCTCGGCCACCCTCCCCTCCCCCGCCTCCGCCCGCAGGTCCCCCGCGATCGCGGCGGCCGCCTCCCCCCCCCGCGGGCCGAGGCCGCGGGCCCGGGCGAGGGCGTCCGCGAAGGCCCGGAGCGCCGACCCGGGAGCCCCCCCGGGCTCGCCGCCCAGGGCCAGCGAGCGCTCCCACCGCTCGCGGGCCGCGTCCACCTCCTGCGCGCAGTAGGCGAGGCTCCCCACTTTCCGGCTCCGGCTCCAGCTCACCGCGTGGCCGTCGAGCGCGTCGCGGATCCCCCGCAGCGCCACCCGCAGGGGGATCCCCGCCTGCCGCCACTTGCGGACGAGGTGCCAGTCGGCGTTCGACAGGAAGAGGGGGTCGCCCCGCCGCGACACGAAGTACTCCTCGATCGACTGGTAGTAGGCGGCCTCCGGGTCGGCGGCGGCCATCGCCGTCACCGGGCGGCCGGCCGGTTGCGCTCGTAGATCAGCCGCAGGCCGGTCAGGGTCAGGACGGGATCGACCGCGTGTACGGACGGGATGTCCCCGGCGAGGGTCTCCGCGAGGCCGCCGGTGGCGACCACCTTGGCGGGCTCCCCCAGCTCGCCCCGGATCCGGGCGATGATCCCCTCGACCATCGCGGCGTAGCCGTAGTAGATCCCCGACTGGATCGAGCCCACCGTCGAGCGCCCGATCACCCGGCCGGGGTTGCGCACGTCCACCCGGGGCAGCCGGGCCGCCCGCTGGAAGAGCGCGTCGGCGCTGATCCCGATCCCCGGACAGATGACCCCGCCCACGTACTCGCCCTTCCTCGTGACCACGTCGAAGGTGGTGGCGGTGCCGAAGTCCACGACGATCACCGGGCCGCCGTGGGCCGCGAACGCGGCGACCCCGTTCACGATCCGGTCCGCTCCCACGTCCCCGGGGGGCTCGTAGAGGATCGGCATCCCCGTGCGCACCCCGGGCTCGACCACGAGGGGCTCCTGGCCGAGGTACTGCTTGGCGAGGGTCACGAGCACCGGGGTGAGGGGGGGGACGACACTCGACAGGGCCACCCCGTCGATCCCCGAGGGAGCGAGCTCGGAGCCGGCGAACAGGTTGCGGACGAGGATGCCGTACTCGTCGGCGGTCTGCTCGCGGCGGGTCGTCAGCCGCCAGTGGACCCGGAGGGCCGCCCCCTCGAAGACCCCGAGGACGGTGTTCGTGTTGCCGACGTCGATCGTCAGGAGGAGGCTCATCGACCCTCGGGGAGACCGGACGGCTCGAGGCGCAGCCTCGTGACCTCGCCGGAGAGGAAGACGGCCCGGCTCCCGTCGTCGAGGGCGAGGACGAGGGCCCCGGTGGCGTCGAGACCGGCCGCGACGCCCGTCACCGATCCCCCGGCCGACCTCAGCTCCACGCGCCGGCCCCACCAGGGGACGGACCGCGCTCGCCACGCCTCCACGACGGACGAAGGCTCGGCGCGGAGGACATCATACCAGCGCCACAGGTGGCCGAGGACCGCGGCGGCCGCCTCCGGCGGAGGGACCACCCTCCCGGTGAGCGCCTCGACGGAAGTGGCCGAGCCACGCAGGTCCTCCGGCCAGGCCGCCGCGTCGCCCGCCAGGTTCACCCCGACTCCGAGGACCACCCAGTCCACGCCGGAGGCGGACGACGAGGCCTCGGCCAGGAGCCCGGCCAGCTTGCGCTCCCCGGCCAGGACGTCGTTCGGCCACTTCAGCTCGGCGGGAACCCCCTCGGCCCGGAGGGCGTCCGCCACCGCGACCCCCGCCGCGAGGGGCAGGAGGCCGGCCGCGGCGAGGGACGGGCGGAGGAGGACCGACAGGTAGAGCCCTCCCCGGGGCGAGGCCCACCCGCGTCCCGGGCGGCCGCGGCCGCCGGTCTGCTCCCCGGCCAGCACCGCCGTCCACTCCGGGGCCCCTTCCCGGGCCCGCTCGCGGAGGCGGTCGTTCGTGGAGGCGAGGACGGCGTGGCCCTCGATCGGGGCGGGCCAGTCCCGCCCCCGCGCCCGGAGCGCCTCTCGCACCGCGTCGGCCGCCGCCGTCACGCGGGCTCGATCTCGAGGGACACGTCGGCCGCGGGGGCCGAGTGGGTGAGGACCCCGATCGCGATGAAGTCCGCCCCCGCCTCGGCGTAGGCCCGGACGGTCGCGAGCGTCACCCCGCCCGAGACCTCGACGGGCACCCGGCCCCCGACCGCCCGGACCGCCTCGGCGACCGCGGCCGGCGTGAAGTTGTCGAGCAGCAGCATCTGCGCCCCCGCCGCGAGCGCCTCCTCGATCTGGCCGAGCGCCTCGACCTCCACCTCGAGCAGGCCGTCGGGCATCGCCGCCCGGGCCCGCCGGGTCGCCTCGCCCACCGAGCCGGCCAGCCGGACGTGGTTGTCCTTGATCAGGAGCCCCTGGTCGAGGCCGGCCCGGTGGGGCACTCCCCCGCCCGCCTCCACCGCGCGCTTCTCGAGGGCCCGCAGGAGAGGCGTCGTCTTGCGGGTGTCCCGGATCCGCGCGCCCGTCCCCGCCACCGCGTCCACGAGCCGGCGGGTGAGGGTGGCCACCCCCGAGAGGCGCTGCACGAAGTTGAGGGCCACCCGCTCCCCGGCCAGCATGCCCCGGGCGGGACCGGTCACCCGGCCGAGCCCGGCGCCCCGCGGGACGCGGTCCCCCTCGCGCGCGGCCGGCTCCAGGACGAGGCGGGCGTCCACCTGGCGGAAGACCGCGGCGGCCACGTCGAGGCCGGACGCGACCAGGTCCTGCTTGGCCAGGAGGACGCCCTTCGCCCGGCACTCGGCGGGGACGGTGGCGAGGGTGGTGACGTCGCCCGTTCCGACGTCCTCCTCGAGGGCCCGCCGGACCAGCTCCTGAAGGTCCACTCCCTCAGGCCCCCGGGGGAGGCACGGCCGCGAGGGCGCATTCCAGCACCTCGATCGCCCCGGGCTCCATGCCCTCGCGGGGCTCGACCTCGTGGACGGCGACCCGGGCCGCCGCGAGGACGTCGTCCGCGACCCGCTGGAGGAGCGCGAGGGTCCGGGGGTGGGCGGCGACCCGGAGACGGTCCACGTGACGGCCCACCGAGGCTCCGGCCCCGCTCTTCGCCCGGTGGACCGCGTCGAGGAGGGCGGCCGCCGCGTCGAACACCGCGCCCGGGCCCTCCCCCTCGACCGGCTCGCCCGCGCCCACGAGACCGGGCTCGGCCAGCTCCTCGCCGCCCGGCCAGGGCGCCCGGTGGATGCTCGGGATCCCCTCGGCCTCGGCGAAGCCCCATGACCAGACTTCCTCGGTGATGTACGGGAGGAACGGGGCGAACAGGCGGAGGAGGGTCTTGAGACCGAGCCGGAGGCTCTTCACCGCCGACCCGCGTCCCTCGGAGTCGGTCTCGCTCTTCGCCCGGTTCTTCACCATCTCCACGTAGGTGTCGGTGAAGCCGCTCCAGAAGAACCGCTCGGTCACGTCGAGGGCGGCCGCGTACTCGTAGTCGTCGAGGGCCGCCGAGGCGCGCTCCACGGTCTCCCGGAGCCGGGCGAGGAACGAGCGGTCGAGGTCCCGGCTCACCGGGGCCTCCGGCCCGTCCTGGGCCAGTACGAACTTGGAGGCGTTGAAGAGCTTGGTCACGAGCCGCCGCCCGACCTTGAGCACCTTCTCGTCGAACGCGGTGTCCGTCCCCAGCCGGGCCGAGAGGGACCAGTAGCGCACCGCGTCGGCCCCGTACTGGTCGAGGAGGTGCATCGGGGTGATCACGTTCCCCTTGCTCTTCGACATCTTCTTGCGGTCGGGGTCGAGGACCCAGCCCGAGATCGCCACGTGCCGCCAGGGGATCGTGTCCTCGTGGAGGAGCGCCTTCACGATCGTGTAGAAGGCCCACGTCCGGATGATCTCGTGGCTCTGGGGCCGGAGGTCCATCGGGAAGAGCCGGGCGTGGCGGTCGGGGGCGAGGGTCCAGCCGCTCGCGATCTGGGGGGTGAGGGAGCTCGTGAACCAGGTGTCGAAGACGTCGGTCTCCGCCCGGAAGCCCCCCGGCTGGTCGCGCTGGCCGGGGGCGTAGCCGGGGGGGGTGTCGGTGGCGGGGTCCACCGGGAGGGCGGACTCCTCGGCGAGGATCGGCCGCGCGTAGTCCGTCCGGCCCTCGCCGTCCACCGCGTGCCAGACCGGGAACGGGACCCCGAAGTACCGCTGGCGGCTGATGCACCAGTCCACGTTCAGGTTCTCCGTCCAGTTCCGGTAGCGCAGGCGCATGAAGTCGGGATGCCAGCGCACCCGGTCCCCCGCCTCGAGCAGCCTCTGCTTGTGCTCGAGGATGCGCACGAACCACTGCCGGGTGGTGATGAACTCGAGGGGGCGGTCGCCCTTCTCGTAGAACTTCACCGGGTGCTCGACCGGCTGGGGCTCCGCCACGAGGGGGGGCCGGCCGTCCCCGGCCGCGCTCCCCGCGGGGTCGCGCAGCAGCTCCACGACCGCCTTCTGCGCCTCCCTGATCGTCTTGCCCGCGAGCTGGCCGTACGCGCGGTCGGCGGCCTCGGGGTCGAGGCTCGGGAAGGCCTCCGAGCCGAAGCTCACCGGCCGGAGACGGCCCGCGAGGTCCACCACCTGGCGCAGGGGCAGGCCCTGCTCCCGCCACCACTGCACGTCGGTGGCGTCGCCGAAAGTGCAGACCATCAGGATCCCCGTCCCCTTCCCGGGGTCCACGAGCGGGCTCGGGAAGATCGGGACGGGGGTCCGGAAGAGCGGGGTCACCGCCCGGCGCGAGAAGAGCGGCCGGTAGCGCTCGTCGTCGGGGTGGGCGGCCACGGCCACGCATGCGGGGAGCAGCTCCGGGCGGGTGGTGGCGATCACGAAGTCCCCCCCGCCCTGGACCGCGAAGCGGAGGTGGTGGAAGGCCCCGCGCTGCGGGCGGTCCTCGACCTCCGCCTGGGCGACCGCCGTCCGGAAGTCCACGTCCCACATCGTCGGGGCAAGGACGCTGTAGACCTGCCCCTTCCGGTGGAGGTCGAGGAAGCTCGCCTGGGCGAGGCGGCGGCTGCGGTCGCTGATCGTGGAGTACTCGAAGCTCCAGTCCACCGAGAGAGCGAGCCGCCGCCAGAGTTCCTTGAACGCCTTCTCGTCCTCCGCGGTCAGGGCCAGGCACAGCTCGATGAAGTCCTTCCGGGAGACCTTGCGGGGAGGGGCCTTCCGGACGGCGTCGTCGGCCATCGGGAGGGCGAGCCCGCCCTCGTAAGGGACCCCCGGGTCGCACCGGACGTGGAAGTAGTTCTGGACGCGCCGCTCGGTGGGCAGGCCGTTGTCGTCCCAGCCCATCGGGTAGAAGACGCTCCGGCCCTGCATGCGGCGGTGGCGGGCGAGCACGTCGGTCTGGGTGTAGCTGAACACGTGGCCCACGTGCAGCGACCCCGAGACCGTGGGGGGCGGGGTGTCGATCACGAACGTCCCGGTCCGGCCGGCGTCGGCGAACCGGTAGACCCCGGCGTCGGTCCAGGCGCGGTCCCATCTCTCCTCGGCTTCGCGGGACTCGAAGTGGGGGGGCAGCTTCGTGGGGTCGAGCGGCGTCAAGGGGAACATGCCTCCTCGGGGGACCGGGCGCGCCGCGCCGCCCCCCATCGGCCGGGAGCCGGGCTCCCGGTCCGGGCCTCGCTTCACGGGGGTGGGGCGGTCAGATCCTCTGCAGCTCGGCCTTGAGCCGCTCGATCTCGGCCCGGATGAGCGCTTCCGCCAGGTCGGGGATCACCTCCCAGGCGATCTCGCGTACCACCCTCTCCGAGATCTGGGCGACCACGCGCTGGGCGATCTTCTCGACCATCTCGACCGGCACCGCGACCTCGGCCGCCTCCGACGGGGCGTTCGCGGGCTCTCCCGCCGCCGGAGCCTCTCCCGCGAGGTCGGCGAACGACTCGGCGGAGACCTTCGCGGGCGGCGCCGGCGCGGCGGGGGCGGCCCGGACCGGCGCGGCGGGGGCGGGCGGGGCCCAGGCGGGCGCGGGCGGAGGAGCCATTCTCGCCTCCGCGGCCGGCGGAGCGGGCGCGGGAGGAGGAGTGGCCACCGGCGGCGCCGGCGCCTCGACCTCAGGCTCGGGGATCAGCTCCGCCTCGGCCTCCTCGGGAGTGGCCAGCCAGGGCGGGGCCACCGCGACCGTCGGAAGCGGCCCGTCCACCGGCCGTTCCGGCCGCACGACGGGCGGCGGGGTCCTCGGGGGGGGCGCGCTCGGCGCGGGCGGCCGGCTCGGAGGCTTGCTGGACGCGGGGGTCGGCGCGGGCGGGGCCGGCGGCGAGGGGCGCGGCTCGTAGACGACCGCGGGAGGAGGCGGCGGGGCCGGCGCGGGAGGCTCCGCGGGCGGCGGGGGGTATACCCCGCCGAACTCCACGTCCTCCTCGATCACCTCCTCGAACACCGCGGACTCTCCCGTCGCATCCGGGGCCGGAGACTCGAACACCGGAGCGGGAGCCGGCGCGGGAGGCGGAGGAGCCGAGGGAGCCGGCCGCGGGTCGGGCGCCTGCCACGGCGCGGCCTCCGCCTTGAACATGACCGTCGCCGACGCGTCGGGGACCGACAGGCTCTCCGACTCCTCCGGCGTCATCGGCAGCAGCTCCTCGGCGGCGGAGCGATACGGAGCCTGCTCGTTGCGGGCCGGGGGGGGAGCGGGCTCGTCGTCCGCGACGAAGCTCGCCGCGTCGAGGTCCTCGAACGGCTCCTCGGGGATGAAGCTCACCGCGGGGGCCGGACGCTCGGCGGCCGGGGGAGGGACCGCCGCTCGCGGGAACGGGATCGGCTCCGGAGGACGGGGAGGCACCACCGTCAGCGGAGGCATCGAGGCCCGGGTCGGGGTCTCGCCCTCGCGCGCGGCCGGCGGGACGAACGGGATCGACCCTCCGGGAGCCGGCGCGGACCGCGGAGGCTGGGAGGAGGGCGGCCGGGAGGCGGCGCGGCTGAGCAGCTCCTTGACCTTGGCGATGAGCGTCTCGGGCTCGAACGGCTTGGCGAGGAACCCGTCGCTCCCCACTCGGGCCGCGCGGTCCTGGTCGAAGGGCTCGAAGGCGCCGGTGAGGAGGAGCACCGGCACGTGCTGGAGGGCGGGGTTCTTCTTGATGGACTCGCAGACCTCGTAGCCGTCCTTCTCCGGCATGATGATGTCGCAGAGGACGATGTCGGGACGGACCTCCTGCGCCTTCTCGAGGGCGAGCCGGCCGTTGCCGACGGTCACCACGTCGAAGTCCTCGTCCGAGAACGTCAGCTCGATGACCTTCTGGATCGTGATGCTGTCGTCGGCGAGCAGTATCTTCTTGCCCATCGCCTTGTTCGGCCTCCCGAAGCCCCGACGGCCGGGCCTCTAAGCGCGATGCGCCACGATAGCCCGTTCCTGCCCGTGTGTCAACGACTTATCGGGTATGGGCGCCCTCAGGCGGGAGCGCCCACCGCCCCTTCGATGACGCGGATCACGTCCCGGGTCGAGGATCCCGGGAGGAAGACCTCGGCCACCCCGATCGCCTTCAGCTCCGGGATGTCCTGCGCGGGGATGATCCCCCCCACGAACACCTTGACCCCGTCCATGCCCTTCTCGCGGAGAAGCTCGAGGACGCGCCGGCAGATGGGCAGGTGGGCGCCCGAGAGGATCGAGAGGCCGATGGCGTCCACGTCCTCCTGAGCCGCCGCGGCCACGATCTGCTCGGGGCTCTGCCGGAGGCCGGTGTAGACGACCTCCATCCCCGCGTCGCGGAGCGCCCGGGCGACGACCTTGGCCCCCCGGTCGTGACCGTCCAGTCCCGGCTTCGCGACGACGACCCGTATCCTCTTCGCCCCCGGCAGGGTCGCGCTCATGGTCCTAGAGTTGACCACACCAGCCACTCGGCCCGCCAGTCGAGGGCGGTCCTCCCGCTCAGGCGCAGGAGCCCGCCCTCGGGATCCCGCTCCCGGACGAGCCCGACCACCGCGGGCAGCCCCAGCTTCTCCACGAGGTGCTTGGTGAAGGAGTGGGAGAGGACGTAGAACGGGCGGGCCACCCGGGCGCGCTCCTCATCGAGCCGCGGGGGCTGGCCGGGGACGCCCACCCACGGGAGGACGGCCCGGCCGAGGTCGGTCGCGAGGTAGCTCCGGGCGGCCCGGTGCACCCCCCGGTCCCCCGCCCGGGTGAAGACGTGGGCGTCGTATCCCCCCACGTTCTCCGCGAGCCAGCTCTCCAGGTAGCAGGCGATCCCCTCGGTCAGCCAGGTGCTCGCATGGGGCGACGGCACGAGGGCGTGGACGGTCTCGTGGAGGTAGGGGGCCTCGCGATCCCGGACGCGGCGGAGGGGGAGGAGCACCGTCCGCCCGTAGGTGCGGGACATGCCCACCCGGGCGCTCACGACGTAGCGGACGGGTCTCCCGGTGCCGGGAGACCCGGCGGGGGACGGCGACAGCAGCCTCTCGAGGTCGGCGATCCCCTGATCGGCGAGCCGGACGAAGGTCTCGCGCTCGGCCGCGTCCAGGCCGACCGGGTCGAAGTCGATCACCGCCCGGGACGTCTCGCAGCGCACCACCGACCGCACCTCTCCCCACCGCGTGGTCCGCTCCCCGGCGGCGCACAGCAGGGCGGCGGCGATCGCGGTCCCCGCGGCGAGCATCAGAACGAGGGAGGCTCCTCGTACTCCCCGAAGACCTCCCGCAGGGCGTCGCACATCTCGCCGAGGGTGGCGTAGGCCCGGGACGCCTCGAGGATCGGGACCATCAGGTTGTCGGTCCCCCGGGCCGCGTCCTTCAGGTCGCGGAGGGCCCGCTCGACGCGCCCCCCGTCCCGCCCGGCCTTGAGGGCGGCCACCCGGGCCGTCTGCTCCTCCGCGACCTGCTCGTCGATGTAGAGGATGGGGAAGGGCTTCTCCGCCATCACGTAGTCGTTGACCCCCACGACGACCTTCTCGCTCCGCTCCACCGCCCGCTGGAACTGGAAGGCCGCCTCCTGGATCTCCCGCTGGGGGAACCCCTTCTCCACCGCGGCCACCATGCCGCCGAGGGCGTCGATCTTCCGGAAGTACTCGAGCGCCTCCGCCTCCAGATCGTTCGTGAGCTTCTCGACGAACCAGGAGCCGCCGAGGGGGTCCGCGGTGTTCGCCACCCCCGACTCGTGGGCGATGATCTGCTGGGTCCGGAGCGCGATCGTGACCGCCTCCTCGGTGGGGAGGGCGAGGGCCTCGTCGAGGGAGTTCGTGTGGAGGGACTGGGCCCCCCCGAGGACCGCGGCGAGGGCCTGGAGGGCGGTGCGGACCACGTTGTTGTAGGGCTGCTGGGCGGTGAGGCTCACCCCCGCGGTCTGGGCGTGGAAGCGGCACATCCAGGAGCGGGGGTTCTTCGCCCGGAAGCGCTCCTTCATCGTGCGGGCCCAGATCCGGCGGGCCGCCCGGAACTTCGCGACCTCCTCGAAGAAGTCGGAGTGGGAGTTGAAGAAGAACGACAGGCGGGGGGCGAAGGCGTCCACGTCCATCCCGGCGTCCACGCACCACTGGACGTACTCGATCCCGTCCCGGAGGGTGAAGGCCAGCTCCTGGGCCGCGGTGGAGCCCGCCTCCCGGATGTGGTAGCCGGAGATGGAGATCGTGTTCCACCGGGGCATCCGCTCGGTGCAGTAGCGGATCATGTCCACCACGATCCGCATGCTCGGACGGGGGGGGAAGATGTACTCCTTCTGGGCGATGTACTCCTTCAGGATGTCGGCCTGGATCGTCCCCGCGAGCCTCTCCGCCCCCACCCCCTGCTGCTCCCCGACGAGGACGTAGAAGGCGAGGAGCATCGCCGCCGGGGAGTTGATGGTCATGGAGGTCGTGACCTCGTCGAGGGGGATCCCCGCGAAGAGGGTCTCCATGTCCCGGAGCGAGGTCACCGCGACCCCGCACTTGCCCACCTCCCCGAGGGACAGCGGGTGGTCGGGGTCGCGCCCCATGAGGGTGGGCAGGTCGAACGCGACGGAGAGGCCGTGGCTGCCGTGCTCGAGGAGGTACTTGAAGCGGGCGTTCGTCTGGGCGGCCGAGCCGAAGCCCGCGAACTGGCGCATCGTCCAGGGCCGGCCGCGGTACATGGTCTCGTGCACGCCGCGGGTGAACGGGAAGCGTCCGGGGTCGCCGAGGTCGCGGTCGTAGTCGAGGCCGGCCACGTCCTCCGGGCGGTAGAGGGGCGCGATCGGCCGTCCCGAGATCGTGGTGTGGCGGCGGGGGGCCACCTCGGGCTCGGCCGGGTCGGGGACGGCTTTCTTCATCGGCACGCTCCAGGGACCATTCTAGGAACCGCGGCCCCGCGCCTCAAACCGGCGAGCGGCCGGCCGTTCAGACCTCGGTGCCCCCGGCCTCGCCGCGGCGCCGGACCACCCGGGCGGGAATCCCCACCGCGACCGCCCCGGCCGGCAGGTCCGAGGTCACCACCGCCCCCGCCCCCACCACACAGTCGCTCCCGATCCGCACCCCGTCGAGGACCTTGGCCCCCGCCCCCAGCCAGACGTTGTCGCCGAGGGCGATCCCCTTCGACGAGCGCGGCTGCTCGAGGACGGCGAGGCCGGCGCGCTCGAACTCGTGGCCGCCCCCCACCAGGTAGGTGTAGGCGGCGAAGAGGCCGTGCCGGCCCACCGTGACCGAGGAGCCCGAGAAGACCTCGGAGTGGAAGCCGATGTTCACGTGGTCGCCGAGGACGATGTCCCCGTCCTTGCACGAGAGGATCGTCCCCCGGCCGAGGAAGACGCCGTCCCCGAGGGTGATCCCCCGGTTCGACGTCCCCTTGGCGTCGAGGACCACGAGGTCGTCGATCGTGACCCCGTCGCCGATCCGGACTTTCGCGGGATGGCGGAGGACCACCCCCTGGCCGAACACCACGCCCCGGCCCACCGACCCGAGGAGGAGCGGGTAGGCGAGCCGGCGCAGGACGAGGCCGAGGGCCCCCGGCACCCAGGAGGTGAGCGTCACGACGGCCTCGTGGAGAACGAGGCGGAGGAGGCGGCGGCTCCCCACCACGAGGTCCTGGTACTTGCGGAGGGCCGACCGCCCCTCCTCCCCCATCGCCTCCTGGATCGCGACCTGGCGCCGCTCCGACGCTTCCCCCGGCGGCAAGACCCTCCTGGCCCGAGGTTTGACCCCCTCGCGCGAGCTACTGTAGCATCCCCCGGTTCCCTCCCGAGCGATGAAGCGGAGCCTCCTCCTCGCGACCAAGATCGCCGTCAGCCTGGCCCTCCTGATCTACCTGTTCGCCACCACCGACCTCGCCGCCCTCGAGCGGCGGGTGCGCGAGGGCGACGTCCTCCTGTTCGCGCTCGCGGTGGGCCTCTACGCGGCCATGCTCGCGCTCGCGACCTGGCGCTGGCGGCTGCTCCTGCGGGCCCTCGGCTTCCCGGCCCGCCTCCGCGACCTCACCTCCTCGTACCTGGTGGCCACCTTCTTCAACAACTTCCTCCCGAGCAACATCGGGGGCGACGTGGTCCGGGTGCGCGACGGCTCCCGGCTCACCGGCTCGACCGCCGCCTCGGTGGCGGTGGTGGCGATCGACCGCATCCTCGGCCTGGGCGCCCTCTACCTCCTCGCCCTCCTCGCCTTCGTCCTGGGGGGGAGCTCGGTCCGGCACCTCGCGGGGGCGCGGGTGGTGCTCCTCGGCCTGGGGCTCGTCTTCTCGGGGATCGGCTACGTCTTCTTCCGCCCGGGGACCGCCCGGCGGTTCATGGCCTGGTCCCGCCTGGGGACGATCGACTGGGCCCGGGAGCAGTTCCAGATCGTCCAGGGCGCGGTCCACGTCTACCG
>Ga0268386_10001603_pt1 | contig 15558 bp, 14 predicted proteins | sample RVTome_15_FD_200260 | JGI IMG/M metagenome (GOLD analysis project Ga0268386, IMG submission 200260) | Soil microbial communities from uranium-contaminated site in the Upper Colorado River Basin, Wyoming, United States - RVT150D86... ...
GCCATCGTGATGGTCCCGCTGCTCCTCTACGTGCCCTCGCTGCTCGGGCTGGAGGGGCTCGAGATGAAGGCGGTCAGCGGCATCACGATGGTCCAGGTGCTCGCGGCCGCCGCCTCGGGAGTGATCGCCCACCACCGCATGCGCGCCGTGCACGGCGAGCTGGCCGGGCTCGGCGGTCTCTCGATGGCCGCGGGGACGCTGGCGGGCGCGCTGGCCTCGCACGTCCTGAGCGACCGGGCACTGCTCCTGGTCTTCGCGCTGATGGCGACTGCCGCGCTGCTGGTCCTCTTCGTGCCAATGGACACGGCCGGCCAGCCCATCTTCGCCGAGCACGTGGTGATCTCGCGCCCGCGCGCGGTGGCCGTGTGCCTGATCGTCGGCGTGGCGGCGGGGCTGGTCGGGGCCGGCGGCGCCTTCCTCCTGGTGCCGCTGCTGATCGTGGTCGTCGGCGTGCCGATCCGCGTGACGATCGGCAGCTCGCTGGCGATCACCGCGATGTCGGCGATCGCGGGCTTCGCCGGCAAGGCCGCCACCGGGCAGATCCCGTGGGGCCCGGCGCTCCTGGTCGCCCTGGCCGCGCTGCCGGGCGCCCAGCTCGGCGCGCTGCTCAGCCGCCGCCTGTCGGGCGCCCGCTTGCGCCACCTGCTATTCCTGGTTGTCCTGCTCACCGCGCTCCGCGTGTGGTGGGACCTGCTGCGGCCTTGACGGCGGGAAAATGAGGCGGACGTGCGCTACGGCTTCGTGATCGATCACCGGCGGTGCATCGGCTGCCACGCCTGCACCGTGGCATGCAAGGAAGAGAACCGGGTGCCGCTCGGCGCCTTCCGCACCTGGGTGAAGTACGTCGAGAAGGGGACCTTCCCGGACACCCGGAGGTACTTCTCCGTACTCCGCTGCAACCACTGCGACGACGCGCCCTGCGTGACGATTTGCCCGACCGTCGCGCTCTACCGCCGTCCCGACGGCATCGTGGACTTCGACGGCCGGCGGTGTATCGGCTGCAAGTCCTGCATGCAGGCCTGTCCCTACGACGCGCTGTACATCGATCCCACCACCAACACCGCTGCGAAGTGCCACTACTGCGCCCATCGGCTGGAAGTCGGCCTCGAGCCGGCCTGTGTGATCGTCTGTCCGGAGCGCGCCATCATCGCCGGCGACCTCGACGACCCCCGGACGGACATCGCACGGTTGGTGGCCCGCGAGCAGGTGGAGGTCCGCAAGCCCGAGCAGGGGACGCGCCCCAAGGTGTTCTACGTCGGCGCCGACTCCTCGACGCTCACGCCGCCGCTGCAGCGGCAATCGACCACGTTCATGTTCGGCCAGCGGCCCGCCGCCGAGGCCGACCTCGTGCAGATGGTGGCCGCGCTGCAGGCGCAGGAGGCGGGCGGCGATGGCGCGCTGAGCCGGTCGGTCTACGATGCGCCGCACGCGCCACGGCCGTGGGGCGCACGGGTCTCGGCGTACCTGTGGACGAAGTCGATCGCCGCCGGGGCGCTGCTGGTGGCGGCGTTCGGAGGCTGGGAAACGCTCTACACGGTCGCCGCGCCGGCGATCAGCCTGCTCTTCCTGGCGCTGACGACGCTGCTGCTGGTCTTCGACCTCAAGCGGCCCGACCGGTTCGCCTACATTCTGCTCAAGCCCAACTGGCGCTCGTGGCTGGTCTGGGGTGCGTGGATCCTCCTGGCGTTCGGTGCGGTTGGCGGCCTCTGGCTGCTCGGCGGCCTCACCGGCGCCCACGCGGTGATCAAGCTCATCGCGGTGCCGACCGTCTTGTTGGCCCTGGCCGCAGCGGGCTACAGCGCGTTCCTGTTCGGCCAGGCGGAAGGGCGCGATTTCTGGCAGAGCCCGCTCGTGCTGCCCCACCTGATCGTCGCTGCCGTGGTGGCCGGGACCGCCGCTCTCATCATGGCGGCGACCGTGCTCGCCCGGCCCGGCGCCCTCGAGCTGGGCCAGATCCTCGTCGCGGCCCTCGTGCTCCACCTCGCGCTGCTGGGGCTCGAGCTGCTCAGCCGGCATCCCGTGCGCGACGTGGCGCTGGCCGCTCGCCTCATCACCCATGGCGCCTACCGGGTTCGGTTCTGGACCGGCGTCGTGGCGGCGGGCGTGCTGGCGCCCATCCTGCTGCTCGTCGCCGGCGCCAGTCTCGGGCTCGGCGCGCTGCCGGCGCTGGCCGCGCTGCTGGCCCTGGCCGGGCTCTGGCTCTGGGAAGACCTCTGGGTCAAGGCCGGCCAATCCGTACCGTTGAGTTAGTGGACGGACCAGCCAGGAGAATGATGACGACCGAATCCCGCGAACCGTTGCATCCGGCCGCCCGCGAGCTTCCGCCGCGCGAGGGCGGGCTGGCCTCGTATCCCCCCGTCGAGCGCTGGGGAGACTGGGAGGAGTACGACCCGATCGCCTGGCCCGAGAAGGTCAAGCGCCGGTACGAGCTGATCCCGACCATCTGCTTCAACTGCGAGGCGGCGTGCGGGCTGCTGGCCTACGTCGACCGCACGACGCTGAAAATCCAGAAGTTCGAGGGCAACCCGCTGCACCCCGGCAGCCGGGGGCGCAACTGCGCCAAGGGCCCGGCCACGCTGAACCAGGTGGAGGATCCCGAGCGCATCCTCTATCCGCTCCGGCGCAAGGGGGCGCGCGGGAGCGGGCAGTGGGAGCGGGTGAGCTGGGACGAGGTGCTGGAGGACATCGCCGGCCGCATCCGCACGGCGCTCGTCGAGGGCCGCCCGAAGGAAGTCATGTATCACCTCGGCCGCCCGGGCCACGAGCTCGTCTACCTGCAGCGGGTCTTCCACGCCTGGGGCATCGACGGTCACAACAGCCACACCAACGTCTGCTCGGCCAGCGCCCGCGCCGGTTACGCGTTCTGGCACGGCATGGACCGGCCGTCGCCCGATCACGCCAACGCGCGCTTCATCCTGCTCCTGTCCTCGCACCTCGAGACGGGCCACTACTTCAATCCGCACGCCCAGCGGATCATCGAGGCCAAGCAGCGCGGGGCCAAGATCGCCGTCATCGACTCGCGCCTGTCCAACACCGCCTCCATGGCCGACTTCTGGCTGGCGCCGTGGCCGGGCTCGGAGGCGGCGCTGCTGCTGGCGATGGCCCACGTGCTGATTCGCGAGCACCGTTACGACCGGGACTTCGTCCGGCGCTGGACCAACTGGGAGGAGTATCTCCGCGAGGAGCGGCCGGATCTGCCGGTGACGTTCGACGCCTTCCATCGTGCGATCGACGAGCTCTACGCCTCGTACACGCCGGAGTTCGCCGCGCGGGAGAGCGGCGTCGACGCCGACACGATCGTGCAGATCGCCCGCGCCATCGGTGAGGCCGGCTCGGCGCTGGCCACCCACATCTGGCGCAACACCGCCGCCGGCAACCTCGGCGGCTGGCAGGTCGCACGGGCGCTCGAGTGGCTGGTGGTCTTGGTCGGCGCCGTGGGCACGCCGGGCGGTACGGCGCCCAGCGCCTGGAACAAGGCGGTCCCGGCGCCGCCGATGATGCCGCCGCCGGGCAAGGTGTGGAGCGAGCTGCTCATGCCAATGGAGTACCCGCTGGCCTTCTTCGAGATGAGCTTCCTGCTCCCGCACTTCCTGCGCGAGGGGCGCGGCAAGCTCGCGATGTACTTCACGCGGGTCTACAACCCGGTGTGGACGAACCCGGATGGGCTGTCGTGGATCGAGATGCTCACCGACGAGGCCAAGATCGAGCGGCACGCCTGTCTCACGCCGGTGTGGAGCGAGACGGCGTGGTTCAGCGACTACGTGCTCCCGATGGGCCACGCCTCCGAGCGCCACGACCTCATGTCGCAGGAGACGCACGCCGCCCGCTGGATCGGCTTCCGCCAGCCCGTGCTGCGTGTCGCGCTGGAGCGACGCGGCAAGACGTTCGACCTCACCTGGCAGGCCCACGAGGCCGCGGGGCTCGGGCAGGTCTGGGAGGAGGACGAGCTCTGGATCGAGCTGTCCTGGCGCATCGATCCCGACGGGGCGCTGGGCATCCGGAAGTACTTCGAGTCGCCCTACCGGGCCGGGCAGAAGCTCCGGATCGAGGAGGTCTACCGCTGGATCTTCGAGAACAGCGTGCCGGGGCTGCCGGAGGCGGCAAAGAAGGAGGGCCTGACGCCGCTCGCGTACATGCGCAGGTACGGCGCTTTCCTGGTCGAGGACAACGTCTATCGCACCCACGAGCAGGCGCCGCCGGCGAAGGACCTGGAGGGCGCGACCGTCGATCCGGTGACGAAGGTGATCAGCAAGGCCGGAGCGGCGGTCGGGGTGGAGATCGACGGGCGGGCGCACGCCGGCTTCCCGACGCCGTCACGCAAGCTCGAGTTCTTCTCCAAGACCCTCAAGGACTGGAAGTGGCCCGAGGAGGCGGTGCCGGGCTACATCCGCAGTCACATCCACTGGTCCAACATCGACCGGGCCAAGGGTGAGATGGCCCTGCTGCCGACCTTCCGGCTGCCGACGCTGATCCACACGCGCTCGGGCAACGCCAAGTGGCTCTACGAGATCTCGCACACGAACCCCCTCTGGATCCATCCCGACGACGCCCGGCGGCTGGGCGTGGACACCGGCGACCTCCTGAAGATCGCGACGGCCATCGGGTTCTTCGTCGACAAGGCCTGGGTGACCGAGGCGATCCGCCCGGGTATCGTGGCCTGCTCGCACCATCTGGGCCGCTGGCGACTGTCCGAGTCGACCGGGGGCGAGCGCTGGTCGACCGCGCTCGTCGATCTTCAGCGGCTCGGGCCCGGGCGGTGGCGCATGCGCCAGATCCACGGCGTGCGGCCCTGGAAGAGCGACGACCCCGATTCCGAGCGGGTCTGGTGGGAGGATGCGGGTGTGCACCAGAACCTCACGTTCCCTGTGCAGCCAGACCCAGTAAGTGGCCAACATTGCTGGCATCAGAAGGTGACCGTGACGAGGCCGGGGCCGGACGATCGGTATGGCGATGTCGTCGTGGACACCAACCGGTCGTTCGAGGTCTATCGCGAGTGGCTGGCCAGGGCGCGGCCGGCGCCTGGGCCTGGCAACCTCCGCCGGCCCATCTGGCTGCCGCGGGCGTTCAAGCCCGACGCCAGCGCGTACCGGCTGGAGTGAGCCCCGCGACACCGGCGCTCCGGGATTCAGGGCCCCGGGGATACGCAGCCTCGGCGGGCTCGTCGTCCCGTCGTCGGTGCTCATCCAGGCGGACGCCGCGCAGCAGAGTCTCCGTGAGACGGCCGGTCGCGCCTGGCTCGCCTCACAAGTGGATCCAGGCGAGATAATGGTGGACGGGGGGGCGCAGGTGGAGGCTAGGAGAGGGATGACGCGGCGGGCGGTGCTGGGTACGCTTGGCGCCGTCGGGGTCGCGGCCGTGGCCGGAGTGACGGCGACGTCGTCGGCGGCCGCCCAGGCGCTTGGCCAGAACGAGCCTATCGAGGCGGCACTGCGGCGGGTGTTCGGTGGCCGGCCGATGAAGGACGGCCGCGGCGTGATCAAGCTCGATGCCCCGCTCATCGCCGAGAACGGCGCCGTTGTCCCGGTCTCCGTCGAGGTCGACGCGCCGATGACGCCCCAGCGCTACGTCAAGCACATCTACATCGTCGCCGACAAGAACCGCATTCCGGTCGTGGCCCGGGCCGTGCTCACGCCGGACTCGGGCCAGGCCTACGTGGGCGCCAACATCCGGCTGGGCGAGAGCGGCAGCGTGCGCGCCATCGTCGAGCAGAGCGACGGCACGCTCCTGCAGGTCACGCGCGAGGTCCGGGTGACCGTCGGCGGCTGCGGCGGGTAGGCCGCTCGCATGTCGGACGTCGGCAAGGTCCGTCTGCGGCTGCCGTCGAGCATCAAGGCGGGGGACATCGTGCGGGTGCGCTGCCTGGTGATCCATCCCATGGAGCGCATCGAGCGCGACGCGAGCGGCAAGATCGTGGACAAGAAGTACCGGTACATCGACAAGGTCAGCGTGACCTACCTCGGCAAGGCGATCGCCTCGTTCGACACCACCCAGAGCGTCAGCGAGAACCCGATCTTCGCGTTCACCTTCAAGGCCACCGAGCCCGGCAAGCTCTCCGTGACGTTCCACGATACCCACGGCGCCACGTACGAGGGCTCCGCCGAAGTGAGGTTCGGCTGAGACCGCCCGATCGATCTCCGGCCCGATCCTGGTAGAGTACCGGCCATGCGCGTCATGCTCGCGTCGCTCCTCGTGCTCGTGGTCGCGGCGATCTCGCCCGTCACGGCTGGCGACAAGTCGCTCGACGCCCTGCTGTCCGACCTGCAGCTCGTGCCGCTCGGAGGCCAGGCGCCGCCCCCGTTCGAGCTGGAGCGGCTCAGCGACGGCAGGAAGGTCACGCTGGCCGAGCACCGGGGCCGCCCGGTGATCCTCTACTTCTGGGCGACCTGGTGACCGTACTGCACGAGGGAGTTGCCCTCGACCATCGAGCAGGTGCATCAGGAGTACAGCGACCGCGGCCTCGTCGTGCTGGCCATCAGCATCGAGGAGGGCCGCCGCAAGGTCTCCGGCTGGGCGCCGTCCCGGTCGCTGACGGTGCCGCTGCTGCTCGACCCCGACGGCAACGCCAGCGCCGCCTATCGCATCACGGCGACCCCGACCGTCTTCCTGCTCGGGCGCGACGGCAAGCTGGTCGCCAGGGGCGTCGGCACGAAGTCGTGGACGTCCAGCGCGGGGCGCGCAGTGCTGCACCATCTGCTGAAGAAGTGACCGCGTCGTGATCCGGGAGCTGGACACTGACGTCCTGATCCTGGGTGCGGGCGGGGCCGGGCTCACCGCGGCGCTGCACGCCGCCGACGCCTCGCCGCGGCTGCGGGTGACCGTCGCCGTCAAGGGACTGCTCGGCCGGGCCGGCTGCACCCGCATGGTCCAGGGCGGCTACAATGCGGTGCTCACCGAACCGGACTCGCTCCAGGCCCACCTGCTCGACACGCTGGCCGGCGGCGGCTGGATCAACGACCAGGAGCTGGTGTGGACGCTCGTCACCGAGGCGCCGCGCCGCGTGCTGGAGCTGGAGTCGCGCTACGGCTGCCTGTTCGACCGCACGTCGGTCGGCCGCATCCACCAGAAGCCGTTCGCGGGCCAGAGCCACGACCGCACGATCCACAAGGGCGACCTCACCGGCATCGAGATCATGAACCGCCTCACCGAGCAGGTGCTGGCGCGGCCGGGCGTCACCGCGCTCGAGGAGTGCCGGGCAGTCGAGCTGCTGCTCGACGACGAGGGGCGCGCGGCCGGGGCGCTGCTCCTCGACATGCGGACCGGCACCTTCGTGGCCGCCCGGGCCCGTGCCACGCTGCTGGCGATGGGCGGCGGTCCCACGATGTATCGCGTCATCGCGTGCTCGGCCGACAAGTCGGCCGACGGCATCGCGCTGGCGTACCGCGCGGGGTTGCCGTTGCGCGACATGGAGATGGTGCAGTTCCATCCCACCGGCCTCGTCATCCCCGGCTCGCTCATGACCGGCGCGCTGCTGGAGGAGGGGCTGCGTGGCGCCGGGGGACACCTGCGCAATGGTCTCGGCGAGCGCTTCATGACGCGCTACGACGCCACCCGCATGGAGCGCTCCACGCGTGACCTGGTCTCCCGGGCGTCGTTCACGGAGGTGGTCGAGGGGCGCGGGACGCCCAACGGCGGGGTGTGGATCGACGTCTCCCACCTCGGCGCCGAGACGGTCGAGCGCAACTTCCGCGGCATGGTCAAGCGCTGCCGCGACTTCGGCCGCGATCTCGCGCGCGGCCCCGTCGAGGTCGGGCCCACCGCGCATTTCCTCATGGGCGGCGTCGTCATCGACACCGCCTGCCGCACGGCGATCGAGGGCCTCTTCGCCGCCGGCGAGGACACCGGCGGCGTGCACGGCGCCAACCGCCTCGGTGGCAACGGTGTCGCGGAGTCGACGGTGTTCGGCGGCCTGGCTGGCGACGCCGTCGCTGCGTTCGTGGAGGGCCGGCCGTCGCCCCGGCCGTCGGCGGCCGGGTGGCAGTCGACGGTGGACGCGCTGACCGCGACGCTCCACCGCCCGCCTGGCCCGCCGCTCTACGACCTGCTCGACACGCTGCGCGACGTCATGTGGGAGGGCGCCGGTCTCGTGCGCGACGGCGCGAGCTTGCGGGAGGTGCTGGGCGTGATCGACCGCATCGAGTCCGCGCTGGACACGGTCGGCGTGACCGGCGATCCGTCGCTCAACACCGCGTGGCAGGACTGGCTCAGCCTGCGCAACCAGGTCGTGGCCGCCCGGCTCATTGCCCGCTCGGCGCTCGAGCGGCGCGAGAGCCGGGGGGCTCACTTCCGCCGCGATTTCCCGGCACCGGCCGCGGGCCCGCCCGTCACCGTGCGCGTGCGGCGCGACAGGGATGAGCCCGTGGTGACAACCGAGCCGGTAGCGTTCACGCGGGCAAGCCCGCCCGGCGCGGCGACTCCGGCCGCTGTGGAGGTGGGCGACTGACCGTCGCCCCGCGGTATCATCGCTCCCGATGGAGCGTACGATCCTCACGGGCGCGATGCTGATCGACGGCAGCGGGGCGCCGCCGGCCGCGGGCCGCGCGGTCGTCGTCCAGAACGGGCGCACGGCCGGCGTGGTCGCCGAGCGTGACGCGCCGGCGGGCACGCCGCTCAACGCCCACGGCTCGATGGTGCCGGAGCTGGAGCTGATGGTGAAGGCGGGGATGGCCCGCCGGCCGCGATCCATGCCGCCACCGCCACCCGCGTGCTGGGCCTCGAGCGTGAGACCCGGCCGAGTCGCGCCCGGCCTGGCCGCCGACCTGCTGGCCGTGGCCGGGAATCCGGCGGAGCGCATCGCGGCGCTGGACGAGGTGCGGCTGGTGATGGCGCAGGGACGCCTGATCGTGAACCGGACATGAGGAGGCCTGCCATGGCATTCGACGGCGAGCAGTTCGTGACGCGCTTCAACACCGTGTGGAACGGCCACGACATCGACGGAATCCTGGCGATGATGACCGACGACGTGGTCTTCGAGGCCTCGTTCGGCAAGGAGCCGTGGGGCTCGCGCGTCACCGGCAAGGCGGCGGTGCGGGAGTTCCTGGCCGACATGTTCGAGCGGATCCCCGACATCCGCTGGGACGAGACCCGGCACTTCGCCGCCCCCGAGATCGCCGTGGTCGAATGGGTGACCAGCGGCACCCCGCGCGGGGCCGGCCGCTTCGAGAGTCACGGCTGCGACATCCTCGCGCTTCGGGACGGGCGGATCGCCGCCAAGCGCTCCTACCGCAAGGGCACGCTCTGATCGAGCGCGTCACCGGGCTCGGCGCCGACATCCACGCCGCGGTCGACATCGACCTGGGCAGCGGCCGCGTGCGCCTGGCGGGCTGAGCGCGTGGCGCGCCGGCGCAGCTGGCTCGCGCTGCTGATCGGGGCCGCGATCGTCGCCGCGGCGGTGCTGGCACCGATCGTCTTCGATCTCTCGCCACAGTGAGCGACGCACCCCGGATCCTGCGCCGGGAGTGGACCACCGTCGAGGGCTGGCGTGGCACGCGGACGGGCATGTGGGCCTGGCTGATCCAGCGCGCCGCGGCCATTGCGCTGCTGGTCGTCGTCGCACTGCACCTGTTGAACCCGTTCCGACGTGGCGTGCAGGCGGCGCTGCTCGCCCTCGTCCTGCTCCATGCGCTCCTCGGCGTGCGCTCGCTGCTGCTGGATTTCGGGCTTCCGCTCCGGTGGCACCGCGCGCTGTTCGCCATGGCCCTCGTGCTGGCCGCCGGGCTGTTCGCCGTGGTGTGGGGCTGGCGCTGGTACTGACGCCCCGCCTATCCGGTCCGCGCCGGGCCCGGCTTCAGCCGCTAGCCCGCGGCCGTCGCGCCCGCGGGGTCCGGCAGCAGGATCGGCAGGCAGCGCGGCAGCACCGAGATGCGCAGCGGGCCATCGCCTGCGTATTCGCCGTCGACTTCCCAGTCGATGCCGGTCCCGTGCGTTCGAATCGTGCGGCCGCGCACGTAGCGGATCCGTGGATCGCGAATCCGTTCCCCTCGGCGAACCGCCAGGAGCCAGCGCAGGTACTCGCGTCCCCGGGGCGCGGGCAGGATGACCGCGTCCAGGAGGCCATCGACCGGCGAGGCCTCCGGCGTGAAGGTGATCCCGGGCGCATAGGTCCTGGTGCTGCTGACGACGAGCGCGTGCCCCACCGCCGGCACCACAGCGCCGTCGCACGAGAACGCCACCGGCGGAAACCGCCGCCTGCGCAGCACGCCGAGCGCCTTGGCGGCAAGCCGGAGATGGCTCTTGCGGACGCCACGCAGCTCCCCGATGGCCCGCTGCACCTGCCCGAGAATCCCGCACGACGCCATGCTGACGAAGCGGCGGCCCGAGGCCTCGCCGAGGTCGAGCCACTCGATGACGCCGTCGGTGACGAGCGCCTCCAGGAACTCGGCCGACGCCACGAGGCCCTGATCGCGCGCGAAGGCGTTCGCCGTGCCGGCTGGTGCCAGGGCCAGCGGGGCCTTGGGGCACCCGTTGACGACCTCGTTGAGCGTGCCGTCGCCGCCGACCACGACAATCAGCGACGTGCGCCAGTCGGTCCGGGCGGCGAGGGCCTGCGCCGCGCCGCGCTCGGGGGTGAACGCTGTGGCCACGGCGTAGCCGCGCCGGCGGAGCCGGCTCTCGATAGCCGCCGCGAGCGCGGCGCCGTGCCGGCGGCCCGAGGCGGGATTGACGATCAGTTGCGCGCGGCGCATGGCGGTGCTCAGCCCGCGGCGCCGGCCGAGCCACGTGCCTGGAGCGCCCGCGCTAGACCGGCCGCGAGGCCACGACGTCGGCATAGAGGGCGGTCTGCTGGAAGAAGTGGCGCAGCACGAAGTGCTCGTTGACGTCGTGCTGCTGGTTGTCGCTGTTGGCGGCCGGGATCCACAGCGCGGGGATGCCGAGCGTCTCGGTGAACACCCACAGCGGCAGCGTGCCGCCCAGCGTGGGTAGCGCCACCGGCTCGGCGTCGCCGTGCTGCTCGAGGAGCCGGAGCAGCCAGCCGAACTCGGGACGGGTGGGCGAAGTGTAGCTGGCCGGCTGGGCGGCCGTGCGCACGGTGAAGGTGATGCCGGGGGTGCGCTCGCGGTGCTCGGCGACGACGCGCTCGACGATCTCCAGCATCGCCGCCGGCGGCGTGTCGCGCGTGACGCGGATGTCCAGGCGCGCGTGGGCGGTGCGGGGGATGATCGTGCGCCGCGCCGTGAGCGAGGCGCCGTCGCTCATGAAGGAGTTGACGTTCACCGTGGGATGCAGGAACGGCTTCCAGACGGCGCGGTCCTCCCACTTCGCGAACATCTCGGTGGCCTCGCGGCGGAAGGCGTCGTGGCGCTCGCCGAACGCCCGCACCCGCGCCTCGATGTCCTCGATGAGCCGGGCCAGCGGCAGGACCGGGTTGGGCACGATGTTGCCGTAGTTGCCGGAGTGCAGCGAGGCCGGGCGCCCGTTGTCGGCGACCAACTCCACCCCGACCAGGCCGCGCACGCCCATCACGAGCGTGGGCGCGTTCTTCTGCTTGGGGCCGTCGGAGCCGATCAGCACGTCGGCGGCCAGGCGGTCGCGGTGGGCGCGGGCGATAGCGTCGAGGTTCGGGCTGCCGTGCTCCTCCTCGCCGTCCAGGATGATCCTGACCCGCCACTGCGCCCGCCCGGCCCGCGCGGCGTCGAGCGCGCCGAGCACGTTGGCCAGGTGCTGGCCCTTGTTGTCGGCACCGCCCCGCGCCACCACCGTGACCTCCCCGAGCGCGCGCTCGTCGAGCGTGCGCGGATCGACGGGCCGGGCACCGTGAAAATACGAGGGTTCGAACGGCGTGCAGGCGACGTTCTCCCAGCGCCAGCGCTCGAGGTCGCCGGTGGGCTGCACGTCGTAGTGGCCGTAGAGCAGCAGCGTCGGCGCGCCGGCGGGGCCGGGGATCTCGCCCCAGAGCGCCGGCGTCCCGCTGCCATCGGGCACGGGCAGTGGCGTGAGCTCGAGGCCCACATCGCGCCAGAACGCGCGGACGTCTTCCACCATGGCGGGCGTGACCTGACGGCTGACGGTGGGGATGCGCAGGTAGCGGTCGAGCAGGGCGACGCGGTCGTGGCGTGACGACACGGTGGCTCCTCCGTCGCGCCACGGTACCATAGCCGGCGATGACGACGACTCTCTCGGTCTACCGCTGGTCGGCGGGCGGGCCCGAGCGCTGGCAGGCATTCGCGGTCGAGGCCGGTTCCGACACGACGGTGCTCGACGCACTGGTCGAGATCCAGCGGCGGCAGGACCCGAGCCTGGCCTTCCGCTATGCCTGCCGGGTGGGCATGTGCGGCTCGTGCGCGATGGTCGTCAACGGCCGGGAGCGGTGGGCCTGTCGCACGCGGCTGGCCACGCTCGGCGCCGGGCCGGTGACCGTCCGACCGCTCTACCATTTACCGCTGCTGGGCGACCTGGTCGTGGACATGGCGCCGTTCGCGGCGAAGCTGCGCGAGGTCGGCGCGGCGCTGGTGCCGGCGCCGGACGCCAAGTCCTACGCCCTCATCCCCCCGGGTTCGGCGGAGCGACGCGACATCGATCCCGCCATCGAGTGCATCGGGTGTGGCATGTGTGTGTCGGCATGCACGATGGTGGCCCACAACCCGCGCTTCCCGGGGCCGGCCGCGCTCAATCGCGCCTTCACGTTGGCGCGCGACTCGCGCGATGCCGGCCAGCAGGCGCGCTGGGTGGTGCTGCTGTCCGACGACGCGCTCGCGCGCTGCCACGGCCAGGGCAACTGCACGGAGGTGTGTCCGATGGGCCTGGAGCCGACGACCTCGATCATCCGCCTGCGCCAGCTCGCCACGCGCAGGCTGCTGGGGATGGGCTGGCCTCGGCGCCGTTCTTGACGCTCACAACGCACAGCGTTAGAGTAATTCGTCACTTACGACGCCTCCCTCCCGCGTGGTGGGGAGGCGCTCTTGTGCCCGCGAAAGGGAGGCTCTGATGTCCGTCTCGTACGTGCGCCCACTCTACGCCTCCATGCCGGACCGCATCACCCATGCGCGGCAGAGCTTCGGACGGCCCTTGACCCTCACCGAGAAGATCCTCGTCGCCCACTGCTGGGACTTCGACACCCAGGTGTGGGAGCGTGGCAAGGCGATCCTCAGACTGCGCGTCGACCGGGTGGCGCTGCAGGACGTCACCGGCCAGATGGCGCTCTTCCAGTTCATGATGTCGGGTCGCAAGAGCGTCGCGGTCCCGTCGTCGCTGCACTGCGACCACCTCATCCGCGCGGAGTCGGGCGCGGCCGACGATCTCCAGCGGGCCATCAGCGAGAACGAGGAAGTCTACAACTTCCTCCGCTCGACCTCCCGCAAGTTCGGGCTCGACTTCTGGCGGCCGGGGGCCGGCATCGTCCATCAGGTGGTCCTGGAGAACTACGCGTTCCCGGGCGGCCTGATGATCGGCGCCGACTCGCACACGCCGAACGCCGGTGGCCTCGGGATGATCGCCATCGGGGTCGGCGGTGCCGACTGCGGCGAGGCGATGGCCGGGCTGCCCTGGGAGGTGCTGCATCCCAAGCTGATCGGCGTCCACCTCACCGGCAAGCTCGCCGGCTGGACGGCGCCCAAGGACGTCATCACCTTTCTCTGCACGCTCCTCACCGTGAAGGGCGGCACCAACAAGGTCATCGAGTACTTCGGGCCCGGCGCCGAGGCCATCAGCGCCACCGGCAAGGGAACGATCTGTAACATGGGCGCCGAGCTGGGCGCCACCACCTCGCTGTTCCCCTTCGACGCGCGCATCGCGGCCTACCTGCGCGCCACCGAGCGCGCAGACATCGCGGCGGCGGCCGAGGAGCACCGCGAGCATCTGGTCGCCGATCCTCAAGTTTTGGCGGCTCCCGAGAAGTTCTACGACGAGATCGTCGAGATCAACCTGGATACGCTGGAGCCGCACATCGTCGGCCCGCACTCGCCCGACCGCGGCCGGCCGATCTCCAGGCTGGCGGCCGAGGTGCGCGAGAACAAGTGGCCGGCCACGATCACCAACGCGCTCATCGGCTCCTGCACGAACTCCTCCTACGAGGACATGCGCCGGGCCGCCCACATCGCCATGCAGGGGATGAAGGCGGGTCTGAAGGCGAAGGCGAAGTTCTTGGTCACGCCGGGCTCCGAGCGCGTGTTCCAGACGATCAAGCGCGACGGGCTCGTCGACACCTTCACGCGGATGGGCGGGACGGTCCTCGCCAATGCCTGCGGCCCGTGTATCGGGCAGTGGAAGCGGACCGACATCGGCGCCGATCAGACGAATACGATCGTCAGCTCGTTCAACCGGAATTTTCCCGGCCGCAACGACGGCAGCGCCTCGACCCTGTCGTTCATCACCAGCCCCGATATCGTCACGGCGCTGGCCCTGGCCGGGACGCTCGAGTTCAACCCGCTCACCGACACCCTCACGGCGTCCGACGGCAGCCAGGTGCGGCTGACGCCACCCGAGGCCGAGGAGCTGCCGCGGGAAGGGTTCGTGCGCGGCACGAGCGGCCTGGAGCCGCCGGCGGCCGATCCGGCCGCGGTCCGCATCGAGGTCCCCGAGAACAGCGAGCGGCTGCAGCTGCTCGGGCCGTTCGTGGCCTGGGACGGCAAGGACTTCATCGACCTGCCGATCCTGGTGAAGACCAGGGGCAAGACGACGACCGACCACATCTCGCCGGCGGGACCGTGGCTGCGCTACCGCGGCCACCTCGACAAGATCAGCGACAACATGTTCCTGGGCGCGGTGAACGCGTTCACGGGGCAGGCCGGCAAGGGCGTGAACCCGCTGACGGGCGAGGCCGACCAGCCGCTCTCGAAGATCGCGCGGGCGCTCAAGGCCGCCGGCCAGCAGTGGATCGCCATCGGCGACGAGAACTATGGCGAAGGCTCGAGCCGCGAGCACGCGGCGATGTCGCCGCGGTATCTCGGCTGCGCCGCGGTTCTGGTCCGCAGCTTCGCGCGGATCCACGAGACCAACCTCAAGAAGCAAGGCGTGCTTCCCCTGACGTTCCAGGATCCCGCCGACTACGAACGCTTCGAGCAGAACGACCGGGTGACCATCAGCGGCCTCTACACGCTCGAGCCCGGCAAGCCGGTCACCGTCCGCATCAAGAAGCCGGACGGTCGTCTCGACGAGCTCCAGGTGCGGCACAGCATGACCCGCGAGCAGATTGCGTGGTTCCGGGCGGGCTCGGCGCTCAACGCCGGGCAGCCCATCGACCCCAAGACCGGCGAGACACCGCCGATGACCTCGGGCGCGCTGGAGCCCGGCGACACCAAGGCCAAGCCCGGAAAGGACGTCTGATGGCTCGTCCCAAGATCACCGTCGTGGGCGCCGGCAACGTCGGCGCCACCGCGGCGCAGTACATCGTCGAGAAGGAGCTGGGCGACGTCGTGCTGGTCGACGTCATCGAGGGCATCCCGCAGGGGAAGGCGCTGGATCTCGCCCAGGCGGGGCCCGTGCACGGGTACGACTCAGCGCTGACTGGAAGCAACGGCTACGACGACACGGCCAACTCCGATATCGTCGTCATCACCGCCGGCATGGCCCGCAAGCCGGGCATGACGCGCGACGACCTGCTCTTCAAGAACGCCGAGATCGTCG
>Ga0268386_10001604_pt1 | contig 15550 bp, 13 predicted proteins | sample RVTome_15_FD_200260 | JGI IMG/M metagenome (GOLD analysis project Ga0268386, IMG submission 200260) | Soil microbial communities from uranium-contaminated site in the Upper Colorado River Basin, Wyoming, United States - RVT150D86... ...
AACCCTCGGTACAGCTTTACACTGTACAACGGTTTAGCAAACCGCCGCTTTCGACCACTCAGCCATCTCTCCGGTCGATTGTGCCGCCGCCGGAGCCCGGCTGCGGGCCCGACATATTACTTAGCGTGTAATGATTGGTAAAGCCGCATTTGCGGCCTAATTGTTCTGTGCGTCGGGCTTTTCCGCGTCCCTGGCACTCTTTTCGCTCTGGATCCGTTCGTATATCTCTTCCCGATGAACAGCCACATCCTTCGGGGCATTGATGCCGATGCGAACCTGATTCCCTTTGACGCCCAAGACAGTGATCGTGATATCGCTCCCGATCATGACTGTCTCGCCGGCGCGTCGCGTAAGGATCAGCATGACTTCCTACTCCCTGCCTTTGATAGATTCCGCCCTTTTTCGTTGCTGCGCCCTGAGTTCGTGGAACGCTTGTTATGGTAGACGAAATATGGCGCGGATGCGCGGCGCGTCAGGCCTCAGGACGTCAAAACGGACCTAGATAGGCCGTGCGACACGGCTCAGGTGCTCCGCGACCCAGCTCGGTACGGATCCAAGTGCCGCATCCAGCGCTGCCGGATTGTTTCCCCCGGCCTCGGCGAAATCCGGGCGGCCCCCGCCCCGGCCGCCCACCTGCTCCGCAACCGGACGAATGACATCGCCGGCCCGGATGCGGTCGAGGTTGTTCCTGGTCACCCCCACCGCCAGTCGCACTTTGCCGTTATCGACCGACGCGAGCACGACGACCGCGCTCTGCAACCGGTCTTTGAATCGATCGATCGCCTCGCGCAGGGTCTTCGCATCGGCGCCGTCCATGCGAGACGCCAGCACTTTGATACCCTCAATCTCGGTAATCTTCTCCGCGACGTTGCCCGAATTGCCACTCGCCAGCTGCTGCCTGACGGAAGCGAGCTCCTTCTCCAGTTCGCGGTTTCGCTTCAAGAGTTGTTCCACTTTGACCGGCGCCTGGCTGCGCTGGATTCGAAGCAGTGAAGCGACAGAATCGAGCAGCTGCTGGTTCTCAATGATCCATTCGAGCGCGCCTTCGCCTGTCACGGCTTCAATTCGGCGGATGCCGGAAGCCACTCCGCCCTCGGACGTAATCTTGAAGATCCCGATCTCTCCTGCGCTTTTCACGTGGGTTCCGCCGCAGAGCTCGACGGAAAAATCGCCCAGCCGCATTACCCTCACCTCGTCGCCGTACTTTTCGCCGAAGAGTGCAATCGCCCCCGAGGCCACGGCGTCGTCGTACTTCATCAAGTCGATCTGGGCCGCCGCATTGCGGCGGATCTGCTCGTTCACCAGGTTCTCGATCTGCTGCAGCCGTTCGGGTGAGACGGCTTCGTAATGCGAAAAGTCGAAACGCAGCCGATCCGGAGCGACCAGCGAACCCTTCTGCATTACATGTTCGCCAAGCACTTTCCGTAGTGCGGCATGCAGCAGGTGTGTCGCGGAGTGATTCAGCACGATGCGGCCGCGGCGTTCAGCGTCGACGCGTGCAATGAGCCGGTCGCCGACATGCAAAGTTCCAAGCTGCACTCGCCCGAGGTGCAGGATTGCCTGCCCGGACTTCTGCGTATCGCCTACCGCGAAGGAGCCGTGATCGCCCGCGAGCACTCCCGTGTCCCCGACCTGGCCGCCGCTCTCACCGTAGAAGGGTGTCGAAGCAAGAACGACTGCGCCGTGCTCGCCGTCTGCCAGCGTATCGACGCGCTTGCCTTCCCGGTATAGCGCAGCGATTGTCGACTCCTCTTCGATGCGCTCGTAACCTGAGAACTTGCTTCTCTCCTCCGTCCTGATCGTTGCGGAATCGTCATTGCCGAACTTGCTGGCAGCCCGCGCCCGATCGCGCTGCGCAGTCATGGCCTGCTCGAACCCGGCCTCATCGACGGACAAGCCGCGCTCGCGGGCAACATCGGCAGTAAGGTCGACCGGAAAACCGTACGTGTCGTAGAGCTTGAAAACTACGTCGCCCGGCAGTTCTCTGCCTGATAAGCGAGCAATCGTTTCCTCCAGGATCTGCATGCCCTGATCGAGAGTTTCAGCGAATCTTTCCTCCTCCTTCGCCAGCACCTTCTCGACATGCGCCTTTATGTTTACGAGTTCCGGATAAGCCCCGCCCATTTCGACGCAAAGCGGTTGCACGAGCTTATGAAAAAAGCTCTCCTCCGCACCCAGTTTGCGCCCATGACGAATCGCACGCCGGATAATCCGCCGCAGCACGTATCCGCGGCCTTCATTCCCCGGCAGAACGCCGTCGGCGACCAGAAACGCGCAGGCGCGAATGTGATCGGCGACGACGTTGAGCGAACTCGAGCCGTCGTTCTTCACACCAAGTATCCTGGCCGTAGACTCGATCAGGTTTGCAAAAAGATCTATCTCGTAGTTGCTGTGGACGCCTTGCATCACAGCGGCAATTCGCTCGAGTCCCATGCCCGTGTCAACCGACGGCTTCGGCAACGGCGTCATCTCACCGCTCGAAGATCGGTCAAACTGCATGAAGACGAGGTTCCAGACTTCAACGAAGCGATCGCCGTCCTCGTCGCGTGAACCCGGCGGGCCGCCCGTAACCTCCGGACCGTGATCGTAGAAGATCTCGCTGCAGGGTCCGCACGGGCCGGTATCCCCCATTGCCCAGAAATTGTCTTTCGCGCCGAGGCGCGAGAAACGCGCGGGATCCACCCTTATGGTGTTCAGCCAGATATCTGCTGCTTCGTCGTCGTCCTCGAATACCGTAACCCAGAGCTTTTCGGGAGGCAGGCCCAGGTCCTTCGTAAGAAACTCCCACGCAAGCGCGATCGCTTCGTCCTTGAAGTAGTCGCCAAAACTGAAATTTCCGAGCATTTCGAAGAACGTGTGGTGCCGGGCGGTGTAACCCACGTTCTCGAGGTCGTTGTGTTTGCCCCCTGCGCGCACGCAACGTTGTGCGGTCACCGCCCGTTTATAGCTTCGCTTGTCGAGCCCCAGGAATACGTCCTTGAACTGGACCATGCCAGCGTTCGTGAACAGCAACGTCGGGTCGTTGCCTGGCACCAGTGGCGAACTCGGGACGACCTCGTGCCCGCGATTCCTGAAGAACTCGAGGAACGCGGAGCGCAGTTCGTTGCTGGTCATGAACTTCATGGGGAACATTCGATGTGTGCTATTTGGGGTCTCGCGGTAGTTTAACCTACCGGTATTATTAGCGTGATCGGTCGCCCGCAGGGCGGGCTCCTACAGCGTTCGATTCATAGCGCTCCCCGCATGCGATCTGCATTGATCGGGCGACCGATCATGACAGAATCAGGCCTCGTCGCCGGGCGCGAACGCGGCCTGTATCTCGGCCTGTTCGAATCCGCGATACTGCAGGAAGCGCATCTGCCGGGCTTTTTCGCGGAAATCGCGCGGTGGAGCGGCGCCGAACTTCCGCTGGCGGATACTGCGGGCCAGTGCCCGCCAGTCTTCTCCGCTCTCTTCCAGCGACTGCTCAACCAGGGCTCCTTCCAGGCCGCGCTGGACCAGTTCGGCCCGGATGCGAACCCGACCCTTGCCCTGGTGAACTCGTGACTGGATGAAGCTTTCGACGTAGCGCCGGTCGTCCTGCAGCCCGTCGCGCGTCAAGTCGGCGACCGCCGATAACGCCGTTCGCTCGTCAAACCCGGCGGCGACCAGCTTGGCGCACAGTTCTTTTTGTCCGTACTCGCGCCGGGCCAGGTAATCCATCGCCTTCTTGCGGGCTTCCAGCGGATCGCTTGAGCGGTCGGCCGAATTCGCCCGCATGGCGGGCTCCTACTACGCTTCCTTCGCTACGGGCTCGCCGGCAGCCTGCGCCTTCACGGTGTTCGGCAGCAGCGCGGCTCGGATCTGCCGTTCAATTTCAGCCGCCGTTTCCGGGTTCGCCTTCAGAAACTCGCGTACATTCTCCTTGCCCTGGCCGATCCGGTCCGACTTGTAGCTGTACCAGGAGCCGGATTTCTCGATGATTCCCTGCTGTACGCCATGCTCGATGATCTCCCCCTCACGGGAGATGCCCTCGCCATAAAGAATTTCGAACTCGGCCTGCTTGAAGGGTGGCGACACCTTGTTCTTAACGACCTTGACACGGGTCTGGTTGCCGATGACTTCGTCGCCTTTCTTGATCGCGCCGATTCTGCGGATGTCGAGACGAACGGAAGCATAGAACTTCAGCGCGTTGCCGCCGGTCGTCGTTTCAGGGCTGCCGAACATCACGCCGATCTTCATGCGAATCTGGTTGATAAAAATCACCATCGCGTTCGAACGCTTGATGTTACCGGCCAACTTCCTGAGCGCCTGCGACATGAGCCGCGCCTGCAGCCCCATGTGCGAATCGCCCATCTCGCCCTCGATTTCCGCCTTGGGTGTCAGCGCGGCAACTGAGTCGACGACGATGATGTCCACAGCCCCGGAGCGGACCAGCATGTCCGTAATCTCCAGCGCCTGTTCGCCGGTGTCCGGCTGCGACACAAGGAGTTCGTCGACGTCCACGCCCAGTTTCTCGGCGTACGAGGGATCGAGGGCGTGCTCCGCATCGACGAACGCCGCGGTGCCGCCGAGCTTCTGAATCTCGGCCACGACCTGCAACGTCAGTGTCGTCTTGCCGGAGGATTCCGGCCCGTAAATTTCGATCACCCGACCCCTGGGCAACCCGCCAATCCCCAGGGCGACGTCGAGGCCGATCGAACCGCTGGAAACGGCATCGATATCCTTCGCTGGACCGCCGTCGCCAAGACGCATTACGGAACCCTTGCCGAATTGCTTTTCTATCTGGCCGAGCGCTGCTGCGAGCGCCTTTTTGCGATTCTCATCCATCGTGTCAGTGCCGTTCCGGGTGGTGTTCGAGAGAAGTGCGGATTATTTCACAAATCAGCCGGTGCCGGCAGCGGAATGCAATTGAGAATGCGGGCATTCTGTAGAGAATGAGGGCTACTTCAGCGGGAGCGGCCGGTAAAGGACCCCCGAGGGACCGGACACCGATTCGACCAGTTCGAAATCCTGCCATTCGAGGTCGAGCGGCCGCGTCAGCGGCACCGTTTCGAACGCTTTTGCGCGACGCGCAACCGTAATATGCGGCCTGTACAGCCGGTCTTCCGGGTCGATGTCGAACGCAGGCAGCAGGCTTTGCAGCGACCTGACCAGCGATTCCAGGGCGGGCGGGACAGCTCGCGGCATCAGAGTCGCGACCTTCGGCCGCTGCCAGAACTCCACGCGGTCGAAGCGCAGGCGGATGGAGTCGAATTCGATCTCCGCGGCCGCCGTCTGCAGAAACGGGATCTGTTCCTCGGCGAAACTTCCGATGAAGACGAGCGTGACGTGCCAGTTGCGCCTGTCCACCATATCGCCCTCGATCGACGTCACTACCGGACGAAGCGTGTCGCGCAACAATTCACGCTGCCGATCGGACGGCCAGAGCGCGAAAAACAACCGCCGCTCAGACATTCGCTTTCAGCCTTTCCCGAATGCCGTTCAGGGCCAGCAGTACGCTTTGGCGTCGTACCGCCTCGCGATCGCCTTGCAAGCGATGCAATGCGGTATCGACGCTGCTGCCCGCGACGCGGTTCTGCGTGGCCCAGGCGAACCATACCGTGCCGACGGGCTTATCCACCGAGCCGCCTCCCGGTCCGGCAACCCCGCTGATCGCCACCGCAAAGTCCGCGCCACTCATCTTCAACGCCCCTGTGGCCATCTCCCGCACGGTGGCTTCGCTGACGGCGCCGTGATCCTCGAGCGTTGCCGGGCTCACGCCGAGCAGCGCCTGTTTTGCCCGGTCGCTGTAGCTGACGATGCCGGAGGAAAAACAGCCAGAACTGCCGGGGACGTCGGTCAAGGCCTTGGCGACCCAGCCGCCGGTGCAGGATTCTGCGGTGGCAACCGTTTTCTCCGCGGCCAGCAAATCGGCAACCAGTCCTCGAGAGGCTTCTTCAATGGATTTGCTGTGATGCATCTGGTCGTCCTTTACCTTTCTGGTCATCCTTCGCGGCGCTGAGAAGCGATTGGTAGAGTTCGATGTGCTGCTCGACCATGGTCTCGATGGAGAATTCCTCGCGCATGCGTCTTCGGCCCGCCTCGCCGCAGGCGCGACGCAACATGCCATTTTCCGCGAGCGTGAGAATAGCCTGTTCCAACGCAGCTGTGTGCTTCGGCGGTACCAGGATGCCGGTGCGGCCACTCACCACTGCCTCGCGCGAACCCGCAACGTCGAATGCAACGACGGGGACCCCCGCGGCCGCCGCTTTCAGCATCGAAACGCCCAGCCCCTCCCGCAATGCCGGGTGTACCAGGAGATCGAACGCGCCGATGTAGCGGTCCAGATCTCCGCGAAAGCCGGCAAAATGGACAACGCCGCCGAGTTCGAGGCGCTCCGCCTGTTCCCGAAGTTCGGACTGCAGGGTCCCCTTGCCGAACATCAGCAGTCGCGCGCGCGGCATCTTGCGAGTGAGCCGTGACATTGCCTCCAGCAGGTAGCGGTGCCCCTTGCGGGGAATGAGCTGTCCGATGGAGGCGATCACGAAGTTCTTATCCGTGAGGCGGAATTCTTCCAGGAGTTCCTGCTTCGGCGGCGGTGTCTGAAAGCGGTCGAAGTCGACCGCGCTGCGGATGATCGACAGCCGCGCCTCGTCCACCCCGTTTTCCCTCAACACGGCTGCGACGTTCTCAGAAATCGCAATAACCTTGCGGAAAGGACGGTAGCGCAACCTGGCCACCAGTTCCGGCTCCGGGTGATCCACCCGGCGGGACACGACGGCCGGCAGCCCTGCGATGGCAACGGCGGCGCCTCCAAGGAAATCGGCGCCTCGGCGGCTGTGGCAATGGACGACGTCCGGACTTTCCCAGTCAATTATCTTCTTCAGCCACCAGACGAATGCGAGATCATGATCACCTGCCGATGCGACGTTGAATACTTTGACTCCCAGCTGCCTGGCCTGGGAGTCGATCTCGGTCTCAGGAGGGCATACGAGCACGTTGTCGACCTTTTCCCCGCGCAGCCCGTCCAGGAGGTAAATGACCTGTTGTGCACCTCCGTAAAAGTGACGGCCGGTTTCTACGTGCAGTATTTTCATTTTTTCTTGTCAGGTGCGACGCATCGACTTGGGCGGGATCAGAGGCTAGCATGAGTCGCTTTCATTGCCAGCCCCGGGTAGATCCATGAGCGCAGATACATGAGCGCGAACGTCACCCCCGTTCCCACTTCCATGCATACACCGATGATGCAGCAATACCTGCGCATCAAGGGCGAGTACCCGGACATGCTCGTGTTCTATCGCATGGGCGATTTCTACGAATTATTCTTCGAGGACGCAAAGCGCGCCGCGGCACTGCTGGATATTACGCTTACTGCGCGGGGGAAATCAGGCGGTAACGCCATTCCAATGGCCGGCATACCCTATCATGCCGTAGAAGCATACCTGGCCAAGCTGGTCCGCAAGGGCGAATCGGTCGCGATTTGTGAGCAGATAGGCGATCCCGCGACCAGCAAGGGCCCGGTCGACCGACAGGTCACCAGGATCGTGACGCCGGGTACACTGACGGACGAAGCGTTGCTCACGGGCACGCGCGACAACCTCGTAGCTTCAGTACTTGTCCGGGATGAAATCATCGGCATCGCATGGCTCGACCTTTCCGGCGGTCGATTCCGTCTCACGGAAATACAGGGCACGGACGCCCTGGCTGGCGAACTCGAACGCTTGCGACCCGCGGAGATCATCTACGACGAAGAACAGGCGTCGGTCGAATCGTTCAAAGGCAGGATACGCACCACCGGCCGCCCGCCATGGCACTTCGACCTCGACAGCGCGAAGCGCCTGCTGTGCTCGCAGTTCGGTACCAACGATCTGAACGGATTCGGCTGCGAGGACCTGCACTGTGGCATCGCGGCAGCGGGCGCCCTGCTGCAGTACGTCAGCGATACCCAGAAGACGTCGCTGCCGCATATTCTGTCGGTTGTCGCGGAGCGAAGCTCTGACGCCGTCATCATGGACGGTCCTACCCGCCGCAACCTGGAACTGGAGGACAGTTTGAGCGGGCGTCGCGAGCATACCCTGGCCGGCATCATGGATCGATGCCAGAGCCCGATGGGTAGCCGCCTTCTGAGGCGCTGGATTCAGCGGCCGCTTCGCAACCGGGACACTCTGCGGGCGCGCTACCAGGCCGTTGACTGCATCGTGATGGGCGGATTTGCCGAGGATATTGCGGCCCTGTTGCACGGCATCGGAGACATCGAGCGTATTCTGTCGCGCGTTGCTCTCAGGTCGGCTCGCCCACGGGATCTGCGCCAGCTCTTGCTTGCGCTTACCCGGCTTCCGGACCTCAAGAAGCTACTGCAGCGCGCCGACTCGCCGCTTCTCCAGTCGCTCGGCGCCCGAATGGACCAGCATGCGCGCCAGCGGGAGCTTTTGGCCAAAGCGCTGGTCGACAATCCCCCGATGCTTGTCCGTGACGGCGGTGTCATCGCGACGGGTTTCGACGACGAGCTGGACGAGTTGCGGGATATCGCTCGCAACGCCGACAGGTATCTTGTCGATCTCGAAGCTCGCGAGAAGCAGCGCAGCGGAATTACTACGCTCAAAGTCGGCTACAACCGCGTCCACGGCTATTACATCGAGATCAGCAAGGGCCAGGCGCACAGGGCGCCGCAGGATTACGTGAGGCGCCAGACGCTGAAGGGTGCCGAGCGGTACGTGACGCCTGAACTGAAAGGGTTCGAAGACAAGGTTTTGAGCGCGAACGAACGCGCGCTGGCTCGCGAAAAATTGCTCTACGAAGGCCTGATCGACGCCTTGCTGCAGGTGCTGGGAATACTGCAAGCGACCGCCGCCTGTCTCGCGGAACTGGACGTTCTGCATTGTTTCGCGGAGCGTGCCAAGAGCCTGAACCTGAGCTGCCCCGACATCGTTGACGATCCCTGCCTCGAGATCACGGCCGGCCGGCACCTGGTCGTTGAACGGGTGATCGAGACGCCGTTCGTGCCGAACGACCTGGCGCTGTCCGAAAACCGGCGGCTGCTGGTGATTACAGGCCCGAACATGGGCGGCAAGTCCACCTACATGCGGCAGGCCGCCCTTATCGTCATCCTCGCGCATATTGGCAGCTTCGTGCCGGCGGATCGCGCCCGCATCGGGCCGATCGACCGGATCTTCACGCGCATCGGCGCTTCCGACGATCTCGCCGGCGGCAGGTCGACGTTCATGGTCGAGATGACGGAGGCGGCTTCCATCCTGCACAACGCCAGCGACCGGAGCCTGGTGCTGATGGACGAGATCGGGCGCGGCACCAGCACGTTCGACGGCTTGTCGCTCGCCTGGGCGGTGGCGCACTACATGGGAGAGCAGTTACGGGCGTTCACGCTGTTTGCCACACATTATTTCGAACTGACCGCTCTCGCCGGCGAGATACCCGATTGCGTCAATGTGCATCTGGACGCGACCGAGCATAAGGGTCGGCTTGTGTTCCTGCACGCCGTCAAGCCGGGGCCTGCGAACCAGAGTTACGGACTGCAGGTCGCGGCGCTCGCGGGCGTGCCGCCCGATGTCATCAAAAGGGCGCGCGCCTATTTGCGCGCACTCGAGGCGCAGCGGCCGTCCCTGCCTGAACATCCACAGGCGCAGTTGCCGCTGAATCTGGCGGGTGATGCGGGTTATTCGTTGCGCAATGCGCTGGAGGAGATCGATCCGGACGAACTGTCGCCGCGTGTAGCGCTGGACATGATCTATCGTCTGAAGAAAATTATCGAGGGACGGCCTTGATGGAGTTTGTGGTGTCGGTCGCCCGCCCTGCGGGCGACGATTGCTGTAAAAACGAGCAGCAACGCCGCGGCCTCAATCAGGCGTCGCGCAAAAACTCGCCCCGCTCCAGAAATGCCGCCGCCTGGTCAGCCACGCCGCGGGACGCCAACAGGCCCATGTGGCTGACGTCCATGCAAATGTGATCCCTGGCTCCCGGCAAACGGGTTTCCGACACGCTCACGGTCCCATCGCAGTCCTCATCGAAAGTGGTGAGGAGCCTGCCGACCCCCATGGCGCGCGTGCCGGCGATCACGCCAATGTCGCGCTGGGCTGTAACTGGCCCTGCCCAGCGACTGGCTGCGTCGTCCAGCACGCCCGCAACCAGGGCTTTCCCCAGCACCGGACTGCCCCAGCTTCGGCGACTCAGGTTCGACGCTACGCGACAACCGCAGAGTGGCGACCCGAGACAGACAACTCGCCCCGGCGGCGCAGCATCGTTCAACGCCAGCATGCGCAGACCGATAACGCCGCCGAGGCTGTGCCCCACCAGGTGCACGCTGTCGGCGCCGAGATGGTCGACGAAGTCCGCCAGCAGCTCCGCGTTCTCGTCGAGAGTGCCCCGCACCGACGCATAACTGAACAGGTGTCCGCGAAAACCGTGGTCGCGTTTCAGCTGCTGCTTCAGGTAGCTCATGACGGCCCCCGGCATCCAGATACCGTGGACCAGCACCACCTCCGTACTCACAGCCGATCCCGCAACTCGACCAGCGCTTCCCGATTCGTCCATGACCAGACGGTCTCGATCGCGCGGTCGAGCGAGAACCACCGGTACTCGGTGTGCTCCGAGGAATTCAACGTGATCGGCGTCCTGGCGGGTAGCCGGTAATGCCATTCGAACTCCACGTTTTCGGTTACGCCGGGGGCGAACCGATCTCGCCAGCGCGGATCGATCGTGAACACGCGGCTGTTGCCCGTAAACAAAAGCTCGCCTTCGCCAGCGAGCCCTGTTTCTTCATTGAGTTCGCGCAGGGCCGCCGCGGCATGCGTTTCGTCGCGCTGCAGGCTCCCGGTGACGGATTGCCAGAAATCGAACGGTGCCGCCCGCCTTAGCAGCAGCACGCTTCCATCCTGTGCGTATACCAGCACGAGTATCGACACCGGCCGCCGATATTCAGCGGAAAGTCGCACTTGCGGAACGCTCGCCACAGACTATTACTCGACCGCCGCTTTGCGGATACGGATGCCCACTTCACGAAGCTGGCTTTCGGCCACCTCGCCCGGAGCGTTTGTAAGTGGGCAACTGGCCGTCTGTGTCTTGGGGAATGCAATGACATCGCGAATGCTGTCGGCGCCGGCCATCAGCATGACCAGCCGGTCGAGCCCGAAAGCGATGCCTCCATGCGGCGGACAGCCATATTCCAGTGCCCTCAGCAGGAAGCCGAACTTTTCATCGGCCTCTTCTCTGGTGATGCCGAGCAGGTCGAACACCGCCGATTGCATCGCCTTGCCGTGAATACGGATCGAGCCGCCCCCGATCTCGGAACCATTCAGCACCATGTCGTAGGCACGCGACAGGACTTCCCCCGGTGCTTCGCCGAGCAACGCCGGGTCGTCGATCGAAGGCGCCGTGAACGGGTGATGCAACGAAGTCCATTGCTGTGTCTGGCGGTCCCGCTCGAACATCGGGAAGTCGACGACCCACAACGGTTGCCAGCTTTCCGCGACCAGGCCGCGGTCCTCGCCAAGGCGAACCCGCAGCGCGCCCAGCGCGTCATTGACCACCCGGGCCTTGTCGGCTCCGAAGAAAACCAGGTCGCCGGTGGCGGCGCCCGTGCGTTCCATGATGCCGTTGACGGCGGCGTCCGGGAGGAATTTGAGGATTGGTGACTGCAATCCTTCGCGTCCCGCGCCTGCGTCGTTTACCTTGATGTACGCAAGGCCTTTAGCGCCGAAACGGGCGACATACGCGGTGTAGTCGTCGATCTCCTTGCGACTCAATTCGCCGCCTTTCGGCAAACGTAACGCCGCGACGCGGCCCTCCGTGTCCTTCGCGGGGCCCGCGAATACCTTGAATTCGACCTCGTCTAAAAGATCCGAAACTTCGACGAGCTCGAGCGGTATTCGCAGGTCTGGCTTGTCGGAGCCGAAGCGTTGCATCGCCTCTGCGTAACTCATGCGCGGAAAAGGAGAAGGCAGCTCGACCTCCATTACGGAGCGGAAGACCTGGCGCATCAACTCTTCCATGATTCCAGTGACTGCCGCTTCGTCGACGAAGCTCATCTCGATATCGAGCTGAGTGAACTCCGGTTGCCGGTCGGCACGCAGGTCTTCGTCGCGGAAACAGCGGGCGATCTGGTAGTAACGATCCATACCCGACATCATCAGCAGCTGCTTGAACAACTGCGGCGACTGCGGCAAGGCGAAGAACTTGCCCGGGTGCGTGCGGCTGGGAACGATGTAGTCGCGGGCACCCTCGGGCGTCGCTCGTGTCAGCACCGGCGTCTCTATGTCGATGAACCCGTTGGCATCGAGGAACTTGCGAAGGGCCTGGGTGACGCGATGGCGAAGCCGCAGGTTCGCGAGCATCGGCTCACGCCGCAGATCGAGATAGCGGAACTTCAGCCTGAGTTCTTCGTTGGCATGCTCGTCATGATGAAACGGCGGCGTCGCGGAATCGTTCAGCGTTACGAGCTCTTCGGCGAGCAGTTCAACGCGTCCCGTGGGCATGTTCGGATTTACCGTGCCTTCGGGACGACTGCGAACCCTGCCTTTTACCCCCAGGACGTACTCACTGCGCAAGCGCTCTGCCTCGGCAAAAATCTGCGGACGGTCAGGGTCGAACACGACCTGCAACAAGCCTTCCCGGTCGCGAAGATCGACGAAGATCACCCCGCCGTGATCACGGCGGCGGTGCACCCAGCCGGCCACGGCGACCTGCTCGCCGGTGAGGCTTTCGTCAACCTGTCCGCAATAATGGCTGCGCATGCTGTAACCCGGGGGTTAAAAAGAGGCGGAATGTTACGGTGTGTAGCGGGGTAACTGCAAGAGCGGCTTGCGACTCGAATCAAGCGCTCGTCGTCGCATGTCGCCCGCGGGGCAGGCTCCTACAGCGGTCTATTCAAAGCTCGGAAGATGTCCCTGCGGTGCGTTATTCCATGCCGGGACCACGACGCCCAGCGAAACGATCATCTTGAACGCCTCATCAACCTCCATGTCGAGAACCTGAATTTCCTTGCGCGGAACGAGAACTATAAAACCCGAAGTGGGGTTGGGCGTAGTCGGTACGAACGCGCACACGACGTCTTCTTTGGTACGGTACTGCACTTCCTCCAGCGTATGTGCCGTCTGGAAGGCGATGCTGTACACACCTTTCCTGGGGTACTCGATCAGCAGCACCTTCTTGAACGACTGACCGGAATCCGACAGGACGACCTCCGCGAAGCGCTTTGTCGCGGAATAGACGGCACGCACGAATGGGATTCGTTCCAGCCACGATTCCCAGTGCCCCACCATGCTTCGGCCGACGATGTTGGCCGCGAGCAGGCCGGTAACCACCAGCAGGAGGAGAGTGAGGACAATGCCAAAACCGGGAATGGCGAATCCAACCAGCTCCTCCGGACGATACTGCCGCGGCAGAAGGACGAGGCTCTTGTCCAGTTGCCGTGTAACAAACTGGATCACGACGACCGTTACGTAAATCGGGATCCAGACCAGCAGCCCGGCAACGAGATATCGGCGAAGTCGCTTCATCGGCTGTTCCTCGCGAACGCCCCGGAAGAGCAGCGGAAGACGAGCAAAGCGAATCGCGCCGGCACTGCCTCTACTTCAGTCGGCCGGCGCCTTGCTTTCCTTCTTTGGCTCCTTCGCGGGCGTGGACGTTTCGGTGGTCTTGACGGAGTCCTTGTTGCCGCTCTCCGCCTTCTCCTTCTTGTCCGCGGATTTTTCCTTCGGCGGCTCGCCGTCGCTCGTGAGAACGTTGCGCTGCTTGTCTTTCTTGAAATCCGTCTCGTACCATCCCGCGCCCTTCAGCCTGAACCGGGGCGCAGAAATCAGCCGCCGCAGTTCCGGCGCGCCGCACTCCGGGCAGTCGACGAGCGGCCTATCGCTCAACTTCTGCAACGCATCGAGCGTATGGTCACATTTCCTGCAGGCATACTCGTAAATCGGCACGCGTCAATCTCCACCAGAATAATTCAGGATATTACCGGCCGGGCCGGCTTTCCGCCCCGGATTATAGGTATTTCGCCGCAAATTTCCGTGCTCAGTGTCGTGTCCCACAAATAACTTACTTGAGTCGGCTGCGGATTTTCGTGACTGGCAAGGCGCGGCGACGCGTGAGCCAGCTATTGCGAGGAGCCGCAACGCCGCCAGACGCGAAAAGACGCGGCGAATTGAGCGAGTTATTTGCGGGACACGACACTCAGTCACTCTTTTTGGAATCCGCTCAAGCGGCAAGCTGAAACTCCAGCGCATCTTCCGCGACGGCCACCTCGATGGTATCGCCGGCTTTGAATTTGCCTTTCAGTATCTCCTGCGCCAGCGGGTTCTCCACCCGTTGCTGGATCGCGCGTTTGAGCGGCCGCGCTCCATAAACCGGGTCGAAGCCGGCTTCGGCAAGCTTGTCCCTTGCCGCATCCGACAGGATAATCTTCATGTCGCGGTCGGCCAGCCGCTGGTGCAGGTAGCCCAGCTGGATATCCACGATCTTCCGGATGTGTTCGCGACCGAGAGGATGGAACACGACCACGTCATCGACGCGATTGATGAACTCCGGACGGAAGTGCTGCGAAACGATCTCCATCACCGACGATTTCATCGTTTCGTAGTTATGCTCGCCGGCCAGTTCCTGGATCATCTGCGAGCCGAGATTGGAAGTCATGACGATCACGCTATTGCGAAAGTCGACGGTGCGTCCCTGACCGTCGGTCAGGCGCCCGTCATCCAGCACCTGCAACAGCACGTTGAATACGTCAGGGTGCGCCTTTTCGACTTCATCGAGCAGGACCACCGAGTAGGGCCGGCGCCTCACCGCCTCGGTCAGATAGCCGCCCTCTTCGTAGCCGACATAGCCGGGAGGCGCGCCGATCAGCCGCGCGACTGAATGTTTTTCCATGAACTCCGACATATCGAGCCGCACCATCGCCTCGTCGGTATCGAACAGGAAATTCGCCAGCGCCTTGGTGAGTTCCGTTTTGCCGACGCCCGTCGGACCGAGAAACAGGAACGATCCGATCGGCCGTTTCGGGTCCGAAAGTCCCGCGCGAGAGCGCCGGATCGCGTTGGCGACAGCCGTCACCGCCTCGTCCTGGCCGACGACGCGCCGCTGGATGTTCTGTTCCATCGCCAGCAGCTTTTCCTTTTCGCCTTCCAGCATCTTCGAAACGGGGATACCGGTCCACTTCGAGACGATCTCGGCGACCTCTTCTTCGGTTACGTTGTTGCGGAGCAGGGTGGTTTCCTTGTTCTCGGCCTGCATTGCGGCCGCGAGCTGTTTTTCCAGCTCGGGAATCCGTCCGTACTGGAGCTCCGACATACGCGCGAGATCGCCGGCGCGATGCGCGGTCTCCAGCTCCAGGCGCGCACGTTCCAGCTCTTCCTTGATGTGCGTGGTGCCCTGCATCGAAGCTTTCTCGGCCTTCCAGATTTCGTCGAGGTCCGAGTACTGCTTTTCGAGATCGGAAAGTTGCTCTTCGATGTCCGACAGACGCTTGCGCGATGCCTCGTCCGATTCTTTCTTCAGTGCCTCGCGCTCGATCTTCAGCTGGATGATACGACGTTCGAGTTTGTCCATCGCTTCGGGCTTCGAATCGATTTCGATGCGGATGCGGGAC
>Ga0268386_10001605_pt1 | contig 15547 bp, 14 predicted proteins | sample RVTome_15_FD_200260 | JGI IMG/M metagenome (GOLD analysis project Ga0268386, IMG submission 200260) | Soil microbial communities from uranium-contaminated site in the Upper Colorado River Basin, Wyoming, United States - RVT150D86... ...
CGGCGCCGAGCAGGTCTTGGGTTTGGACTCCAATGCGCCTTAGCCAGGATGGACGAACCGGGGAACGACGCGTATCTTCGCGCTCGGGTACGGCCTCGGCGAGTGCCAGCAAGCGGCGCACCCCTTGCGGCAGTCCCGTGCGATCCACACTAATCTGCTGTTGTTCGCACGTCTCCATGACTTGAATCAAAAACGTCAGCAGGCCACTATCCCACTGGGTCAACTCCGACGTCTCAAACGCCACGCGACCCACCTGAGGCGCCGCCGCCAATTGCTGTTCCACCTCCCCACTCTCCGGCAGCACGTGCTGGAGCGTCCAAGGACCGCCAACGCGTATTTCTAAGGCCTCGACGGCCGGCCGGCTAAAGCCCAACACGGCAGGCGCTGGCCCAACCTGTGACGCATCGTTCACATCGACCCCCTATCGAGCGGAAATGCAAAAGCGCCCCAAAACACAGAAGGGGTTGCATCATAGATGCAACCCCTTCTACCAACCAACGGGGCCGACGAGACTCGAACTCGCGACCTCCGGCGTGACAGGCCGGCGTTCTAACCAACTGAACTACGGCCCCCGATGGCAGCTTCACACTGGATAGGCGGGACAGGGCTTGAACCTGCGACCTTCGGCTTGTAAGGCCGACGCTCTCCCAACTGAGCTACCCGCCCCTAACGACTCAGGCGCTACGCCGCAGGCGCCGTCCACCTAGAGGGACTATAAACAACGGACTCAGAGCTGTCAAGTCAAAACCTGGTGCTGCAATGGCGGCGCCAAAAGGCAACAGATTGTTTAAGCAAATAACGCCGCAATCGTCTCCCGATTGGGCGGTGAGGCAACGCCGACTTCCGTAATCAAGCCGTCGATATAGCGCGCCGGGGTCACATCAAACGCGGGATTTTCCACCTCAATATCGGCGGCGGCAATCCGCTGCGTTCCGACCCATCGCACCTCATCGCCGTGGCGCTGCTCGATGGGAATCTCCGCCCCGCTCGCGATCGAGCGATCGATGGTCGACAGCGGTGCCGCCACATAGAACGGAATGCCGTGTTCTTTGGCCAAAATCGCCACGCTATAGGTACCGATCTTGTTCGCCACATCGCCATTCGCCGCCACCCGGTCAGCTCCGACAATGACCAGATCCACACGGCCTTGTGCCATGAAATATCCGGCCATATTATCCGTAATGAGCGTCACGGGAATCGCATCGCGCTGCAGCTCCCAGGTGGTCAGGCGCGCCCCCTGCAAAAACGGCCGCGTCTCATCGGCCAACACCTGTACCTGACGCCCGGCAAAATGGGCCGCTCGCACCACGCCCAACGCCGTCCCATAACCCGCCGTCGCCAACGCGCCCGCATTGCAGTGGGTCAGGATCGTACTCTGCTCCGGCACAAGCGGCAGGCCGTGTTCGCCAATGCGCCGGTTGATCGCAATGTCATCCGCCAGCAAGCGATGCGCCTCGTCCCATAACGCTTGTTGGCGCTGCGCCAGCGGTGCCTGGCGATGCTGCTGGGCGCAGGCGCGCATACGCTCGATAGCCCAGAACAGATTGACTGCGGTGGGCCGCGTCTGCGCCATCGTCGTACACATAGATTCAAAATGAGCGTCAAAATCTGCCTCGTCCGCCGGTTGCACTTGCTGCACGCCCAACGCAATCCCCGCCGCTGCCGTCACCCCGATGGCCGGAGCGCCGCGCACCACCATATCAGTGATTGCCGTAGCCACTTCCCGATAGGTACGGCACTCCACGTAGGTCTCGACCACCGGTAATTTGCGTTGATCCAACAAGCGGACCTGATCGGGATAAATTTCAATAGCTTGAATCGCAGATTCCATGCATGTCTCGATCTATGACAAGGGAATACCGAGTCTCGTGGCGACGTGTTCTGGCGTGAGGCCCACAATATGAATTAATTTATCACGGCTTTTGACTCCGGAACGAATTTGGACGCGCGAGCGGGTGACCCCAAGCGCTTTGGCTAAAAAGGCAATGCAAGCCGCGTTCGCAGCGCCATCGACAGGCGGCGCCGTCAAACGCAACCGCAGGTGCTCGCCGTGCACGCCTTCGAGCCGTTCGGTGCGGGCTCGCGGTTGCACCCGAACACGCAACAAGACACCATGATCGGTGGCTTCGATGACGGCCATGCCCAAGCTCTCAGTGTCCGGGGGCTCGCCCTAGTTCTTCGGAACGCGCGGTCGCCCGGCGCACAGCTTCCATCATAATACCCCGCACACCCCCGCTTTCCAGCGCATGCATCCCGGCTGCCGTCGTGCCAGCGGGCGAGATCACCATATCTTTGAGCACACCTGGATGCTGGCCCGTTTCCAACACCATCTTCGCAGCGCCCAACACGGTTTGGGCCGCCAGATGGATGGCCATCGGCCGCGTCAGCCCCACGAGCACACCGCCATCGGACAAGGCTTCAATCAGAGCGAACACAAAGGCCGGTCCACTTCCACTCAGGCCGGTCACGGCGTCCATCATGTCGTCGCTCACCACCACGGCGCGCCCAACCGCATTAAAGATCTGCTCGACGAGGGCGACGTCTTGCGGTGTGGCTGCTGCTCCGGGTGAAATCCCGGCGGCTCCGGCCAATACGAGGGCCGGCGCATTGGGCATCACCCGCACGACGCGGCGATCTTGGCCAAGTGCCTCTTGCAGGGACTGCAACGTAATGCCAGCCGCAATTGAAATCACCAATTTGTCGCGGCTGACTTCGGAGGCAAAGCGTGCCACCACGCCCGGCAGAATTTGCGGCTTCACCGCCAGGATAATCACATCATGATCTTGCACCGCGCGCCGATTGTCCGTCGACGTTTTAATCCCGTAAGTCGTCTCCAGGTACTTGAGCCGCTCCGGCACCACATCGGTGGCCGTCACGTGCGTGGCAGGAATATGCAGGCCACTCAGCAGGCCTTTGAGCAAGGCCTCGGCCATATTCCCACCGCCAATAAAGGCAAAGTGGAGTTGTTCAAGCATGGATGGCTCCAATCGTGTCATCCCTCATGGGTCTGAGCGGGTGGACGCGGACCGAAGATCGCCGTGCCAACTCGCACCAGCGTAGCCCCTTCTTCGATCGCCACCTCAAAATCGGCGGTCATGCCCATGGAGAGTTCGGTAAAATCCAATTCCTCAATGCCGCGCTGGCGCAGGCGGTCTCGCAACTGCCGCAACTCCTGGTAAAAGGGCCGGGCGCCTTCCGGGGTCGGCGTGGGCGGCGGAATCGTCATCAACCCCCGCACCTGCACATGCGGCATCGCCGCGAACTGCTCGATTTCCGCTTGCAGGGCTTGGGGCGTAAAGCCGCTCTTGCTTTCCTCCCCGCCGATGTTGACTTCGAGCAGAATCGCCATCTGACGCCCGAGGCGTTCACCGCGCCGGTTGATTTCCTCGGCCAATGCCAGCCGATCGACGGCGTGCACCATACTAAAGAGGTCGAATATGTAGCGGATTTTGTTGCGCTGTAACGCCCCAATACAGTGCCACTCGGCGGCATGAAGCCCCAATTGACCAATCTTTTTGCGCGCCTCTTGCAGGTAATTTTCCCCTAAGATCTTGACCCCGGCGGCAATCGCCGCCCGCAGGCGAGCCGCTTCCACCATCTTGCTCGCCGCCACCAGGCGAACCTCAGCCGGATCCCGCCCCACGCGCTCGGCGGCCTGCTGCATGCGCTCGTACACGCGCTTCACGTTCTCAGCCACCGACCCGACTTTTTCCGCTTGCGATGTTTCCGCTTTCACCATCATCGGCTCCTACTCTATCCAAATCAGACCGCACACGATGGGGTTACCTACCCCTAGCCCCCATAGGTGAGCCCTATTTGGAATGCAGAATCACTCCAGATGCGATGCCCATGTATACCAAGTCACCTCCAAAACCGCAATTAAAAATGCTGGAGCGGTAACCGGGTTGGGGCGTGGATGATGACTTTTGGAGGCGATGCGATCAGCAAGATGTGATGCGATTGGATGGCGCGTCGGGTAGATCAGCGCCCTTCGGCTTGCAAGCGGCCACTATCAGTCTGGGGACGGGAGGCAATGCGTTGTCGAATGCATTCTGCCAATGCGCGTGACTCGGCTTTGTCTGCCAGATAGGCCTGTTCTTCCAAAATAGCTTTGAGTTCTGCTTGTAATGAGCGGCGATTGCTTGCCGCTCGTCTCTTCAACGCATCGATGACTGTTACATCGAGTTCTCGAATGAGCACTTGCGCCATGATAGGTGGTTTCTCTTTTTGGTTCTTCCATTAGGATGATAGCAGAATGATAGCATTATAGGATAGATAAGATCAAGATGTCAGGTTCGCTTCCGGGTCAGTTGGGTCAGACAGATAACGAGCCAGTACTCACCTGTGCTATGATACCGCATCGGCAAACGTCATTCTCCCCTATCTGCGATCGCGCAAAGGAGGATCAGATGCATGATCTTAGCGCCTCGGTTGGTCGCAATGGTCAAAATCGGCCCTCGGATGTCGCAGTTGTTCAGCGCCTGCTCAATCGGCGTCTCGATCGGCTGACACCGCTTGCGACCGTTCTCCTCCTGCTTCTCTCGATGGGCATCGCAGCGGCGGCGGAGCCGTTTTGCGGCGGAGATGCCCCCCATCCCATTGACGTCTGGTTTGACAAAACGATCGAGTCGAAAACGACCACAGCCGACATTCGAGCCGTGCAGGCAGAAGCGCATCAGCGCTGGGATGCGGTGCTCAATCAACTCTACAAAGACGTGATGGCAAAACTCTCTGGCCGCGACGGCGAGCAGTTCAAGCAGGCGCAACGCAACTGGTTGCGTTTTCGGGAGGCAGAGATGCAGTTTCTCAGCACCGCCGTGTATACGGACGGTACGATGGCCCCGGTCATTCTTAGCGACGTTGGTCTTAAGATGCTGAAAACACGAGTGTGTCAACTCACGACACACCTGGCGGAACTCGATAAGTAGCCATGCTGTGGAAGATCGGCACCAATTCCGGGATCACCGCTGTGCCGAGTGCGTTCGCAGTGGATGGCAAGCAGTATATTGCCGTGCAATCCGGCTGAGGGTTGGTGTGCAGCGCATGCAAGACAAGCTCGATGCCATCTATGACACCAAGACCGACGTGCCACAAGGCGACGTGCTGCTCGCCCAGCTACCCAGCGCCTCGATTGCTCCCACCGGCAGGGAAGAAATCAGGATCAAGCAGTTGCTCAAGTGTCCATGGGCACACTTGAGGCCAATCAATAGCGCCAAAGTCGTCGCAAGTGCGCTCAATTTCGCGCAGGCCGTATTTAAACGCGTTGACTCGCGCCTCATCTTTATCACGAGCAGCCCCCGCATTTCGATGCAGGAGGCGTTCGATATTGTCTCGTTCCCGGCTGATCGTATTACGCCAGCCACGTTCATTATTTCTATAAATAGGGTCTGGGGCATACGTCAACTTCAGCAGATGCTCGATAATCACTTGCAAGCGAGATTCGTGCGCATCCCGGTGACGTCCTGCCAAGTCTTGCACCTCCTCAATCAGTTCGTCCAAATCAAGTTCGCTAAAACGCTTCTCAGCTAATAACTTGGCCGTTTTATCGACCCAGCGTGAAAAATCGGTCTCATACAGCGAAGGCATAATCGCCCCCCTCTAATATAATCTGATCCTATTCATTCTATTCATTCTGCTAGCTGGAAATCGGGTCGGGAGAATCGATCAATTCCCTAATTTCTGCAATCACTTGCCTGAAGACTGAGAGTTTGAGTCGAGCAATCTGCCTGAGCAAGATAGACTTCTCCAAAGACGCAATCGTATCCGCTTTGACCTTGCTCGTGTGCCTTAGCGTGCCAGGTTGCTCGACATCTGTGATATCAACCACAACAGAGTAAGGTGCAGCTCTGAAATTAGTGGTCAGACCGCATACCAGAACATCAGCCGACTGCTGATTGTACGTATCATTCGATAAAATGAGTACAGGCCGAACTTTCTGGCTCGAGAGATCCGAAAACGGAAACCGAGTCAAAACAATGTCCCGCTGCCTATATGTACTCATTCCAGACCTCATCTTCTTCGTTATCCCAAAGCTTGGCAAACACGTTCTCGGCGGCACCCTGCAGATGGCGGTGAATTTCGGCTTCATCCTCCTGCTCCGGTATCATCACGAGTACCTTCGTGTCTTTGGGCAGATCCAGATCATCGGACAACTCAACAGTTCGATTGCCTTTGTATATTGCGGTGAATGTTTTCACGTGTCTCTTCCTCCTTGCAAAGTAGCCACTCTTTTTTGGTCTTATAACCCAATTCGTTGTGCGTCACCGTCAGTCCGTGCACTGCAGTCTGAGGAAATTCCTGCCGCGCCTGGTTGTAGGACACAGAGCCGAATTGAGGTGATGAAGCCGTTCTGCTTCTGACTCGTCGGCATTACGCGCGTCCCCAAAACGTAAGAGAGCTAACCCGCCTAACCGTGCTAATGTCCTGCAAAACATGAGCATGTATATTGGGTATACTCCGTGCTAAGCTCGCCGCTCTTCTTCGATTTCCGCGCGTTCAACGTCATAACTTAGGCCTTCAATGTAGTCTTCTATCCAACGAATCACGGTTAAATTCTTCTCGCCCTCCAACCATGCTCGCGCCTCTTCACGAAGTTTGCGATAGTGATCGCTGGCTTTGCCGCACCAACCGCGAGAATGAAAATGCCCATTCAACCTCCTACAAATGCCTTCATCTTTCCCATACCGTGCAACAAAGTCTCTAGTGAGGCGGCCTGCCTTGGATCTATCTAACGTTTTCGGCAAAATGCCAGATAGCCAATACGCGTGTTCTTCGACGTTCTCGTCGACCCAGCCAAATAGCACCTTGGATGGAACATATTGAATCGGTCCCGGACTGTCGTCTCCAATGATAAGCTGTCCACCTTTGGCAAGCCAATGCCGGAGCGCAAAGTTTCTGTGTTCGCTAGTTTCACGATAGATCTCGGCGATGCACTTCCATGCAGTTGTGGGAACCTTGCGGAGCAAAGTGGTAAGGACTTGCTCCCGACTCGTGTCTAGATCAACTAAAACAATCCAGTCGTTAGCAGCTACACGCAAGACATGTTTGAACAAGTCCCACCGTCGTCGTGGATACTGGTCCATGAATGCCTTTGCCAATTGAGACCAGCGGTAACCGGCTGAGTGGCGGGTAGCTCGTCCGGCGGCCATCGCCTCAGACGTGAGGAGTCGAAACGTTAGTTTTTCGGGCAGACGTTTTTCGCTGCCTTTCTCCACGTAAAATGCGTGACACATTTGCACCGCATTCTTCCACAGCGAGCCCAAGGCATCTTCAAGCTGGAAGTCGATCAGCTCTTTGACAACATCCTCACTAAGCTTCTGAAGTTGACCCGCGAACCACCAGCGTTCAAGGCGCTCCTTGCTTTGCAGTCCGCTTCTGCATTGATCCATGACTTGCATCGCCATTCTGTCTGACATTCCCGACGTGATTACGAAATCGGAGAATCGATCAGCAATCGACGGATGACCCGCCAATTCGAGCATCACTGATTCCCATTCTTCCACATCGCGATCGAAAATTGCCGCGAGATATCCACCCAAAAACGAAGTCGATGCCGTTTCGCGGTGGGTTTCGTATTGCTCCAGAATCATGGATAACATTGAACGTTGAGTGTCTAGTTTGCTGATCCGGAAGGCAAAATAGTACGCAGGACTTGATTCTTCGCAAATAAGCCAGGGGAGTTCAGGTATCAAGAGGCCCTCGTTTTCACGAGCCTCTGCGGCCAACTCATCGAGTTTGCGGTCAACGAGGTCCGTATCATTCAGCTCGTCGTCATGATAGTCCTCCCAAGTAATGTGCTTGACAAACCGCCGAAGCTTTGAAACGAAATCATGCCCGTCGAGTCGCTCGTAGATTGATTTCAGCCTCCCCTTAATGTCACTCGGAAGTTGGCTCTCTTTGTGACTCAGTTGCCGCCGAATTAACTGAATAAGTTCTTTGACATCGGTATCATCGTCAAATGCGATCGTATCGAGCGTCTCTACGACCGACGCTGTGAGCGGCTCGATGTGCAGAGTCGACCACGACGCCTCAATGATAGTCGAGATCAATGTTTTGCGATCATCGCCTCGCCAAGTGATGAGTCTGTCCAACAAGAGCTGCCAGACCGCGCGGTATGCATCCCAGAGTTCTCCGTATGTTTTTGGCATCCAAAACTGGATTGTAGCGCGAAGGCCCTGATGCTCTGGGCCTACTGTTCTAGACGCCCATCCTGTGAAAAGGGCGCTTGCACAGGCTTTTAAACCCAAGCGACGCCTTTCCGTTGAATCAGAATCCAGCGCAGATACCAATACTCTTAGGCGAACATTCGGATTTGCTTGTGTCGGGCCCCAGCTGGGTATCAAGCTGAAGAGTTCGATGAACGTACCCGTCGCGTTGTTTGAGATGGTGGCATTCTCTGCTTCAGCTAGACCGAGCAGCAGCTCGGCGGCGTTTACAAAGCAATCCTCCCAGACCGCGAGTTTTTCGAGAGTCCAAACAAGCCACTGACGCGCTACCGTTATATTTCGAAGACTTTCGACATCCATTTTGCCGATTGTCCGTCGCAAGCACCGAAGAGTTTGTTGCGGACATGTTTCGGCAAGTGCTGAAATGAGTCGCCCGGCGTGTTGGGTATCTGGAAAATGACCATTGGGAAAAAGGCCATCGTACCCAAGCAATCCAGCGATTGCCTTTTCTGCCGCGCTACATCCGTGTGCATATCGAAGCATCTGTACGAACCAATGCCAGAGCGTCTGAGGCATCTCGCCTAGTGTTACTGCAAGGTTGAAACCACTTCCGTACAGCATCCAGAATTCTCGGTAGAGGTGCACATGGAGCAACCGGGGAGTCAAATAGAGCGTTGTAGTACCTTGGATGATTCGACGACTTCGCAGCTCGGATACAATCTCTCGGAATCTCGGTCGAGTGATGCGATAGTCGCACCTCTCGGCCAATCTCTGGATGAAGTTCGCTTCTTCTTGTACTGGTGTCTCAAATCCAAAACGTTCAAACAGCGCAATGTATCGAAGGACGATTCGTCGTAACTGCACCTCCTCAGAGTCTGCTGCGTCACGACCATCGATGAATCGACGCCACACTTCGGCGGTGGTTGGCGAAGCGAGCAAATCAGATGGATTCACGATTAGGTTGGTGCCGATTACATGGGCGACACGCGGACATCCTTCGCAGTATTCAGCCCAACGCTGCGCGTCGTTCCTACCAACCTTGTGGTCCATGAGTATTGAGACGATCTGTTCGGTGCCTGTCGGTTCCACTACGACAACCCGTGTTTTGTCATCGACGGTGTTATCAGGACCATGATCAATTGTGATTGCACGAAGGCGGTTCGACCGTGGTTTTAGGATATTCCAGATGTCCGCAAGTTCCTTCGGAGAACACTCGTCAATAACAAACAAGACGAAGCGTTTGTCGTCAGTTTGAACTAGCTCATTGATAAAAGAACTCTGCGACAAGGATCGGCCATCCTTGACGTAGAGCGTTATGGGTGCGATGTCCTCTGTTTTCGTCAATTCGAGCGCTAACCGGGTTTTGCCAACACCCGGCTCACCAATCAGCCTGACATGCGGAAATCTTCCAGATCGCAAATCGTCACGCAGGTCCTCAATCAGCCGCTGTTGTTCTGGGCTGTAATGCTCTCTAGGCTGCATGTCGTCGTCTAGTGACCATGAGAAATGCGAACGGAAACCCTGATGATCATGACCACGAAGCCGAAGGCACAAGGACGGATAGGATTGAAATAGACCGAGCAATTGTGTTTGCCCCCAAACTTCCACTTTCGCGTCAGGGTAACCGCATCTTTCGAACACTTCTTTGAAGTTCTTACGAGCTTTGCGAATATCTCTGTCTATGGGGTCCGTCCCAAAGCTAACGAGGACAAATCGCTTTTCTGCGCGCAGCGTCTCTTGAATTTCAGATCCAAGATTCTCAAACGTTTGTGCCTTTCTGCCCTTGCCAAAAAGCTCTTTCTCAACCTGTGACTTCTGCCAAGGCGCGAAGTCACCTGTTTTTATTTGAAATCGCGTACCAGCGGTTAATAGATCATCGTCATCAATTTGAATGCCGTCACCTTCAAGTATCGATGCATCAACACCGCCATCGGCCGAGTACACCTCTGCCGAAATACTCACTCGTGTTGTTGGAATGCCCAGTTTCGTGGCTCGCGCCCAAACTAAATCCCTGAATGCTTCAACAGCCGAACCAACTGACAGTCGGCTCAACACAGCATGATTGATCCCGAATACGGACGCAGCGATCGACCTTGGTGCAAGGATTTGAGGCTCCGAATTTTGTTCGTTGGTGAGCTTTCTGACCTGTGTTCGCAGTTTCCTCAGATGCTTGATCGACGCATGTCGTTCGCCCTTCTTCACACGACTGACTTGGCCTGCGGATACACCCAAGATATCGGCAATCTCTTGTTGCGTAACTCCCAGACTTGAGAGGCGCAACATAAATTCGTTGAATTCAACATTGTCAGGGTTATTGAGAAATTGTGTCTCTTTCACAGTGTGCTTCATCCGTCCGTATCCCACCCAAGCACTATGGAAATCGATCCGATTAAACAAAAATACCCAAATCGCCAGAGAGCACGCAAACCTTGATATTAGCGCGCCGCAACACTCTTGCCAACTGCTCAAATAGCTGAGCCGTTTATGGCTGTGACCGCACCAGGAACCAGGAGGTCGCAGATCAATGCTTATGGGACGGAGGCAGCTTCCTCGCACCGGTGATGATCTCAAACCGTCTGTCGTTCAGATTCGGGTGCGAGATGGCCCATAAGTCGCGAGCCGCATCGCTGGATTGAAACACAGCTTTGAAGAGTTCCGTAACGATGTCGGCGAGGCGTTATGCGACACGGCTGGCGACATTGGGCGTCGGTTTTCCCTGACCCATTTGCTTTTGTGCAAATTTTAGTCTATGTTCAGCTCTACATTGTTCATCATTGATGAAGGCCAGATTCTGTGAAGTCGCTACACATTTCTGAAGATATTCTCGCCATTGGCAAAGTGAAAGCGCAGTTTTCCCGCGTCTTGCGCCAACTCCATGAGACTCAGCGTCCCATTGTCGTGACCCGGAATGGACACCCTGCCGCGGTTCTCATCACGCCGGACGAATTCGACCGGCTACATGAGCTGGATCAATTCCTCGACGCTGTACACGAAGGTCTAGCTGACTCGGAAGCAGGTCGAGTAATCGATGACGCGTCTCTCACCACAGAACTCGATGCTGCGCTTGACTCCCCTGTCCAATCGTGAGACTTCTTTGGATAAGTGCCCCCTGTCTGATCTCCTGGCCATCGGCCGATACAGCGATTGGGCTAATCGGCGTCTCGACACCGGAGAGTTTCCCGATTTAAATGCCTGAAAGCACGTTCTATGCCGGACCTCCCCCTATGGCTGTGGATCGTCACTCTCATCACGGCCCTCGTAGCCTCGACGGTGACCACGGTGACCAGTATCGGAGCCGGGCTGATCACCTATGGCATATTGGGCTTTGTCTTCGACTTAAAATTTCTCATCCCGCTCGTCGCTCCGGCGCAATTGCTCGGCGTCAGCCTGCGGTGCTGGCTGTTCCGCCGTTATATTCATTGGTGGGCGGCATTCTATCTTTTCCTTGGCGTCATTCCCGGGATTTTCGTCGGCGCCCTGTTGTTTCACGTCATGTCGGAGACCACTCTGCGCCGTGTCTTAGGCGTGTTATTACTGGCATTTGCCCTGTACGAATTCTGGCGTGACAAAGAGGTGCAGACGTCACCTCGCCTCATCCTGCTTCCCATCGGTGGACTGGGCGCGGGGCTCTTGCTCGGAAGCGTGGGCGTGGCCGGTCCGCTGCTGGCGATTGTCTTTTTGCGCTATGGCCTGGTAAAGGAAAATCTGGTGGCGATGGTTTCGCTGTTCTTTCTGGTGGGCAATGTACAGCGCGTGCTGCTCTACTGGCAACAAGAGCGCTTAACGGTGGACGGTCTCGGACTCGGCCTGGTCATGGGCATCGCGATGCTCGCGGGGGTTTATCTCGGCCGGCTAATTTTGCCGCGCATCAGCCAGGCTGTGTTTGTCAATCTGGTCCTGCTCATTCTCGTCCTGTTCGGCGTCAAATTTTTATTTTGGTAGGGCTGCGCATGGCCATGCAATCCGGTTCACGGCAAGTCGATGATAATATTGCCGTAGGCATCCAGCCCGGCTTGCGCTTTCGGCGGGATCACACACGTCGCGTCATATTCTTCGACGATACACGGCCCTTCTCGCGACGACTGCAAATCCGCCCGTGGTAAAACAGGTGTCTCCAGCCAACCCGTATCGGGTCCGAAATACGCCTGACGCGAGACCGTTCTCAACGTCTCGGCGGCTTTGACCGGATTTAACCCCTCGGGCACGCGCGTCTGCTCGGGAATGCCCTGCCCCACCACTTGGAGGTTCACCAATTCAACCGGCTCTTCCGGCCCGGCCCGGTGGCCATAGGTGCGTTCGTGTTCTTGCCCGAATGCCTCTTCAAGGGCTGCGACCGCCGCCGCATCCAGCGGGCCATCCGGCACAGGCACGGTAAGCTCAAAGGTTTGCCCCTGGTAATGCATATTGGCGGCGCGGCGGATACGCATTTGCTCCAGCGTAAAGCCATCGGCTTTGAGTTGGGCCATGGCCGCAGCCGCCATGGGTTCCCAGGCCGCGTTGAGTTCTTGCGGATCGGTCGTGCGCAACAGGCGGCGCAAGGTGCGGGAATAATGATGCTCGACATCGGCGTAAAGCAAGCCGAACGACGAAAACAAGCCCGGCGACGGCGGCACGACAATGCGCCGCATGCGCAGGGCCTCAGCCATACCGGCAGCGAACAGCGGACCATTACCGCCGAAGGCGAACAGCGTGTACGCTCTCGGGTCGCGGCCACGCTCGGTGGAGACGGCGCGAATCGCCCGCATCATGTTCGACGCGGCGATCTGGTGTGCCCCGTATGCCGCATGGGCTAGCGATAAGCCGAGCGGCTTGGCAATTTTTTCCTCAAATACGTCCCGCGCTTTATCGGCGTTTAACGTCAAATCCCCACCGACCAGATAGGCCGGATTGAGATAGCCCAGAATAAGATTGGCATCGGTAATGGTGGGCTCGGTTCCCCCCAGATCGTAGCACAGCGGACCCGGAAATGCGCCAGCGCTGTGCGGACCGGCTTGCAGAGAGCCACCGCCGTCAATCCAGACGATGGAGCCACCACCTGCCCCGACCTCGGCGAGGTCGATGGCCGGGACTTTGAGCGTATAGCCCGCTCCGGTGAGTAGCCGCGAGCCCATCATGATGCCGCCGCCAACCTGGTATTCGAGCGACCGCGTCACCTCGCCGCGTTCGACCAGCGACGCCTTGGCAGTGGTGCCGCCCATATCGAAGGTGATGATATTCGCTAAGCCGAGTGACCGAGCCAGCACCTGCGCTCCGATCACGCCACCCGCCGGACCGGATTCAATAATATTCATCGGCTTGTGCGCCGCTTCCTCAGCCGTAGTCAAACCGCCATTCGACTGCATCAACAGCAGTGGCGCCGTCACTTGTTTGGTATCGAGATCCTGACGCAGAGTGTCCAGATAACGGGCCACGATGGGCATAATATAGGTATTGATCACGGTCGTGGAGGTGCGCTCGTACTCTTTGATCTCCGGCAGCACGTCGCTGCTGATGCACACGGATAGATGCGGGGCGCAGCGGGCGATGACTGCTTGAATCATCTGTTCGTGTACGGGATTGGCATAGGCGTGCAGTAGACAGACGGCAATCGCCTCGACGCCTTCGGCCAGCAACGCCCCAACTGCCCGTTCGGCATCCGCAGGATCGAGCGGCTGTTCGACCTCGCCATTGGCATTGATGCGTTCATCGACCACGACGCGCAAGTAGCGCTCCACCAACGGCGGCGGCTTCTGCCAGGTCAGGTCGTAAAGACGCGGCATGCGCAGGTTGCGGATTTCCAGCACATCGCGAAACCCCTTGGTGGTAATCAGGCCGGTTTTCGCCCCTTTTAATTCTAAAATCGCGTTGGAGGCCACGGTGGTGCCGTGGCGCACTTCATCGACATCCGCGCCCCTGAGGCCGCTGTCCTGAAACACGCCTTCCAGCCCCTCCGCAATAGCGCGAGCATAATTATCGACACTGGACGAAATTTTCTTGGTGTGCAACGCGCCATCGGCGCCCAGAAATACGATATCCGTAAAGGTTCCGCCAATATCGACACCCACCCGAAAGCCTGCCATGCTCGACTCTCCCTACGCCGCACTTTCGGATGGTCTAGACAACGGCTCTTCCCACAGCACTTGTGGCGTCTCCGTCCAACCACGGGCAGTGCGAATCTCGGTCCGCAACCGGTCGGTGGCGGTGACATCGACACGCCAGGTAACCGGGTCAATCACCACCCCATAGGCGTCAGCCGCGTTCTCCAGGCTCATCAATTCATTCCGCACATCCTTCAGCACGGCGGCCGGCTCGCGTTCGAGGGGATCACCCCACCCACCGGCTCCCGCCACCTCGTGGCGGAACACATCGCCGCGCCGAATGGTCATTGTCACTTTGGAGTTCAACATTCGATTCTCAGCCTCGGGATTCAAAAAATTCATCGACGGCTTGCCCGGATGGCCGCCGTACAGGCCATAAGGCCGAATCGTGTGCCGATCCGCCCGCACTTGTAAGACGCCCTCCGTTTCGCGAAAGCGGTAGTCGCGGCGATACGGCGTGCCGCCGCGGTATTTGCCAGCCCCGGCGCGGTCGGGGATAAATTCATAGGCGAGAATATCAATGGGGTGCTCGACTTCGGTGATTTCTACCGAGGCCGAGGCCATGTTGGCAAACATATTGGAATTGCCGTCCAGCCCGTCGGCATATGGGCGTCCGCCCCAGGTGCCGCAGGTAAAATCGACGTAGATGAACGGCTTGCGCTCGGCGTCATACCCCCCAATCGAAATGCCCGTATTGCCGCCGTCCGAGGCCGCAAACACTTGATCCGGCACCATTTTGGCCAGGGCGCCAAAGCAGCAATCGACCATGCGGAATCCGGTCAGTCCGCGAGCCGCACACGCGGCGGGCAACACAGCATTGGCGATCGTACCCGGCGGCGCCGTCACCTCAATGGCCCGGAACACGCCTTCATTGTTCGGGATGCCCGGCGGCAAAATCGAGCGTACGCAGCAGTAGGTCGCCGCCTTGGTAAACGACAGCGTGTTGTTGATCGCGCCCTTCACTTGCGGCGAGCTACCGGTCCAATCGGCGTGCAGGCTATCGCCCTGTTTGGTGATCGTGACAAACAGACGGATCGGCTGTCCCACATCGATGCCATCGTCGTCAATCCAATCCTCAAAACTGAACACGCCATCGGGCAGCTCGCGAATGGCAGCACGCGTCAAGCGCTCGGCGTAATCGATCACGTCCTGCATGTAAGACTCGACGGTGTCCACGCCGTATTTTTCGACGAGATCCATAAACTGTTGCTCGGCAATATGGCAGGCGGCGAGCTGAGCGCGCAGATCGCCGAACACTTTGACGGGAACGCGGACGTTCTTCTCGATGAAGGCAAACAACGTCTC
>Ga0268386_10001606_pt1 | contig 15539 bp, 14 predicted proteins | sample RVTome_15_FD_200260 | JGI IMG/M metagenome (GOLD analysis project Ga0268386, IMG submission 200260) | Soil microbial communities from uranium-contaminated site in the Upper Colorado River Basin, Wyoming, United States - RVT150D86... ...
GACCCATGAAATGCGCAATTCGCTACCCTTCTGGAGGGTCACAGGTTATCAGCTTGCGCAGCGCGGCGTCGGGCGTGGCGAGACCGCGCGCCGGCCGCCGGCTGGAGGCGTACACTTCGCAATGGTCGAGCTTTCGTATTCAGACAGGAGAAACAATACCTTGCACGCGTCTGGCGAAGACTTCCGAACTATCTGGCTGAACAGAGACGATCCGTCGGCCGTGCAGATCATCGATCAGCGACTGCTGCCGCACGAGCTGGTCATTCGCGATCTGAGGAGCTGGCAGGACGCGGCGCACGCAATACGCGAAATGCTCGTTCGCGGCGCGCCGTTGATCGGCGCGACTGCGGCGTGGGGTCTCTACCTCGCGGCCCTGGAGAGCCGGGACGCCCCGGTGCCCGAGGAAACAGTGAGGCGCGCCGCGGTGGAACTCGGCAAGACCCGTCCGACTGCGGTCAATCTCAGGTGGGCGCTCGAGCGCGTCCTCGCCCGTATGCGGTGCGCGGAGTCCGCTGACCTCGTCCAGCTGCTTCGAGACGAAGCGCAGGCGATCTGCGACGAGGACATCGAGATTTCCCGCGGCATCGGGCACCACGGCCTGCGGCTCATCGAGGAAATCTCGGAACGAAAGAATGGCGGCACGGTGAACGTGCTGACGCATTGCAATGCCGGGGCCCTCGCGACCATCAACTGGGGGACCGCCACCGCACCCATCTATTTGGCTCGCCGGAAGGGCATCGATGTGCATGTATGGGTCGACGAGACCCGGCCTCGCAACCAGGGATCCCAACTGACCGCCTGGGAGCTGTCACGGAACGGGATACCGCACACGCTGATCGTCGACAATGCCGGCGGTCACCTCATGCAGCGAGGCATGGTCGATATCTGTATCACCGGCACCGATCGCACGACGCGCTCGGGCGACGTCGCGAACAAGATCGGCACGTACCTGAAGGCGCTCGCGGCCGCGGACAACAACATACCCTTTTACGTCGCGCTCCCTTCTACCACGATCGACTGGACGATCAGGGACGGGGCTTCGATTCCGATCGAAGAACGTGATCCGGCGGAAGTGTCCACGGTGCGCGGCAAAGCAGGCGATCGCCTCGTCGAGGTTCTGACGGTCGCCTGCGATACCGCCATCAGCAACTATGCATTCGACGTGACCCCGGCACGATTGATTACCGGGCTGATCACCGAGTGCGGCATCTGCGACGCCAGCGAAGAAGGATTGGCCCGGCTCTTTCCCGAACTGGCCAAGCGTGCCTCATGATCGACGACGGCTACACAAAATACAAAGTACACTGGACCGACCATGCTCCACTCGACGATCCGGCGATTGCCGAACTCGAGCGATGGCGGCGTCCGTTGTTCGAGGCCGGGCTGGTCGGGCATTACCCGGACCCTGGCATCGGGTACGGCAATATCAGCATTAGGACAGCGGGCAGCGGACTTTTCATCATCAGCGGAACCGGGACCGGGCATTTGCGATATACCGACAAGGCGCACTACGCGCTGGTAACCCACGCCAACATCGAAGAAAATTTCGTCAGTTGCACCGGAGCCACGCAAGCGTCGTCGGAGACACTTACCCACGCCGCCCTCTATGAGCTAGATTCATTCATAGGAGCGGTCGTTCACGTGCACAGTACCGGGCTCTGGGAGCGGCTGAAAAGCACGGCGCCGACAACAGACGTCGACGTCGCCTACGGTACGCCGGAGATGGCCAGGGAATTCAAGCGACTTTATCGAAATACTTCTCTGCCGGAGACCGGTGTTGCGGTGATGGCGGGGCACGAGTCCGGAATCGTCAGCATCGGCGGCAACCTGGAGGAAGCGGCCTGCCGCATCCTTTCACTTCATGCCGAGTACGAGCGCGATCCGGGGAGGTAAAACGATGAAAAACATGATTCTCCTTCCGAGCACAGTAGCCGGCCTGTGGTTCGCCGCAGCCGCGGTGGGCTACGCTCAGTCGACGAACCCGCCGGCGGACAATCGCCTGGATATCCGGGAATGGCTGGTGCCCTGGGAAGACTCACGCCCGAGGGACCCCTACGTCGCCGGCGATGGGCGCGTCTGGTTCGTTGGGCAGCGTGGGCATTACGTCGCGAACCTGACCCCCGAAGCGAACCAGTTCAATCGCTACGATCTCCCGTCGGGTACCGGTCCGCACAACCTCATCGTAGATGACAACGGCGACATCTGGTATGCCGGGAACCTTGCCAGGCATATAGGCCTGCTCGACCCGGACACCGGCCTGATCACCCGCATCGAAATGCCGGATCGCTCTGCGCGCGACCCGCATACGCTGACCTTCGATTCCCGCGGCGATATCTGGTTTACCGTCCAGCAAGGCAACTTCGTCGGCAAGCTCACGCGGGCTGACCGACGGGTGCAACTCATCGAGGTACCGACCGGGCGTTCCCGGCCCTACGGCATCGTCGTCGACTCCAAAGACGTTCCCTGGGTGGTCGAGTTCGGGTCGAACAAGCTCCTTCGCATCGACCCTCAGTCCATGACGGCTCAGGAGATAGAGCTGCCTGACGAGGATAGCCGACCGCGGCGGCTCGTGATTACTTCCGACGACAACATCTGGTATGGCGATTATTCCCGCGGGTATCTCGGGCGTTACGACCCCGCCACCGGCGAGTTTGCGGAATGGCCGATGCCCGGGGGCGCCGACAGCCGTCCGTATGGGATGGCCGTGGACCGGAACGACAAGATCTGGATTGTCGAGACGGGAATTTCCCCCAACAGGTTCGTGGGCTTCGATGCCGCCACTGAAGAATTTGTCAGCATGACCGACATACCGAGCGGCGCGGGCGCTGTGCGGCACATGGATTATTTCGCGCCGGCCGGGGAGATCTGGTTCGGTACCGACACAAACTACATCGGCCGCGCAAAGGTGCATTAACCTCTACCGTTCATGAACCGGAAAGCGCAGTGCGCAACGGAGGCTCTGCCCGGGCGAGGGCTTTCAGGGATCGTAGCGCTCCAGCTGCTGCTGGCGGCGCAGAGCGGTATTTGCTACGAGGACGGAGCGCCGCCCGGCCACACCGCGGGGTTCGGCGAGCCAGATTGCAGCCTGTGTCATTCCGACGGCGACAGGAATCCGCCGAACGGCACGCTCAGGATCGACGGCGTGCCCGAATGCTATGTCGGAAACGCCGAGTACGAACTTGCCGTCGTCCTCGAGCACCCGGATTTGCGAAGCGGCGGTTTCCAGCTCGCCATCCGTTCCGCCGATGGCGAGCCGGCGGGACGCGTGATCCCCGTATCCGCACGCGCCAGGGTGGTTGCGCAGGCGGGACAGGACTATCTGCAGCATTCGAAGGACGGCCGCAAGCCTGAACGGGAGGGCATGATCCGCTGGGCCTTCCGGTGGATTGCGCCACCGGCAGCGGGGCCCGTGCTATTGCATATCGCTGCGAATGCCGCAAACGACGATATCTCGGCGCTCGGCGATTTTATTTTTACCCTCGAGACGATGCTCGAAAAAGCCTGTCACTGATCCGTACGGCCAGGTAGCCTCTAGTGCGCATCCGTCGGCGCTTCTCCCGCGGATACAGGCGCGCTGTCGCCAGCTGGCGGTGGAGTTGCGGCGTTTCGGGCGTTTACCGGGTCGAGGCGAAAGCGGTATGTACGACAGGTTTTTTCGACCGACAGTTTCTGGCCCTCATCCAGTGGGGTGAAGCTGGAATTGCGGATTGCTTTCATCGCCGGCTTCACGAAGATCTTATGCGTACTGCTCCTGACGGAAGGCCGTACGACCTTGCCTCGCGCGTCGATAGTGAAGCAGACCGTCGCTTCTCCTTCGATCCTGTCCCGACGAGCAATGCTTGGATACTTCGGAAAGGCTGTTACGGCCGGAGCGCGGTCGCTCGATGAATCGGTGAAATGAGCTTCGGCGGCATCCTCGTCGGCGAGCGCAAGCTCGGGGAGCAGCAGTGCGGCCGCGGCCAGCAGCGCTATCGCGCTGCTGCGCGACACTCTACGGGTTTTCCACTTCTCCATCGGAGTCGCGCTGGCGGTCATCGATTTCGACCTCAGGAGCGACCGGATCCACCGCGTCGAGGTACATGGCGCGAGCGATCCTGAGGGTCCTTGCGCCGGGGTTCAGCTCCTCGCCCCGCACCAGGTCCCTGTGCGCATTTTCGTATTGCCCGGTATTGATATAGATCACTGCGCGATTGTTGTAGCCCCGCCAGCTTTCTTGATTGCGGGCGATCAGGAGCTCGCAGTACTTCAGCGCTTCATCGAAATCCTTGAGCATGATGTAGCCGGCGCACAGATTCGACAGCGCCGCTTCTTCTTCGCGAGCCCCCTGGGCGACCTTGAGGCCCCGCAACGTGAGTTCGATGCCTTCCTTGGCCCGCCCGGCAAGCAGTTTCTGTGCGCCGTCCTGCAAATCCGGATTCCGCGGGCCGATTACGGTTGTCGGACCATCCTTCATGCGCTCGGCATTCTGCGCGAACGCTACGGGCGCGAAAAACAGGGCAACGACAAGCAATGTAAATCTGCCCATAGTTCCAAGCTCCGGTCCCAGCTGTAACCTCTGCCCGAAAAGTGTCGCGGTGCGCGACTCATGTACCTCAGACAAGACTCTTCCCGAAAAATTCAATGGTCCTCTGCCACGCCAGGGCCGCGGCATCCGCATCGAACCGTGGCGTAGTGTCGTTGTGAAAGCCGTGATTGGTCCCTTCGTAGGTATATTCGGTGTAGTCCCGCCCGGCCTCCTTAAGGGCCGCCTCGTAGGCCGGCCAGCCGGCGTTGACGCGTTCGTCGTTCGCGGCGTGATGTATCAGTAGCCGGGCGCGCACGTTCTTCGCGTCACCGGCGTCAGGCTGGTTGCCGTAGAAGGGAACCGCGGCGGCGAGAGCCGGCACGCGCACGGCGAGCGCGTGGGAAACCCACCCGCCGAAACAGAAGCCGACGCAGCCGACGACGCCGTTGCACCGCTCCTGCCCTTTCAGGTAGTCGAGACCGGCGATGAAATCCTCGAGCATCTCCTCGCGATCGCGCTTCGCCTGCAGCTCGCGGCCTTCATCGTCATTCCCGGGATAGCCCCCGAGCGGCGTGAGTGCGTCCGGTGCGAAGCCCACGAAGCCCGCTACCGCCACGCGCCGGGTGACGTCCTCGATATACGGGTTGAGACCGCGATTCTCATGGATCACGAGGACGCCAGGGAGCGGTGCTTCCTGTGACGACGGCGCGGCGAGGTAGCCGCGCATGCGTCCCGCGCCCTGCGGTGACTCGTATTCGTCGTAGCGGGTGTCGATCGATTCGTCGTCCGGGTCGACTTGTCTCGCCAGCGCGTAGTTCGGACTCAGGCTGCCGAGCAGGGCTGCGGCCGTCACGCCGGACGCGGTAAGGGCCGCCGCCCGCTCCAGGAACTGCCTGCGCGTGATGATGCCGTGAGCGTAGTGGTTGTACAGGTCGAGCACCTGTTGGTCGTACTTTTCCGGGCCCCTTCTCCTCGTCATGACGTCACCCGCTGATGTACTGCTCGAGTTGCTCGATGGCTTGTTGCTGGTCGGAAATTATCGCCTTGACCAGGTCCCCGATCGATATGATGCCGCAGACCTTGCCTCCCTCCACCACCGGCAGGTGCCGGATGCGCTTGTCGGTTACGGTGTTCATGCACTTTTCGACCGATTCGGTGCCTGTAGTGGTGACCACGTCCACGGTCATGATCTCGCTGACCCGGGTTGCATCCGAGGCCCTGCCTTTCAGGATGACCTTCCTCGCGTAGTCCCTCTCGGTGACGATTCCGGCGAGCGAGTTGCCGTTCATTACGACGAGCGCGCCGATGCCTTTGTCCGACATGAGCCTGATAGCGTCCAGTACCGACGCATCAGGCGCAATGGACACAACGTCGCGGCCCTTGGCATCGAGCAGGTGACAGACGAGTTTCATGTTGCCTCCCGGAAAGCAGGTGAGCGGGCCGCTCCACGCCGGATGCTTGCGGCGCGGGATGCCGGGATCATTGTAGCTCTAATGCGAGGGAGTTGTGCCGGGCTTTGGACGCCGCCAGGCCCGGTAGTAGAGGCTCGCCTCGAGGGCGCGCCTCTTAGCGACTCACGTCGACGCGTCCGGCGATGGCGGAGTAATCGAGCGAACCGCTGCCGTCCTCCGGAACGACCAGGTCGCCCGCGATCTCGCTGACGTCGATGCTGCCGGAGCCGTCTTCGACGGTAACACTGCCCTCTACTCTTGCGACCGTTACGCTGCCCGACCCGTCGACGATTGCGACGTCGCCGCCGGCGCCTTCGATGCTGATCGATCCCGATCCATCATTGATCGTCAGCCTGCCGCCGACATCGATCATCCGGACGGAGCCGGAACCGTCATCGAGCTCGATGTCGCCCCTTACGTTCCGGATTTCCAGGGAACCCGAGCCGTCGTCGACGTTGAGAAACATGCCCTCCGGCAGCCTGACCTCAAGGTCGACCAGGGGGCTATCGCCGAAGCGGATCCAGTCTTCGAAGTAGCCTTTGAGATCCGCCGTACTCCCGTGGCGGTCCAGGCTCAACACCAGGTGCTCGCGAATGATCTCCTGCGCTTCCTCTGCGTCCACGTCCGGGACCCGGATCAGCGCCTCAACCGCGATATTGGTGCCGCCGACGCCGGTGATATCGAGGCTGCCCGCGCCGGCCTCCACTTGCAGTGTTTTCACGCCATCGGCATCCAGCGACAGGTCGCGCTCTTCCTCGTGCCCGGTCCAGGCGGCCTGAACAAGGTTGGCGACGAACATGATCATCATCAGTAAGGTCTGCAACATCGAATCTCTCCAGCTAAAATGGGCCGCGGCGCGCCACCCGTGATGTTTAATGCTCGTTAGATGCCGCTCGCGCGCAAACGGTTGCGCCGCTGTTACTCGACCCGTGCAGAGCTATCTTCAGAGCTTTAGAGCTTTACTCACGGATCCTCGCGCGCGAAGGTTTCCAGGAGCTGGTCGAGATCCTCGCGGGAGATCCACTCGCCGCGCAGCATTACGCCATGAATGCGGCGCGTCGCTTCGATGTTGTCCAATGGATTGTCGTCGAGCAGGATCAGGTCGGCCTCGAGGCCGGTTTGCACGGCGCCAACGCTCGCCGACAGACCGAAAAACCTCGCGGGGTTTACGGTGCCGGTCGCGAGCGCCTGGTACGGCGTGAGACCTGCATCGACCAGGTATTCGAGTTCGCGGTGAAGGGCGAACCCGGGTACGTTGAATATCTGCGGCGAGTCGGATCCCAGCAGTAAGCCGGCGCCAGCGTCGCTCAGCGCGACGATCAGCTTGCGCCTCAGCTCCGCCGCCCTCGCCGCGACCTCGGGATCGTAGTTCGGGTCGCCGATAATTTCTGCTTTCCTTTGCTCCCACTGCCGGACCGTTTCAGCCGGCATGTATTTCATCTCCGGCCAGTCGGCGAGTTCCTCGGGAGGAACCGGTGAAGTTACGTGTTCGAACAATGACTCCGTCGGCACGTTCCAGACGCCGGCGTCGGCCGTTGCCCGGGCGACCGCGGGTATTCTTTCCTCGAGCGCGGCGCCCGCGATCAGGAGGCCGAAAAATCCCCCGAAGCCGCCGGAAGGGTCGACGTCGGCAGGCAGGAGCAGCTGCATATAGCCGTCCAGGTGATCGATCGACGCGATGCCCGCATCGAGTGCTGCTTCCACGCCGACATCCTCCGGCACGTGACCGGCAAAGGGGATGCCCGCTTCGTCCGCCGTCGCAGCGATCGCGTCGAATTCGTCGCGGCTGAGACCGGGATGAATCTTGAGGAAGTCGTAACCCGCCGCCTGTTGGCGGCGAACCATCTCGGACGCATGTTTCGGACCGTCCACGCTCTGGCCGTTGAACGACGGGCCGGACGTGATGAGTCGGGGGCCGCGAACCTCCCGCCTGCGAATCGCATCGCGCAACTCGAGGTGGCCCGGCTCGCCCAGCATGCCACGCACCGTCGTGACGCCGTTGGCGATGAAAAGCGAAAGTATTCGTTCGAGGTTTTCGGACGCGGCCGGCGGAACGTGCCCGTGCATCTCCGCGAGGCCGGGCATCAGGTAACGGTCGGTGCCGTCGACGACTTCCGCGTCGTCGGGCAGGGGGACCTCATCGACCTTACCGATGACGGCAATCACCCCGTCGGTCACGACGACCGTACGCTCGTGCAATATCTCGTCCGTGCCCATGGGGACGACGTTCACGTTGACGAACACGGTTGAAGCGGCAAAAGATGAAAAGCTGAACAGGAGCAGGCCGACCGTCGACGCTGTCGTTTTCATTGGAAGGGTCTCCTAAGGATCGGAAAGGGTTCTGATCGATGCAGGGGCCGGCAGTTCACTCCGTCCCGGCACCCGTCAGATCACGGTTTTCAGCGTATCGCGACTGATGTTGCCGCCGCAGACGATGACTGCCACGTTCCTGTTTCTGAAGGCATCCGCCTTCCGGGCGAGGCCTGCGAGAGCTACCCCTGCGGCCCCTTCGGCCAGCATGTGGTGCGCGTCCATGAACCTGCGCATCGCCTCCGCGATTTCCTGTTCCGATACCAGCACATAGTCGTCGGCAATTTTGCGGCAAAGGTCGAAGGTGAGCGCTCCGACCTCGATGCCGCCTGCGGTTCCATCCGACAGTGTCGGTTCACCGGGTAACTCGAGTATCCGTCCGGCCTGCACCGAGCGGGTCATTACCGGGGAAGCTTGCGGCTGGCAGGCCACGATTGAAATATCCGGGTTGACCGATTTCAGGAATGCGCCGACGCCGCTGATCAGCCCGCCGCCACCTACCGCAATGAAAGCGGCATCGAGCGAGGGCAGGTCAGCTGCGATTTCCAGACCGCAGGTACCCTGCCCCGCAATGACGTCCGCATCGTTGTATGGAGAGATGTACTGCATGCGGTGCCGTGCGGCGTATTCACGGGCGTGAACCTCGGTATCGAGCCCGTCCGTGCCGAAGAAACGAACCTCCGGTCCCGATTCCCGGATCGCGCTCACTTTGGTCGGCGAGGTCTGCTCCGGCACGAACACGACTCCGTGGACTCCGAGTTTCTGCATCGCATGCGCGGTAGCGGCTCCGTGGTTTCCGCTCGAGGCAACGACGCATCCCGCGCTTCGTTGATCGTCCGTCAGGGAAAGCAGTTTGTTGTACGCGCCTCGCGCCTTGAACGATCCCGTGAACTGCAGGTTTTCGAGCTTCAGGTAGACGTTCACACCGGTGTCGTTGCTGAATCGCGGAGAATAGTCGAGCGGCGTCCGGCGTATGAACGGCTCGATTCGCGTTGACGCGCGCAGCACTTCCGACGGCAGCGTTTCTGCAAGCATCTGCTTTGCCCTGGTGATCCCGATTCGCGGCTCCCCCGAAAAGACGCTCGTGAGAAACTGCGGGCGCCGGTACCGGCCCGGCTGCGTTCGCCAGGAGCCAGGCCAGTACCTGCAAACTAAAAGCCGTTTCGAAACGCCAGGCTCAGATGTCGAGCTCTTCCATCTCGAACTTGACCGGGGCGTTTCTTCCGTTCGCGACACACGACGCTTCGTAGTTCTTCTCGGAGCCGTCGAAAAATACCGCTGTTTCGATCGTCAGGACATAACCAATTCCGGTGCGCCTGGCATTCGACACAACGTGTCGCACGCGCTTGGCGCGTTCCAGGTCGAGGCGCGACGTCACGGCATTCACACAGCTGTCGATCTCGGCTGCAAACGCGACCTTCTCGGAAGCGGCCGCCGGAGCTGCGATGCCGGCGGCCAGGCCCAAGCCGAGCACCGTGGATACCAGGGTGAACAATGCGGGTTTACTTAACATGTCGTGTCTCCTGTGGCTGATGCGGCAACCGGCCGCGTAACGGATTCCCCAGAACAATCGTTCTGAAATGGTGAAAAAATTGCGACCCCGAGCCGAAGGTCAGGGAGCGCCGAAGGTTATGCAGAACAGTCATTCTGTTTGTCCCAAAAAAACTCAGGTAAGCGAAACCATGGTGTTATCGACGAAGTTGACGAGGACCTCCCTGGGAAGCCCTGTGCTGACGAGTACCGCGAGCCCGAACAGCGCGCCGGTCAGAAAATCACCGGCGGCCCGGACATCCAGGTTCGGCCGCACTTCACCCTTCTCCTTCGCCGCTTCCAGGCCGATGGAAAAGGTCTTCGATATGCGCCTCATGAACCGCTGCAACACCTCTTCGATCTCCCTGTCATGGGGTGCGAGTTCCATGGCCGTATGGGAAACCAGGCAAACCGGGTTCTCCCCGCGGCCGTCGATGGATTCCATGCGCTCTTCAAAAATACGGCGAATGTGTGCGAGCGATGCATCCGGCTCCAGCAGCCTCAGGAACGACTTTCGGCCCATCCGGTCGGCGTACCGCTCGAGCGCCTGCTCGAAGAGCTCCCGCTTGTTGCCAAAGGTGCCATAGAGCCCGTACCGGCTGACGCCGGTCGCCTTGACGAGGTCGTCCATCGAGGTCTCGGAGTAGCCTTTGGACGCGAACAGCTCCATGGCCCGCGTCAGGGCATCCGTTGGATCGAAGGCACGCGTTCTGACCATGGTTAACAGACTACCCGTTCTGTTTTGAGCCGTCAAGGGACCATGACAGGATCGGCCTCCTCAGAGGCTGCCGGCGTTGAAGGTGTCGCAGCGCTGCGGGTCGCCGCTCTCGAGGCCGCTGCGAAACCAGCGGACCCGCTGCTCCGATGTACCGTGCGTGAAGGATTCCGGGGAAACCGCGCCTCCGCGCTGCTGGATCCGATCGTCGCCGATCGCGCTGGCGGCGTTCAGGGCCTCTTCGACATCGCCTTCCTCGAGGAAATTGTGTTCCTGCTGCGTACGGTTGGCCCAGATTCCGGCGAAACAATCCGCCTGCAGTTCGAGCCGCACCGATAAGCGGTTCGCTTCAGCTTCCGACAACCGCTGACGGCTTCGCTGCACTTCGTCGGAGATACCCAGCAGATTCTGTACATGGTGCCCTATCTCGTGCGCAACGACGTAAGCCTGCGCGAAATCCCCGGGAGCGTCGAAGCGATCCGTCAACTCGCTATAGAAGTCGAGGTCGATGTAGGCCCTGCTGTCCAACGGACAGTAGAACGGCCCCATGAACTGCTGCCCTACGCCGCAGGCCGTCTGCGTTGCGCCACGGAACATCACCAGAACAGGTTCTTCATACTGGCGATCGCCGGCAGCGAAGACCTCGTTCCAGACGTCCTCGGTATCGGCGACGACCACAGCAACCATGTCGGCGAGCGGATCGTCCGAAAAATCCTGCTCGCCGGGCGTCGTTTCCTGGCCGGACGGGACGTTCACCGTCTGCACGGTATCCAGCAGGAACGAGGGGTCGATGCCGAAATACATCGCGGCAAGAACAATCGCGATGGTGCCGATACCGCCGCCGACGAGGCGGCTACCTGTGCCCGCACTGCGGCGATCTTCGATATTGCTGCTTCGCCTTCGATCTCGCCAGCGCATGTTTCCCGATCTCCGGCTACTCCTGAGGCGGCCCGAACGTCAGATCCCTAAGTCCTTCCGGGCGTAGCCCTGGGGGGGATCGAACAACGCGGCATCGAGGTCGGCGGCTTTCGCCGACTTCAGCCGGCTTTCGCTCTCGACGCGACCTTCGCCGTCGAATTCCCGGGTCAGCACCGGGTATCCATCCAGCTCGCGCATGTGCTGGAACAACTCGCGTTGCTCGCCCATCAGGTCCATGCCTGAATCCCCCGAAAACTGCTCGGCCATCCTCTCGAAGAAACCCGCCATCGCAAGCATCGAAGCGGAAGCCTCGTGCCCTCCCTCGATGTCGTCCCAGCCGGTCACGCACAACTCACGAATCTTCGCTCCCTGCTGCTGTACTTCATAATAGTCGCAGTCGAAGCCGTTGATGGTGTCGCTGTCCCCGGTTTTTTGCACTTTCATCGGCTCTTCCTTTGCAGCCGGCGCGGGAAGGTGCTGCTTCATCATCTGCTCCGCCATGGCGCGCTGTTCCGGCGGCATTTCCGCGAGCGCTTGCTGCATCTGCTGCATGGCGCTGCTCAACTGGGTTCCGATCCGCTCCAGGGTAGCCTCGTCGATCACGTAGTACCCCTTCTCCTCGTGATCGATCACGATAAACTCGTTGCTTTCTTCACGAAAAATCATCCCGCCGGATTCGTCCTCGCTGACCGAGGTGACTTCCATACGCGAGACGCCGTCCTGCGCCGAAATCTGGATCGTGCCGACGATCGGCGGGTCGTCACGGTACTCCGTCGTCACGAGCTCCATCACGGAGCCCGCAGAAACCGTCGCGCAGGCACCCATGGCAGCGCAAAAAACCGCGGATTTCGAGAGCATCATGGTGTCGTTCCTCAGGGGCCTGGGCGAGAGAGGCAGGCATCCAAAATATCTCAGTCCCGCGACTATTGCCAGATCACGGGCGCCGGCATCAGCGTTCCAGCGTATAGCTCAAATCCACGCCCTCGGTGTTGTTCCCGGAGGTGGCCTTGATGCCGAAGCCTTTGGCGATGTCGTAGCGGATGCTGATCACGTTCCCGCGCTCGAACAGGCCGATACCGTAGCTGACGAAGAGATCGGGGGCGACATACGTGCCCACATCGACCGCTCCCACCCCTTGCTCGTAGTCGAATTCGCTGCCGGTGACCAGCAGCGTGAGTGCCCGGTCGCGCGTGGTTGCCGGGGTCGTATAAACGTCCACGACCGGCTCCTGCGGCGTCCCCGTGATCAGAACGCCCGCGCTGCGTATCTGCGGGTTGCCGAATATCTCCCTTTCGGCACGTATGCGAAGGTTCGGGCTGGACGCCGGAACACCGGGAAAACGGATCGTCCCCTCCGTGATGTCCAGCAACTGCCCGTACGCCTGGAACCTGCCCCGGACATGGTACTGCCCGGTCGCTACCGGTAGGTGCGGCCCATTCCAGTGGAACGTGCTGGTTCCACTGACGCGGGCTTCCGCGACGTCGAGATCGACAACGACATCGTCGCCGAGCACGAGGGCAACGGCTCCCTCGATCTCGAACGGAGCCGTCTCGCCATTTGCCGCAACCGCTGCATCCTCGCCATTCGCCACAATGACGACATCGTCACTTTCACTGATCTTGTTTGTCGACGTCAGGTCGGTCGGGGTCAGCCGTGCCTTCGGGATCAGGACGTTTCCGTTGATTCTCATGCCTTCCTTACGGATCCCGACCGCGAGGTCTGCATCCGCCACCACATTGACGTCGGGCAGATCGATCACGGTGAGGTTTTCGCCGGTCAGGGACAGCGACAGACCGCCCCCGGCGCCGTTCAGCGACCACGCCGTACTTCTCAGCTCGCCGGTACCGCTTCCGGCCCTGAACGTGCTTTGCAACTCGACCTCGTTGTCGTTCCGAATGACGGTGTCGAGCTCAATCTCCGAAATAGCAAGGCCGAGCGGCTCATAGCGAAACGCACCGTTGCTGAGCGATGCGTCTCCGGTGAAAAGCGGAGCGCCGAGCGTGCCCGCGATGCTGACGTCGACGTCCAGCCTGCCGTGCGCCTCCTCGATCATCGGCAGGGCGTTCGTCGCAACCCCGACGTCATTCAGGTTGACCAGGAGCCGCCCCTCGACAGGACTGCCGGCGCCCATACCGATATCTGCAGCTTCGAACAGCGCATCGATTTCGGCGGAATCGGAGAAAGGCAGCGTCAGGCGCCCTGCTAGCAATTGACCGTCCGAAAGCTTGAACCGAATCCTTCCGGCACCCGTTCGTGTCGCGATTCGCGCCTCGGCGGGGTTCTCGATACGCCCCGGCGAAATATCGATCTGTCCCTCTCCGGAAAGCGCCTGCTCGCCGTTGCTCCGCAGTCCCCACGACCCGCTCAACGTCTGAGTGAATTCGAGATCGGTTTCGTAAAATGCACGAACGAGATTGACAGGCACGGCTTCCATTTCTGCCGCAATGTCGAAATTTGCGCCGCCCGTCCACTTCGCCTCGAGGCACACACTGCTGGCCGTATTGCCCGCAAAACAGGAGCGCTCGAGCGCCACGAGGTCGGCCGAGAGCCGCAGGCCGGCCGGCTCCGAGAGCGCGACAGTCACCTCGTCAGGTGCTTCGAAGCGGAATGACACAAGCTGTCCGGTCCAGACGGACTCGAGCGGCCGGCGCCAGTCGTCAAGCCCGCCGTCGAGTTCGATGGCGAGATTCTCGTCCGCCAAAGACAGTTCGAGTGCCATGCGTTGGCGTTCTTCGCCGGCCGCAACCCGCAATGCGAAGTCGCGTATTTCCCTGGCTCCGAGGGACAGGGTGCTCCCGGTCACGTCGAATGACAGCGGCAGGTCCGCTCGCGCCGCGCCGCTCGTTACGTTCAGTTCCTGGAGGGCATAGTCGCGCCAGTGGAGATCGTGGGCCTCGAGGGTTATGCGCGCCGTCGGGAACCCGTCGGCCGTGGAAACGTTCCCGTCGGCCGTCACGGAACCGGCGACCTCAGGCACGAACATCTCGAGGGCCGTGACGTCGAGCGAAAAGTCCAGGCCAGCGTCGCCTTCGAGGCTCCCGTGCGCGCGCAGTTCGGACTCGCCGGAGGTGAGCCTCAGTTGCTGTGCGCGGAGCTTGCCGTCGGTGTAGCGAATTCCTCCTGCGCCTGCGAGTGGCTTCTCCCGAAGCACTCCCTCGAGGCGACCGATGTCGACGGCGAATGCAACCGGACGGAGCTGGCCGTTCGCTTTGAAGTCGCTGCTGATGCGGCCCGGCAGGTCGGGCGCCAGCGGGCTTATGTCCAGGTTCCAGGTCGCCAGGTCCGCCGACCAGCGGCCTTCTTCTGCCCAGTTGAAACTTCCCCGCCCGGAAGCCCTGCCTCCCAGTACTTCGCTTTCGCTGAGCAGGGCCTCGACGTGCTCGCGATCGCCAGTGCCCGAAAGTACGAACACGCCCTGCGGCAAGGCGTCGGTCCTGAAAGCTATCCGTCCGTCGAATGTCCAGGCGTCCGGCGACCCGGAAACGTTGACCTGACCGAACTCGCTCACGTAGCGGACAGCATCGCCCTTATCGTCATCGGGCTTCGCCATCGGCCATTGCAGATCGCGCCAGTCGAGGTCAAGGTCGACCACGCCGCCATCGATGTCTATCTCGCCCGTGGCATCGACAGTCGTCGCAGCGTCGCGAACGCGAAGCCGGACTTCATTCAGTCGAACGCTGCCCGCGCTCCATGCGGCGTCCACTGCTCCGGAAACCGGATGACCGGACGGCCATTTCTCCGTAAGGGCGCCGACATCGAAGTGGCCGACGTCGGCATCGGCCGCAACGGAAAAGCCGTCGGCCCAGCGGACTTCTCCGACGGACTTCGCGGCGAGCGTTTCCCCCTGCACCTCGAGATCCGTCACGGCGAGGCCTTCGAGGCTGCCGTCTGCCTCCGCCTGGAACTGCAGCTCCTCAGTGCCGGCCGCGGAGACCAGGCCCTCGGCGCGAATCGCATAGCCGGACAGGTCCCCCGACGACTCGAGAACGGTGTCCCGAAGGTAGACCTGCGGTTTCTGATCCGGCTTCAAAACGAGCGGCCACTGGAAGTACGGCGAGTCTACCCGGACGTCCCAGCCCGGTTCTTCGAGCAGGTCGGACAGGTTCCCGGC
>Ga0268386_10001607_pt1 | contig 15533 bp, 12 predicted proteins | sample RVTome_15_FD_200260 | JGI IMG/M metagenome (GOLD analysis project Ga0268386, IMG submission 200260) | Soil microbial communities from uranium-contaminated site in the Upper Colorado River Basin, Wyoming, United States - RVT150D86... ...
GATTCGCCAGTTTCTCGCGAGACTCTATCACGCCGGGCTTCTGGAAGAGATCGAAACCGCCTCGGCTTTTCAACGTTCTCATCGAGACGCGCGCCGCCGCCGGTGGACATGGGCGGTCAATCTTCCATTTAAACTCGCGTCCCGACTTTCTTTCAAGTTGGTCCGCGCGGACAGATATTGCACGCTGATTTACAAACGGGGCGGTTTTTTGCTCTTTCACCAGGTCACGTTTTGGGCAAGCGTGATACTCGCGGCGCTCTCGGTGTTCGCCGTTGTCCGCCTCGCGCCGCAAGCGCGGGAAATTTCGCTGCGTCTGGTAGATCAGCCGCTTCTTGCTGCGGCAATTATAATATCTCTGATTCCAGTGGTGTCCGTGCTCCACGTCTTGGTCCACGCTCTCGCATGCAAGTCCTACGGCCGCAGGGTGCGCGAGATGGGCTTTTTCTTGCTGCAGGGCGTCCTGCCGACGTTTTACGCCGATGTCACGGACATCTTCATGTCTAGCCGTCGGGCCCGGGTGATTGTGGATTCGGCCGGGCCGATGGTTGAGGTGGTGCTCGGAAGCGTCGCATTTTTGTGCGCCCACTGGTCGGCGCCGGGCCTTGAGCAGTCCTTGTTTTTCTGGACGGGCATTCTGCTCTGGGAAGGCGCCATCATCAATCTCTATCCGTTTACCTTCCTCGAACTGGACGGCTACAACATCCTCGCGGATCTCTTGGCCATGCCAACGCTCAGAGGCCAAGCCTTATCGCTCTTTCCTAGTCTGCCGCGCCGATTTCGCGCCGGTGAGAAGTTGCGAAGGTCTGAATGGATACAAATGACATACCTTGGCCTGTGCTTTGTCTCGGTGCTGGTCTACGTCATCACCCATTTGGATCTCATCGGCATTGAAATATTCAACTGGCGCATCGCGCCGTGACGGCAATTATGGGAGGCGGGTCGGCGCAAGAACGCGTTTAGGCAGTTCAGACACATTGCGGGTTAAACTTTCGTTAAATTGTTTCGGCATCATTGGTGCTTAAAGCGTGAGGCTTGACAGTTTCTCCTCTTTAAGGCGAAGTGGTATCTAAGCTTGGTGTGAATGAGGCGCGAGTACCCGCGTCGTCGAGCCCTAGTGATTTGGCGCAGTTTATTCCGATTCGGTAAGGCAGCAGGGCCTTTACTCGCACGAAGCCGGCGGGACCGTGAGGGTTAACAGAGACGCCGTCGATCTCGAGGTCGCGAAAGCCAACCGGGCCTTGACTTTAAACAAGCTAGGTTGATAGCAGTTGGCTTAGTTGCTCGAGCCGGCGCCACCACGCCGCGAAGAAAGGCGGAGGGTAGACATTCTCGAACTTTCGGCGTCCAGTCCTCTTTCCCATCCTCCATTCGCACCTCACCGCTTTCTCGGGCAGCGGAAAACCGATGGTAAAGCCCAAAAAAAGGAGGAAGGCTTGCTGTCAATCACGAAACAAGGGCAAAGAAGGGAGCGATGGATTATGAAAGCACAAGGTTCCCTGTCGTTAATTATTATTCTCGCGTCAGTTCTTGCTATCGCCTTGCCTCATGCCAAAGCCGCGGATTTCTACAAAGGTAAGACGCTTCACTTTATCGTCGGCGCCGCGCCTGGCGGAGGTTACGATACCTACACCAGGGCCGTCGCGCGCCATATTGGCAAACATATTCCAGGCAACCCTGGGGCTGTGGTGCAAAACATGGAGGGCGCGGGTACCCTTATCGCCGCGCACCACCTCTACACCAGGGCCGAACCGGACGGCCTTACTCTCGGGGCTTGGAATAGCGGACAGGTTTTGAGACAGGCGCTCGACGACAGAGCCGTTAAATTCAAAGCTGATAAATTCGGCTGGGTTGGCGCCCCGGTTCGGGGAATGCCTTCCTGCGGCGTCATGGGTTATACGGGTCTCAAAACGCTCAAGGACGTTTTAAGTTCCCCAAAACCCATCAAGATAGGCTCCACGAGGGCCGGCACAACGACCGACGACTTACCCAAACTCTTGAACTTGACTCTGGGAACCAAATTCGACGTGATCGCCGGCTACACAGGGACTTCACGGATCCGTATCGCCATGCAGAAAAAAGAGGTGGACGGTGTTTGTTTCGGCTGGGAGTCCATGAGAGTTACCGCCACGTCAATGTTGCAGGCAAAAGAGGACGACAAATTTATTCCGTTTATCACGCACGGCCATCCCGAGGACCCCGAAGTCAAGGGACTACCCGAGCTTACCGAAGTCGTTGAAGGCAAGAATCGAGAAACCGTGAAGGCTTGGGCGAGCCAATACGATTTCCAAAGGCCACTGACGCTGCCTCCCGGAACGCCCAAAGAGCGGTTGAGCATGTTGCGTAAGGCCTATAAGGCTACGCTGGAAGACCCGGCATTCCTGGCCGACGCAAATAAATCTAAACTGATATCAACTATGTATCCGGGGAAGAGATCGAAAAGATCGTTCATGAAATATTAACGATATCCCCCGAGACTAAGGAGCGTCTCCAGCGGTTGGGAGTGAAAACAAACTAACAGTGGTGGCGGCCGCGACCAAACGCTTTAGCGGCGCTTTGCCCGGCGTTCCGGGTTTGCCGTCCGAAGACGGCATAAAAGCCGTTCTCGAATATGACGTGCGGGCGCCGATGAAGTTGGCCGACCCGGCGGCAGCGGACAAGATGATGGGTTTCAGTTTGTCAAAGAGGAAGCCGCTTTCAATACGAACGTCGCGTTGCCTTAGTTACGTGTATACAAAAACATCGAGCGTCTGAACCGGCAATTTGAGGACGAGATGGAACGGAGAGCAGCGGACCTCAGGAGTTATCTCGCGGCTCTCGAAAATGAGGGACTGTTTCGCTGGCTCGGCAAGGAAGTCGACAAAGATTGGGAAATCGGCTCGATTACAAGATTAGTATTCAGCGGCGTGTCGGAGCAGAGCCGGTATGGCATCGGATTTTCGCGTATCCGCGGTTATGCCGGCATGAGAGTTGTGGCGGGTGTGGTGGGTGGATCAAAGCGGATTCTGTCCCGTGTCCTGGGTGTTGAACCTGACACGCACCAGATCCACGCGCGCTGGAGTCAGGCGCAAACTGGTCCGGTTCAGCCAACGCGCGTTAGCAAAGGTCCATGCAAAGAAAATATTATTAAAGGCAGCGACGTGGATTTGCACAAGCTGCCCATTCCCATCTGGTTGCCGGGAAAAGACGCGGGGCCCTATCTCACGCCGCTCTGGATCACACAAGATCCGAATGGCCAGGCGAGAAACGTTGGCATGTACAGGGCGCAGCTCAAAGGACGCGATAAACTTGGCATCCAGTGGGGCAGGCCCGACTACCAACACGCGGCGATGCATTTGCGCGCGTGGGAGAAAGCCGCCAAACCCATGCCCGCGGCGCTAGTCATGGGATGCGAACCGAGCATCTACCTGGCGGGGGTGGCGAAAGTTCCGTACGGCGTGGATGAGATCGCCGTCGCCGGCAATATCAACGGCGCGCCCATCGAAATGACCCAATGCGAGACCAGCGACCTCGAAGTGCCCGCTTCTTCCGAGATCGTGATCGAGGGAGAATTTATCCCCGGCGCCACTGAACCGGAAGGTCCGTTCGGCGAGTTTACCGGCTACATGACAAGTTCGCCGCGGGGGGAGCCGGTGTTTAGAGTGACGTGCGTCACCTGCCGAAACGAGCCGATTCTGCAGGGCATGCTGAGCCAGATGCCGCCGAGCGAGAGCAGTGTCTGCCGGCAAGTCATGGGTGAGGGCGCGGTGTGGCACCATTTGACTCAAGAACTCAAAATGCCCGGCATCATCGATGTGCATTTGCCGGAATCCGGCGGCGCTGCTGCCATACTCTGGATCAGCGCGAAAAAACCGCACCGCAGTTTTCCGCTGCAGTTGGCCATGGCGGTGTGGTCGAAGTTCGGTTTCTATCACTACAAGTGGATCGTGGTCACCGATGAAGACGTTAATATCCGCGACGCGTTCGCGCGAGAGTGGATTTTGGCCTTTCGCGTACGGCCGGAGAAAGATGTTCATGTGATGCCTGAAGTCGCAGCCATGACGCTGGACCCGTCGGCGACGCTGGATCCTGATTTGCCATCGCGCGACAGAACCAGCGGCAAGCTTTTCATCGACGCGACCAAAAAGTATGACGGCTTTCCCGAAATCGCGTTGCCTTCCGCGAAGTATCTGGAACAGGCGGCCGCCGCGTGGGATTCCTACGGTTTGGGACGGCTTGAAGCTGACTGGAAAAAAGCGTTGGTGTAGAAAACCAATTGCTAAAGCCAATCGAGCGGTGAGTTGCGTGGGCGATAGATGGACGCGCTCGCATCGACCAATTCAGGCGATCAGTATTCGGGAACGCAGGGCGTATTTCCCGGCGGCGTGAGCCGCGATCAGATTCCGGCCTTGGGTTATCGTAATTACTGGTATCCCGCCGTTGCCTCGAAAGTCGTGAGGTGCAAACCGGTGCAGGCAAAGCTCCTGGGCGAGGACATCGCGCTTTTTCGTGACGCCCTAACCGGCAAAGTTCACGCCTTCTATGACCGTTGCCCTCATCGCGGCGCATTGCTTTCCCAAGGGCGCATTCACTATCCAAGCACGCTTTCATGCTCCTATCACGGTTGGACGTTCGACACCTCCGGTAAGCTTGTGGCGGTGTTGAGCGAGGGTCCCGATTGTCCCCTGGCGGGCAAAGTTCATGTCCGTACTTATCCTGTGGAAGAATTCCGCGGGTTGGTTTGGATTTGGATGGGTGATCAACCTCCCGTTCAGCTCGACGAAGATTTGCCGCCCGAGCTGCGCGATCGCGCCACCGCGACATTCATGGATGTTCAAGTATGGAACGCTAACTGGCGGGTGGTGACGGAAAATACCGACGGCTATCATGCGCCGATTCTTCACCGCCGCTCCATACCGCGCACGCTTTATATGGACTGGGTAGCCTGGCGTAAGATCGGCGTGGTCGAAACCGAAGACGGCAAGGGCTTGATCTTTGTCAGTTGGAATGCTCCCGAAACCGCCGATTATCCAGGCTTGGGAAAATGGCCAAAAAGCGCCTGGTGGGAGCGGTTGGCGCGGAAACTCTTCCATGCGCGCATGTCGCGCGGCACGCCGATTACGGTTGCCGATGGCCGGCAAGGATTTATTACGGAAGACATTCATCTCCCCGGCTGGCGGCGCGTGCGCGTGCGTCGGCGCACGGTGTTTCTCGAATGGGCGGTGCCCATCGATGAGCGAACGACGCGCCACTATCTCTGGGACGTGATCAGGACGTCCGATATTCAGGGCAAGCTTGAAGCGATCAAAGTCCAGGTGAAAATTTGGACGTTTAGAAACTTCGTCTATCCTTTCTACTGGAAGTGGGCCTACAATAAGCAGTACGTGGGCCAAGACAGACGGGTGCTTGAAACGCTTAAAGAAGGACCGGAGCGGCTGCAATCCAACGACGTCGGCGTTGTCGCATGGCGGAGACTCTCCGTGAAGTCCAGAGACGCGGAGGGATCCCGAGCGGCGCGGGCGTCGCAGAAATCGGCGCATCAGGATGGAAAGGAATGAGTGTTCGCCATGTTAGGACTCGGACTTGCATCATCCCACGCGCCGGGCATGTTCTGTCCTCTCGATATCTGGCCACGCGTTTACGGCGCGATTCCCGATTATACCAAGGAATCGCAACCGTCTACGGCCAAGCTGGAGACTCGCGAAGTGCTGGAAAAATATCTGGTTCGCATCAACGCCGCATTCGATGTCCTGCGCCAGCAATTAGAAGCGTACAGACCCGACGCGCTGATCATGATCGGCGACCACCACATCGATCTGTTTAATTACAGCAACATGCCGACCCTGGCCGTGTTTACCGGCAAAGAGGTGTGGGGCTCGGCCAAACCGTTTTACATGGACGAACCTGCCGAAGCGTCGCGCATTCATATTCCCGTGCACACGGAGCTCGCCTCGTTTGCCCTCAAAGAGCTGGTCAAGCGCGGCTTCGATCCCTCCAATGTTGCCGCTATGCAGCCTTTGGGAGATCCCGAGCGCGGCGTGTCGCACATGATCGTTCTTCCCGCGCCGAAACTGACGCCCAGGCTGGATCTGCCGATCATTCCGATTTTTCTCAACGCCAATTTTCCACCGTTGCCTACGGCCAAGCGCTGCTCGGAATTAGGCGCGGCGCTTAGAGATATTTTCGCGGCGCGGCCGGAACGCGTGGCCATTTATGCCTCCGGCGGTTTGTCTCACGATCCGTTCGGACCGCGGGCGGGCTGGATCGACGAGCCGCTCGATCGATGGGTGTTGGAGCGTCTTGAACGCGGCAGGTGGGAAGAGCTTACGAATCTTTTTGCGTTCGATTCCGACGCGGTGCGCGGCGGCACCGCCGAGATCCGCGCGTGGATCGCAGTGGCGGGGGCATGCCAACGGCCGGCAAAAATAGTCGAGTATCTTCCATGCCACCATATAAAGGTCGGCCTCGGTTGGGCCTACTGGCCGGCGATGGGAGACAAGGGCTCGAGGTGAACTCATTTCAGGTCGTCGCTCCGGCTTTCCCGCGCCCAGGGCAAAGAGGGCATATTTCAAGTCGCGCAGGATTATGGGTTAACGAGCGTTCATGCCAATACCGACCCGTAAACAACCTGTAATCGCGTCGCAGGCCGTAGTTTCGGCGAATCATCCGATGGCCGCGGCAGCAGGCATTCAAATGCTCGCTGCCGGTGGAACGGTGGCGGACGCCGCGGTGGCGACGGCCTTCGCGGCTTCCGTGGTCGAGCCGATGATGGTCGGCATCTTCGGCGCCGGTTATATTCTGGTTCGCGACGGAGAAACCGGCGCGTTCCAAGTGATCGACAATTATAGTCCCGCGCCGTTGGCGGCGGCGCCTGACATGTTCGAAGCCGACGACCGTACCCACCCTGCGGACAGAACGCGCAAAAAAAATCGCATTGGCTATCTCGCCTGTGCCGTGCCCGGTGCTCTAAAAGGCTGGTGCTTGTTGCACAGAGATAAGGGGCGTTTGCCGCTTTCTTTCGTTCTCGAACCGGCCATCGCTTATGCTGAACATGGCTTTCCTCTGGGCGCGCATATGCATCAATGCATTGAGCGGGAGCAAAACAACCTGGCGTTGTTCCCGGAGTCAGCGAGGATTTTCTTGCCGGCGGGAAAACCGCCGAATATCGGCGATCGCATAAAAAATCCGGCTTACGCGTCGACGCTGCGCTTGATTGCGTGGGAAGGTCCCGACGCTCTTTACCGAGGCTCGTTGGGTGATCGAGTCGTAAGAGAAGTTCAATCCCAGGGCGGTCTTTTGTCAAAGAAAGATCTCGAATCCTACTCGGTCATCGAGTGCGCGCCGGTGCGCGGCACCTACCGCGGCCGGGAGATCGCAGGCGTGCCGCTCACAAGCGCCGGCGGCATAATGATTCAAGAAGCGCTGAATATTTTAGAAGGCTTCGATCTGAAGGCGATCGGTTTCGGAACCGCGCGCTATTGGCATCTCATTCTGGAAGTATTGAAGATCGTCTTCGCGGACCGAAACCAGCATCTCGGCGATCCAAGTTTCGTCGCCGCGCCGGTAAGCAAATTGCTCGACAGAAACTACGCGGCCGAGCGGCGGCGCGAAATCGACCCGCGGCGCGGCGGTTCTACCGCCGGCGAATCGGCGCGCCAATCGGATTCATCGCATACCACGCACATCACGGTAATGGACGCCCGAGGCAACACGGTGCTGATGACGCAGACGCTGATGGAATTTTTCGGTTGCCGCGCCGTGATTCCCGGCACCGGCGCCTTCATGAACAATACGATGGCGCTTTTCGATGCGCTTCCGGGACGGCCGAATTCGGTGGCGCCGGGCAAGCGCATGCTGACCTACACTTCGTCGACGATTGTTCTCGAAAACGGTTCGCCATGGTTTGCTCTCGGCACGCCGGGCGGAGAGCGGATACCGTCATCCGTCTTGCAAGCGATTTTGAACGTCGTCGATCATGGGATGACGCTGCAACAAGCCGTGGAAGCGCCGCGCGTCTTTGCCAATGGCAAAGTGACGGAAATCGAAGCGGATGCTCCGCCGAACGTTGTCGCAGAATTGAAAACGATGGGGCACAACATCATTACGGTTTTCAACACCGGCGGCGGTATGAATGGCATTGAAGTGCTCGAATCCGGTTTGCTCAGCGGCGCCGCGTGCTGGCGCGCCGATGGTTCACCCGCCGGCTTGAGCGGTGGCCCGGCGCGCCCCGGGGTTTTTGCGCCGTAACAAGGGAACCAAAATAGGGAGATGCGAGACCTGCCTCGTTCGCGATGCTTCACCTGCATAGTTGGCCAGTACATAGTTAGCCAGCGCCGCTACGCTAATCGGCGAATGCCAAGCAGTTGGCCATGGGGAACCTTGATACGTTGACCGCGTCAGACTGATTTCCACCGAGGAGAAGAATTGAATCTCCCTCTCGACCGGCGAACAACCCGACATGACCCGGTGCATTTATTCATTTATTACATCGGGACCCGGCTGCGGGCCGTCGTCCCGCTTTAAAATGACCACGTCGAAGCCAGCCTCCGCCTCTTTGAGGTTCACCGGACGGCCTACGGCAAGCCACGAACGGCCTGCAAGGACTTTGACCGCGGCAGCCGGAGCAACCACGCGAGCCATCGGGTGTCTTCCAATCGTTGACCCCGCCCCGTCGAGTGATTTGCCCGCTGCTATTCGTTTAGAAGCAAACTAAAGTCCAAACGCCGTCTTGCCCTGTTTTGACTCTAAAGACCTTGAGCTTCGGTGTTGTTGGGCTATTGACGATCACGGTCTTCGCCCTCTCCCTCGTCTCACTGCGGAAGGAATATCGCTCTGGTCAGCCGCTGACGGGCTTGTTTCCGCTCGCCTTAATCATCGCGATCTTTTGCATTTTGATCGCATTGCTCACGGCTTCCGCTTGAGTCAGACGATCGATTCAACAAACTAGGCAACTCATTACCCCTGCTGTTTCTGTGCCTCGGCTTGAACTCCAAGAATCTGTTTCTTCCAGTCTGTTCGCCAGCCCTCGACTTCTACCCCCAGCGCATCGGCGATACGTGTGATGCAGTTAAACCATCCGGCGAGCTGCACGACCTCGAGAATCTGAAGATCACTGAAACCGGCGCCGCGCATCCGTTCGACGTCCGCTTCGGACATACTTTTGGAGTCGCGGGTCATCTTGGTTACGAATTCAAGCATGACCTTTTCTTGTTGATCTAAGTCAGCGGCGTTGAAGTCGCGCTTGATCTGTTTGACCAGCTCCGGGGCTTCGCCCGTGGGGTCAGCGTTCTTGCGGAGAAACTCTCCGTGGGAAACAGTTCAATAGGCGCAGTCGTTGAGGGCGGAGACATAAAAGGAGATCAATTCCTCCTTGCGCCTGCCCAAGCTCGAGCCGCCGAAAGTAAGCATGTCCTGAAAACCCAGCAGTCGTTTGAGTACTTCCGGCTTGAGCGACTGAGCCGACAAAACGTTCGGCCAGTAGCCGTGCGTCCCCACGCGGTAGTCGTGCAGCTCCTTGATGGTGGCGTCTTCATCCGGACCGATTTTTTTAATCCAAACCATTGTGATCCTCTATTTTGCGCATGGAAGTGATACAGATAGAATCGATGACCGGAGGGTCTATCACCAGTCGCGCTAACTCATCTTGAGCAGCCGTTTAATATTGCCCGACATGATCAGGCGAAGATCTTCGATCTTTAACTTCAAGTGCCGCTGGGCGTGTTTGACGATCTTCTCGATTTCCCAGTCCATCGGGTTGAAGGGATGATCCGAACCGTAAAGCACGCGATCGGCTCCGGCCCAGGAAATCGATTCGCAGAAGAACGGCAGCCAGCCGACCCCTGAGCTGTCCATGTGAACGTTCTCACATTTCTTGGCGATCTCGACGACGTCGCGCACGCCTTCGACGAGGCCCGAATGGCCCATGATGATGGGCAGCCTAGGGAAATCCTTGGCCACTTCGCCGATGCGCTTGGGGCTGGCGTCTTCTCCCAGGCCGCAGTGGAAGAGTACCGGGAGACCGTGGTGCTGCGCGGCTTCCATCAAAGGATAGACCTTTTCTTTATCGTTGGCCGGACAATGCTCGATGAGGGGGTGGATCTTGATGCCTTTGAGGCCGAGCTTGACGCCTTCTTCGAGCACCTGCAGGGTGTCTTGGGGTCCGTTGCCCGGGCTGAGCCTCATAAAGCCATGAAGTCTCCCGGAGTGTTTTTTCATCTGCTCGGAGATGTACTGGTTGGTTTCCCGGTAATCCGATGGCTCGCCGATGCCGATGGCGAAAGTAACGACGCCGTCCACGCCGGCGGCGTCCATCGACTGAAGCATGTCCTCCGCCATGAATTTCATGATCGGCGGAATCTGGTGGATGGCGAGCTTTTTGCGCGCGCCCATGTGAGAGTGGGCGTCGATGACTTCAATTTGTTCTCCTTCGACGTTGATCATTTCTTCCTCCGCAAAAGACCGCGCTGCGCGGGTTCCAATGTTCAAACTGTTCCAATCGTTCCAAACGTTTGTAAGAACAAGCTGGCCACGGAGACGCAGGAATCACGTGAAGATGAAAAAACTCTCCTCAGTAATTTTCATACCCCGCCAAATCCCTCTTCCTGCGCTTCGGCCAACAGCCACGGGTCTTTGATCTCGGTGGTCGGCCCTTTGCTGCTCAGCACGTTGACCACTTCGCGGGCGGCGTGGGTTTGGCAGTCGACATAGGATTCATCCGAGTTTGCCGCGGTGTGGCAGGTGACGATGACGTTGGGGAGCGTCAGCAGCTTGTGGTCCGCGGGAAGGGGCTCGGGTTCGGTCACGTCGAGGGCCGCGCCGGCCAGCTCGCCGGCGACCAGGGCATCGAACAGCGCGTCGGAGTCCACCAGGCCGCCGCGGGCGCAGTTAATGAGATAGGCGGTGTTCTTCATCGCCTTGAACTGCGCGGTGCTGAACATGTTGCGGGTTTGCCTGGTTAGCGGCGCGTGCAGGCTGATGAAGTCGGAGGAAGCCACCAGCTCATCTAACGACACCATCTTCACGCCCATGTCCTTGGCGATCCTTGGGTCGAGATAGGGATCGTAGGTTTGCACGTTGAGCCGCATGCCTTGCGCGCGCGGCGCCACTTGCTTGCCGACATGCCCCAGTCCGACGATTCCCATGGTGCGTCCTTGTATGCGATAAACCCGCCCACGGTAGGCGTGCAGCTCCGCGGTGTGGCGGCGCCATTTGCCGTCGCGCACGTACTGATTCATGCGCACGAGCTTGCGCGAAATCGCGATCAGCAAGCCGATGGCCTGCTCCGCCACTTCGATGGAGTTGCAGCCGGCGGCGTTGCAGATGATCATGCCATGGTCTTTCGCGGCCTTGAGGTCCATGCGGTCGACGCCGACGCCGGTGCGGCAAATCACTTTGACCCGCTTCAACTGTGAAATGATCTCCCGCGACAGCGGCACCGAGCCATGCATGATGATGCCGTCGGCATCCTTGCCCATCTCCACCACTTCGGCGTCGTTGGTGGGCCGCCGGATGGTCAAGTCGGCGTCGATCTCGGCTAGGATCGGTTTGATCAAGTCCAACGGCACGACGTTACTGCCAAAATAAACCACGTGAAACTTGCCCATCTGACTAAACCTCCAGACTATAAAGGCGCTTCGGATTGTCCCATAAAATTTTCCGGCGCGCGTCGTTTGAAATCGCATCATTGCCGGTGAGATCGCCCACGGTGCGATCGGGAAACTTGCCGATGCAATCGCTGTGCGGGTAATCGGTGGCGACCACCAGATAATCGTCGCCAACGTGCTCGACATAAGCGGGCGCCAGCTCTTCGCCGGCCTCGCAGCTAACCCAACACTGGCGCTTGAAATAATAGCTCGGGTTTTCCTTTGTGGTCTTCGCCTGGCCTTGCCCTTCATGTTCCCAATGCTCGTCCATCCGTTCGAGCCAGAAAGGCACCCAGCCGCAGCCGGATTCGAGGTGGGCGACTCTGAGCCGGGGAAATTTTTCCAGCACGCCGTCGGCGCAGAGGTTCAAACAGGCGAGCATCTGCTCCAGCGGGTGGCAGGCGATGTGACGGCCGAATTCGCTGTAGCGGTCGGAGCCGGCTTGTTCGAGCACGGTGCGAGCGCCCTCGTGCACGCATACCGCGACGCCCAGGTCTTGGGCGGCGGCGTAAATGGCATCATAATCCGGGCTCGACATGGTCCGCCCGCAAAGCTTGTTGGGCCGCCAAAAGATTCCCACCAGCCCGAGTTTTTCCTTGGCGTATTTCAATTCTTCGACGGCGCGCGCGGGATTTTGCAGCGGTATGAGCGCCACGCCGGAGAGCCGCTTGCGGTCGTAGCTGCAGTAGTCGGAGAGCCAGGTGTTATAAGCGCGACAGATGGCGGCGCTTAGCTCAGGGTCGAGGTTGTCGCGCCACATTATATAGAGGCCCACCGTGGGAAAGAGCACGCCGGCATCGACTCCCTCTTTATCCATGTCGCGCAGGTTCGACGCGGGATCGAACTTCGCGGCCAGCGCCTCGGCGAAAGTTTCGCGCCAGCGCTTCGAAGCAGCGAAGGTAAAGCCGAAATCCTCCTGTTTGGTCACGTCGCGCAGTTTGTCGGCGTCGGAGATCTTTTCACCGTCAACCAAACGGAATGACTGGTTCGGACCGCTGATTTCCACCCGGCCGCGAAATTTTTCAGGCAGATATTTGGCAAACAAGTCGGATGGCTCCAACACGTGCCGGTCCGCGTCAATGACCTTGAATCCGTCTCTCATCGTTGACTCCTATAACTCGTGGTCGCTCGTGATCGAATATCTCGAATGAGCCGTTCGAGCGCGGCCTTTCATAAATAGGCCGAGTTCGCCAAGGGAGTCAACAGGAGGAAGGCGCGGGCCATCCGCGTCACAAACGCGCTCGCGAAGGCGATCGGGGTGGTGCCCAACCGGATCACGGCGATTCTGAAGGGTGAAAGAGGCATCACCGGGGGACACGGCAATCCGGCTGGGAACGTCTTTCAAAACATCGGCGGAATTCTGGATGAACCTGTAAATGACCTACGACCTGCGTAACGCGAGAAGGCGCCGCCGGCGAGGGTGAGAAAGAGTATCGCAGAAAACAGAAACGCCCCGGCGTGAGATGAAAATGTCAAACCAAAGACGCGCCCGGTCGTCCACCATTTGAAACGTAACAAATAACGCAATACGAAAGCCTGAGTGACCCCGGAGGTGACCGCGCTGGGCACGAGCGCCCAAAACCCATTTCCAATTGCAGCCAATCAGACAACAGAATGCCGACGACGGCTATTCATGATCGCGAATCTCACCAGGCGCGAAGGACGATCTTTAGGGCGCTACCAACGAACAGAACGCGCTAAAGCGGCCAGCCCTCTTCCGAGAGGTCGAGTTGATTTCCGTCGGGGTCCTTAAGCCGCGTGGCTTTGTATGGCCCGTCCACCGGCCGGAGCATCTCCAGCGCCGGTTCGCCGGGATAGGTGAGGCCGAGCGGCTTTTTTATCTGCTGTTCGACTTCGCGCACGCTCGGCACTTGAAAGCCCAGCACTTGAATACCCGCGCCAGGAGCGGCGGCGCCTTTGGTCAGGCTGAGATTGATGATGCCGTCGGAGAGATAGATCGCGGCGCCGGCCGCGGTTTCGCTGCGGCCGACTTCTTTCATGGCGAAAACAAATTTGTAGAAGTCGGCCAAGCGCTCGGGATCGGCGGTTCGGATGCCAACATGCCGCACTCCCGGATTCCTCGCTTCCTCTTCGGCACCCCAGCCCTTCTCGGCGATATCGACGCCATTGCCGTCCGGATCCTTGATCCGAACCTCGGTGTAACGGCCGTCCTTCGGCCGGTCCGCAAACTTGATGGGCGGACCTAACTGACCGAGCTTCTCACCGATTTCCTTGATGCTTTCGACCTTGAAGCCGTAATGATTAATGCCAACGTCGCGCTTCTGCTCCGCCATGGTGCGATGAATCTGCAGGCAATTGAGGTTGAAATAACCGTCGCTGACATAAAACGCATGCGGGCTGTTTTGCTCGTAGTTCCAGACCTCGTCCATGCCGAAGATCAAGCGGTAAAAGCGCGCAAGGCGCCGGTTATTCTCGGTGCACATAGCCATGTGTCGGATCGTTGGCATATATTGTCTCCGTGGTGAGACCCGTTCGAGATAGACTTATCGCTATCTCCGGCATGGTCATTTTGTCAAGAGCATTGTTCTGGGATTTGCTAGTTTAGCGAAAATGCAACAATCCACCCATCGAACTTCACGCCCCGGCCGGGCTCTGCAGCACGCCGTCTTTGCTTTCAAACGTGAAAAAGTGGCCTGTCCCTCTAATCTCTTCGTGCTCCTGCCTGATTCCCGTGCTCCTGAGATCAATGTGGCGGTTCAAGTGCGGGCTTCGCTGATGCCAAGAGCGGCTGCGGCAATGGGCTTCCCTGAGATTGTGCTATAGACGAGCGCCGCGGAGGCCAAGAGAATAACGCCCATGATGATCATGAAACCGTCGTAGCTACCGGTCATGTCGAAGGCGAGGCTCGCCACCATCGGACCTCCGGCGGAGCCGATCTGGTGGACGATGAAACTCAAGCCCAGGATGACTCCCGCCATCCTCGGTCCGACAATCTCGTAGAACATCACATTTTGAACCGCAATCGTGCCGAAGGTGGGTCCCATTGCGAGTGCCACGACGGCGTAGAAGAAAAGCTCATTCGGCATGTCCAGGGCCAGGACCAATGTGCCCAGGCCGCGCACAAGATAGGTGAGAGCGAGCACTTGCGCTCGCCCATAACGGTCCGAGAGCCAGCCGAAAAACAGCGCCGACACCGCCGCCGCTCCGCCAAAAACGCCGACGGCGATAGCTCCGGTTGCGGCATCGAAACCTTTGCTCAACGCGATCGCCACGAGATGTACGGTCTGAAACAAAGCTACGCCGCAGGAAAAACGCGCCGCGAACATCATGATCATCGAACGATCGCGCAGGTAGGGAAGGCAGCTTCCCCAACTTGCCCGGTCCCGCCGGGTAGTCGCAACATCATTCGGGTCGCGCGCACCCAACCAACCCAGGGGAAATGCCACCGCGACGAGCAAGACACCACTGGCCAAGGCCGCGGCACGCCAATCGAACCTTTCGATCAAGAAGTAAAGCACCGGGGAAAAGAACACCGGGCTCAGCGGTGAGGCCGTCTGTATGACACTGACGGCGAGCCCTCGACGATTGGCCTGGTAATGCTTGGCCACAAGGAGCGAGATGATAACGAGTCCGGCTGCTCCCTTCGCCAAGCCGACCATGATGCCGTAAGAGAGCGAGAGTTGCCACAGGTTTTGCGAAAGGCCCATGCCGAAAAAACCTCCCGCCATGAGAAGAATCCCTGCAAGTATGACCGGGCGGGCACCCAGGTCGTCGGCCAGTTTACCAAAGAGGACGCCGCCTACTCCCCAGCCCAGCATGCCAAACATGTACGGCACCGTGGCGGTGGTTCGCGACCACCCGAACTCCGCCTCGATGGGTCTCAGAAACAGGCTGAACGAATTCATGCCGATTGATGTTATGGTTACGACGCCGGCGCAGAGGAGCAGAACTATG
>Ga0268386_10001608_pt1 | contig 15529 bp, 13 predicted proteins | sample RVTome_15_FD_200260 | JGI IMG/M metagenome (GOLD analysis project Ga0268386, IMG submission 200260) | Soil microbial communities from uranium-contaminated site in the Upper Colorado River Basin, Wyoming, United States - RVT150D86... ...
GCCCAGGGCTTCCAGCAGGTCCAGCTCCGGCGCCAGGCTCGCCTCGGTGGCATCGTGCAGGACCATGACGCCGAGGACCCGCTGGCGAGTGGCGAGAGGTGTCGCCGCGAGCCAGCCGCTGCCGGCCAACCGGGCCACCGCGGGCCGGCCCGTCTCGATGCAGGCCCGGGCCAGCTCGCCGCACGAGGCGAGCTCCGCTTCCGCGAGCCCCTGCCCGGCGGCCGCCTGCAGCCCTCCCCCTGGAGCGAGCAGGAAGGTCACTCCCCCGGCGAGGCCCAGGCCCTGCACCACGTGCTCGAGGGTGGAGCGGAGGAGGCCCTCCTCCTCGCGCTCGACCGTGAGGTCCCCGACGAGGGACATCAGCGCGCGGGCGGCGCGGCCGGCGACCGCCGCGTCCGGGCGGCCTGCCCGCCCCGCTCGGCTCACGCGGCCGCCCGGGCACGGACAACGTCGCGCGGCGGGGTCACTGCACGGCGGCTCATCATCTGCGACCTCGGCGCCGCGTCATTCTAGCCGATCCTCCGCGGCGGCCGGGACGGCGGCATACGGGGGGGCGGCGGCGAGCGCGTTCTCCTCCTCGCGGCGGCGCGCGGGGCTCCAGCCCAGCTCCGTAGCCATCGTCGCGGCGACGGTCTCGACCTCGGCGGGACCGGGAGGGCCCGCCGTGCCCAGGTCCAGACGGCGCAGCACCGCGTCCGAGAGGTGGAGCGCCATCTCCTCCCGCACGACCCGGCGCGTCCGCTCGCCGAGCGGACCGTCCAACGGGACCGCGCCGTCCAGGGGCGTCGTGGCGGTGCGGCACGGCGCCGTCTTCCGGCCCAGGCGGGCGCACACGCGGTCGACGGCCTTCTGGGCGACGCTGCGCGCGGCGGTGTACTTGACCCCCTGCACCGAGACGAGCCCGGCGACACGGTCGCGCGACTCGTGGTCGATCAGGAGGGGGCGCGATGCGAGGCCCCGTTCGTCGCCCGGGACCAGCCCACGGTGGACCGCGGCCACGTCCCCGGGCTCGAGCCCGGCCCAGGGGAACGCCTGCCGGGCCTCGGCCAGAAAGGCGGCGGCGTCCCGTCGCGGGTCGGTTCCGTCGGGCGGGCCGTACGCCGTTCCCACCAGGCTGCGGTCGCGCCAGGGCACGGCGAAGAGGAAACGGCCGTGGGCCAGCCGGCCCAGGGCGCGTCCCGACACGATCGGGCGACGGAGAACGAGGTTCATGCCTGCGACCAGGGGCGACGGCGGGGAGGGGATGCCGGCCATTTGGACGACCGCGGCCATCCCGTCACCGGCGGCGTTCAGGACCATCCGGGCGCGGACCTCCAGGCTTCCCGTCCCTTCGGTGTCCCGCACGTGGGCGCCGTCGACGCGGCTGCCCACGACCCGCAAGCCCGTGACCTCGGCGCGGTTCGCGATCGCCGCGCCGTGCCCGGCAGCGTCGTGGAGCACGGCCATCAGGAGTCGCTCGCTGCTCTCCACCTGGGCGTCCGTCCACAGCGCCCCGCCGTTCAGGCCGCGCGGGGGGAGGGCGGGGAAGAGGTGGAGGACGTCGCCGCGCGAGAGCAGGCGCGAGGCGGGGAGCCGGCTCTCGGGGGGCAGCCCGTCGTTGCGGTCCCGGGCCAGCGCGTCGTAGAGGAGCAGGCCGAGCCCGAGGGACTCGCGGCCCCTCGGCCCGTGGCCGTAGGCGGGGACGACGAACGGCAGGGGCCGGACAAGGGCCGGCGCGATCCGCAGGAACGCGCGCCGTTCCCTGACGGAGTCCCGGACCTGCGGGAGATCGAGCCGCTGGAGGTCCCGGAGGCCTCCATGGATGGTCTTGAGGCTGTTCCAGGACGCGCCGGACCCGAAGTCGGCCGCCTCCACGAGCGCCACGGCGAGGCCGCGCTGGGCGGCGTCCCACGCGGCCATCGCGCCGTAGATCCCGCCGCCCACCACGAGGAGGTCGTGCTCGCGCCCCGCCAGCGCTCCCAGGTCCCGCCGCACGGGGCGACCATAACACCTCGGCCGGGGCTACGATCGCGGCCGGCTCACTCGGGGCCGGCCGGGCGAGCCAAGGGAGGGAAAAAACGGCCGATGTCCAGCTCCAGCGTCGAAGGAGGCGCCCGCACGCGGTCGCCGTCCGTCCACGCGCCGATGTGCAGCTCCCGGGATCGATGTGGGCCTTCGGGCGGCGGCGTGCCCCTTACTTCCGGGAGACGGCCTGCCGTCGGCGGTCGCGGTCTTCCGGCTCCTCGGGCGTGCCGGCGAGTGTCGAGCGGAAGACCGGGTTTGCGAAGAAGTCCCGGCCGTCCATCGGCACCATCATGATCTGCATCTTGTCGGACAAGCGCTCGGCCACGATCTTCTGGATCAGGAGCGGGTTCTCCCGGAGGATGTCGGACTCGAGCTTCATCCGCTCGGCCTCGGCGCTCGCGGTGGTGCGGATCCGGTGCGCCTCGGCGCCCGCCATCAGGTGGCTGCGCTTCACCTCCGCCTCGCTGTCGATGACCTTGGCCTGGGCCGCCGCCTCGGCGTTCTTCAGCGTCGCCTCCTTGCGCGCCTCGGCCTCCAGGCGGGTCTGCTGGATCTGCTTCTCCTTGAGCGGGAGCGTGTGCTGCATGGCGTCGGCCTCGGCCTTGGCCTGCAGCACCCGCACCTGCGCCGCCGCCTCGGCCGCCTTCACCTCGCGCGCCTTGGCCGCCTCCGCCTCGAGCTCGGCGCCCTTCACCTCCTTCTGCTTGATCTCGAGGTCGTAGACCATCCGCTCGCTCTCCTGCTGCCGGAGGAGAAGGCCCTCGAGCCCCTTCGCGTATTCGGGTGGCAGCACCACGTCCCTCAGCATGACTTCCTTGACCACGACCGCGTCGGGCGCCAGCCGGTTCGTGATCTCCGCGGCGGCCTTCAGGCGCAGCTCCTCCCGCCGGGTCGCGAAGACCTCCCGCACCATGTAGTTGGGCACGAGCTGGCGGAAGACGCTGGCCACCACCGGCGGGACGAGCTCGACCTCGACCGGCTGCGGCAGGTTGGCGTGCACGTGGTCGAGCCGGCCGGGATCGAGCCGGTAGCGGACGCTCACCGCGAGGCCGATCGTGAGCCCTTCCTTGGACTGGGCGGTCAGGACGCCGTCCTTGGGGCGGACGTCCGCGGAGCCGCCCGTGGTGAGGAGCTGGTCGCGGACGTCGTAGAGCGCCACGTCCTCGACCAGGGGCTTGACGAGGTGGGTCCCGGGGTAGAGGGTGCCGGGCCGCGTCCCCCAGAGCTGGCTGACCCGCACCCCCGCCCGCCCGCTCGGGACGACGACCAGGGCCGCACCGAGCGCCCAGACGCCGACTCCTGTGGCGGCCCAGCCGGCCGGGCCGTGTCCTTTCCTGCCGCCCCCGGGAGTCCGCATCCGAACGTAGGTCCGGACCGCCGCCCAGACGGCGCTCCCCAGCACGAAACCGATCCCCGACGCGATCAGCATGTACTTGAGCCCGATCATCGCTCCCTCCCTCGCACCGATCCGGCTTCCGCCGGACCCAAGCCCGCAGCCCGCCACAGCAGGTTCTGGGCCAGGCTGGACGACCCGGGAAGCGGCGGTTCCTCAGGCGGCGGCGACGCCGCTGCGTGTACGACCGGACACGCGGGCGTGTGAGGCGAGCCGCACGATCACGTCACGCTGGGAAGTCGCAGTGGCCCGGCTTTGCGGGCCTTGGGCGAGGATCGCCCGGGCTCAGCCGACAACGGCCCGGAGCGCGTCGGCGGCGCGACCGCAGTCCTCGGCGGAGACGTCGTGGTGGGTGACGAGGCGCAGCGTGACGGCGTCCATCGCGGAGGCCAGGACGCCGCGGGCCGCGAGGGCCGCGGCCGTCTCCGGAGCCGAGCCGGCCGCGAGCGTGGCGACGACGATGTTGGTCGTCGCCGGCGCGATGCGGACCGAGCGGCAGGACTCGAGGGCGGCGCCGAGCAGGCGGGCGTTGGCGTGGTCCTCGGCCAGGCGAGGGATCATCGTGTCCAGGGCCACCAGGCCGGCGGCGGCGAGGATGCCCACCTGGCGCATGCCGCCGCCGAGCTGCTTGCGGACCCGGCGGGCCGCCTCGATCCGCGCCCGCGAGGCCAGCAGCAGCGAGCCGGCGGGGGCGCACAGCCCCTTCGACAGGGTCACCATGGCGGTGTCGGCGCCGGCGAGCAGCTCCCGGGGCTCGACGCCCAGGGCGACCGCCGCATTCCAGATCCGGGCGCCGTCCACGTGCACCGCGAGGCCCGACTCGCGGCAGGCGGCCACGGTCTCGCGCATCTGCTCCACGGTGTAGACGGTCCCTCCGGCGAGGTTGTGGGTGTTCTCGAGGACCGCCAGGCCGATCTCCGAACGATAGTAGACCGGCGGCGCGGCCGCGGCGCGCACGAGCGCGGGGCTGATGCGGCCGTCTTCGCCCGAGACCGCGCGTGGTATCACCCCGGAGATCAACGCCATGCCCGCCAGCTCGTATCGGACGACGTGGCTCCGCTCCTCGGCCAGGACCTCCTGTCCGGGGACCGTCAGGAGGCGGATCGCGATCTCGTTGCCCATGGAACCCGTGGGGACCCACAGTGCCGCCTCCAAGCCGAGCAGCCGGGCCGCCCGCTCCTGCAGGCGGTTCACGGTGGGGTCCTCTCCATAGACGTCGTCCCCGACCTCCGCTTCCGCCATGGCGCGGCGCATCTCGGGGGTCGGGCGGGTAACGGTATCGGAGCGCAGGTCGACCGGGCGCTCCGGAACGCTCACGGCGTGGTGGCCTCCTTCGGCTGCCGCTCGCGGTCCCAGGCCACCATGTCGGTGGTCACCGCCTTGGCCCCGAGCTGGCGGAGCAGGGTCGTCACCTGGCCGCGGTGGTAGGAGGAATGGTTCGCCACGTGTTGCGCGAGCTGCCACAGGGGGGCTTCGAAGGGGGTCCCGCCCGTCGTCCGATACGCCACCACCTGGGCCGGGGCGTCCTCGCCAAGGGAACGGAACCACGCCTCGCGGTGCTCCTCGACCGCCCTCCACCGCTCGCGCAGGGCGAGGACGTCGCCGAACTCGGCCTCGTCCGGCATCCGTGAGGGCGAGAGCCCCTTCCAGCGCTCCAGCCAGATCCACTCGGCGGCCATGACGTGACTGAGGGTCCCGCGCACCCCCCCGTGGCTGGAGCCGAGATCACGCCGGAAATCCTCGACCGAGAGCGTCGCCGCGGCGCGGGTGATCCGGTGGTTGGCCCACACCGTGTACTCGAACAGCCGCCCGAGGTCGTCCCTGGAGAGCATGGGGCCTCCTGCGTCAGGTTGGGTCCGGCCCACATTCTAGCAGCCGCCCGGCAGGCTCCGGCCCCGCCGTCATCGCGCTCGCTGCGCCCGCGGCGGGCCGATCGGACGATACAATCCGAGCGTCGGCTATCGAGCTCTGGTCCCGGCTGCCCGGCGGCCGACCAGGAGCGGCAAGGAGAGAACATGCCTCTCGTCCGGATCACCTTGGCCCAAGGGCATCCGCCCGACTACTACCGAGCGGTGGCGGAGGGTGTCCACCAGGCCCTAGTGGAGCATGCCAGCGTCCCCGCCGACGACCGCTTCCAGGTGATCGAGCGGCTCGACCCCGAGGACCTGCACTGGAGCGCGAGCTACCTGGGGATCCAACGCTCGAGCGCGGTGGTGTTCATCCAGGTGTACCTGAACCGCGGTCGGTCGCTCGAGGTCAAGCAGGCGCTCTACGCCGGGATCGCCGAGAAGCTGGCGGCGGCGCCGGGGATCCGGAAGGAAGACGTCCTCGTCAACCTGGTCGAGGTGTCGCGCGAGAACTGGTCCTTCGGCGGCGGCGTGATGAGCTATCCGCCCGCTCCCTGAACGGCGGGCGGCGGGTCATCCGGCGAGGAGGGGCCCGCCGACGGTGAGCCGGCGCGTGCCCAGCGAGTTGGTGCAGACGGCACACAGATACTCGCGCAGCTCGCCGTCCGGGAGAACCAGGAGCAGGCGCTCCCGGACCGGACGCGGGACGCGGCACCGGTTGCAGAAGAGGGCGGAGGCCTCGAACTCCCCGAACGAGTCCTCCGGCCCGCCTTGAGCCCGCGGTGGACGGCCGGCAGGGCGGCGCGGATCCATGTAATTGTTTAACGGTGGGCACGCCGCGCTGTCAAGGCAGCTCCCGGCGGAGTGCTAGAATCGACCTCTTCCCATGGCGACGGCGACGGCGGTGAAGGATGGGATCCTCGCGCGGTACGAGCCGGTCATCGGGCTGGAGGTCCACTGCCAGCTCCTCACCGCGACCAAGATCTTCTGCGGCTGCCGGAACCGGTTCGGGGACGAGCCCAACACCAACGTCTGTCCCGTCTGCCTGGGCCTGCCGGGCGCGCTGCCGGTCCTGAACCGCGAGGCGGTGAGGCTGGCGGTGGTGGCGGCCCTTGCCACCGGCTGCACCGTCCAGCCGAGGTCGGTCTTCGCGCGGAAGAACTACTTCTATCCCGACCTCCCGAAGGGCTACCAGATCTCCCAGTACGACCGCCCACTCGCCACCGAGGGCCACGTGGAGATCCGCAGCGGCGCGGGGTTCCGCCGCATCCGCCTGCACCGCATCCACATGGAGGAGGACGCCGGGAGGCTCCTCCACGAGGGCTACCCGTGGTCCGCGCTCAGCAGCGGCGTCGACTACAACCGCAGCGGGGTGCCGCTGATCGAGATCGTGTCTCATCCCGACCTGCGCAGCGCCGACGAGGCCCACGAGTACCTGGTCGCCCTCAAGGCGGTGCTCCAGTACGCGGGGGTCTCCGACGGCAACATGGAAGAGGGCTCGCTGCGCTGCGACGCCAACGTCTCGGTGCGGCCCAGGGGGCGGGAAGCGCTCGGCACACGCGCCGAGATCAAGAACCTGAACTCCTTCCGCAACGTGGTCCGGGCGATCGAACACGAGGTGGCCCGGCAGGCCGCCGTGATAGACGCCGGGGCAGCGGTTGTCCAGGAGACGCGGCTCTGGAACCAAGACCGCGGAGAGACGGTCTCGATGCGCTCCAAGGAGGAGGCTCACGACTACCGCTACTTCCCGGAGCCCGACCTGCCGCCCCTGCGGATAGATCCCGCGTGGGTGGAAGAGGTACGGCGGGCGCTGCCGGAGCTGCCGGCGGACAAGCGGGCGCGTTTCACGGCGGACTACGGCCTGCCCGCGTACGACGCCGGCGTGCTCACCGCGTCGCGGGAAGTGGCCGGCTACTTCGAGGAGGTCGCCAAGGCCGGCGGGGACGCCAAGGCGGCGTCGAACTGGGTGATGACCGAGGTCCTGCGCAAGCTCAAGGAGGACGAGCGTCCTCTCGCCTCCTGCCCCGTCCGGCCGGCGCAGCTCGCGGAGCTGATCGGGCTCGTCGAGGCCGGTACCATCAGCGGCCGGATCGCCAAGGACGTCTTCGAGAGGACCTGGTCCACCGGCGAGGCTCCGCGGGCGATCGTCGAGCGCGACGGTCTCGCCCAGGTGAGCGACGAGGGGCCCATCCGGACCGCCATCGCCGAGGTGATGGCGGCGAGCCCCGCGCAGGTGGCCACCTACCGCGGCGGGAAGACGAGTACGCTCGGCTGGTTCGTCGGGCAGGTCATGAGGAAGACGGGAGGGAAGGCGAACCCACAGCTCGTCAACGCCCTCCTCAAGCAGGCGCTGGACTCCGGATCCTGAACCGAACCGGCCGGCCGGGCGCGCGGCAATCGCGCGGTCCGGCCGAGGCCGCCAAGGAGGCATCGAGATGCGTGTCCAACTGGCCCACGTCGCGGCCGCCGTTTCGCTGGCGATCTCCGCCGCCGCGCAGCCCCCTTCGTCCCCGCGCGACACGGTGATCGCCACCGTAGGGGGGAAGAAGGTCGCGGTGGAGTATGGCCGCCCCTCCCTCAAGGGACGCAAGCTGGAGGAGCTGGTCGCCCAGCTCGCGGGCGACCGCATCTGGCGCGCCGGGGACAACGAGGTCACGACCTTCACCACGGAGGGGGCGCTGCTCGTGGGCGGCACGAGTGTGCCGGCCGGGAAGTACAGCCTCTACGTCCACGTCCCCGAGAGCGGCGACTGGTCCCTCGTCCTCAACAAGGACCCTGGGATCGCCCTGGGAACGATCTGGGCCCAGGCTCCGCCGGAGAGGGCCGGCCGGCCGTGGCCGCGGCTGGACGGGTACGACAAGGTCATCGACCAGGAGGTCGCCCGGGTGGCGCTGAAGCCTGCGGAGAGCCCCGCGCCGGTCGAGACCTTCACGATCACGCTCACCCCGTCCGGGGACGGCGCCACCATGGGCCTGGCCTGGGCGGAGCGGCGCTGGTCGGTGGGCCTGCGGCCGGTGAAGTAGCTCCCGCGCCGCGACCGCCACCTCAGCCCGGGCGGGGCATCAGGTCCCGATCGGACCCCGATTCGGACGGTGTGCCGGGCTCGGCCCCCCGTGCCGTCGGATGGCCGAGGGCGGCCTGCCTCGCCGCCCACCATCGATCCACCCTCGGCGCCACCCACACCGCCGCCGGCGCCAGCGCCCAGCCGGCGAAGAGGTCGACCACGTAGTGATGGCGCAGGTAGACGGTCGAGGTCCACAGGCCGGCGGCGAACGGGACGAGGACCCAGAACCACGCCCGCAGGTGCCGCCAGGCGTATATCAGCGCGACCAGCGACACCGCGGCGTGCAGGGAGGGAAACGCGGCGCGGCTGTCCACCGGCAGCAGCTCGAAGGCCCTCGCCGACAGGTTCGAGAAGAGGTGGGGATAACCCTGGAGGCTCTTCGTGAACTCGTACACGAGAACGAGCCGCGGGGGGGCGGCGGGGAAGACGACGTACAAGGCGTAGCCGAGGTAGAAGCACGTGACGACGCCCATGGTGGCGGCGCGGAACTCGCGCCAGCGCCCCCGCGCGAGCAGGAGCAGGGACGTGGAAGGGGCGATCCAGAAGAAGTTGAAGTAGAGGAAGCTCATCACCTCCGTGAGCTCGCGGCTGATGAAACGCTCGGCCCACACGCACGGCTGTACGCCGAACAGCGCCTGGTCCAGGGCGGCGAGGTAGTGGTGGACGTCGCGGGTGTTCACGAAGCCGATCGTGTCGTGGAGGTTGGTATAGATGAGGATGCAGGTGAGGAACGGGAGCACTTCGCGCAGGGCGGTGACCGCGGGGAGGCGCGGCCGGAGCCGGAGGGCGGTGGCGAGGAGGGCCAGGAAGGCCAGGACCACGGCCAGGCGCACCAGCCCCCCGGGATGGCGGGCCCCCAGCACCCCTTCCCGCCGGGCGTAGACGTTGGCGGCGACGGTCAGGTAGGTGGTGGGGAGCAGGAACGCGAGAGCGACCGCCTCCTCCACGCGGAGGCGGAAGATCAGCCGCTGGAGGCGTCCGCCGGCCCGGGGCGCCGGGGCAGGGTCCTCCGGGGAGAGCAGCCGCTGCGGCTCAGACGACAAGCGTCTCCCGGTGTTCGCCGAAGACCTCCCGGAGCTTCCCGGCGACCTCGCCCACCGTGGCCCAGGCCAGGACGGCGTCCACGATCGCGGGGAGCAGGCTCTGCCCGCCGCGTGCGCGCTCGGCGAGGGTGTCCAGCGAGGCCGCCCACGCGGCCCGGTCGCGCCGCGCCCTGAGCGCTCGGAGCCGCTCCACCTGCTCGCGCTCGAGCTGCGGGTCGATTCTCAGGAGGTCCACCGGGGCCTGCTCGCCATCCTCCTGGAAGCGGTTGACCCCGACCACCACTCGCTCCCCCGACTCCACCAGCCGCTGGTGGCGGTAGGCCGATTCCTGAATCTCGCGCTGGATGTCTCCCCGCTCGATGGCCCGGAGCGCGCCGCCCCGCGCCTCGATCCCGTCCAGCAGCCTGCGGGCCTCCGCTTCCACCTCCCGGGTGGCGGCCTCCACCGCGTACGAGCCGCCGAGCGGGTCGACGGTGTCGGCCACGCCGCTCTCGAAGGCGATCACCTGCTGGGTCCGCAGGGCGATCCTGGCCGAGGCCTCGGTGGGCAACGCGAGGGCCTCGTCCTTCCCGTTCGTGTGCAGGCTCTGGCAGCCACCCAGGACCGCGGCCAGGGCCTGGAGGGCGACCCGGACCACGTTGTTGTCGGGCTGCTGGGCGGTGAGGGTGACGCCGCCCGTCTGGACGTGGAAGCGGAGCTGTTGCGCTCGCGCGTTCGTCACCGCGAAACGTTCCTGCATGAGGCTCGCCCAGAGCCGGCGGGCTGCCCGGAACTTCCCCACCTCTTCGAGGAAGTCGGAGTGGCAGGCGAAGAAGAAGGAGAGCCGCTCGCCGAAACGGCCCGGCTCCAGCCCCGCGCGGCGGGCCGCCCGCACGTACTCCAGCGCGTTGGCGAACGTGAACGCCAGCTCCTGCGGGGCGGTGGCCCCCGCCTCGCGGATGTGGTACCCGGAGACCGAGATCGTGTTCCAGCGCGGGACGTGCCGCTCGCAGTAGGCGAAGAGGTCGGTCACCAGCCGCAGGGAAGGCCCCGGGGGGTAGATGTACGTCCCGCGGGCCACGTATTCCTTCAGGATGTCGTTCTGGACCGTACCGGCGAGCGCCGTCTCCGGGATCCCACGCCGCCGCGCCACCGCGACGTACAGGGCGAGCAGGATCGCCGCGGTCGCGTTGATGGTCATCGAGGTGGAGACGCGGTCGAGGGGAATGCCCCGGAGCAACAGCTCCATGTCCTCGAGGCTGTCGATGGCCACGCCGACGCGCCCCACCTCGCCCGCGGAATGGGGATCGTCGGAGTCGTAGCCGATCTGGGTGGGAAGGTCGAAGGCCACCGAAAGCCCGGTCGTCCCGCGCTCCAGCAGGTAGCGGTACCGGCGGTTCGACTCGGCCGCGGTCCCGAAGCCGGCGTACTGGCGCATCGTCCAGAGCCGGCCGCGGTAACCGCTCGGGTGGAGTCCTCGGGTGAAGGGGAAGGCGCCGGGGGCGCCGATCGAGTCCGCCGGTGGCAGGTCTTCGGGGCCGTACACCGTCTTGCGGGGCAGCCCGGACGCGGTCGCGGCCTGTGCTCCGGGCCCTCCTCCAGCGGCTCGAATGGCGTCGCCCGGCTTCATGCGAGCCCCAAGTTAGCACGAGCGCGCGGCGGGGCCATGACGTCGGGGCTTGACAGCACCGTCACCCACTCCTCATAATTTTCCCCGGGGAACGAACCGATGGAGCGAACGGATCCCGCGAGCAGTGAAGACGTGAAGCGAATCGTCCACGAGCTCGGGACGACGATCCAGCGGACTCTGGCCGAGTCCCCCCAGATCGCCCTGTGCTTGAACCGGATCAAGGCAGAGGGCTACGAGGTCTCCTTGGTCCTGGAGGCCACCATCGGGTTCAACAAGACCGGCAGCCGCGAGACCGCCGAGGTGTCGACCTTCGATTTCAAGGTGGACAAGAACGACCCGGCGCCCCTGAAGATGACCCCGCTGGACAGGAAATTCCTGCGGTCGCTGAAGATCAGCGTCGAAGAGGAGGAGTAGCCCCCCTCCCGCACCGGCCCGTCCGGCGAGTGCGCTCCCGGCCGCGGCTGTGCCCGCCGGCCGTTCCTCAGGGTTTCCGCAAGTCGCGTCCGGTCATCTCCACCGGCTGGGGCAGTCCCAGGAGCCCCAGGATCGTGGGGGCCACGTCCTCGAGGGCTCCGCCTCCCCGTAGAGGACCCTCGGCGCCCGCCTGGATCAGGTGGAAGGGCACCGGGTTGACGGTGTGCGCGGTGTGGGGCTGGGCCGTCACCGGGTCACGCATCAGCTCGCAGTTGCCGTGGTCGGCTGTGACGAGCAGCGCGCCGTCCGCCGCCAGCACCGCCTCGGCGATGCGGCCCAGGCACTCGTCGACGATCTCCACCGCCTGGACCGCCGCCGGCAGCACGCCCGTGTGGCCCACCATGTCCGGGTTGGCCAGGTTGCAGACCACGACCCTGTGGCGGCCCGTCCCCAGCCGCTCGACCAGCGCGTTCGTGATCTCGCGGGCGCTCATCTCCGGCTTCTGATCGTAGGTCGCCACCTTCGCCGACGGGATCAGGACCCGCTCCTCTCCCGGGTAGGGCTTCTCCTCACCGCCGTTGAAGAAGTAGGTGACGTGGGCGTACTTCTCCGTCTCGGCGATCCGCAGGTTGGCGATCCCGGCTCCGGCCATCACGTCGGCCAGGATGTTGCGCAGGGCGACGGGCGGGAACGCCACCGGGAGCCGGAACGACTCGTCGTATTCCGTCATGCAGACGAAATGCAGGCGGGGGAGGGCCGGGCGCGGGAACCCTGAGAACCCGTCCTGGGTGAGCGCGGCGGTGAGCTGCCGGGCGCGGTCGGCGCGGAAGTTGAAGAAGACGACGCTGTCGCCGTCGCGGAGCGTGGCCACGGGCCGATCCCGATCGAGGATCACGGTGGGAACCACGAACTCGTCGGTGACCTTCTCGGCGTAGGAGTCACGCACCGCGGCGACGGGATCCGCGGCGGTGCGGCCTTCGCCCAGCACCAACGCGCGCCAGGCCTTCTCGACCCGCACCCATCGCCGGTCCCGGTCCATCGCGTAGTAGCGCCCCGAGACGACCGCAACCCTGCCGATGCCCCCGGCGGCCAGGTAGGCCTGGAGCTTCTCCATGTAGCCGGCGCCGGACGAGGGAGGCGTGTCGCGGCCGTCCAGGAAGGCATGGACGTACACCCGGGAGAGGCCGCGGGCCTTGGCCAGGCCGAGCAAACTCTCCAGGTGCTCCTGGTAGGAGTGCACGCCTCCGTCCGAGAGGAGGCCCATCAGGTGGAGGGCCCCCGAGTCTCGGGTCCGGTCCATGGCCTCGACGATCGCCGTGTTCCGCGCCAGCTCGCCGCTGCGCACCGCGACCGTGATCCGGGTCGAGTCCATGTACACCACCCGCCCGGCGCCCAGGTTCAGGTGGCCGACCTCGGAGTTCCCCATCTGGCCCTCGGGGAGGCCGACCCGGAGGCCCGAGGCGGCCAGCGTGGTGTGCGGCCAGTCGGCCCGGAAGCGGGCGAGGTTGGGCGTGCGGGCCATGGCGATCGCGTTGTCGCCGGCGTCCTGGCGCACCCCGAACCCGTCCAGGACGACCAGGACGACCGGTCCGGAAGGAGCGCTCATGCACGCGGGACGAGAGCGGCCCGGCCGGGATAGCGGGCGATGGGACCCAGCTCCTCCTCGATGCGCAGGAGCTGGTTGTACTTGGCCACGCGGTCCGTACGGGAGGCAGACCCCGTCTTGATCTGCCCGCAGCCCGTGGCGACCGCCAGGTCCGCTATGGTGGTGTCCTCGGTCTCGCCGCTGCGGTGGCTGATCATGCTCGCGTACCCGGCCTGCGTGGCCAGGGCCACGCAGTCCAGCGTCTCGGTGAGGGTCCCGATCTGGTTGACCTTCACGAGCACCGCGTTGGCCACCCCCTCGGCGATCCCCCGGGCCACGATCTCGGGGTTCGTGACGAACACGTCGTCACCGACGAGCTGGACGCGGGAGCCCAGGGCACCGGTGAGGGCCTTCCACCCCGCCCAGTCCTTCTCTCCGACACCGTCCTCGATGGACACGATGGGATACCGGTCCACCCAGGCCTGGTACATGGCCACCATCTCGTCGGACGTCCGGGACTTGGCGCCGGACTTCCGGAACACGTACTTCTCGCCGTCGTGGAGCTCGCTCGCCGCCACGTCGAGGGCCAGGGAGACCTGCGTCCCGGGCTCGTATCCGGCGGCCCGGACGGCCTCGAGGATGAGGTCGAGCGCCTCCTCGCTGCTGCCGACGTCTGGGGCGAACCCGCCCTCGTCGCCGACCGCGGTGGAGTAGCCCTTCTTCTTCAGGATGGCCTTGAGGGCGTGGAAGACCTCGACACCCATGCGGAGGGCCTCCGAGAACCGGTCGGTGCCGTGCGGGACGACCATGAACTCCTGGGGGTCCACCTTGTTGTCGGCGTGGGCGCCGCCGTTCAGGATGTTCATGAACGGCACGGGCAGGGTTCGGGCGTTGGCGCCTCCGACGTAGCGGTATAGCGGCAGCCCGGTCGCCTCGGCTGCCGCCCGGGCCACCGCCAGCGACACGGCGAGGATCGCGTTGGCTCCCAGCCGCTCCTTGGTGGCGGTCCCGTCGAGGTCGATCATCAGCGTGTCGATCAGCGGCTGGTCGAGGGCGTCCTCGCCCACCACCTCGCCCGCGATGGTGTCGTTCACCGCCGCCACCGCCTTCTCGACCCCCTTGCCGAGGTAACGCCGGTTGTCTCCGTCCCGCAGCTCCACCGCCTCCCGCTCGCCGGTGGACGCCCCCGAGGGGACGGACGCCCCGCCGTGGGCCCCTCCCTCCAGATGCACCTCGGCCTCCACGGTCGGGTTGCCACGGCTGTCGAGGACCTCCCGGGCGAACACGCTCTCGATGATCGTCATGCGAGCTGCATCCTTTCGGTCGAGTTGAGCCGACGGCTCCTCGTTCGCCGGCTTCCTTCACCGGCGTCGCGCTCCGGGTCAGCCCGCCAGGGCCGGGTCCACGTGGCACTCCTCTCCGGGGGTGACCACGACTACACCTCCTTCGGAGACGGAGTGTCGCCGCCGGTCTTCGGCCGGATCGTACCCGATCACGGCACCGCGCGGGATCACCACCTGCCGGTCGATGATGGCCCGCCGGATCCGCGCGTGGCGGTTGATGGTGGCGTTGGCCATGAGGATCGAGTCCTGTATGTCGCAGTAGGAGTGGACCCGGACACCCGGGGAGAGGATCGAACGGCGCACCTCGCTGCCGGACACGATGCAGCCCATCGAGACCACCGACTCCAGCGCGTGGCCGCGGCGGCCGTCCTCCGAGAACACGAACTTGGCCGGCGGGTCCTGCGGCTGGTAGGTCCGCAGCGGCCAGTCCGGGTCGTAGAGGTTGAAAACCGGGTCCACCTGGATGAGGTCCATCGAGGCCTCGTAGTAGGCGTCGAGGGTCCCCACGTCGCGCCAGTACTTGGACTCCTTCTTGTTCTCGTCCCAGAAGAGGTACGCGTACACGCGCTCCCCCGCGGAGACGAGCTTGGGCACGACGTCCCGGCCGAAGTCGTGGCTGGTGGGCTCCTCGGCGTCGCGCATCAGCTCCCGCACCAGGACCTCGGTGTCGAAGATGTAGATCCCCATGGAGCCGAGGCAGTAGCCCGGCGTGCACTGGCTGGGCGGCGGAACCGCGGGCTTCTCTTCGAAGGCCTGGACCCGGCTGTCCTCGTCCACCTGCAGCACCCCGAATCGCCGCGACTCCGCCTCCGGGACCTCGATGGCACCCACGGTGAGCGAGGCGCCGCGCGCTATATGTACGTCGAGCATCTTCCCGTAGTCCATCTTGTAGATGTGGTCGCCGGAGAGGATGATCACCCAGCGGGGCCGTTCCCGCTCGACCGAGTAGAGGTTCTGGTAGACCGCGTCGGCCGTGCCCAGGTACCAGTTCTCGCCTACCCGCTTCTGGGGGGGCAGGATCTCGACGAACTCCCCTAGTTCCGTGTTGACGACGCTCCATCCCAGGCGCACGTGGCGGTTGAGGCTCTGGGCCTTGTACTGGGTGGCGATGAAGATCTTCCGGAGCCCGGAGTTGATGCAGTTGGAGAGGGTGAAGTCCACGATCCGGTACGGACCACCGAACGAGACCGCAGGCTTTGCGCGGTCGCGGGTCAAGGGATAGAGGCG
>Ga0268386_10001609_pt1 | contig 15528 bp, 11 predicted proteins | sample RVTome_15_FD_200260 | JGI IMG/M metagenome (GOLD analysis project Ga0268386, IMG submission 200260) | Soil microbial communities from uranium-contaminated site in the Upper Colorado River Basin, Wyoming, United States - RVT150D86... ...
GTCGCTCTCGCGGACCGTCCGTGTTTCCGGCAGGAAATCCGGCAGCAGGCCGCCGTCGATCTCGGCCTGCCGTGCCACGCGCCTGGCGAGCAGTTCCGACACCCGCGGTCCGAACCGCCGCGCGAGATCGGTTACAAAGCGGAGCGCGCCGCCCGTCAGGATCTCCGCGAATTCCGGATGCATCTCCCCGGTCATGGTGCACCCGGGTGGCAGATCGAGCGCGGGCGTTGTACTCAAGTACGAACTCTGGTTGAAATGTGCGGTCGAGGGAGGGTCGTTTGTTGCAGCGCAAGAAGAGAATAGACTTTGCGGGGCGGCTGCGGCAAGCCTGACGAGCACATGCGACTCATCCTGTTAAACAAGCCGTTCCGTGTGCTTCCGCAGTTCACCTCGCCGGACGAGCGTCCGTGCCTGCGTGATTACCTGCCGGTCCCGGACGTGTATCCGGCCGGACGGCTCGATTACGACAGCGAGGGCTTGCTCGCCCTGACCGACTTCGGGCCATGGCAGGCGCGGATCAGCCAGCCCGGGTCCAGCCTGCCCAAGACGTATCTCGTCCAGGTCGAGGGCGAGCCCCAGGCTTCGCAGGTGGCCCGCCTGCGGGAGGGAGTGCTGCTCCCCGACGGCCCAACCCTGCCTGCGTACGCGACGCTGCAGGCGCCTCCTCGCTGGTTATGGCCACGCGTTCCGCCCATCCGTCGCCGCCGCGACAAACCAACCGCATGGCTCAGGCTGGAGCTCCGCCAGGGCCGGAATCGGCAGGTCCGGCGCATGACGGCGGCCGTGGGGCTGCCCACCCTCCGCCTGATCCGGACCGCGATCGGACCCTTCTCGGTCGAGGGTCTAAAGCCCGGCGAGTGGCGCGAGGTTCCGCGCGCCGAGGCGGAGGCAGTGCTGGGCGGGATCAGGCGGCGCGTGCGTGCGCCGCAATCCGCATCGCGAGCTCGAGGGCCTGTTCGTAGTTGAGCCGCGGGTCGACCTGCGACCGATAGGCGCGCGACAGGTCGCGCTCCTCGAGCCCGCGGGCACCGCCGATGCACTCGGTGACGTCCTCACCCGTGAGCTCGAAGTGTACGCCGCCCAGGCGGCTGCCGAGCTCGCGATGTATCCGGAAGGCCGTTTCGAGCTCGGCCACGATATTGTCGAACCGTCGTGTCTTGATGCCGCCCGCGGTCGTCTCGGTGTTGCCGTGCATCGGATCGCAGACCCAGAGAACCGGCCCGCAGTCAGTGCGTGCCGCGTCGATCAGCCGCGGCAACTGCGTGGCGATCCGCCCCGCACCCAGCCGATGGATCAGCACCAGCCGGCCGGGCTCGCTCCGCGGATTTAATACGCGGCACAGACCCTGCAGCCATTCGCCGGTCATGTCGGGACCGATCTTGACTCCGAGCGGATTGGCGATCCCGCGGCAATACTCGATGTGCGCGCCGTTCAGATCCGCGGTGCGCATGCCGATCCAGGGCAGATGGGTCGACAGGTTGTACCAGCGCTGCTGGCGCTCGATGTAGCGAGTCTGCGCCTGCTCATAGGACAGGTGCAGGGCTTCGTGACTCGCATGGAACGGCGCGCGGCTCGCCTCGTGGACCTGGCTGCCGCTCATCGCCTCGAAGAAGTGGAGCGAGTCCGAGATCGAATCAACCAGGCGCTGGTACTGGTCGCGCCAGGGCGAGTGACGCATGAAGCCGAGGTCCCAGTACTCGGGATGGTGCAGGTCGGCGAAGCCTCCGTCGACCAGTGCGCGGACGAAGTTGAGCGTGAGCGCCGCGCGCTCGTAGCCGCGCAGCAGCAGCTCGGGGTCGGGCTCGCGCTCCGCGATGCTGAATCCGGGCCGGTTTACGAGATCCCCGCGGTAGCTCGGCAGCGTCACCCCATCGCGAGTTTCCGTTTCTGCGGAGCGCGGCTTGGCGTACTGCCCGGCGAATCGGCCGACGCGTATCACGGGCTGCTTGAGACCGTGCAGGAGGATCAGGCTCATCTGCAGCAGGATCTTGAGTTTCCGGGCGATCGGCCCGGACTCGCAATCGGCGAAGGTCTCGGCGCAGTCCCCACCCTGGAGCAGAAACCGCCTCCCCTGCTGCGCGTCGGCGATCTGGCGCTTGAGCGACTCGATCTCCCAGGAAACGACGATCGGGGGCAGCTGGCCCAGGGCCGACAGGACGCGCGCGAGCGCGGCTGTGTCGCGGTACGCCGGCTGCTGCACCGCGGGCCGTCGCATCCAGCTCGACGGGGTCCAATCGTCCATGGGTGGGCGCGCGGTCATGTCGGGATGCTACGCCGGATCGCTGCAGTGCAAAAGAAACACCTTTGTGACGTAGAATCGCGCCCCTTCCCGGGCGGCGCCCCGCCGGATCCGCACGACGGTTCCCTGAGCGTCGGGCCTGCCGCCCCGACCGTTTCCAGGAGTCTTGGCATGCATACGGTTCTCATCTTGGGTGCGGGCAAGATTGGCTCGCTGATCTCCGGCCTGCTGGCCGAATCCGGCGACTACTCGGTGCAGGTCGCCGACATGAGCGAAGAGGTTGCCGGTTCGGTCGTCACGGCCCACGGGCTGCCGAACATGGAGGCGTTCAGCGTCGATGCCCGCGAAAAGTCCGCGCTCGCGGCGCATCTCGCGCGGCACCGCGTCGATGCCGTGGTCTCGAGCCTGCCCTTCTACTGCAACATCGGCGTGGCCGAGGCTGCACGCGGGGCCGGCGCACATTACTTCGACCTGACCGAGGACGTCGAAGTCACGCGCGCGGTGCGCGCCATCGCGAAAGGCGCCCAGCAGGCCTTCGTTCCGCAGTGCGGGCTCGCCCCGGGTTTCGTGAGCATCGCGGCCAACTCGCTGATCTCGCATTTCGAGACGTTGCGCAGCGTCAAGCTGCGCGTCGGCGCGCTGCCGCAGAACCCCAACAACGTGCTCAAGTACTCGCTCACCTGGTCCACCGAGGGTCTCATCAACGAGTACGGCAATCCCTGCGAGGCGATCGTCGATGGACGGCGGAGCGAGCTCCCGCCGCTGGAGGGGCTCGAGGAAATTTCGATCGACGGCAAGCTGTACGAAGCCTTCAATACCTCGGGGGGCCTGGGCTCGCTCGGCGACACCCATGGTGCGCGCGCGCAGAGCATGGACTACAAGACCATGCGCTACCCCGGCCATTGCGCGCTCATGCGGCTCCTGATGAACGACCTCAAGCTCAATTACGATCGCGCGACGCTGAAGCGCGTGCTCGAGAACGCCGTGCCGCAGACGCTGCAGGACGTGGTCATCGTCTACATCGCGGTCGCCGGGCTGCAGGACGGGCAGCTCCGCGAGGAGACCTATGTCAGCAGGATCTACCCGCAGGTGATCGCGGGGCGGCTGTGGTCCGCCATCCAGGTGACCACCGCGGCCGGGATAACTGCCGTGGTCGATCTCGTGCTCGCCGAACCCGGGCGGTATCAAGGTTTCGTGCGTCAGGAGGACTTCGCCCTCACCGACGTGCTGGCCAACCGCTTTGGCCGCCACTACGCAACGGGCGGATCGAAGGACGTTTCGGCGCGGGTGATCGCCTCGGGTCAGACCGGGCATCAGCGCCTGCAGGCGGGAGCATTGTGATGGAGAGGTTTCTCACCAATCTGGGTCTCGAGGCCGTCAATCCGGGCGCCTGGGCTGCCGGCGCCGGCTGGCTCATCGACGCAGCGAGCCCGCGCATCGACTCGGTGAATCCCGCGACCGGCAGGGTCATCGCGAGCATCCACGGCGCGACCGCGGTGCAATACGAGCGTGTCATCGAGTCGGCGCGTGAAATCGCCGCGCACTGGCGCCTGGTGCCGGCGCCGAAGCGCGGCGAAGCCGTGCGGCTGGTGGCCGACGAGCTCCGCCGCCACAAGTCGGATCTCGGCAGCCTGGTCTCGCTCGAGATGGGCAAGATCAAGCCCGAGGGCGACGGCGAGGTGCAGGAGATGATCGACATCGCCGACTTCGCCGTGGGCCAGTCGCGCATGCTCTACGGGCTGTCGATGCACTCCGAGCGTCCGGAACACCGGATGTTCGAGCAGTGGCACCCGCTGGGCGTGGTCGGGATCATCAGCGCGTTCAACTTTCCCGTCGCCGTGTGGGCGTGGAACTCGTTTCTCGCCGCGATCTGCGGCAACGTGAGCGTCTGGAAGCCCTCGCCCAAGACCGCGCTCTGCGCGGTCGCCGTGCAGAAGCTCTGCAACCGGGTCCTCGAGCAGCACGGGCTGCCGGGCATCTTCCAGATGTTCGTCGATGGCGGCACCGAGCTCGCGACCCGCTTCGTCGACGACCGGCGCGTGGACCTCGTCTCCTTTACCGGATCGACGGCCGTCGGGCGGGAGGTCGGCAAGCGCGTGGCGGCGCGGCTCGGCAAGTGCCTGCTCGAGCTCGGCGGGAACAACGCGATCATCGTCGATGAGCACGCCAATCTCGACCTGGCGGTGCCCTCGATCGTCTTCGGCGCGGTCGGCACGGCCGGCCAGCGCTGCACCAGCACGCGTCGCGCCTTCGTCCACGAGTCGCGGCGCGCGGAGCTCGAGCGGCGGCTGCGCGATGCGTATGGCCAGGTGCGGATCGGCGATCCGCTCGCGGAGGGGACCCTGATGGGCCCGCTGATCGATGCCGCCGCGGTGCAACGCTACGAGGCCGCCGTCGCGGCCGCGGTCGCGAGCGGTGGCAAGCTGGTGACCGGTGGACGGCGTCTGGAGCGCCCGGGGTTCTACGTCGAGCCCGCCATCGTCGTGGCCAGTCACGACTCGGAGATCGTCCGTACCGAGACCTTCGGACCCGTTCTCTACCTGATCCCCTACTCCGATCTGGACGCGGCGATCCAAATGCACAACGAGGTCGCGCACGGATTGTCGTCGGCGATCTTCACCGACCGCCTGCAGGTCGCGGAACGCTTTCTTTCCGTCGCGGGCTCGGACTGCGGCATCGCCAACGTCAACATCGGCACTTCCGGCGCCGAGATCGGCGGTGCGTTTGGTGGCGAGAAGGACACGGGCGGGGGCCGCGAGTCAGGGTCCGACGCCTGGAAGGCGTACATGCGGCGCCAGACGTGCACGGTGAACTGGAGCCGCGAGCTGCCGCTCGCGCAGGGGATCAATTTTGACCTGAAGGCTTGAGCCCCGGCTTTGGCCGTGTGAGGTCGCGATAGAGGATCCCCACCAGTCGGGTCGGGCTCATGAAACCCTGCCCGTAGCGGGCGTCGAATTCCGCGGTCGGCCGCGACGCGAGCACCTCGTCGAGGTTACGCCCGCTTTCCACGCCCTCGCGGATCCTTCGTCCGACGGTCACCAGCATGTCGCGGTACTCGGAGAGCTCGCGCCGGTTCGAGACCGGTCCGTGGCCGGGGATCACGACCGTCGCGTCGTCGACGCGAGCGAGGATTGCCTCGGTCGCCGCCACGAGCCCGGCGAGCGTCCCGCCGCTGTCCAGATCGACGAACGGATACGACCCGTTCAGGTACACATCGCCGGTGTGGACCGCGTTGGCGGCCTGCCACCACAGCACCGCGTCGCCGTCCGTGTGTGCGTCGCTCACGTGCACCACGTGGAGGCGGTCGCCGTTCAGATAGAAGGTAACCGAGTCGTCGAACGTCAAGACCGGGAGGGCCGCCACCGGCGCGGGCGGTATGCGCATGTTCACGAGCTCGATGAACTGCTCCTCGGACAACCGCGTGCGCACGTTCTCGTGCGCGAAGATGACCCCGCCCGATTTCCCGAGCAGCTCGTTGCCGCCGGTGTGGTCCGGATGCCAGTGCGTGTTGATCACGAAGCGGATCGGGCCATCGGCGATGCGCCTGATCGCCTCCAGCACCCTGGGCGCGAGCGGCGCCAGGCTGTCGTCGATCACGACGATTCCGTCAGCGCCGTGCCAGACGCCGATATTTCCGTTCCTGCCGCTCATCAGCACGTGCAGGCCGGGCCGCACGCGCTGGCTCGTGATCTGGACGCTGTCGTCGGCGGGATGGAGATCCTGCGGCGGTTGCGTGGTCTGGGCGGCCACAGCTGTGGCGGCGAGCGCGCCGGCCGCGGCCAGCACGCTGCGTACGATGCTTGTACTCACGATCGCCCTTCCCGGTAATGCGGCGCGCAGCAGTATACGGCTCCCTGCCGTTTCGCCGCTGTTATGATCGCGCTCATGCGCACCCGGTTTCGGCATGCAAGGGCGTTCGCTGCAGCAATGATTGCGGTTACCGGCGTCTGCCTGGCGGATGCGCCCTCGCCCGCCGCTCCAGGCGCGGGCACGGACGCTGTCCCGGCCAAGAGCATCGGCGCCGAGTGCGTTCTGATCCCGATCACCGGTCCGATCGGACCGGCCACCAGCGACTTCTTCGTGCGGGCGCTGCGCGACGCCCAGGAATCAGGTGCGCGGCTGGTGGTCGCAACGGTGGACACGCCGGGCGGACTCGACACGGCGATGCGCGACATGATCCAGGCCATCCTCGCGTCCAGCGTGCCGGTCGTCGCCTTCGTGTCGCCGCGCGGTGCCCGCGCCGCGAGCGCCGGTACTTACCTCGTGTACGCCAGTCACGTCGCAGCGATGGCGCCCGCAACCAACCTCGGCGCGGCGACCCCCGTGCAGATCGGCGGGTCCCCGGTCGGACCACCGGGCGATGCTCCGAAGCCCGCCCGCGACGACAAGCCATCCGGCGAGGATGACGACGAGACCTCACCCGCGCCCGGCAACGCGCTCGAGCGCAAGGCCGTCAACGACGCGGTCGCTTACCTGCGGAGCCTGGCCGAACTTCGCAGCCGCAACGCCGACTGGGCAGAGGACGCAGTCCGCGAGGGTGCGAGTCTGTCCGCAAGCCAGGCGCTCAAGCAGAATGTCATCGATCTGATGGCGGACGACCTGCCCGCGCTGCTCGCGGCACTCGACGGACGCACGGTAGGTATGCCCGCAGGCCCGGTGACCCTGCGCACCGCCGGGCTGCTCATGCGCACGGTCGAGCAGGACTGGCGCACGCGTCTGCTGTCGCTCATTACGAACCCGAATGTCGCATACCTGCTGATGCTGATCGGCATCTACGGGCTGCTGCTCGAGGGCTACAACCCGGGCTCGATCCTGCCCGGGGTCGTCGGCGCGATCAGCCTGCTGCTTGCGCTGTTCGCATTCCAGGTCCTGTCGGTGAACTACGCTGGTCTCGCGCTGATCGCGCTCGGTGTGCTGCTCATCATCGCCGAGAGCTTCGCGCCCTCCTTCGGGACGCTGGGTCTCGGCGGCATCGTCTCGTTCGTGATCGGCTCGGTCATGCTGCTCGACGACGAGGTGCCGGGTTTCGGCATTGCCTGGCAGCTCATAGGCGCGATGGCGCTCGCCGGATCGCTGCTGTTGCTCGCGATCGTCTCGTTCGCCGTGCGCGCGCGGCGGCGGCCCGTCGTCTCGGGTGGCGAGGCGCTGCTCACCGAGCGCGCCGAGGCGATCGAGTCCTTCGAGCGCCAAGGCGTCGTGCGCATACATGGCGAGCTGTGGAACGCGACCAGCCGCACGCCCGTGCGCCAGGGCCAACGTCTGCGCATCCTGAGCCGCGACGGGCTCATGCTCGTGGTCGAACCCGAATCCGACTGAGTGCAGGTGAAACACATGATGAGCTTTGCAACGCTGGCATTTGTCGTGGTGGCGGCACTGGTGCTCGCCACTCAGATTTTCAAGATACTGAGGGAGTACGAGCGCGGCGTGGTGTTCACGTTCGGGCGCTTTACCGGCGTCAAGGGGCCGGGCCTGATCATCCTGATCCCGCTGATCCAGAAGATGGTCAAGGTCGATCTGCGCGTGATCGTGCTCGACGTCCCGACCCAGGACGTGATCTCGCGTGACAACGTATCGGTCAAGGTGAGCGCGGTGGTCTACTTCCGGATCGTCGATCCGGCCAAGGCGATCATCCAGGTCGCGAACCCCTTCGAGGCCACCAGCCAGCTCGCGCAGACGACGCTGCGCTCAGTCCTGGGCCAGCACGAGCTCGACACCATGTTGTCGCAGCGCGACAAGCTCAACGTGGACATCCAGCGCATCCTCGACCATTCGACCGACGCCTGGGGCATCAAGGTCGCGACGGTCGAGATCAAGCACGTCGACTTGAACGAGAACATGATCCGCGCGATGGCGAAGCAGGCCGAGGCCGAGCGCACGCGCCGTGCGAAGATCATCCACGCCGAGGGCGAGAAGCAGGCGGCGGCGCAGCTGGTCGAGGCGGCCGCCATGCTCCGGGCCGAGCCCAACGCGCTGCAGCTCCGCTACCTGCAGACGCTCGCCGACATCTCGAGCGAGAAGACGACGACCATCGTCTTCCCGCTCCCGATCGATCTGGTCAAGCCCTTCCTCACCGACAAGCGGTAGCCGGGCGCGGCTCAGTCCTCACCGGCGGCGCGCCGTGCCGCGCGGAGGAGCGTCTCGAGCCGTTGCGGGGAGACGGGCGCACGGGTGCGCAGGTCCTGCGCGTGCAGAGAAAGCCGGAACTCCTCGATGGCCCAGCGCAGCTCGAAAAACCGCGGATCCCCGCGTCGTTCGGGCGAGACCGACTCGAGCGCGCGCAGCGCCCGGCTCCAGGGCTCGACCTGCGCAGCCAGCCGCTGATCGCGGGCAAGATCGCCACGCAGCCGCGATACCCGGCGCGATGCAGCCTGCGCGTACTTGGGCAGCTGGCGGAACCAGGTCTCGGGTGTCGTGCGCACCCAGCCCGGTGGCACCAGCTGCGTGAGCTCGCTGTCGATCGCCGCGCGCGTCGCGGCATACGCGGGTGCGGACAGGCCCTCGAGCGCCGAGCGCGTCTGCGCGAGGCCCTGCGCCACGGCGCGCACCACCACGATCGTATCGTCGCCGGCCTCGGCGATCCGGCTGCGGCCTTCGTCGAGCCGCGCGGCGAACTCCGTTTCGTCGCTCGGCAGCAAGCCCTCCCCGAGCACCGCCGTCGCCACCGCCCGGTCCGCGATCTCGTCGAAGACGTCGCTGCCGAGGCCCGCGGCAGCCAGCCACAGCGTGAGCTCGCGATCGGCGGCGGCATTGCGCCGCACCAGCGCATGCTGCTGCGGCAGCGCCAGGGCCGCAAGCCGCGTGAGCCCTGCGCGCGTGCGCACCCGGGCGCTCGCCGCGTCGAGGTGCAGCCCCAGGCTCACCGAGTCCTTTTGGTCCTCGACGGTCGGGTACATGCCCAGGCGAACCGCACCGCTCGCAACCGACAGCTCGGGCGGAATCCGACCAAACTCCCAGCGACGCACGCCGCTGCGCTGCCATGGATCACCGGGACCGACCGCGGGCATCATCGCGACCGTGGGCAGCGCGCGCCGCAGCTCGGCGAGATCCCTGCCGGAGCGCAGCACGTGCCCGCTGGCATCGACGACCTGGATGTTCATCCGCAGCCAGGGGGGCAGCACCACCGCAGCAATCGTCTCCGGCGCGACGGGGCTGCCGCACTCGGCGGTGACGAAGGCTGCAAGCTTGACCGCGAGCGCCGAATCCGCAGGCTCATCCATGGTGACCAGAAAACGGTCGGCCGCGTCCGGGATGGGCACGAGCGAGCGGCGCAACTCCTTCGACAAGCCGCGCAGGATCGCGATCACCTTCTCGCGCAGCAGCCCGGGCACGAGTCGCTCGACCCGCCGCGGTTGCAGCACGGGGAGCAGGGCCACCGGCAGCACGAGCGTCACGCCGTCGTCCTCGGCCAGCGAATCGAACACGTACCGCAGCTCGAGTGAATTGCCCGCGACTTCGAGTCGATCCGGGAAATCGGACGGGGCAAAGGCAGGAACCGGACGTGCCAGCAGGCGCTCGCGCGGCAGATCGAGCAGATCGGGTTCCAGGCTTTCCCGCTCCCGCCACCAGCGCTGGAACGTGCGCAGGTCCGTCACGTGCGCGGGGATACGTTCGAGATAGAGCTCGACGATCGCCGCCTCGCCGACCAGCAGGTCGCGGCGACGCAGCCGCGCCTCGAGACTCTCGATCGCGGCGATGGTCGCGGAGTTGCGCGCACGGAAGCCGCCGGTCGGTCCACCGCGGTCGCGCACCAGCGCCTCCTCAACGAAGATCCGCCGCGCGGTCGCGGGATCGATGCGGGCGAAGTCGACCAGGCGACCGGAGTGCAGCACGCGCCCGTACAGAGAGACGGTTTCGCGGGCGAGCACCATGCCGCGCTCAGCGGACCATTCCGCGTCGCCGTAGCTGCGGCGGACGAGATGCGTCGCTGCGGCTTCGATCCACGACGGCTGAATCTGCGCCACCATGCGCGCGTACACACGATGCGTCTCGACCAGGCTCGCGGCCATGACCCAGTGCGGGGGGCGACGCGCGAGCGGCGTCCCCGGTGCAATGACGAAGCGTGTGTCCCGCGCGCCGAGATAGGTGCGATCCTGGTCGCACACGCCGATGCCGCCGAGAAAGCCGGCGAGCAGCGCGCGATGCAGGGCGGAGTGCGACGCCGCGGTCGCTGCCGCGCGGCGTCCCGAACGGGCGATCGCGGTCAGTTGCGCGTGCAGGTCCTGCCATTCCCTGGTGCGCGGCCAGGACAGAAAATTTTCGCGACACCAGCGGCGCAGCGCCCGCGAGCCCGCGGCCGATTGCTCGCTGAGCGCCCGCCAGAGATTCAGCACCGTCACGAAGTCGGATCGCGGATCCGCGAAGGAGGCATGCCGCTCGTCCGCGGCCTCGAGCCGGCCGGCGGGTCGCTCGCGCGGATCCTGGATGCTGAGAAAGGCCGTGATCACCAGGCATTCCCTCAGGCACCCGAGCCTCGCCGCCTCGATCAGGACACGCGCGAGCCGTGGATCGACCGGGAGCCGCGCCATGCGCCGGCCCAGCCGCGTTATGCGCCGGTCGCCATCGACGGCTGAGAGCTCCGCGAGGAGGCGGTAGCCGTCGTTGAGCAGGCGCCCGTCAGGAGCGTCGATGAACGGAAACTCCTCGGGTGCACCGAGCCCGAGCGCGGCCATCTGCAGAATCAGGCTCGCGAGATTGGTGCGGTGGATCTCGGGCTCGGTGTACTCGGGCCGCTCGGCGAAGTCGGTCTCGGAGTACAGGCGGATGCAGATCCCCTCGCCTTCCCGCCCGCAACGTCCCTTGCGCTGGTCGGCGCTGGCGCGCGAGACGCGCTCGATGGGCAGTCGCTGCAGCTTGGCGCGCGGGCTGTAGCGGCTGATGCGTGCGACCCCCGAGTCGATCACGAAGCGCACGCCGGGGATGGTAAGCGAGGTCTCCGCGACGTTGGTGGCCAGGATGATCCGTTGCACCGTGTGCGGCGCGAAGATCCGTTCCTGCTCCGCCGTCGACAGCCGCGAGTAGAGCGGCAGCAGCTCGTGTCCATCCGGCGCCTCGCGCCGCAGCAGCTCGAGCGCCTCCTGAATCTGCCGCTCGCCTGGCAGGAAAACGAGCGCATCGCCCTTGATACCGCGTCCATCGAGTGCGAGCTCTGCCGCGGCGCGCACCACCGCGCCTGCGAGCGGTGATGGCGATTCGTCGTCAGGATCGGTCGGCCGGTAGCGGACCTCGACAGGATGACTGCGTCCCTCGACCTCGATGACCGGCGCGCCACCGAAGTACCCGGCGAAGCGCCGCGTCTCGATCGTCGCGGACGTGACCACCACCCGCAGCTCCGGACGGCGGATCACCAGGCGCCGGCAGATGCCGAGCAGGAAATCGAGATTCAGGTTGCGCTCGTGCGCTTCGTCGAGAATCAGCGTGTCATAACGCGCGAGCCACGGATCGCGCTCGAGCTCGCGCAGCAGCACGCCGTCGGTCATCAGCTTTATCAGCGTGCGTGGGCTCGTGCGATCGACGAACCGGACCTGGTAGCCGACCAGGTCGCCGAGTGGTGAGCCGAGCTCGGTCGCGAGGCGGCTGGCGAGTGCGTGGGCGGCGATGCGGCGCGGCTGTGTATGGCCGATCATGCCGTCGACACCGCGGCCGAGCTCGAGACAGATCCGCGGAATCTGCGTGCTCTTGCCGCTGCCCGTGGCGCCGCTCACGATGACGACCGGAGAGGTGGCGATGGCCGCCGCGATCTCGGCGCGCCGCGCGTGAACCGGCAGGCTCTCGTCGTAACTGATCGGCGGCACCGAGGCGCGACGCGCCTCCAGCCTCAACCGTGCTGCCGCTTCGCTCGTTCCCACAAGCGCTCGAGCTCCGCCGGCGTGATCTCGGCGGCACTGCGACCTTCGGCCGCCAGCGCCTGCTCGATGCCGCCGAACCGCGTCTCGAATTTCCGGCTGGCGGAACGCAGACAGGTTTCGGGATCGAGGCCAAGATGCCGCGCGAGTTGTGCCGCCGTGAAGAGCAGATCGCCGAGCTCCTCGCCCGCCTGCGACCGTCCCTCCGAGGCGAGCGCCGCATCGAGCTCGGCCAGCTCCTCGCGCAACTTGTCGAGCACACCCGCCGGGTCTGGCCAGTCGAAACCCACACGCGCGGCCCGCTGGCCGAGCTTGCCCGCCCGCGTGAGCGCGGGCAGGCCGACGGCGATACCGTCGAGCGCGCCGCTTCCGCCGCTAGCCGAGCGTTCGCGCGCCTTCTGCGCCTCCCAGGCCGTCGATACCTGCGCCGCACTCTCCGCGCGTGTTTCGCCAAAGACGTGCGGGTGACGCCGCTCGAGCTTGTCGCAGATCGAGTCGACGACGTCGTCGAAGGCGAACGCACCCGCCTCCTCCGCGATCCGGGCCTGGCAGACAACCTGGAACAGCAGGTCGCCGAGCTCGTCCCGCACGTGCTGGGAGTCGCCCTTGCAGATGGCGTCCTCGAGCTCGTAGGCCTCCTCAATCGTGTGCGGGGCGATGCTCGCCCAGGTCTGCTCGCGGTCCCAGGGGCAGCCGCGCTCGGGATCACGCAGCCGCCGCATTATCTCGAGCAGGCGCTCGATGGCCACGACTCAAGACCCTGTCAGCAGAGCGGCGAACGACACGAGCATTCCGGCAGTCGCACCCCAGATGCGTCGACCCTGCCACGGGATGTCCCAGCTCGTGAACGACTGGCCGCCGATCCGCCGCGTCGTCGGTACGTGGTTCCCGCGGTCGAGCAGGAACTCGAGCGGCGCTTCGAACGCGTCGTCGACCTCCGTCCGGTCGAGCCGGAGCTCGAAGCCGGGCGTCACATAGGCGACGACCGGTGTCACGACGAAGCCGGAAATGACCAGGTGATCGTGCAGGTAGCCGACACGGTGAATGCGGTCGCCGGGCAGTCCGATCTCCTCCTGCGCTTCGCGCACGGCCGCTTCCCACGCTCCGGCGTCGGTGGCCTCGATCCGCCCGCCCGGGAAACTCACCTGGCCCGGGTGATTCGTGAGTTGCGCCGAGCGCTGCGTGAACAGCACCGCGAGGCCCTCCGGCCGGTCGACCAGAGGAATCAGCACGGCGGCACGCGCCCAGGTTTTCGGCAGATACTGCCGCAGCTTCTGCGCGGTGCCGTCGGTCTGCGCGAGCCCGGCAATCAGCGCGGTATCGGGGCTGCCGCTGCCCGCCTCGCGGCGCAGCCGCTGCTCGATGCGATCGCGCAGACCCAGATCGACCGACACCAGACGTTGTGCCTGCTCAGTCACCCGTGCCGCCCTGGCGCACGCCGCCGCGCGTGAGCGTCGCAGGATCGAGGAGCTTCGCAAGCTGCTGGTCGGTGAGATCGGTCATCTCGGCGGCGACTTCCCGGATCGGCCGGCTCTCGGCATACGCCTTCTTCGCGATCGCGGCGCCCTTCTCGTACCCGATCACTGGGTTGAGCGCCGTGACCAGCATCGGGTTGCGATCGAGCGTGGCCGCAATGTGGCGCGCGTGAACGGTAAAACCGGCGATCGCGCTGCGGGCGAGCGTGCGCGAGCCGTTGGCCAGCAGCTCGATGCTCTGCAGCAGGTTGTAGGCGATCACCGGCTGCATGACATTGAGCTGGAAGCTCCCGGACTGACCAGCAACGGCGATGGTGACGTCGTTGCCCATCACCTGTGCCGCGACCATCGCGACCGCCTCCGGCACGACCGGGTTCACCTTGCCGGGCATGATGCTGCTGCCGGGTTGCAGCGCGGGCAGAGAGATCTCCCCAAGACCTGCAAGCGGGCCGCTGTTCATCCAGCGCAAATCGTTGGTGATCTTCATCAGGCACACCGCGACCGTTCGCAGCTGCCCAGACAATTCGACGGCCGTTTCCTGGGAGGCGAGCGCCGCGAAGAAATCGCGGCTGGGACGCAGATCGAGTGAGGTCTGGCGCGAGAGCAGCGCGGCGACGCGCGCACCGAAGCCGGCGGGCGCATTGATGCCGCTGCCGATCGCCGTGCCGCCCTGCGCGAGCGCGTGCAGCCGGGGACGGCAGGAATTCAGGCGGGCGACGCAATCCTCGACCTGCGTGCGCCAGGCGCCCAGTTCCTGACCGAACGTGAGCGGCATCGCGTCCATCAGGTGCGTGCGCCCGGTCTTGACGGTGTCGGCGATGTCGGCGGACTTGCGGCCGATCGTCGCGGACAGCTCCTTTAGCGCCGGCAGGAGCTGTTCGGCGATGGCGAGCGCGGCGGAGAGGTGCATCGCGGTCGGGAACACGTCGTTGCTGCTCTGGCTGCAGTTGACGTGGTCGTTCGGGTGCACCGCGATCCCGTCGGCGTAACGGCTCGCGAGGCGCGCGATCACCTCGTTGGCGTTCATGTTGCTGCTGGTGCCCGAGCCGGTCTGGAACACATCGACGGGGAAATGCGCGTCGTGGCGGCCTTCGGCGACCTCGAACGCCGCCTTCTGGATCGCGAACGCGCGCACGCGGTCGAGCTCGCTCAGTTCGAGGTTGGCGCCCGCGGCCGCCCATTTCACGAGCCCGAGCGCCCGGATGAACCCGCGCGGCATTGTGAGCCCGCTGATCGGGAAGTTCTGCACGGCGCGCTGCGTCTGCGCGCCCCAGAGGGCATCGGCGGGCACTCGCAGCTCGCCCATGCTGTCGCGTTCCACGCGGAAGCCGTCGCTCACCATGCGCTGGCGCTCCTGATGACCAGACCGGATTGACGTCGCGGAACCAGCTTCCGCGACGGTGAGCGCAGGCCCCGCTGGGAGGCCTGCGGTATCATCGCAAATCCTAGCATTCCCGGATGCCGTGCATGAGCCTGACCCCACTCTCGGCGCTGTCGCCCGTCGACGGTCGCTACGCTTCGCGCTGCGCGGAGCTGCGCGCGATCTTCAGCGAGGAGGGTCTGATCCGCGCCCGGGTGCGCGTCGAGGCGGCGTGGCTGCAGGCGCTCGCGCAGCATGCCGGCATCGCCGAGCTCAAGGGGCTTGCCACGCAGGATGTCGACGCGCTGCAGGAGCTCGTGGCGCGCTTCTCCACCGCGGATGCGTCCGAGGTCAAGCAGCTCGAGCGGGAAACCAACCACGACGTCAAGGCCGTCGAGTACTTTCTCAAGCGCCGGCTCGCGGCGCATGACGGCTGGGCAGGCCGGCTCGAGTTCGTGCACTTCGCCTGTACCTCGGAGGACATCAACAACCTCGCCTACGCGCTCATGTGCCAGGAGGCGCGGGACCGCGTGCTGCTGCCGCGGATCCAGGCGCTGGTCGAGTCGCTGCGGGCGATGGCGCATGCGCACGCCGACGACGCGATGCTGTCGC
>Ga0268386_10001610_pt1 | contig 15526 bp, 8 predicted proteins | sample RVTome_15_FD_200260 | JGI IMG/M metagenome (GOLD analysis project Ga0268386, IMG submission 200260) | Soil microbial communities from uranium-contaminated site in the Upper Colorado River Basin, Wyoming, United States - RVT150D86... ...
GTTGAGCGACTTGAATGGGGATGGCACGCTGGATGTGGTGATCGCAAATTTCGATTCCAATGATGTTTCGATCTTTCTGATCCAAAGGAACAATGCCTTCGGTCAACCGCCAGTTGAGGTGGGTCGTGCTCCCTCAGCGATAGCGGTGGCTAGCTTCGATGATGACAATGGCGACGGTAAGATAGATTCCGCCGATTTCCCTGATCTAGTCACTGCCAATTCACAAGGTAATGATATTTCAGTCGTACTTAATACAAGATTCCTTAGAAATATAATGACGGATCAGAAAATCGTATTCGTTACTATTGATGGCCGAGCTACGCGCGCCTTCCAACTGACTCTGCAAGAGCAAATTCCTCCAGGATCTGATAGATCATTTTCCGTTCGAGCATTTTTACCGGGCTCTACGACACCCGATTTCGAGGGCCGTGAAACAGCGGATATTCCTTCCGACACACCAGTTATTGTGAATTTGAATCGTCTTTAAACTACTGATGGCGAGGGAGAAACTCGTAACCTGAGAAGGCGAGAGAGAAGATGCGCAGAGCAAAAAGCCGTCACCGCGAGGACGTTCAAACGTATGTTCAGCATCAGAACGATGGCTAATCGGCTGCAAACCGCCTCTTTTTCTCTCTCCACGCTTCAGCGGAAAGCACTTCCAGCTCATTGGCATCATTTAAGCGGGTGCCCGTCCGGATTTCGAGTTGGAGGTCAAGATGCTTCCGAGGCGTATTCTTATCGACATGTAGGGTCCATAGCCGAGCCGAGCCCTCCTTATTCCATGTCAAAATCCGTTGCCCACCCGGGCTGAACACAACACCTTTGACTTCCGCTTGGCCGGTGAGAAGAGGGGTGAGGGGGATCCCTGTCGTCTGATCCCAGGCGCGGAACATCTGATCCGTACTCCAAGTGAGAATCCGTTGCCCATCTTGGGTGAAGGCAGCCTCTCGTATATTGGCATTGCCAGGTACGGGCGAACGGCCGATACCCGTGACACTGTTCCACAAATGTACCTCACCATCGAGGGTCCAGCTTAGGACGTGATCCCCATTGGGGCTGAATAGGGCGCTTTTGATCCGATGCTGGTGTAAGAGCGGTGGAGATAGGGCGGTGCCGCTCGCAGTGTCCCAGACGCGGGCAGTATTATCCAGGCTCCAAGTCAGAATGCGTTTTCCGTTTTGGCTAAACGACGCGCCTCTGATCAACTTCTCATGGGCGAATTCTGCGAGTAGCTCATCGGTGTCGCTGTCCCATACACGAGCGATTCCATCAGCGTTCCAAGTTAAAATGCGGGTTCGATTCGAACTCAACGCCGCCCCAACAATCGCATCTTTGTGGTCGAGTGGTAAAGTCCGGGTCTTGCCTGTCCGGCGTTCCCACAACATGAGGCTATTGGCGCTCCACAACAATATCCGATTGCCGTCGGGGCTGAACGTGGCATCTTTGATCCGGAACTGTGGGTTGAGAGGTAGAAGTGCCTCCGCATCTGTGGCCTGATCCCATAGCTTGGCCGCACCATTGTCGTTCCAGGTGAGAACCTGCTTCCCCATGGGACCGAACTGAACGCCCATGAGCGGATGGTGGTGGGGCAGGGACTTGATGAGAGTGACGCCTTGATCCAGTGCCCACACCTCGGTCAGGTTGGTTGCACTCCAGGTGAGGAGGCGATTTTCGTCAGAACTAAATGCTGCGCTCTTGATTCGCCCTTGATGAGGTAGATGTGAGAGAAAGGCGGGGTCAGCCCCCAGGTCCCAGAGACGGAGCGTTCCATCCGTACTCCAAGTCTGAACCTGATGCTCAGCAGGACCGAAGTCCGCCTCTGTAAGCGCGGTCGAGTCGGCGAGAGGCGGGGTGAGCGCAATCCCGGTCTCGCTGTCCCACACGCGGGCGGTTTTATCCTCGCTCCAGGTGAGAACCCGATGCCCATCGGGGCTGAACTGAGCGCCGCTAACCGACGCTTTATGCGTGAGCGGTGCGCTAAGCGCAGTGCCTCTGCGACTGTCCCATACGCGGGCTGTCCCGTCCTCACTCCACGTCAGAATTCGTTTCTCGTCCGGACTGAATGCCGCGCCCCATATCCGCCGTTGGTGCTCGATCGGCCGGGTGAGCGCCCGGCCCGTGTTACGGTCCCATACGCGAGCCGTTGCATCGTCGCTCCAAGTTAGGATGCGGTGTCCATTTTGACTAAACATTGCACCCCTGACTAGGTCTTTATGGGCGAGGGGCTTTGTCAGAACGGCGCCGGTCCCCGCGTCCCAAAGGCGGGCCGTACCATCGGCGCTCCAAGTAAGAATCTGTTGCCCATCCGGACTGAAGCTGGCCCCCCAAATGGCTTTTTCGTGCACTAAAGTGGGAATCCGAGCGGCACCGGTTGCCGCATCCCAAAGGTGTGCTGTGCCCTGGATATTCCAGGTGAGAATCTGTTGCCCATCGGCCCTGAAGGCCGCGCCGGTGACAAATGCAGGGGAAGTTAATGCATGGATCGCGTTTGTCGTACGGTTCCAGAGGCGGGCGGCGCCGTCATCTTTCCAGGCGATGACCCGATTTTTGTCAGGGCTCAAAGCAAGCCCGACGCTGTCGGCTAATGAGTCGGGTAATGCAACGGAAGACGAAAGTAAATTGCTGTCTTTAGGCTCTAGGATGTCACGAAGATGTATATCTTGAAGCAGCGCGGCGCTGGCCAATTGCGCTTTTTGGGCAAAGTCGGAATCGGGTGCGAATTTCATGGCCCTGATAAAATAGTGACTGGCTTTGAGTGGATTGTTGTTGGTGTCTCGTTCTTCCAGGCCCGCAGTCATGTAATTATTCGCCAGCAGTGCTTCAACTAAGTCCTGATTGTGGGAGAGCTGCTGTTGTCTGACAATGAAGACCGTGATGATGAGGAGGACCATAATCACGGCTGACCCAATATATTTCAAACGTTTAGGTATACGAAAGCGACGGCTTTTGGCTACTTGCTGGGCCATGATGTCGTGGCTAATCTCGTAGAAGACACTCTCAAGTCTTGGCTCTCTGCGGAGCAGCCGCCGATCAACTAGCATATTCAGTGTTGCCATGTCGACACCATAGGTGTTTATAATTTCCGTCTCCTCTAGGGGCAGCCGCCGTCCCTGTTGGCTGATGAGACCCTCTTCACATAGTTCACGTGCCCGTTTATACTGCCGTTGCGGCGTGACCTGCTTCACGGTCGTCTCATAGAAATTTTGCAAGATCTGTTCCATGGACGTAGTACCGCCAAGGTAGGTCTCATCGACGCGGACATCCCGTTGTCCCCGTTCTTGATCTTGACGGACTTGGTCCTCGATATGCTGGCATAAAATCTGTAACTGAAAAGGCTCAATGATACCGGATCGGCCCTTGAGAAAGGTGATGATTTGGTCGATAGCCTCTTCCTCATAGCGAAACGGCTGTGTCGCAAATACATTCTTGCCATCAACCCTGGCAGGCTCTTCCAACGCCTGTCGGGCGCGGTTCTCGTCAAATGCTTGGAGCCGATAGCGCTGTTCGAGAATGCCGGGTAGCTTGCCAGTCAGCTCTTCTAAGGCGCCGAGGTCGTCTTCCCGTAGACTCAGCAAAATCTTTACATCAGGTGGCCGGTCGCTGTACGGCAGATCGATCCCTTCCCGGCGTTTGGCCCGAATGTGTTCCGGTATACGCGTGCTGCTAATATCAGCCAGTTCATTGACAATCACTGCGCGTCTCGCGTCATGTTGCAGGGTGAAGAGTTCCTCGAACTGGTCGAGCACCAGCACTGGAGTCAGCAGATCAGGACCGCTAAAAAACAAGGCGGTCTTGAAGAACTCCCACAGGCTTGAGGTGTCGCCCGGTGTATAGTCGATGTCGTCGTCGCGGCATTGTTTCTCAATCGCCTCGAAAAACAGCATCAATGGCGGGCGCTGCTGATCATTCAGGCGCACGGGCAGCGGCAGGAAGTCGTGATGGCGCAACTCGGGAAAGAGACCGGCGCGGAGTAATGAGGTTTTGCCCAGGCCGGATTTTCCATACAGGACGAGCAAATTTGTGGTGAGGAGCTGATGCAACACTTCATAAACTTCTTGGCTGCGGCCAAAAAATACGATTTGGTCCACTTCGGTGTCGTTAAAGGATCGGGTGCCAGGATAGCGGTTGTGGTGTCGTAAAGCATTCTGCATCATTGCGGCCCCGAGGGTCTGCGGCGCCAGTCGTCGAGGATGGCCTCGACGAGGTGTTGCAAGCCGTCCGGCTGGGTCAGGTCCGTACGCTGGAAGTCGAGGAGTTCGATTAAGGGCCGGCAGGGGAAGAGCTGGACCGGAAAAATAAACTTCATACCCAACCGAAAGCCTTCCTGGCGCTTGAGAGCGGCATTAATCTCCCGGTAAAAATAACTTTCGGTGCGGCCTTGCATGGCCGGGGTTTCCAATACGACGAAATAATTGACCTGCTCGCCAATCACTTTCGGGATGATCTGATCCCAGCGGTCGCCACCACGCAGATGTTGTCGATCAAGCCAGATGTTGACGCCGCTCTGTTGCAACCTCATACCGATGGCCTCCACGTCGTCTGCATCCTCACTGCAGTGGCATAGAAACACTGTAGGGAGAGACTCGCTTGGCGGACGTGTATCCGGGCGTCTTTTTTGTTCTTCGGCTTGGAACCTCTGACTGAGATCGGTCGCAAAGTCCAACCAAGAGGCATGGTAAAACTCAAGCCGATGTTCCTTGTCGTAGAACAGCATCGTCTGTTGCTCGTCTGGATGGCCGAAGAACGCGATGTCCTCCAGCGCCATGGAGAGATTGCGGCGCTCATTCTCTGCTTTCAAAGCATGCAGCAGAATGCGGAAATGCCAGTGGTGAAAACCGAATCCGAGGAACAAGAAATTGGTTTGAGGATTGCGCAAACGGCTGGTCAAATCGCTTGGCAAGGGGGGAGCGCTTTTGGACATATTGACGAGAAAATCCAACAAATCATTTTCGGTGATGACCAGCGAATCAGGCTCTTCCGGGCTGCCAAAGAGCTTGTAGATCAGCGGACGCTCCGGTGTGCCTTTGATCGGCGACGGGGGTTTAGGTTGCCGGAACGAGTAGAAATCCCGGACCGGGGATTTGCCCACTTGTTCATACGCCTTTTCCATAAAGGCGACATGGGTGATGTCGATGCATAGGCTAAACGGCAATTCCGCCAGCTTGAGATGGGCCTCGGTTGTCTGGCCTTCGTAGTCGCGGTAGAAATCTTCGACGGCAAATTCGAGATCCATACGGTCGCGCTTCTCGATCTGAAAGAGCTGTGCGACCTGGGCTAAATTATCGATTGACGAAGCGGTCTCAGGGTTATCGAGTGCGTTGGCGAGGATCCGGGTGAGCTTCGCGGCCAGTGGGGTGTGGTTGGGGTCATGTGGATCGTAAACGATATCTGGGCCGAGCAATAACACACACGTGTCATTCTGAATCGTCCGGATCAGTTTGCGCCAACTACTGTCCTGTGGATAATGCATCATGCTGCGTCGTTTCCAGAATGGCCAATACGCAGTCTGCAATCTTGCGTCTGGCGATGAGTATCCGGTTTTGTACTCAACAGCAATAAGTTTTATAGCGAGATTATGAGTATAGCAGTTGGGAGATGGGATGTGTATTGAATCGTGTTAAAAAATTTTGCGGTAGAGACGTTGAATGTCGCGCCAGCGACTTGGGCGATTTCTTGAAAAGGATATCCCTGCTATGCCGACATGTTGTAGGAGACGTCTCCTGACGCCGAAGATCGGGCTCAGGAGAGCCCTCCTACAGAAGATCAGCTTACACGGGTATCGACAGTTCCAGAAATCGCTTTATTACACAACGCGGTCGGGCGGCTCGCCTCCGGCGAGGACGGCGCTAATATTGTCGAGGGCTCGCATGCCCATGCTCACCCGTGTTTCATACGCGGCAGTGCCGAGATGCGGCATTAAAAACACATTCGGCAAGTCCCGGTAGCCGGGATGGATCGCCGGTTCGCCATCGAATACGTCGAGCCCGGCTGCCGCCAGATGCCCGCTTTGCAGCGCATCGATCAGCGCGGCATCATCGATGAGACCGCCCCGCGCCGTGTTGATCACGGTGGCGCCGGGTGGGAGTTGGTGCAGGCGTTTTGCGTTGAGCAGATGATGCGTTTGCGGGGTTAATGGGCAGTGTAGGGAGAGAAAGTGGCACTGCGGCAGCATATCGTCCAGGCGATCATAATACGCCGCGCCCTGTTCGGTCGCCGGGGGAAGTCGATGGCGATTATGATAGAGAATACGCATGTCAAAGCTTCGGGCGCGCTGAGCCACGGCTTGCCCAATGCGCCCCATGCCGACAATGCCCAGATTTTTCCCGGATAAAAGCCGTCCCAGCAACTGCATTGGCGCCCAGCCCGGCCAGGTGTCCGTGCGCACCATCCGGTCGCCCTCGATGGCGCGATGGGCGGTTCCCAGGAGAAGCAAAAACGCGACTTCCGCCGTCGACGTGGTCACCACGTCCGGCGTGTTGGCGACCATGATGCCGCGCCGCTGCGCCGCCGTCAGGTCAATGTGATCGTATCCCACGGAGAATGTCGCCACCACGCGTACGGAACTCGGCAGGGCGTCGATCACCTCGGCCGACAAGTTGTCGGTCGAACAGACGAGCAGGGCTTCGCATCCCTCGGCGGCTGCAGCCAGACTCGACACGTCATAGGGCTGGTCACTCGGGTTGAGCCGGGCCTGAAATTCCCTGGCGGCTCGATCTTCAATTTCTTCGGGTAGATGCCGGGTCAACAGTAGAGTCACTTGAAGAATCCTGAACCCCGTGCTGACGGGCTCTGCGGGATAGGGGATACCAGATCAACCCATATCGGTCATCATAGTCGTTCCAACCTCAACTCATTGCCGTTTGCGAGGCGAGGAGGAACTGCTATGAACCGAAAGATCATACCTATTACTTTTACGACAAGAGGCAGTAGAAGGCCGCCTCAGTTGGTTAAGCGGCGCCACCCTTGATTTTGGCTTCTCGGCCAGTGAACACACCAACCGTTATGACCAGGAGGTGATCGCTAAGGACAGTGCGGTCAAGATGAGGGCTTGCCGCCTTTCACTTTGCCGGCGCTATTCGCATCCTGGGACAGCTGCTCCGTCAGGCCCGCAACTTTTGTGCTCGATGCGACTTATACGCTCGGTCGGCTGCATCCGCTTCACACGCTTCACACCTGACAACCGGCCTGGCTCTTTGACAATATGTGGTTGAATCACCAGCCTCTTGTTTGGGAGAGGGAAGCAGGGTGTCCACATTCAGCCGCATGCATGCCAACTCATCCTCGACTTGATCTCAAGTCGAGGATGGCATAGATAATTCTTCAAGCGTCTAATCTAAGGGATTAGAATGGCATAACGGATTTCGTAATTCACTAATGCTCGGCTTATATTGGTGACGGTGATCCAGTAGGTTACGAGATCATTCGGTGCGCGTTCAACCTCGACGCTCCAGCTAATCTGTGCTTCTCCAGAGCTAACTGATGTTGGCATCACGGTCCAAATAACATGCCAATGTGCTGGCCAGTTACGGGTAAACCACCTTGCGCTTACCCCTGCGTCCAGCACGGGGGATGGGGGTTCGGTGAGCTGTACCCCAACTAGCACATTTGACGGGGGTGCCTGATTCGTATCTGACATCTGGGAGAAATCGGGCGCCAGCCCCGCATCCCGTTCTTCAAACCACGGATCTTGATCTGCACCCTGAGCAGTGGCAGGAGATGTCATCGGTGATATGGCACACATGAAGACGAAAAATAGGAGTGCCATTCCTGCCTTATATATGTCAATTCGCATTCATTATTTCCTTTCTGATTGATACGATCAACATTGAGCAGTTGACAACTAACCTATTGAATTAATCAAACTGGACTTAAGAAAATACTTGACAAAATATCTTAGCTGATTGTTATACTCGCAACATACTAATTTTAAATCAGTAAGTCTAAAATTAAAAAATCCAAATGTCAACCGACGGCCCACTCATTTTTTCCCTAACTTGTTGATTTTATTATCTAAGGCCCGCTAATTTTTCCCTAACCTATTGATTTTTAGATAGGGTTTTGTAAAATTGGCATCAAGCCCATTGCAGTTTATTGAATACAAAAGGTTGAACTAAACCGCTAAACGGTGGCTTTGTCCCCTCCTGGTCGTTATGGTCACGCCAGCATTCTCCCGAAAACCTATCCTCGCTATTCATTTCACCCGATCAAGCCTATTCCCCATTCGTCTGATCCCACACTGCGATACAGTGGCTCCTAATCGGCGTCCACCGGGGACGCCGATCATACGGGGCTCAGAATGCTTCAAGAGACTCACTTATGCGCGAGCTTCAGTTTGGGCGCTCAGATGCGGCGCGATGTGCGCCTCGTACAGTGCGTCGAGGGAGAGTCGGCGCATGGCCGTGGCCTCGTGCACCGCTGAACGTTGCGGGCTCAATTGCTATCAGTTTGTCGCAAGAGTGAACGCTTGTAAAGCACGATCTGACCGCTCAGTCCTCCCGATCGTTCGGCTCGGACTCCTGAGGCATGGAAAATAACTTCCCGCGTACGGATTTGCGATAGGCCGTGGGGGATTGCGCCATGTGCTCGCGAAACAAGGTGGAAAAGTAGCCGATATCCGGGTAGCCGACGGCGGTGGCGATTTCCGTAATCGACAGGTTGCTATCGCGTAACAGGTCACGCGCCTGCTCTAGCCGCAGGTATTGCACATAACGGCCCGGCGACATCCCGGTCGCCAGTTTGAAACGGCGGTTGAGGGTGCGCTGGCTCATGCTGAATTGCTGCGCCAATTGGCCGAAATCCACCGGGTCCGCCGCATGCGTTTGCAACCAGTGCTGGGCATCGATCATGAGTTCATCGTGATGCATATTCGCCTCCCCAGCAACATACCCCTGTTGCCGGTACGAGCGGCGGATTTCGGGGGAAAAATGGCCTTCGACCTGACGCGCCACCTGGGGGCCATAAAACTGCTCGATAAAATACCCGGTCAGATCGGCCACGGAATTGATACTGCCGGCACAAAACAGATTGCCGGCCCGGGTAATGAGATGTTGGCGCTTGAGCTGTACCTTGGGATAACGGCGGCTAAATTCCTCCATAAAATACCAGTGTGTGGTGGCGGGCTTGTCATCCAACAGACCCCCTTCCGCCATAAAACTGGAGCCGGTGCCGACGGCGCATATGAGGGTGTCACCTGCGGCAATCTCTCGGATGAGCGGGATCAGTTGGCGCTGCCGGTTCAACACGGAGATGGGATTGCGCCACAAGGCCGGCAGATAGAGCAGATCGATATCGCCCAGATTGTCCCACCGGCAGTTGGGCGCAATCGACAACATCCCCGTGGGCTCGACCCGTTGGCCATCGAGACTGGCGACCTTGATGGTAAGCCGCGATCGGCCTTTGTGGCGGACGCGATTCACATGATCCGCCGCCCCTAGCATATCGGCGGGCAGGGTAATGCTGCTGAGCAGCGTGCGGGGATAGAGCATGAACGCAATCGTTGGCATATCGGCCGCCTCCTCAAGCAAAGGCGTGATGACCAGATTGTCAAGATAAATGACTATATAGCCGAAACAGAGGCGTTGATCAATGATTAAAATGGTATGAAAAGGGGTGGCGTCACATTTAAACAGGGCAAAAAGGGAGCTCATGCATGGTGCGTATACCGGTTGTGACCAGTTTTGGCGGGATTAATGCGGCGGGCCGAAGTTCTGGACACCATGGCTATCGCCGCATGGTGATCGACGCGCTGGATGCGCCCACCGCAGACGAAACCTGGTGCAGCTTGGCCGCCCTGATGAACATCGAGGGTCCCCTCACCGAGGAAACCCGCCGGTTCATCGCGGAACATACCCTGATTCGCGCCATTGAACCTCAGTATGTCGACCGCGCTCATGTCCCCTGGAACCGCAAAGTCACCTTGCGGCCCGCAAATGGCGCGATCCGTTTCAATCTGTCGCCACGCGACGTGCCGCAGCACGTGCCCAACGGTTGGGGCATCGAGACATTGGACGCGGACACCGTGCAAGTGACCATCGAGTCTGAGTGCGACGTGTTCGTGCGCGACACTCGCGCCTTAGACGCCTGTGCTGCCGGCCAACTCCCCACCGGTTTTGACCCGCAAGCCCTCTATGCCGCCCGCAGTCACCCGCGCGGGTTGCAGATGACGGTGTATGCCGCTAGTGATGCGCTGGGCAATCTGGGACTGAGCTGGGACACTGTAGCCGACAAGGTGGCCGCCGATCACATCAGCGTGTATGCCGGCAGCGCCATGAGTCAGCTCGATGTCCATGGCAACGGCGGCCTCATCGCGTCGCGCCATCAAGGCAAACGCGTCACCTCGAAGCACGTGGCGATGGGGTTGGCCGAGATGCCCGCCGATTTTGTCAATGCGTACGTGTTGGGCAATGTCGGCACGACCGGACACAACATGGGCGCTTGTGCGACCTTTTTGTACAACTTGCGCCAGGGCGTACACGACATTCGCGCCGGCCGCGCGCGGGTCGCTCTGATTGGTGGGGCAGAAGCACCCCTGGTGCCGGAAGTGATCGATGGCCTGACGACCATGGGCGCCTTGGGCACGGATCAGGCGTTGTTGCAGTTGGACCAACTCAAAGGCCTCAGCGCCCCCGATTACCGCCGCGCTTGCCGACCTTTCGCTGAAAATTGCGGCTTTACCGTGGCGGAAGGGGCGCAATTTGTGGTGCTGATGGACGATGAATTGGCGCTTGAACTCGGTGCTGATATTCACGCGGTGATTGCCGATGTGTACGTGAATGCAGATGGACACAAAAAATCGATTACCTCACCCGGCGTGGGCAACTATGTGACCTTTGCCAAGGCCGTCAAACTGGCCGAGCAGATTCTCGGAACGCCGGCGGTACAGCGTCGCAGCTTTGTGCATGCGCACGGCACCGGCACGCCGCAAAACCGCGTCACGGAATCCCGCATTTTAAATGAGACCGCTAAAGTGTTTGGCATTCAGGATTGGCCGGTGGCGGCGATTAAGTGCTACCTGGGGCACACCATGTCAGTGGCCAGTGGGGATCAGTTGGTAAACGCGCTGGGTACATGGCACTATGGGATTATTCCGGGTATTGCCACGATTGATGCCATTGCTGACGACGTACATGCGAGTCAGCTCCGCCTGTCTCCGGAACATCTTCAGCGCCGGGTGGACGAACTCGATATCGCGTTTTTGAATGCTAAAGGATTTGGCGGCAACAACGCCACCGCCACAGTGTTCGCGCCGCATATTGCAGAACAAGTGCTGGCGCACAAACACGGCGCCAAGAAGATGGGCCAATGGCGCGAACACGCGCAGCAGACGCGGCAGCAAGCCCTGACCTATGACCGCGCGGCAACGGCCGGCGAAACCCTTTCTATTTACCGCTTTGATGATGAGGTGAGGGGCGATGAGCACGTTCACCTCACCCCGGCAGAATTGCGCATCGATGGCTATGCGCATCCGATTTCTCTAGAAGTTGAACCTCCCTTTAGGATGCCGCGGTAGTCGAGGAGGGGGTGGCCTATGCAGTCGGTAAGAGTATTGGGACGCCGTACTCGCCAATACGATAGGGCTCTGATGGCGCTCGTTTTCATCGTCATCCTAGGGATACTTGCATCCTTTACTCGGGCTCACGACGGGGCGCAGCCGGGTGTTGGCGGACACCAGATGTCGGCGCCAAAGCGATATGCGCGCGCGGTGGTCTCGTATGAGACGCCGGATGTGCACCTGATTGATATGACGGGTGCGCTTGTCCCATTGACTGACGTGCTCAACTATCAGGGGCCGCTGTTGCTGCAGTTTATCTTCACGACCTGTCCCACTGTGTGCCCTGCGTTGAGTGGCCTATTCTCGGCGACACTCGATCGACTCGAATCACATGCGGCGCGGTTGCGCCTGATCTCCATTTCGATCGATCCGGAACACGATACGCCGGAGCGGCTTCGGGCTTATGCGCAAAAGCTGAAGGCCAAGCCGCAGTGGCACTTCTTCACGGGCCGTCGAGAGGATATCGCGGCCGTACAAAAAGCCTTTGATGCCTACCAAAACAACAAGATGCAGCATGAACCATTGACTTACCTACGGGCCTCGCCAGCAACGTCCTGGGTACGTCTCGACGGCTTTATGAGTGCGAGCGACCTCGTGGCGGAGTACCGACAATTGGTGTCGAGATGAGCCTCATGCTGCCGCGCCATTTGGGACGCAAATGCAGGCGACTGCTGAGAGCTGCAGTCGTTTCGGGCGCACTCATGAGCGCCATCATCACGCCAGCCCAGATGGCATCTGCCCAGGCCGATCCGGCGTTAGGCAAGCGCATCTATCGCGACGGCCTCTTGCCCTCCGGCCAGCCTATGAGGGCTGTCCTGCAAGACGATATTGCAGTGGACGGCACGCATCTGAATTGCGCTGTGTGTCATCGCTGGAGCGGCTTCGGGGCGACCGAGGGCGCTGCCTTTGTGCCGCCCATCACGGCGGGGGCGCTGTATCATCCGAGAGATTTAAATCGGGCGGATTTGTTTCGCAAAATGTACCAAGAGGTGCAACCTAAAACCCGTTGGTTACGCGCCCGAGATCCGCGCGTGCGGCCAGCCTATACGGATGAGACGCTCAGGATCGCCTTGCGCGAGGGGAAAGACCCCACGGGGCGCGCCCTCGATCCCCTCATGCCGAGGTACCAACTCAGTGATGACGACATCGGACATCTCATCGCTTATTTAAAAACGTTAGCCACAACGCCTGCGCCGGGTATCGACGCCGAGGTGATTCATTTCGCCACCGTAGTCACGGATGGAGTGGCTGCGGCGCAGCGTGAGGCGATGCTCGACGTCATGCACGCCTATATGCAGCGCAAAAATGCCGATACGGACGCCAAACGAAAACGCGCCGGGTTTTCGCTATATTACAAAGACGAATTTGTCGGCGCGTATCGAGAGTGGAAACTCCACGTTTGGCATCTGAGGGGACCGGGAAATACCTGGCGCGCGCAGCTCGATGCTTATTACCGAGCTCAGCCCGTGTTTGCCATGCTCAGCGGCATTAGCACAGGGATGTGGGAGCCGGTACATACGTTTTGCGAGGAGGCCGAGGTTCCCTGTTTGTTCCCTCACACGCCACTGCCGGGCATCTCGTCAGGGGGCGCTTATGGCTTTTATTTCTCCAAGGGCCTCAGTGGTGAAGCGCAGGCCCTCGCCCGTTATCTGGCCGCTACCCAGGGCGGCCTTGTAGTACAGGTATACCGCGATCGCGCTAGCGGCCGTGTCCCGGCTCAAGCGCTGCATCAGGCGCTACACGGCAACCCGAACATCCTGCTCCAGGATGAAGCGCTCAGCCGGGATGCCCCGCTCACGGCCGGTTTTTGGCAACGTTTGGCGCAGCAGGACCCCGACGCGGTATGGGTGCTGTGGCTCGACGCTGCCGATATGGATACACTGGTTACCGCCGCTGAGAGTCTCGAATCTTTGCCGCAGATCTATCTGCCGGCGAGCCTCATTCCCGCTCTGTCGGCGTCGTGGCCGCCGCATCTGGACGCCAAGCTCTTTTTTACTTATCCCTACACGCTGCCCGATCAGACGCTGCCGCGCCGCTACCGGGTGCGCGCCTGGTTGCGGTCGCGGCGCCTTGCGCTTACGCACGAGCGCATCCAGCTCAACACCTACTTCGCTCTCTCCATTGCGGATCACGCTTTGGTACATCTGGTGGAGCATTTTTCTCGGGACTATTTTATGGAGAGCATTGAGCACGAGACGGAAAACGCCCTCAATCCGGGGGTGTATCCGCACTTGAGTCTCGGCCCCGGACAACGCTTCGCGTCCAAAGGCAGCTATATTGTGCAGCTCTCGGCCGCGGCGCCGGGCGGGTTACAAGCGGTGAGTGGATGGATTGTGCCCTGAGCGCCTCAAGGGTAGATCTCAAGGCGCTCCAGGGAAGGGGATCGCTATGCCCCAGCTCTAGTGGACGCTAAAAATCGCCACGTCGTGGTGCATGGGATCGAATTGATAGAAGCGCAGCCGGGTTGACGGCTCGAAGTTATACGTAATGTTCATCTTGTGCATGGTGGGCGTGTACGTATCTGTTGGGCTGCCCGGTTTCTGGGCCGCGGCCAAGACGACGGGTTTGTTATTTTGTAACCAATGCGCCCGGCCAAAGGTGAACCAGCAGCCGGAGCCTCCCACTTTGACCGACGACTTGAACTGATTTTCCCAGCCCCGTGACCCGCCAAAGTCGACATTCACATAGGCATGTTGGAAATAGTCGCCGTTGTACAGCGTCACCTTGAGCTGAGAGTCGCCGCGAAGTGACCACTCCGGCCACCGCACTTGGGGGTAGCGCAGGCTGATCTCGTTGGTGAATTCGCCGTAGATGGTGTTATTGACGTACAGCAGGGTGAGATCGGCATCCGGATCAATTTCCACGCCCGCCGGCAAACGGGAGCGCGTCCGCCAGTCGAAAAAGGCGGCGTTTGCATTCTGCACCTGGGTCAATACGGTGGACCAGTTGGGCGACTCCGCCTTCGCCGCCTCGAGAGCGCGGTTGAAAGACGTCCACATCCGTTTGGCTGGCGACAGGTCACCGATCATCCCAATCGCGGTACGCTTCGCGTCTTGGCTCGCGGTGGGGTTGGTGCCGAACACAGAGGTTTCCCAATCGTGCAGCGTTTGCTGGGGTACGGGCTGGTTGGCCGTGTCGAGCAAACACGGTTTGGTATTGTACGGACTCGGGCACGGATTCGTAGAAGGAGGGGCGAGCGGCGAAGGCGCGGGCGGAAAGGACTTCAGGGCATTTTCCGCCGACTGAATGCGTGGCGGATGCATGCGCCAGCCCCAGGTATAGATCAGGTTCAAGTATTTGCCGGGGGTCATCTTGACCCGCAGGACTGTGCGCGTGCCCTCTTGCATGGGAAAAAAGGTTTGGTCCATGCCCACGTGGTCCGGTCGGCCCCTACCGGGTAGATGGGTTGTCCAATCCGGATCTTGCAGCGCCGGGTCGTCGGTGTAGATGGCAAACGGAGAGAAGTCGTCTTCGCCACGGCTCAGCACATCGATTGTATACTCAACAATCCAGGGCTCTTCGAGAACGTTCGAGACATCGATCATAGCCGTATCTGACTCGATGTGCTCGTCGTACCAGATTTGCCGCACATGGACGGTGTTGGTCGTGGGATCCACCGTTTTGAGCTTATTGGGACCGGTGTAGTGGAGGACCGGAAAGTATTCGTAAGCCCGTGGCTCAGAGACGAAGTCGGAAAGCCGATCTCCTTGCAAAATTGCAATTGCAAACTCGATGTTTTGCACGACACCGTCCGGCTCTTGTGGGTCGCCGCTGGCCAGATGATCTTGGAGTTCGTCCAAGATCGTCTTCAAATCGTCGAGCGGCGAGATGGCGTTGTCGAGCTTGGTAACCTTGGGATCGCCATCGTGCAGATTATAGGGGATGGTCGGCGTCGACGGCAGGGTATTGGGCATGATATTGCCCGAGCCGTCTTGCATATTGGTATACACATTGGGTAACAGATTCGTTCCCGGC